>Ga0182742_1003323_pt1 | contig 15939 bp, 17 predicted proteins | sample eDN5th37CBELigMG_FD_128880 | JGI IMG/M metagenome (GOLD analysis project Ga0182742, IMG submission 128880) | Enriched Miracle-Growth compost microbial communities from Emeryville, California, USA - eDNA 5th pass 37_C BE-Lig MG (version 2)... ...
AACGGGGCGGGAAAGACGACGCTGTTCGAACGGGTCATCGCGCCGGACCGTCCCGGTCTCCCGTTCGTCAACGCTGATCGGATCGCCCGGGACCGCTTCCCCGGTCAGGAGCTCGAACGCGCCTACGAGGCGGCCCGCATCGCCGACGCGGCCCGCCACGCGCTGCTCGAGGCCCGGATCGACTTCTGCACCGAGACGGTCTTCTCCCACGCGTCCAAAGTCGATCTCGTCCGCACGGCCGTCGCGGCTGGCTACGACGTCGTGGTGCACGTCGTGATGGTCCCCGCCGGCCTGGCAGGGCACCGTGTCGCCGCCCGGGTAGCCGCCGGCGGCCACGACGTGCCCGTCGACAAGATCCGCTCCCGCTACGACCGGCTCTGGCCGCTCGTCCTCGCCGCGGTGCCCCTGTGCCATCGGGCTGTCTTCTACGACAACTCTCGCGACGACGGCCCCGTGGAGGTCGCCTCGTATCGCTACGGGCTCGCCGACTTCCCGCCCCGCTGGCCGTCCTGGGCGCCAGAGGTTCTGACTGCGCTGTAGGTCCCGGTGGCGCGCACGAGGGTGCGCCTCGGAGGCGCACGTCGTCCGGTCGCGACGGATCACGTCGAAGCGGGGGGTGGGCATGCCGAAAGTGGCGGCCCCTCGCCGGTCACGCTGCGTGGCCCATCGCCGCAGCTCAGACCGGCCAAATGACAGGGTTGCATTTCTACCGGATTTCTACCGGACGGGCTCCAACGGGCTATCACGGGGCACCACGCCCTGAACGGCGACGTCGCGAACGCCCTGCTCAGCCGTTAGACGGCGTACAGGACGACACCCCGGGAACCAGGCCCATCAAGGTTCAAGTCCCCCCTTGCCCACTCCGGAGCGTCGAGGGGGCTCCTTCGCGTCACGAGCGGCGGCGTCAGCGGCCGACCGCGGTGACCCAAACGCAGCGGCGGCACCCGAGGGCGGCGGTCAGCCCGTGGGTGCCTGGAGGACGTCGTGGTCGACGTGGCGCTCGCCCCGCTGCGCCGAGATGATGTTGATCGCCACCCGGGCGCCGTCGCCCGCGGTGATGATCGTGTGCACGCTCACGTCGCCGGCGGTGCCGGCCGCCCACACGTGGTCCACGTTGGTGCGACCGTCGGGCTGGGCGTCGACCACCGAGGGGATGCGGGGCTCGGACCCCGGCTTCGTCCGCACCCCCGCGCTCTCGGCTACCGCCGTCCTGACCCCGATGGTCAGGAGCACGTCCCGCGCCTCCTGGCGCTGCCCGTCCTCGGTCACCGCCGTGACGCCCTCGCCGCCGACCTCCAGCGCGGTGACCGAGCCTTCGAGCCACTCGGCGCCCGACCTCTCGGCGTGGCGCCGCCCCAGCTCCACCAGCTCGGGGCCGGTGATGCCGTCGGGGAAGCCGAGGTGGTTGTTGACCATGGCCCGTCGCGTGAAGCCCTTGTCCTCGTCGATCACCAGGGTGCGGAGCCCGGCGCGGGCGGCGAAGATCGCGGCGGAGGCACCGGCGGGGCCCCCGCCCACGATGATCAGGTCGTACATGGCGGCGACCCTATCGAGCCGCTCCTGCAGCGCGGGACGGCCTCCCTACGAGCGCGAAGGTCAGGCGGAGCAGAACTCGGCGCCGGTGAGCGAGAGCTGGTACGTCCCGGTGCCCGCCCGACCGTGGCTGTTCCACCGGAGGACGCGATCGTTGCCGCCGGGCCCGGTCGGTCCCACCACGCCGCGCTTGTTGTTGGGGAAGAGCCCTCCGCCCCGGCCCACCGGATCGTTGTCCCAGCCGGAGACGCCGAGGTGGTAGACGCCCGGCTCGACCGGGGTGAGCGGGTGCCCCGCGGGGAGGACCGGCGTCGACGTCGTGGTCGACGCGTCGTCGTTGGCCATGACCCCGCGGCCGTTGGCGTCGAGCAGCACCAGCTGGAGGTCGATCGACCCCGTCGCCGTGGCGCTGAAGCTGCCGTCGCCGGTGAGGCACACGCGGAAGAGGTCGTCGTCGTGCGGCTCGCGGATCGTGCCGTGGATGTGCTGCAGCCGTGCCTCCCCGCGCGGCACCTGGGCCACCCAGGGCACCCCTTCGGCGTCGCCATCCTCCACCCACGCGCGCGGGGCGAGCGCAGCGGTCACGGTGAGCAAGCCCCTGTTGTCGCCGTAGCAGCAGGGCCGGTCGTTGAACACCAGCACGAGTGGGCCGCTGCTCGGCATGCGGACCCCGCCGCCTGCGCCGATCAGGAACCACGGCCCGGTGCCGGCTCGGCCGATCAGCGCGCCGATCGGCGCGGAGTCGAGGATCAGCGGGAGCTCCTCCGGGTTGGCCGGCCGGATCCCGTCCCCGCCGCCGCACTCGAACGGCAGACGGCCGAGGCACCAGGTGCCGGACGTCGAGAACTCCACGACCTGGCCCTGCTCGACGACCATGCCGGTGTCCACCGGTGTCGATTCGCTGGCGATCACGGACACCTCGATGGGCGGCGGGCCGGCATCGGGGTCGGGTGTGAAGGCGTAGGACAGCACGACGTCGCCGGCGGCTCGGTCCTGGCCGCTGACGGCGATGTAGTACTGCGGCGGTCGCAGCGTCGGGTGGCCGAGGTCCACGGGCAGCTCGATGCGGCTGTGCGTCGACCCGGGTGCTTCGTCGTCGTTGACCGCGAGGTCGTCGAGGCTGAGGACCTGCTCCTCGGCGATCCGACCGACCCAGAGGAAGGTGTCGACGTCGCTCCCCTCTGTTGTCAGGACGAGCGTCCCGATCGCGGTCGGCGTCCACACGAACCAGACGTCATGGCTGCCGAGGAGCGGCTCGACCGGCCTGTCGGAGAACTCGTACACGGGGTCGGCGGTGGCACGCGCCGTGGATCCGGTCACCCGGCCCGACGGGCCGGGAAGCGGCTGCGCGGCGTAGGCCTGATCGTTGGGGGGTGGGTTGAAGCTCCATTGGAAGCCGATGGGCGCCCCTGCGGCGGCGGGCTCCTCCCGCACCTCGACCGAGATGAAGTACGTGGCTCCAGCCTCGACAGGCACGTCGAGCGTGAACCACGAGCGTCGACTCGTGGCGTCGGGGTAGGCAGCTGACAGGTAGGTCTGCTCGCCGACGGAGGGCCCGGTCGAGATGGCGAAGGCCATGTCGGCGCGGTGGCCCACGTTGGTGACGTGCAGCGTGCCGTCCTCGGGGGCCTGGATGCGGTACCAGGCCGAGCCGGTGAGGTGGCCGGGCGCGGAGCGGCGCTCACCGTCTTCGTAGCTCACGTCGACCACGGTCGTGGCCACGAAGCCCGTGGCGCCGTCCAGCGGCGCAGCGTCCACGAAGTCGTCGTTGACCTCCGCCGCGACCGCGGGCATCGGCGCCACCGCCAGCGGCACCGCCAACCCCATGAGTGATCCCACGCCCACGGCCCTCTGCAGCCAGCGTCCACGCATCACGCCCCCTCGACGATGGACCTGGTCGGCACCCCCGTGCCGGGTGCTGCCACCCTAACGTGCGGTCGGTCCCGGGTTCAGAGGGGCGAGCCGTCGACGGGGATCAGCGCGCCGTTGAGGTAGTCCGACGCGGGCGAGGCCAGGAACCCCACCACCGCGGCGCAGTCCTCCGGCGTGCCGAGGCGACCCGACGCGATGCCGCGGACGGTGCGCTCCGTGCCGCCGGTGCGCTCGTACACGCCCAGCAGCCGCCCGGTGGCGATGTAGCCGGGCGCGAGGCAGTTGGCGGTGATGCCGAACGGCCCCAGGTCGTTGGCCAGGTAGCGGGTGTACATGATGATCCCGGCCTTGGCCACGCCGTAGTGGGCGTAGCCGCCGTCGCGGCTCGGCCGCTGCCCGGCGATCGACGCGACGGTGATGATCTTCCCGGCGCGCTGCTCCTTCATCATCGGCGCCACCGCGGTGCACGTGTTGACGGTGCCGTAGAGGTTGCGCCGCACCACCTGGTCGAACTCGTCGAGGTCCATGGACGACGCCTTCGACTGGGCCGGGTCGCCCTGGCCGCCACCCGCGTTGCAGACCACGACGTCGAGGCGACCCCAGGCGGACCGGAGCTGGTCCACCGCGGCGGCCACCGCGGCCGCGTCGGTGACATCGACGGTGAGCTCCAGCGCACGCCGCCCGAGGCGCTGCACCTCCTCGGCCACGGAGCCCGCGGTCATCCGCGCCTCCTCCTCGGGGAAGGCGCGGTACGACCGCAGGTCGACGTCGGCCACGGCCACGTCCGCGCCGAGCCCGGCGAGGTGCAGCGCGTAGGCGCGGCCGAGACCCCGGCCCGCGCCGGTGACCAGCGCCGTGCGCCCTTCCAGGGGGAGCCCGGCGCTCATCGCCGCTCGCCCCGGCGGTCGCCGCGCACGTCGGCCCGGAACACCGGGCCCGTGTAGTCCTCGGCGGGGTGGCCGTAGAGGTGGTGGTCGAGCTCGAGGTTCACGAGCCGCTCGATGTGGCGGACCTTCTCCCGGTCCTGCGGATCGCACAGGTCGATGGCCACCTTGGCCAGGCCGCTGGTCTCGGGCGAGAGCTTCGCCATCCGATCGGCGAAGGCGTAGACCTCGTCCATCAACCGGTCGGCGGGGAACACCTGGTGCACGAGGCCCATCATCCGGGCGTCCTCCGCGCTCACGAAGGTGCCCGCCCACGCCATCCACTTCGCCCAGTGCGTGCCGACCAGCCGGGTCAACCGGCTCACGCCGCCGCTGCCCGGGATGGCGCCGAGGTTGCGGACCTCGGGCAGGCCCCACACCGCGTCGGGCGTGCAGAAGCGGAAGTCGCACGAGACCGCCATCTCCACACCCGCGCCGAGCACCGGGCCGTTGGCCGCGATGATGATCGGCTTCTCCACCGCCTCCATCTCGTCGTAGAGGAGGTGGTGCGACCGGTAGCCGCGCCGGTAGGCGCTGCCGGGGGCGTCAGGGCCGGGCACACGGTCGCCGTGGCCGACCACGACGTCGAGGCCGGCGGTGAAGTAGCGGCCGGTGCCGGTGATGACCATCGCCCGCAGCTCGGGCCGGTCGGCCAGCTGCCGCACCGCTTCCCAGAGCACCTCGGTGACCTCGGGGCTGATCGGGTTGAGCTTCTCGGGCCGCGTGAGCGTGACCGTGAGGGTGCGGCCGTGCTCGCTCAGCTCGGCGTGCGGAGCGTTCGTCATCGTCACAGCGGGAACGAGACGACGGCCGTGCCCGGCGCGAGCACCTCGCCGAGGTCGTCGGTCTCCTGCACGGCCAGCTCGACGACCAGTTCGCCGTCCTCCTCGCGCACGGCCGTGACCGTGCCCGACGCGGTGATCGTGCGACCGCGCAGGAGCGGCCGGCGCAGGCGGATGTCCAGGCTGCGCACCCGACCGGTCGGGCCCATCCAGTCCTCGAGCATGGCGTGGAGGTAGCCGTGCTCGAGCGGCGCCATGATGAAGGCGGTCTCGAAGCCCTCCTGCTGCGCGGCGGCGTCGTCGAGGTGGTGGGGCACGATGTGCGCCGGGTTGACGGCGGCGTAGCGGGCCCAATGCAGCAGCGTGCCCTCGCGCGAGAACGGCGGGACCTCGGTGCCGACGGTGATCGTGGTGGGATCGACGAACATGCTCCCTCCGGCGTGCGCCGTTCAGTAGCGGACGAAGACGGTGTCGACGGTCTTCACCCAGGTGCCGTCGCTCCTGGTGAAGCGCTCGGAGATCGTCGTGTACAGCTGGAGCCCCATGCGACCCTCGCGCTCGAAGTACTCGGTGATGCTCGTGGCCGAGTGGATGACGTCGCCGGGCCGCATCCGCACGTTGCCGTAGCTGGCTCGGATCTCGCCCTGCAGGACCGCTCGGAACGGGGGTGCCTCCACGCCGAGCGCGGCCTCGAAGGCGCCGACGCGCCGTGGTGGGGCGTCGGGGTCGCGCGGCCGCGGCTTCGGCTCGCGCACCATCCAGGCCGTCGGGTTGAAGTCGTAGGGGGCGATGATGCCGCCGAGGGCGACGGTCGTCGGGTGGTCCTCGTCCCAGTAGTACGGCGGCGGGAGCTCCGGGTGGTAGAGGCCATCGCCCAGCGACGGATGTCGGAGGGGTCGATCGGGAAGGACGTCTCCTCCTCCATCACCACGCCGACGATGGCGCGCATCTCGTCGGTGATCATCGTGCGGGTCGGCTGGGCCTGGCTCATGCGACCGCTCCCACGGGTCCGATGGGGAAGAGGGCGTCGAAGCCGTCGGTGGGGAGCCGAACCGCGAGCGCCTCGACCGTGGCGTCGATGGGCATCGGCACGTACTGGTGCACCTGCACCGACCGGCTGAGCAGCGAGAGCGCGTGCTCGTCGCACAACCCGATGGCGGCGTGGATCTGGTGGGCGTGGCGGAACACCGACCGCGACGTCTCCAGCGCGGCGACCCGCAGGGCGAGGGCGTCGGCGAGGGCGCGCGCCGGCCGGTGGTGCAGCGCCCAGAGCGTGTAGTGGGCGAGCTCGTAGAGGCCGTGCACGGCCAGCTGGCAGTCGGCGAAGCGGTGTTGGAGCGCCTGGAAGGATGCCAGCGGCTTGCCGAACTGGTGGCGCTGCAGCAGGTGCGTGCGGGACAGGTCGGTGGCGGCGGTGACCGCGCCGAGGACGGTGAAGGCGGCCATCGTCTCGGCGAACGGCCACAGCGTGGCGTCGGTGGCGCCGGCCCCGACGGCCGGCCCCGGGTCGACCACCGACGCGAAGGGAGCGAGCAGGTGGTGTGGGTCGGCGCCGCGGTGGACGCTCACCTCGTGCACGGCGCCGTCGATCGTGACGACGGCCAGCGCGTCGGCGAGGTCGGCGTGGTCCACCAGCGTGCGCGACGCGGACGCCGCCGCCTGCACCAGGCCCGGCCGTCCGGCCCGCCGGGCCGTGAGCTGCGCGGCCACGGGGGCCAGCCCGCCGATGCGGCCGACCTCCATGCAGAGGTGAGCGGCCGCGAGCGCGTCGTGCAGCTCGGTCAGGTCGAGGTCGTCGGCGCCGAGCGCGGCGACCGCTCGCGCCACGCTGCGCCGCGCCTCGGCGTCGCCGTCCATGGCGGCGCGGGTGCGGGAGAGGGCCACGTCGTCGGCCAGCGCCCGGCGCGCGGTGGCCGCGAACTCCAGCACGGTCTCGGGCACGTCGAGGTTCATGCGCCCTCCTTCTCCGACTGGAGCGTCGCCCGGGCGATGAGCATCTTCTGCACCTCCAGCGTGCCGGCGGCCACCGTGGAAGCCTGGGCGTAGCGCCAGTGGTGCTCGGTGTCGCCCGAGCCGACGCGGAGCTCGTCGTCGTGGCCGAACAGCGCCCACGGTGCCTCCATGTCCATGGCGACGTCGGCCACCTCCTGGTCGAGGGTCGTCGCGGCCACCCTGGCCAGCGACGCCTCCAGCCGCGGGAGCTCGTCGGCGCTGTAGGCGTTGACGACGCGGTAGTTGAGGAGCTGCGCCGTACGGGTGTGCACGAGCGCCTTCACGTACCGGGCCCGCAGCCCGCCGGGGACCTCGCCCCAGCGGTCGCCGAGCTCCTCCCAGAGCTGCGCCAGGATGCGGGCCGAGCGGGCGTAGCGCGGGTTGCCGGTGCGCTCGTACGACAGGCCGGCGCTCATCACCGCCCAGCCCTCGTGCAGGCGGCCGAGCATCTCGTCGCGCCGCACGCGCACGTCGGTGAAGAACACCTCGTGGAAGTGGTGGGGGCCGGTGAGGCTGGCGATCGGCCGGACCTCGATGCCCGGGCGGTCCATCGGCACCAGGAACACGGTGATGCCGTGCTGCTTGGGACCTGCGCTCTCGGTGCGCGTGGCGAGGATGCAGTAGTCGGCGAAGGTGGCGTACGACGTCCAGATCTTCTGGCCGTTGAGCACGAAGTCGTCGCCGTCGGGCTCGGCGCGCAGCTGCAGCGAGGCCAGGTCGGAGCCGGCGTCCGGCTCGCTGAAGCCCTGGCACCACACGATCTCGCCGGCGGCGATCCTGGGGAGGAAGAAGGCCTTCTGCTCCTCGGTGCCGAACTGCATGAGGGCCGGGCCGATCCAGTTGACCCCCATGTACTGCGGCCCGGTCGGCTCGTTGTGCGACCACATCTCCTCGCGGAACACCAGCTGCGACCACGGCGTGCTCTCCGCGCCGCCGTACCGGCGGGGCCACGACAGCGTGAGCAGCCCCTCCTGCGCGAGGACGCGGCAGAAGCGGGCCGTCGCCTCGTACATCGCGAGGTCGTCGACGAAGATGCCGGGGAAGTCGGCCGGCATGTGCTCGTCGATCAGGTCGCGCAGCCGTTGGCGCAGGGCTTGGTCCTCCGGGCTGAAGTCGTAGTCCATGAGCTCCCCCATCGATCAGGGCCGGCCCGCGCCGGGCACGTCGACCTCGACGGCGTCGATGCGACCGGCGCGCTCGCGGGCCCGGTCGGCCATGTCGCCGAGCGCGCCGATGGCGAGGAACAGCGTCGTGCGCGCGGGGCCGCCGAGCACGCACGCCACGCATGCCCCCGGCGCGGTGTCGATGCGCTCCGTCACGCCCGTCCCGGGCACGATGCGGTAGCAGGCCCGGCCCTTGGGATCCCCCACCCAGATGCCGCCGTCGGCGTCGAGGCAGATGCCGTCGGCCCACGTGCCCGACGGCAGCTCGCCCACCACCCGGGGGTCGCTGAGCCGGCCGTCGGGCGCGCGGCGGAAGGCGGTGACGCGGTGGACGCGCGTCTCGGCCACGAGGAGGGTGGCGCCGTCGGCGGTGACGGCCACGCCGTTGGGCCGCCACAGGTCGCCGGGCACCACCTCGACCCGGCCGTCGGGGTCGACCTTGACGAGGTGGGCGGGGCGCGGTTCCTCGGTGGCGGCGTCGTAGCCGAAGCTGGTCACGTAGGCCGTGCCGTCCTCCGCCACCACCATGTCGTTGGCGCGGCTGGTGAGGAGGTGGCCGAGGTCGGCGTGCACCGCGAAGCCGTCGCCTCGTCGGGCCATGACGGCCCGCTCGTCCATGGCGACGACCAGCAGGGTGCCGTCGGGCAGCCAGCCGAGGCCCGACGGCTCGAACGGCGTCGGGGTGGTGCGCACGCGTGCGCCCTCGAGGTCGAGCTCCAGGATCTCGTGCGCCGCCATGTCGGAGCACCACAGGTGGCCGTCGTGCCAACGGGGCGCCTCGGGGAAGCCGAGGCCGTCGACGAGCGTCCGGACCTGCCGCTGCACGGGGCTGACAGTAACGTCGGGAGCCGGCGCAGGCGCCGGGGAGGTCGTCCGGGCAGGCCAGCGAGGCCGGGAGGCGGGGAGCGATGGCGCGACACGTGGCATTCGGGGTCGGGCACGACTTCCGCAACCTCGACCCGTCGCGTTGGTCGTGGCCCGAGATGTACCGCCAGACCATCGACCGGGTGGTGCAGGCCGAGGAGCTGGGGTTCGACTACTTCTTCGTCGGCGAGCACCACTTCACGCCCGACGGCCACGCGCCGGCGTTGTTCCCGATCCTGGGCGCCGTGGCTCAGGCGACCGAGCGGATCCGGCTGAACACCTACGTGTACCTGCTGCCCCTCCACCACCCCCTGGAGGTGGCCGAGGCGGTCACCGCGATCGACCTCCTGTCCGACGGGCGGATGGAGCTCGGGGTCGGCCAGGGGTACCGGCGCGAGGAGTTCGCCGCGTTCGGGGTCGACCGCTCCAAGCGCGGCGAGCTCATGGACGAGGCCTGCGAGATCCTGCTGCGCGCCTGGTCGGGCGAGCCGTTCTCCTTCGAGGGCAAGCACTTCTCGATCCCCGAGATCACCGTCACGCCGCGCCCGGCGCAGATGCCGCACCCCAAGCTCTGGATCAGCGCGCGCAGCGAGCGGGCCGCTCGGCGGGCGGCGCGGTTCCGGTGCCCGCTGATGATCGCTCCGGCGCCCTACGTCGACGACCCGGCCATCGTGTACCGCGCCTACGCGGCCGAGCTGGAGGCGGCGGGCGAGGACCCGGCCGACTACGAGGTGATGGGGTCGTTCACCGTGCGGGTGGTCGACGCCGGTCAGCAGCTCGACATGGCCAGCGCGGTGGCGCGCGACGACGCCTACGCCGACTGGTACACCGAGGACGGCGACCTGCCCACCGACGCCGAGCGGATGGCCAACCCTTCCGAGGAGCTGCTCCGGTTGGCCGGGGTGACGGGGGAGCCGGCGACGTGCATCGCCGCCATCGAGGCCCTGCTCGAGCGGGTCCCGTTCACCACGCTCATGGTCGGCGGGGTCAGCCGCAACCAGATGGAGCGCTTCGCCCGCGAGGTCCGCCCGGCCTTCGTCTGAGGACGAGGCGCCGTCTCGCTAGCGGAGCTTCCACGCCGGGCGGGGTCGGTCGGGGTCGAGCTGGGCGATGCCGATGGGGTTGCCGAGCTGCCAGTACGGCGTGGCCGTGACGGTGGCCGCGGTGCGCGGGCTGTCGAGCGACTCCCAGATCGCCTTCACGGTGCCCTGCACGGCCGCCGGCGGCTTGGCCGCGATCGACGCGGCGAGCTCGTAGGCGCGGGCGTGCAGCTGGTCGCGCGGGACCACCTCGGTCACCAAGCCGATCTCGAGCGCCCGCTTGGCCGAGACGCGCTCGTCGAGGCCGACGAGCGCCATCCGCATCACCTCGCCGAGGGGGATGCGCCGGGCCAGGCCGATCGGCTCGTGCGCCGCGACGATCCCGTAGCTCACGTGCGGGTCGAAGAACTGGGCGTCATCGGAGCACAGGATGATGTCGGCCTCGTTCAACCAGTAGAAGGCACCGCCCGCGGCGATGCCGTGCACCGCGCAGATGAGCGGCTTCCAGACGCGGTTCATCTTCGGGCTGAGCTGGAACCCCGTGTCCTCCTGCGACCAGATGTTCTTCGGCAGCCACGACGGCGGCAGGCCGTCGTTCACGTCGAGGCCGGCGGAGAAGGCCCGGTCGCCGTTGGCCTGCAGTAGCACGACGTGCACCGCATCGTCGAGGCGGATCTCCTGCCACAGGGCCGAGAACTCGTCGCACATCGCCTTGTTGAACGAGTTCAGCTTGTCGGGCCGGTCGAGGGTGATGGTGGCGACATGTCGCTCGTCGACCACGTAGGTCAGGGTCTGGTACTCGCTCACGGCGCGATCATGCGCCATGGCTGCAATCCGCACGCAGATCGTCTTCGACGCCGCCGATCCCCACGCGCTGGCCGCGTTCTGGGCCGAGGCCCTGCACTACGAGCACGAGGAGATCGACGCGTTCGTGCGCGGGCTGGTCGACGCAGGCCACGCGCCGGCCGAGCTCACCGTCGAGATCGACGGGAAGCTGCGCTGGCGCTCGCTGGCGACGCTGCGGCATCCCGACGACCCGGTGGACGCCCGCGGCGCGGGCACGGGTCGGCGCATCCTCTTCCAGGCGGTCCCGGAGCCGAAGGTGGCCAAGAACCGGGTGCACCTCGACCTCCTGGTCGGACCGGAGGCCCGTCAGGCCGAGGTCGAGCGCCTCGTGGGGCTCGGCGCGACCGTGAAGGGCGAGCACGAGGGGAACGACGGCCGCTGGACGCTGATGGCCGATCCCGAGGGCAACGAGTTCGACGTCGCATGACGTCGACGGACGGTCTACGCTCCCTTCGCTAGAGGAACGTCCTTTTCGCGATAGCGAAACGGCTCGACCCGGGGGTGTGCGGTGAGCACGACGGCACAGGTGGTCAGCACCCGGCCCATGGCCGGCAACATCGGTGCAGAGGTCCACGGCATCGACGTCCGCCGCGTGGACGACGCGCTGGTGGCGCAGCTGCGCGAGCTCTGGCTCGAGCACAAGGTCCTGGTCGTCCGCGGCCAGGTGCGGCTCACGGCCGACGAGCTCGCCGCCTTCGGCGCGCGCTTCGGCCAGCTCTACGTGCACCCGCTGAGCGAGGTGGCGGTCCACCCGCTCAACATCCCCGCGGGCGGCTACTGGCACTCCGACGTGACCTTCAGCGAGGAGCCGCCCGACGGCACGATGCTCCACTGCCAGGCCGTCCCGCCGAAGGGCGGCGACACCATGTGGGCCAACATGGTCATGGCCTACGAGACGCTGTCGGGGCCGATGCGCGCCTTCCTCGACGGCCTCCGGGCGGTGCACGACTACGACCACTTCTACCGCTACCCCATGGGCGACACGCTCGAGACCGACCAGTTCGTGCTCGACAAGAAGCGGACGATCCCCCTGCCGTCGCACCCCGTGGTGCGCACGCACCCGGAGACCGGCAAGAAGGCGCTGTTCGTCAACGAGTCCTTCACCTCGCACATCGAGGGCCTGTCGCGCGCCGAGAGCGACGCCATCCTCGAGCTCCTCTACCGCCACTGCGTGCGGCCCGAGCTGACCTGCCGGCACCGCTGGGAGCCGGGCGACATCGCCTTCTGGGACAACCGCTCCACGATGCACTACCCGATCGACGACTGGGGCGGCTCGCTGGAGGTGAGGGGCGAGGAGTCGCCGCGCCGCATGCAGCGCGTGACGATCGGCGGCGCTCGCCCTCAGTAGCGCGCCGCAGCGCGCCGGGCGGGTCGGGTCAGGGCCCGACCGCCGGCGAGCCGTGCGAACGGGAGCGGCGCGAGCGCGAGCCCTTCGCGGCTGCGCCGGGCTCGTGGGTCCGGCGCCCGCCGGGGAGGACGTCGACCTCGGAGCGGTGCCACACCGGATGGTCGCCCGCGGTCTCCACGTTGAAGCCGTAGTCGAAGACCAGCGAGCCGCCGAGCGCGCCGCCCATGAAGGTCAGCACCGCCGCGGCCACCGAGAGCACGAGGGCCAGGCCGGTGGTGGCCGGCTCGTCCCACTGCACGAGGCGCACCACGATGCCGACGACCACCAGCACCGTCGCGGCCACCATCGTGAGGGCGTGGGCGTTCACGGTCCGGCGGGCCTGCGTGCCGGGTTCGGTCGAGCGCTGGCGGTCCCACAGGCCGGTGAGGGCGGCGAACACCGCCACGATGGCGCCGCCGACGAGGGCGTACGTCCCCGCCCGGTAGAAGTCGCGGGCCCACGTCTCGTCGCTGCCGCCGACGAAGGAGATGACGTCGAACGCCGCCGCGAGGACGATGGCGCCCACGGGTACGTCCGTGAGCGGCGGGTGCAGCGGCTTCCCCGCCCAGCCTCTGAGGCCCTTGAAGGCCCGGCCCCGGACGGTGAACGCGGGGCGGAACGAGAACGCGCGCATGACGATCCCCTTTCCCCTGTGCCGTTCTAACGACAACTGACATTGACGGTACGCCCGACCCCTCGTAACGTCAACCGGCGGCGTCCGCGGCGTCCGGCGAGCTTGGGGAGGTGGCAGGGATGGCCGACGAGGGGTTCGAGGTGCACGTCGTTCGGGTCGCCGCGCTGGCCGAGCCCCAGCGCCGGGCCATCTACCAGTTCGTGGTAGGGCGCGACGGTCCGGTCAGCAAGGACGACGCCGCCGCGGCCCTCGGGGTGGCCCGCTCGGTCGCCGCCTTCCACCTCGACCGGCTCGTGGCCGACGGGCTGCTCAGCACCGAGTTCCGGCGCCTCAGCGGGCGGCGGGGCCCGGGCGCCGGGCGGCCCGCCAAGCTCTACCGGCGCGCCGCGCGTGAGGTGGCCGTGAGCCTGCCCCCCCGCCACTACGGCTTCGTCGCCGACCTCCTCGCCACGGCGGTGGAGGCGTCCGCCGGCGACGGGACCCCGGTGGCGGACGCCCTGCGTGACGCGGCGCGCCACCGGGGTGCCGACCTCGGGGCGGCGGTCCGCGGCCGGGCCGGCGACCGGCCGAGCCGCGGCGCGTTGGCAGCCACCGCCCTCGCGCTGCTCGAGGAGCAGGGGTACGAGCCGCGCATGGAGGACGGGCAGGTGGTGCTGGTCAACTGCCCGTTCCACGCCCTCGCCGACCGCCACCGCGAGCTCGTGTGCGGCATGAACCACGACCTCCTGGCGGCCGTGTCCGACGCCGTCGGCGACGACGTGCTGGAAGCCCACCTGGTCCCGACGGAAGGCCGGTGCTGCGTGCGCCTCGACGTCGACCGGCGCGCCCTCGCCGCGCTCCGCCGCGGCCGGGCCGGGGAGGGGCCGGGTCGGGCGGAGTAGCGCCCGGCGCGCGTACGCTGCCGGGAGCCGGCTCGACGGGGGAGGTCAGCATGGCGGTCACCGATCGTCAGTGGACGGCGCTGCCCGTGCCCTGGGCGATGGAGGTCCCGGACCGGGTGCCGAAGCAGCGCTACTTCGACCCGGAGTTCTTCGCGCTCGAGGCCGAGCTGTTCTGGCCACGGGTCTGGCAGATGGCCTGCCGCTTGGAGGAGATCCCGGAGCCGGGCGACGCGGTCGAGTACGAGATCCTCGACCAGTCGGTGATCGTGGTGCGCACCAGCCCCACCGACGTGCGGGCGTTCCACAACGCCTGCCGGCACCGGGGCGTGAAGCTCATCGAGGGACGGGGGTCGTTCCGCAGCGGCTTCACCTGCTCGTTCCACGGGTGGTGCTACGGCCTCGACGGCGCCAACACCTACCTGTACCAGCCGGACCTGTTCGCGGAGCACAACCGCCGCCCCGAGGACCTGAGCCTCACACCGGTGCGCTGCGAGCTGTGGGGCGGCTGCGCCTGGATCAACCTCGACGACGGCGCGCCGCCGCTGCGCGACTGCCTGGAGCCCTTCGCCAGCGTGCACGACGCCTGGAAGGTGGAGGCGCTCCGCACCGAGTGGTGGCTGGCGTGCCGCCTCCCGGTGAACTGGAAGCTGGCGATGGAGGCCTTCATGGAGGGCTACCACGTCATGGAGACCCACCCGCAGCTCAACCCGCCGGGCACGCGCAAGGAGGCGGGCAACGTCTACCGGCAGGTGGCCGACGACCGGTCGCCGACCCGGGTCATGCAGGCCCGCACCGCCGGCCTGGTCGACTCGCGTGCCCTGATCGACATGAACATCCACTTCATGCGCACGCTGAGCGACGGCATGGCGGGCATGACGCACGCCAACGACGTGCGCATCGCGGACGGGCTGCGCGACGTGGAGCTCCCGGCGGATCCCGCACAGGCCAACGCGGTGTGGCGGTCCACGCTCAACGACGCCGTGGTGCGGTGGTGGCGAGCGGCCGGGTGCGACATCCCCGACCTGAACGAGCTCGACCGCCGGGGCATCAGCGCCCCCATCGGGTTCTGCTTCCCGCACTACTTCCTGCTGCCCACCTTCAGCAGCGCGTCGTCGTACCGGATCCGGCCGCTCGGCCCCGAGGAGACGCTCTTCGAGCTGTGGTCCCTCACGCGCTTCCCTGCGGGGCGCGAGCCCGGCCGACCGGTGCCGCCGGAGCCGATGGCGCCCGACGACCCGCGCTGGCCGCCCATCCCCGCGCAGGACTTCTCCAACCTTCCGAAGCAGCAGAAGGGCCTGCACGCCAAGGGCTTCGAGTTCATGCGGCTGTCCGACAAGGTGGAGGGGCTGATCTCGAACTTCGAGCGCCTGGTGGACGGCTACCTGGCCGGGCTGCCCTCCGAGAAGCTCGTGCCGGCGATCCACAAGGTCAACACCACCATCGACGTCCCCATCGCCGAGCTCGACCTCTGAGCCGTCAACTCAGTATCTCTCCGATCTGCGTGCCGACGGGGTAGGTCTCGCCGGCGGGCAACGTCCAGCGCACGGTGCCCGACGCGGGCGCGGCGATCTCGCTCTCCACCTTGTCCGTCTCCAGCCGGTAGAGCGCTTCGCCCTCCTGCACGACGCCGCCGTCGGGCACGAGGCCCTCGACGAACGTCGCCTCCTCGGTGGTCATGGCGAGCTTCGGCAGCCGGATGGGCACCGTGGGCACCGCGTCAGCTCCCGACGACGGCCCGCACGGCCGCGGCCGTGGACTCGACCGATGGGTACCAGTGCGGCTCGAGGTGCCGCGACGCGGGGATGGGCGTCGGCCGGCCGCCGAGGCGGCGCACGGGCGCCCGCAACCGGCCGAAGAGCCGCTCGGAGATCAGCGCGGCCAGCTCGGCGCCGGGCCCGCAGAACTCCACGGCGAGGTGCGACACCACCGCCCGCCCGGTCTTCTCCACGCTGGCCAGGACGGTGTCGACGTCGAGCGGGACCAGGCTGCGCAGGTCGACGACCTCGACGCTGATGCCCTCCG
>Ga0182742_1003324_pt1 | contig 15936 bp, 13 predicted proteins | sample eDN5th37CBELigMG_FD_128880 | JGI IMG/M metagenome (GOLD analysis project Ga0182742, IMG submission 128880) | Enriched Miracle-Growth compost microbial communities from Emeryville, California, USA - eDNA 5th pass 37_C BE-Lig MG (version 2)... ...
ACTTGGGGCAAGACGACGTCGCGGTTCGCGACGCGAGGCGGATCACCGGGCCGAACCTGCTGATCGGGGTCTCGACCCACGAACGCGCCCAGCTCGACGCGGCGCTCGTCGCCGGAGCAGGGTATCTGGGGGTTGGCCCCATCTTCCCCAGCGCCACCAAGGAGTTCGCCGAGCCCGAACTCGCCGGCCTGGCCTACGCGCGAGTCGTCGCCGAGACGACCAAGCTCCCTTGGTTCGCCATCGGCGGGATCAACGAGGAGAACCTCGAACGGCTGCTTGAGGCCGGCGCCTCGCGAATCGCCGTCAGCGCCGCCGTCGTCAGGGCCGAGCGTCCCCGCGCCGCCGCCGCGCGGCTCAAGGCGATGCTCGCGAAGGTCGAAAGCCCCCGCGAAACGCCCTGATCTTCTCATGCGCTGGATTGCGAAAATGATCATCCCCCCTCCCTTCGAGGGAGGATGGCCCGCAGCCACCTTCTTCCCGGGGACGAAAGATGATGGGCGGTGGAGATCCCGCCGATGTCGTCCCTCTTCCCTCCGTCCCGGCCAATGAGCCAGCGAGCCAGGCGACCGGGCCTCAGGCCGGGGCGGACGAGTTGGGCGGGGGCGTCGAGGTCCGCGAGGATCCCCTGGGCGGCCAGGTAGCCGCTTCGGACGGCGCCCTCCATGGTCCCGGGCCAGCCGGTTCGGGTCCAGTCGCCCGCCAGGAAGAGGCCGTCGACCGGGGTTCGTTGCGGGGGCCGAAGCGCGTCGACGCCCGGCCTCGCGGCGAAGGTCGCGCCGTGCTCGGTGACGACCCACCAGCGGAGGAGCTTCGCCTCGCGCGCGACGGGCCAGATTTCGGCCAAGTCGGCCAACGCGGCGTCTCGGATCGCCGTCTTATCCATCGAGACAAGATCGTAGGCCGCGCTGATGACGACCTGAAGATATTCGCCGTTCTCGGCGTCGGCCGGCTTTCGCCCTTGGACCGCCGTGTGGTTGAAAACCCACTGGATCAGCCTTCCCGGCGTGACGACGTGGTCGAACGGGCAGACCGGCCGATCGAACCAGAAGTGAATCCCGGTGATTGGCGACGCCTTCAATTGCCTCGCGCCCTCCAGCCCCGGGATTCGAGCCGCCAACGACTCGTCCAAAAGCCCGGCGACGCGGTCGAACGGGACGGTTGAGACCACGAAATCGGCTTCGATCGACTCGCCGTTTCGGAGCGTCGCGCCCCGAAGCGCCGAGTCCTCGGCGCAATCGATGGAGCGGACGCCGGTGATCAATCGCAGGTCCACGCCATGCTCGCGGAGCCAGGATTCGAGGCGGGTTCCGTACAACTCTCCCAGGGGGACGGTGGGCACTTCGATTCGGTGGCCGGTCTTGTTCAGCAGGAAGCCGTCGAGGAAGACCCGCCGGGCGTGGCCGACGTCCATCTGGTCGATCCGCTCGTTGAGCGCCGAGACGAGCACTGTCGACCAGAACAGGTTGATCGTTCGGGTGTTTTGCCGATTCCGCAAGAGCCAGTCGGCGAACGACTCGCCGGGTCGGTCGTCGCGGTCGATCGCCAGGCGCGCCAGGCCGTAAGCCACGCGGAGCTTGTCGTTGGCGTTTAGGTAGTTGGCCTTCAGGAAGCTTGAGGCCAGATGGAACGGAGCGGGGGCGGCGCCCGCCCGAAGCTCCGAGACGCGGCCGTCGGGGCCGAGGAACGTCACCGAGTTCTCGCGACGGAAGAGGTCGGCGATCCCAACCCGCCGGCAGAAGTCATCAAGGTTCGTGCAGCAAGTCATGCCAACGTGTTGGCAATTGTCGACGAGTTCTCCGGTCACGGGGTCGGTGAACGAGCCGGCTCGGCCGCCGAGGCGCGGCCGGCTCTCCAGGAGGGTGAGGCGCAGCCCCCGGCCGACGAGCGCCGTGGCCGTCGCCAGGCCGGCGAGGCCGCCGCCGATGATCAGAACGTGAGGGGAAGGAGGCGTGTGGTCCAAGACGAAGATCCCGAGTCCCGGATTCTTTTATCGATCACAACCGATGGGCGACCCGGGCTCGTCTCGAGCCCGGGCGGCGTGGGCTTCGGCGAACGAATCACCGGTGTGGGGCGTCAGATAACGCGAGGGAAGCGATCGCGCGGCGATGGCGAGTTTGCGCCAGCGGGGGACGGAGACCCGCGACGCCAGCACGTTGTAGTCGCGCCGGACGATCTCGTCCAAGAGCGCCCGGTAGACGCCGAGGATCGTCAAGAGCACCGGACGGCCGACGGGGGCGACCAGCGGGACGAGTTCGGCGCCCTGGTCGTATAGGTTGTAGGCCACGCGGGCGTGGTGCTCCAACAGCCGACGAAGAGGCTCGGTCGGGCGCGAGGCCGAAAGGTCGCTCGGCTCGACTCCGAACCGCTCCATGGCGTCTTGGGGAAGATAGATGCGTCCCCGCTCGGCGTCTTCACGAACGTCGCGGAGAATGTTGGTCAGTTGGAGCGCCAGGCCGCATTGCTCGGCGAGGCGTTCGGCTCGGCCCCCCCGAGATTCGAAGCCCCAGATGTGGATGCAGCAGAGGCCGACGGCCGAGGCGACGCGGCGGCAGTAAACGGCCAGCTCGTCGAAGTTGGCGAATCGACGGGGCTCGATGTCCATCTCCACGCCGTCGATCACCTCATGAAGCAGCTCGGTGGGCATCGACGATCGACGGACGACCTCGACGAGCGCGGGGAGGCCCGGCCACTGGGAGGGTCGGCCGCCCAGCGCGTCGTCAAGTTCCTTGCGCCAGGCGATCAGGGCCTTGGTCTTCTCGGCCGCGGGGCCGTCTTCGTCGGCCAGGTCGTCGGTGTGGCGCATGAAGGCGTAGAGCGCGCACATCGACCGGCGCGCTTCGGCGGGCAGGAGCCGAAAGGCGAGGTGGAAGTTGCGAGCCTCGCGCTGGGCGATCTCGTCGCAGAACCGTTGGCTGGCCTCCAGTTGGGCGGTGGCTGTCACCGGGAGCCCTCCCGGCTGATCGTCGCCGATCGGGTGGTCTGGACCACCGCCCCGCGCGGCGTTGGGTTTCCCCGAAGCCTCGCCCATCCCAACCCCAGAAGCGCCCGGGCCAGCAAACGGGCCTTGGCGCCCTTGCTCAGCGAGGGGCGGGAGGAGAGCGTGTCGTATCCGCATTGTTCGATTCGCTTTAGGATGGCCAGCCCCCCTCGCGAGAAGAGATCGACGTCGACCGCCAGGTCCGAGGGCATCCGAGCCACCAGCGGCCGGCCGATCTCGAACAGTTCGCGGGTTCGCTCCACCTCGAATTTCAGCAGTTCGGCGAACGCGGGAGTGAAGCGACGGGCTCTTAGGTCGTCGTCGGAGCAGCCAAACCGGGCGCGGTCCTCGCGGGGCAGGTAGATTCGGCCGATGTCCAGGTCTCGGGACACGTCTTGCCAGAAGTTCGCCAGTTGAAGCGCCGTGCAGGTGGCGTTGGAGAGTCGGGCGTTGTCTTCGTTGTGGGCGCCGGCGACGTAAAGGACCAGGTGGCCGACGGGATCGGCGGACCGCGTGCAGTAGTCGCGAAGCTGGTCGAAGGTGTCGTACTCCGTGACCGACTGATCCTGAACGAAGGCGTCGATCAGGGCGTGGAAGGGGTCGGGCGGAATCCCGTACCGCTCGACGGTCTCCATCAGGGCGATCATGACCGGGTGTCGGGCCCGGCCCTCGTACATCGCGCGCAGCTCGTCGCGCCACCAGTCGAGCAGCTCGAGCGACCGGGCGGGGTCGCCGACCTCATCGGCCAGGTCGTCGGACCATCGGCAGAAGGCGTAGATGCTCTGAAACGCCGGGCGATGTTGGCGAGGGGTCAGCCAGGTGACGACGCTGAAGTTCTCGTAATGGGTGGAGGTCAACCGCGCGCAGTAATCCAGCGCCTGCCGCCGCGAGACGGTCTGGAGCCCCGGGGGACCGTACCGACTTAGATCCGCCTCGAACGTCATTCGTTGACACTCCGCATGATGATTTCCCCCGCCGCGTCGGCCCCCGATTCTAATGCCGATCGCCGGCGCCCGCCAGCCGCGAAGCCGCTGGCGCATTGACCCGCCGCCGCGGGGCCGGGACAATCGTCGCGATTTCCCGGGGCGCTCCGCGCGCCCGACGGCGCGGCGCTTGGGGCGTCGCGTCGAAACCTTTCGAGAGTCAGGAAAGCGACCATGCGAATCATCTTGCGACACGTTTCGGCCACCGCCCTCGCGTTTGGCCTTTGCGCCGGGGGCCTGGCCTTCGGCGGGGACGCCGAGGAGTTCAAGCCCCTGTTCAACGGCGAAGACCTCTCTGGTTGGGTTACGCCGGAAGACAAGGCGCTCTTCACGGTTGAGGATGGCCAGATCGTCGGACGAACCAAGGGAGACCTCAAGAAGAACGAGTTCCTGGTCACGGAACGGCCCTACAAAGACTTCACGCTCAAGGCCAAGGTCAAGCTTCTCAACGGCAACTCCGGCATCCAGGTCCGCAGCAAGCGGGCCGACGACGGCGCGGTCTCCGGCCCCCAGGCCGACGTCGCCGACGGCTACTGGGGCCTGCTGTACGATGAGCGCGGGCGCGGAATCCTCGAGCGGTACCCGGAAGACGAGGTCGCGAAGATCGTCAAAGAGCGCGATTGGAACGACATGGTCGTCTCCTTCAAGGGGAAGCATCTAACCGTCGACCTGAACGGAACCCGCGTCATCGATCGCGAGGACCCGGAATTCGCCGATGAGGGCGTCATCGCGCTCCAGGTCCACACCGGCCCGCCGATGGAGGTCCGGTACAAGGATCTCGTAATCAAGGAAATCAAATAACCTAGCCATGAAAGGCGGGTGGGCGGCCGAGTCGCCCCCCGCCGACAATTGGGTTCGTTCGGTCATTTTTTCACACCCTCTCCGCGCGTCCCCCGCGCTCACCCTGGGCGGCCTTCCGACCCCGCCCGGGCGCCTCGGCCAGTCCTCTGAGCCCCGGCCGGCCGATAAACGAACCCAAACGCTTCGAGTTGCGCAACCCTTTTGGTTATCGAAGTTTGCGGTGCCGGACGATCGACGGAATTGGGTTCGTTCGGTCATTTTTTTCCGAGTCGTCGGACGGCTCGGCCTCGCCTGTTTCGGATGGTCGCGCCTGATGGCGGATTGGGTTCGTTCGTCGCGATTCACGATCCTCGTCCGCGCTCCCGGAGCGGTTTCGGAAGGCTTGTCGCGCGCATTATTCGCCATTTTAAGAATGCGCTGCGAGTTGGCGGCGCGCGCGAAAATTCGTCGGGCGAGCCGCGCTGATATTCGGCAAAGCCCGCGCGATCGATTTCCCCGGCGCCGCGCGTGGAGAGGGGGCGTCGGATTTCGGAGCGAGAGTTTGGCGAGCGATCGGCGTCTATGGGAGGCGAGGCGGCTCGTGGCCGCTTCGCGCCGGGCGTCGCTCGCGCGGGGGGCGTTCGTTGGATAAATAAAAAGGAAAGGAAAGAGCGGCGGTGGGCCGCCGCGCTTCGAACGTCGTTGACCCGCCGCCGGTTTAGCCGCGTTGGTCCATGGGGATGTAGTCGGTCTGGTTGGGGCCGGTGTAGATCTGGCGGGGGCGGGCGATGCGGGCCTTGGGGTCGTCGTGCTGTTCCTTCCACTGGGCGATCCAGCCGGGCATCCGGCCGATGGCGAACATCACGGTGAACATGTTGGTCGGGATGCCGATGGCCCGCATGATGATGCCGCTGTAGAAGTCGACGTTGGGGTAGAGCTTCCGCTCGACGAAATACTCGTCCTTCAGGGCCATCTCCTCAAGCTGGCGGGCGACGTCGAGGAGCGGATCTTTGACGCCGAGCCGCGCCAAGACTTTGTCGGCGGCCTGTTTGAGGATCCGGGCGCGGGGGTCGAAGTTTTTGTAGACCCGGTGGCCGAAGCCCATGAGCCGGAAGCCGCTGGTTCCGTCCTTGGCCAACTTGAGGGCGTCGGCGGCGCTGAGGCCTCCCTTGTGGATCTCTTCGAGCATCTGGAGGACCGCCACGTTGGCTCCGCCGTGCAGCGGTCCCCAAAGCGCTCCGATGGCCGCGGAGCAGGAGGCGAAGAGATTGGCCTGGCTGGAGCCGACGGTTCGCACGGTCGAGGTGCTGCAATTCTGCTCGTGGTCGGCGTGCAGAAGCAGAATGAGGTTCAGGGCGTCGACGACGTCGTCCGAGGCGATGTGCTGATCATAGGGCATCGAGAACATCATGTGGAGGAAGTTCGCGACGTACGACAGCTCGGGGTCGGGATAGATGAACGGCAACCCCTTGGAGCTTCGGTACGAGTAGGCGGCGATGGTGCGGACCTTGCTGATCAGCCGCGCGGCGTCTTCGACGAAGCGTTCCTCGGGATCGAGCTCCTCGTCGTCCGGTTCGGGGAAGCAGGCGATGGCGTTGACCATGGCCGAGAGGATCGCCATCGGCGGGGCGTTGACGAGGAAGCCTTCGAAGTGGTGCTTGAACGCCGTGTGCAGGGGGGCGTTGCGGCCGAGCCGCTCGCGGAAGGCGTCGAGTTCGGGTTGTTTGGGAAGCCGGCCGAAGATCAAGAGCCAGGCGAGCTCGGTGAAGGTCGACTGCTTGGCGAGTTGCTCGATGGGGATGCCGCGGTGGCGGAGGATCCCCTTCTCGCCGTCGATGAAGGTGATGTCGCTTGAGCAGGAACCGGTGTTCCCGTATCCGGGGTCGAGGGTAATCAGGCCCGTTTCCGACCGAAGGCGGGAGATGTCGAGCCCCAACTCGCCCTCCGAACCCTCCACGACCGGCAACTCGATCGTCTGATTATTGAACGTCAGGGTCGCGGTCCGCGCCATCGCCTCAATCTCCCGTTCTACGGACAAGTCTTGTTGTGGGCCATTTGAATCGCCAACATCCCATTGTACCTTCGGTTTTCCAATTGGGAATCATGCGCCGGGACTGGGGCGATTCATCGGCGAGGCTTACGCGCGTTGATCGTAAATGCTGGATTATCCGAGGGTTGGGAAATAGGGAAGATGCCGGCGATCGCACTTTACTTTTCGACCCGTGATGGAAAGAATAGGGGTTTGCTCGATTTTCGCGCGCGAAGGATTACGGGGGGGAGGCGTCAAGCCGTGCATGAAGAGGCGATCCGCAAGGCCGACGTTTTGATTGCCGCCCTGGGCTACATGCGCAAGTTCCATGGTCGGTTCACGGTGATTAAGGTCGGCGGGTCGGTGATGGAGGATACCGAGTCGCTGCGCGCCCTTTTGGTCGATGTGGTCTTCATGCAGACGGTCGGGATGCGGCCGGTCGTGGTGCACGGCGGAGGCAAGGCGATCACCCGGGCGATGGAGAAGTCGGGGCTGACCCCGCGCTGGGTCCAAGGGCGGCGGTACACCGACGAGGCGACCCTCGACATCGTGGCCCGCGTCTTGACCGAAGAGATCAGCGCCGACATCGAACGCCACATCAACAAGTTCGGCGGCCGGGCCTCCAGCTTGAACCATCGGACCCATCAGTGTCTTTATGGCCGCAAGCTCTCGCTGACCGGCGAGGGGGGCGAGCCCATCGATCTGGGTCGGGTTGGCGCGGTGACCGAGGTGGACGTTCCTCCAATCGAGAACCTTTGCCTGGCCGGCGTCGTCCCCATAATTCCGTCGCTGGCCGAGGATGAGGACGAGGAGGACGAGGAGAAGCTGCTGAACGTCAACGCCGACACGGCCGCCGCCGCCGTGGCCCAGGCCCTCCGCGCCGACAAGCTGGTTTTTCTGACCGACACGCCGGGAATTCTCCGCGACCGCAAGGATCCCGAAAGCCTCATCACCGGATTGACTCCCGACGAGTGCCGCGACCTAATTCAGCGCGGCGTCATCGAGTCGGGGATGATCCCCAAGGTCGAGGCCTGCCTCAGCAGCCTGGAGGCGGGGGTTCGCAAGACCCACATCATCGACGGTCGGCTCAGCCATTCGCTTTTGCTGGAGATCTTCACCGAGAGCGGCGTGGGCACCGAGATCGTCGACCCCAGGGACCCCGACTGGTCGCTTCCCCCCGGCCGACGCGCCGTTTTGGTCCGCTAACCGCCCCGCCTTCCGGCCCCTTTGGTTCCATCCCTCCGATGGGATTTTCGCGTTTCGGTTCGTCTCGCGGGTCCCGCCCTCGTCGAGCCGTTCAACCTGGAGTTCGTCCCTTGGCGCACGCTTCGTTGCCGCATCAGAGTTCAAGCGAGACCATCGCCCAGTTCGACCGCCACGTCGCGCCCAACTACAGGCGTTATCCGGTCTCGTTGGTCCGGGGCGAGGGCTCTTGGATCTGGGACGCGGAGGGGAATCGCTATCTCGACCTCTTCCCCGGCTGGGGCTGCAACCTGATCGGCCATTGCCCGCCGCGGGTCGTCGAGGCCGTTCGCGAACAGGTGGGTCGGTTGATCCACGTGCCGAACACTTGGTACATGGAGGCTCAAGGGGCCTTCGCCCAGGCCCTCGCCGAGCGAAGCTTCGGCGGCCAGAGCTTCTTTTGCAATAGCGGGGCCGAGGCCAACGAGGCCGCCATCAAGCTGGCCCGGGCCCACGGCCACGCTCAGGGACGTTACAAGATCGTCACGACCGAGGGGGGCTTCCACGGCCGGACCCTCGCGGCCCTGACGGCCACCGCCCAGCCCAAGTATCACGAGGGCTTCGAGCCGATGGTCCCCGGCTTCGTCTACACCAAGTATGACGATCTGGAGGCGGCCGCGGCGGCCATGGACGACCAGACGGCGGCGATCCTGGTCGAGCCGATCCAGGGGGAGGGCGGGGTCAGGATCCCGTCTCCCGATTACCTGGCCGGTCTGCGGCGGCTCTGCGACGAGCGCGGCGCGCTTTTGATGCTCGACGAGGTGCAGACCGGGATGGGTCGGACGGGAACCTGGTTCGCCTATCAACACTCCGGGATCGAGCCCGACGTCCTGACCTGCGCCAAAGCCTTGGCCGGCGGGATCGCCGCCGGGGTGATGATCGCCAAGCCCGAGGTCGTTCAGGTCTTCAAGCCCGGGATGCACGCCTCGACCTTCGGCGGCAACCCGATCGCCTGCCGGGCCGGCTTGGCGACGGTCGCCACCGTGGAGGAGGACGGACTGTTGGAGCGCGGAAGGGCCATCGGCGAGCGGTTCCGCTCCCGGTTCGAGGCGCTCCGCGCGGAACTTCCCGGGAAGATCCGGGACATTCGAATCCTGGGCGTGATGATCGGCCTGGAGTTGACCTTCGACGCTTCGGCGGTCGTCGCCGAGTGCCTCTCGCGGCGGCTCCTCGTCAACGCCACGCATGGGACCGTTGTGCGGCTTTTGCCCGCCTTAACCATCAGCGACGAACAGATCGATCAGGGGTGCGCCATCCTGGCCGACGTCTTGCGGGAGGCGGCGCCCTGAAAAACTCTAACAACCGCAACCGTCAATCCCGCCCCGCCGAAGCCGTCGCGACGGCGGGAAAGCCCGGACTCAGGCACTTCGTGGACCTCCGCGAGATCACCGTCGACGAGGCCCGCGCCCTGCTTCAGCGCGCCCTGACGCTGAAGACCGACAAGGGGGCGATCGGCGAACGGCCGCCGCTGCAAGGGCGGACCTTGGGCCTGGTCTTCGAGAAGCCTTCGCTTCGCACCCGGGTCAGCTTCGAGGCGGCCTCCGCCCGGCTGGGGGGAAGCTCGATCTTCCTTCGGGGCAAGGACGTGGGGATGGGGGTCCGCGAGAGCGTCGCCGACTTCGCCCGCGTGGTCAGCCAGTACATCGACGTCTTGGCCGTTCGGACGTTCGCCCACGCGAAGCTCGAAGAGCTGGCCCGGCACGCCTCGATCCCGATCGTCAACGCCCTCTCCGACGACGCGCATCCGTGCCAGGCGATGGCCGACATGCTGACGCTGCTGGAGTTGAAGGGGCGGCTCGAGGGGCTGAATCTCGCCTTCATCGGCGACGGCAACAACGTGGCGATGTCGCTGGCGAGAGCCTCGGCGCTGCTGGGGGTGGAGTTCGTCTTGGCCTGCCCCCGGGGGTACGAATACCCCGAGGAGTTCAGGGCCGACTTCGCGCGCCGGTTCCCCGGCGTGGAGCTTCGGATCGAACACGACCCCAAGGCCGCCGCCGACGGCGCCGACGCCGTCTACACCGACGTTTGGGCCAGCATGGGCCAAGAGAGCGAGGCCGACCAACGGCGCGAGATTTTCGCCCCGTTTCAGGTCGACGAGGACTTGATGGCCGCCGGTCGACCCGACGCCGTTTTCCTGCACTGCCTACCGGCGCACCGGGGCGAGGAGGTCTCTTCCGGGGTGCTCGATGGCCCTCGGAGCCGGGTCTTCCTTCAGGCGGCCAATCGGATGTATTTCCAGATGGCCCTCTTGGAATGGCTCGTTGGCGAAGCGACCGACTGACGATTCGGTGGACGTGTCCGGCGCCTGGGGATGAGTCGCAACTTTCGAACGAAGAGGACGCACCAACAGATGACGCGCGCGCTGGGGCGGCGGGACGACGAGCTTCGTCCCGTCGAGATCGTTCGAGGGTTCGTGGCCAACAGCGCCGGAAGCGCGCTGTACCGCTCCGGAGCGACGGCCGTTTTGGTGACGGCGCAGCTCTCGGAAACCGTGCCGCCGTTTCTGGAGGGGAAGGGGGTTGGGTGGCTGACGGCCGAGTACGCGATGCTTCCCGGCAGCGTCCCCAACCGCGCCCAACGCCGAACCGACGGCCGGGCGACCGAGATCCAGCGGCTGATCGGTCGGAGCCTTCGGGCCGTCGTCGATCGCGCGGCGCTGGGGCCGTGGACGATCCACGTTGACTGCGACGTGATCAACGCCGACGGAGGGACTCGAACCGCCGCCATCACCGGCGCCTTCGTGGCCGTCGCCGACGCGCTGGGCCGCCGGTTCGGCGATCGCGCGGGAACGATCCTCCGCGACTCGGTCGCGGCCGTCAGCGCCGGGATCGTCGAGGGCCGGCCCATGCTCGACCTCGACTACTCCGAGGACTCGACCGCCGAAGTCGACGCGAACATCGTCCGACTCGGCGGCGGGGGGCTCGTCGAGGTCCAGGGAACGGGCGAGGGGGGCGTCTTCTCCCGAGCCCAACTGACCGAAATCCTCGACTTGGCCGAGGCCGGCATCGACCAACTCGGGCGGATCCAAAAGGAGGCCCTGGGCGACGCCTGGCCCTGGCCGGCCTGATCGAGCCCCGCGCCCTTGAGTCCGCCCCGGCGTTTTCCCACTTGCTTGGATATTGGGCGGGATCGCTCTGGGCATGTTCGAGACCTTTTGCTAAAGTCCCGCGCATGTTCTGCCGGAGAGGTCGTCTCTTCGCCGTCGCTCGTTCGGAGCGAACCGGGGCCGCCCCGGCATCCTGAGTTCCAGCGGGACGCCCTGTCGCGCGAATCCTTCGCGCCCCAGGCGCCCTCGATGATCCAACAAGGAGGGGGATCGTCCATGAAAACGTCGATCGCCACGATGGCGCTTCTCGGCTCTCTGGCGGGCGGGACCGCCCTGGCGCAAACCGCCGACCCGACCACCGCGCCCGCCGCCGCGCCCGCGTCGGATACCGACCCGAACGCGCCGCCGAACGTCCAGACGATCCCGGAGCCGACTCCCGCCGACGAGCTCAGGGCGCCCACCATCGCGCTGCCCACCGACCCGATCGAACCCTACCTGTTGACCAAGGAAAACGGGCCGTTCATGGTCTTGGCCAAGGTCTTCCGCGGCCCCGATTCGCAGCAGTTGGCGCTGGCGCTGGCCAAGGAGTTGCGCGAGGAGTACGGCCTTCCCGCCTACATCCTCCGCTCGAAGGACTGGCCGGGCCGAAGCAACATCCGGGGCGTCCCTCCCACGGCCGACCCCCATGTTGTTCAAGCCAACACCAAAATGACCGAGAAGATCCGAACGTATGACGAGGCGGCCGTTCTGGTCGGCAACGAGGTGACCGAGAAGGGGGCGTCGGCCCTTCAGCACAAGGTCAAGAAGATCCGGCCCAAGTGCCTCGACGGCATCTCGTCGATCTTCCCCTGGCGCGAGGGGCTCAGCAAGGCGATCCGGACGACCAACCCCTACGTCCCGGCCCAGGATCTTTACCCGCGCAAGCCCGATCGTCTGATCGTGCAGATGAACTCCGGCCACAACAGCATCGCCCATTGCCCGGGGCGCTACACGCTTCAGGTGGCCCAGTTCACGGGGCGCATGACCTTCAACGAGCAGGACGAGAACTTCCGGGGCGTGATGTCCCTGCGGAACAGTCCGCTTCGGACGGCCGCCGACGACGCCGAGCGCATGGCCGCCATCCTGGCCAAGGACAAGGACGTTCAGCAACTCGGGCAGCCGGTTTACGTCTACCACGACCGCACGTCCAGCCGGGTCTACGTCGGCTCGTTCCAGACCGACGACGATCCCCAGGCCGTGGCGGTTCGCGACTCGCTCTTGAAGCTGGCGATTCCCTTGATGGACTCGAACTCGCGGGGCAAGGCCCACCTCGACACGATGATCGCGCCGGCGGGCGTTCTGACCGACGTGGACGTCATCAAAGCGAACTTCCAGCAATAAAAACCGAAGCGAAGAGGCGTTGCGGCCTCCTCTCGCTCTCCGCATCATCGAACGAAACGAGAAGTCGTCGCGTGGGCTCCCCTTGGGGAGGGCTCGGCGGCGACTTCGCGTCGTGGCTCGCTCGCGATCCCGCGCGAGCCCAATCAATTTGATCCCCGGGAACCAGTTGACGACCCGCCATGAGCGACTCGAATTCGACCAATCCGCCGCCCTTGCTTCGTCTGGTCCTGGGATCGCGCAACCCCAAAAAATGCCGGGAGATGGTCGAATTGATCGCCCCTCCCTGGGAGCGTCGGCCCTGGATGGACCGCGTGGCGATCGAGTCGCTCGACGCCCATCCCGACTGTCCCGAGGTCGTCGAGGACGCCGACACGTTCGCGGGCAACGCCCGCAAGAAGGCGTCGGAAATGGCCCTGGCGCTCGGCGCGTGGGTCCTCGCCGACGATTCGGGGCTGACCGTCGACGCGCTCGGAGGCGCGCCGGGAGTCCACTCGGCGCGTTACGCGGGGGAGCCCAGCGACGACGCGGCCAACAACCGGAAGCTCCTGGAGGCGCTGGCCGATGTCGCCGACGAGCGCCGGGGCGCGGCGTTTCGATGCGTTCTGGCCCTTTCGGATCCCGAGGGGAAAATCCGCCTTGAGGCCGAGGGCGCCTGTCGCGGACGGATTATCCATGAACCCCGGGGACCGGGAGGATTCGGGTATGATCCGCTCTTTCTGATCCCCGAGTATCACAAGACGTTCGGCGAGCTGAGCCCTTTGGTGAAGCATCAGCTCAGTCACCGCTCCCGGGCGTTCGCCCGCCTTCGGCATGGTCTGGAGCGGCTCGTTTTGGAACTCGACGGGCGTTGAGCCCGGCGGAGCCGCGGATTCGAAAAAACGAAACGTCCTCCCGAGGATATCCTCGGGAGGACGTTCGCCGTTTCAGGGAGGGCCGAAGATTTGACCTGAAACGATGGCTGGATCAAGCCAGTCCGGGTTGACGCTCATCCTCAACGGAACAATCGGCGGCCCTGGCCGAGGAGCGGATGCTTGGCGTCGCGGGCGTCGACGGCCGGCAGCGTGGTGATCGGCAGGCTGGTCGCCTGGGGCGAGGCCAACACGCTTTGCGCCGAGGGCGCGACGGCCTGAGCCGAGGGCACAACGGCCTGGGCCGAGGGCAACACGGCCGGCTGGCAGACGATGGGGACGGGCACCTTCACGCAGACCTCAACCGGAACCTGTCTGGTGACGGTCCGAGGCACGCAGACGGTCTTGGTTTCGACCACCTGCCGCTGGACCGTAACCGGCACCTGAACGACCTTCGTCTCGACCACTTGGTTGCAGGTCGTGTAGGGAACCTTGCGGACGCAGGTCACCTGCTGGATCTCGCAGACGGTCACGGGCACCGTCTTGACGCGCTGCTCGGTCACGGTCTCGCAGATCACCTGGGGGACCCGCTTGACGCGCTGCTCGGTGACGATCCGGCACGTCGTGACGGGAACCTGGCGAGTCCGGGTTTCCGTGACGATCCGGCAGGTCGTCACCGGCACCTGCTTCGCCACGGTCTCGGTGACGGTGCGGCAGATGGTGATCGGAACCCGCTTCATCCGCGTCTCGGGCACCATTTTGGTGATGGTGACCGGAACCTGCTTGGCGCGAACCTGGCGAACCATCCGGGTGACGGTGTAGGGAACCGTCTTAAACTGCTTCTCGGCGACGTAGGTCGTGACCGTGTACGGCTCTCGGCGATACTCGGTCTTGGCGCACATCTTGGTCACGCTCACCGGAACGCATCGGGTGGCGACGCGGGGCTGCATGGTGCAGACGGTGTAGGGAACCGTCTTGGTCCGGGTCTCCTGCACGGTGCGGCAGACGGTGACGGGAACCTGCTTGACGACCTCCTTGGTCACATAGTCGCAAACGGTGACGGGCACCTGCCGGGTCTGGACCTCGGTGACGGTGCGGCAGACGGTGACGGGAACCTGCTTGACGACCTCCTCGGCGACCATCCGGCAGACGGTGACGGGCACCTGCTCGGTGACGGTGACGGGCACCCGCTTGCAGATCGTAACCGGAACCTGCTTGCGAACGGTCTGGGTCTCATAGACCGTGCATTCGACGTTCTCGACGACCGTTTGCGGAACATAGGTCGTCTTCTCGCACCAGGTTCCCGGGGTCTCGACCAGGCAGCCGTTGATGCAGACGGTCTTGCCGGGGACGTAGTACCGCTGGACCACCGGCACGCAGACGATCTTGGAAACCTGCTTGACGATCGTCTTGGGAACGCGAATCGTCTCACAGACCTCGCGCATCACTGTTTCGGTGACGTCCTGGTAGACCGTCTTGGAGACCGTCTTCATAACGGTTTCCTGGACCGGGCGGCAGACCGTGTAGCGGCACTCCTTCATGACGGTTTCGCGAACCGGGCGGGAGACCGTGTACGACTGCGTGCGGTACTCGGTCCGCTTCACCGGGACCCGCACCGTGTATCGGTGCTCCTTCATGACGGTTTCGCGAACGGGGCGGGAGACCGTGTAGGCCACCTGCTTGTAGGCCGTCTGGCGCACCGGCACCATCTGCGTGAACTGCTGGGTTTGCATCACCGTCGACCGCACGGGCACCTGGACCGTGTACGGAACGGTGCGGTAGGCGGTCTTCTGGACGGGGCGCGAAACGGTGTAGGCCACCTTCTTGTACGCCGTCTCCTGGACCGGGACGTTGATCGTCTCGTTGACCGTCTTCATGACGGTTTCCTGGACCGGGCGGCAGACCGTGTAGGCGACGTCCTTGAACGACGTCTCCCGCACGGGGCGGCTGACCGTGTAGTACTTGGTCTGCATCGTCGTCTCGCGCACGGGACGGCTCACCGTGTAGGGGCGGGTCTCGTAGCGCGTTTCCTTGACCGTCCGGTTGACCGTGTAGGCCACGTCCTTCCAGACGGTTCGGGTGACGGGACGTTGAACCGTGTACGGAACCTGTTGGTGCACCGTCTTGTAGACCGGGCGGTTGACCGTGTAGGTCTCGTCCCGGACATGATGCTGCACGACGTTGCGAACGGTTTGAATGGTCCGCGGCTGCATGACCGTCTCGCAGACGGTCCGCGTGTACGGGACCTGTTGCGTCTCATAGACGGTCTCTTGCACGTTCCGCAAGACCGTCTGACGCTGAAGTTGATATTGAACGTGCCCGCCGCACTCCTGGGGCACGAGGCAGTTGCGTAGCGAGGCGCCACCTGCGTAGCTTGCCTCCGCCGGGCGCGCGGCGACCCCGAGCCCCAGTCCTAGGGCCACGAGAGCAAGCCACGGTAGTTTTCTCAACATTGGACGCTCCACGGTACACTCCCGACTGACTTCGGCGCTCGATCGGCCTTCACGCCTAGAGGCTCCGCCTCTTCGGGTCGCGCGGCCTCCAACCACTCTTAGTGTTCGTCTCTCTGGGCCCCGTCCCTTCAAGAAGTTCTCCAAATTCTCCATCAGACCAAAACTCCCAGGCCGCATAAGTCGCCTGGAAGCTGCGCC
>Ga0182742_1003325_pt1 | contig 15935 bp, 14 predicted proteins | sample eDN5th37CBELigMG_FD_128880 | JGI IMG/M metagenome (GOLD analysis project Ga0182742, IMG submission 128880) | Enriched Miracle-Growth compost microbial communities from Emeryville, California, USA - eDNA 5th pass 37_C BE-Lig MG (version 2)... ...
AAATGGCGTCCCAGGAGGGATTCGAACCCCCGACAACTCGCTTAGAAGGCGAGTGCTCTATCCAACTGAGCTACTGAGACGGACAAGTAATAATATATCACTTAAAAAAATAAATTGCAAGCATTTTTTTGATTTTTATCACATGTAATATCAATGTATGATATGCATAATCAATATATGCAAGCTTTACTATTATATAGAAAAAACACCTTATTAGTTTATAAATAGGCTGTACTAATAAGGTGTATGCTATAACTGATTACTTCACAAAATTAATTAATTGTGCTTTCTTCTCTTCTGTTAAATCACCGCTATTATCAAAGATAAGCACACTATCTTCCTTTAAATCCCAGTTAATTTCAGGGACAAATTGAACACGCTGCTCAAATTGATTCCAGTTATCTAGCTTCCAGCGATCTCGTTCAGTTTGTCTATTTACGATTCGATTATGTTGTAAGGAAATATCAGATAATGTTACAACGATGACCTTAACATCTACTTGCTCACGAGTTAATCCAGCCTTCGCTATAACCTCTTCTATCCATTGTTTATTTTTTAACTCAGCCGTAAACGGAGAAATCATAAATACGTTCTGACCAGCTGCTAAATTTTCGATACAAATATCTTTTGTCGTATCATATTCTAGGTCACGTAAATTTTCTTTGTAAAACTGTGAATCTCGATCGTTTTTATCTAGACCCTTCATCTCCAAAATCGCTTCAACAAATCTGCCACCAACTGTATCACGATCTAAAAACGCAGCTGGAATATGTTCACTAATAACTTTAGCAACTGTTGTTTTACCTGTCCCTGCAACGCCTACAAAAAACACTAACTTTTGCAATATGATACCCTCCAGTTTAAAAACACTTTTCTAATAAAATCTCAAAAACTAGCTTAAAAGTCAATATCAACAAGGAAATTCTATACTTTTCACTATGAAATCTTTAGTTATATTATCTAACATCCCTTGTTTGTCTAAGTTGCATCATCATGCTACATCATACTCTATACTAACTTTCTATTTATGCCCAGTAAATTAATGACTATTCATTATGATTGATGTATTTAATTGAAACCTTCTATTTGTATATTATGTATGTTAATTTGCATCAAGTGAATAAATGTGAGCTTTTATGCCTTTTATTAACAGAAACTAGTACTTTTTTTCATTTTTCTTTGTACTGGACAGACATTAATTATTTTCATTTCGAATATTACTATTATGTCTATTGATGTTACTGTGAAAGGAAGATTCCTATGTGTGGAATTGTTGGTTGGATTGATTGGCAGGTCAATAAATTAAATCATAAAGCTATTATAGAAGGTATGACAGAAACATTATCACCTCGTGGTCCAGATGCTCAAGGAGTATGGTTATCACCTAACTGTGCACTTGGCCATCGACGTTTAGCTGTAATGGATGTTGAAAACGGTGCTCAACCCATGGTTCGCTACAAGCATGAAGCTCCTTATACAATCGTTTATAATGGTGAATTATATAATGCCAATGAGATTAGAGACGATTTACTAGACAAGGGCTGGAGCTTTAGCACAACCTGCGACACAGAAGTACTCTTAATCGCTTACTTGCATTGGGGCAAGCAATGCGTTGACTATTTCAATGGTATATTTGCCTTTGCAATATGGGATGAAAAGGATCAGCACTTATTCGCTGCTCGAGACAGACTAGGGGTCAAACCATTTTTTTATAGCTATTTACAAAACAGTTTCATTTTTGCTTCAGAGCTAAAAGCAATGCTTGCTCATCCAGATATTAAACCTGTACTGTCTGAAGAGGGACTATCAGAAATATTTTTACAAGCTCCTGCACGTACACCTGGACACGGCATATTTGAAGGTATTGATGAGTTAAAACCAGGACATATGCTTGAATTAACTCCTGAAGGCTTATCGATCAAGCCGTATTGGACTTTAAAAAGCTACAAGCACGAGCAATCGTTCGAAGAAACGGTGGAGCATATTCGTGAATTGTTACTGGATACAGTCAAACGCCAGATGATTAGTGATGTCCCTATTGGTACTTTATTATCAGGTGGTTTAGATTCCAGTGCATTATCTGCTCTTGCTGTTCAGTATGGAAAAATATCAAATACAGAGCAGCTTCGTACCTTTTCAGTGGACTATATAGATAATGATAAGTACTTCCAAGCCCATCACTTCCAGCCTAACCAAGATCGCCCCTTTATTGAATTAATGAGAACAACTTTACAAACGGAGCATTACTATGAAACGTTAACGACGGAAGAACTTGTGCAAGCATTACATCCTGCTATGATAGCAAGGGACTTACCAGGTATGGCAGATATTGATGCTTCTCTACTATTATTTAGTCACCAGATAAAAAAGCATGTAACAGTTGCAATATCAGGTGAAGGAGCTGATGAAATATTTGGAGGCTATCCATGGTTTCATCAACAAAAACCATTAACCCAATTTCCTTGGGCAACAGCAACAGACTTCCGCAAAAGCTTCTTATCTAGCGAGCTATTAAGTGAAATAAATGCTGATAAATATGTAGAGCAGCGATTTTTAGAAGCAAAAGCAGAAGTACCTACATTAAAAAGCGACTCATCTGAGGATGCAAGAATAAGACAACTTACCTATTTTAATATTACCCGCTTCATGCCAACATTACTTGATCGCAAGGATCGAATGACAATGGCGGCTGGCTTAGAGGTTCGTGTTCCATTTTGTGACCATCGCTTAGTTGAATATGTATTTAATATTCCCTGGGAAATGAAAACTAAAGGAGACCGTGAAAAAGGGATATTACGTAAAGCATTAGAAGGAATATTGCCTAACGAGGTACTATATCGCAAAAAAAGTCCTTATCCTAAAACACATCATCCACATTATTTAAAAGCTGTTACATCGCTTGTAGATACTATATTGAATGATTCAAGCTCTCCTATTCTTCCTTTTATTAATAAGGATAAAATACGTAGCTTTATTCAATCAACTGAGGCGAATAGTTTACAGCCATGGTTCGGACAACTAATGTCAGGTCCACAGCTATTTGCCTTTCTATTTCAATTAAATAGTTGGCTAAAGCATTACAATGTTCAAATAAATTAAGAAAAGGCTTATCGCTATAAAACAATTATAGTGATAAGCCTTAAAATTATTTATAAAGCTGCTTAAGGAGCGGAATAAGCTGTTTTAAGGCAGCTGCACGATGGCTAATCTCATTTTTTTGTGCCTTTGTTAGCTCTGCCATTGTGCAATTAAGCTGTGGGAGCCAAAAATGAGGGTCATAACCAAACCCACCATACCCATGCGGTTTATCTGTAATAACTCCCTTTACTTCACCATGTGCGATAATAAAATTATCTTGCTCTGGGAAATAAAGGGCTAACGCACAATGAAACTTCGCATGACTTAAAGCTTTTGCACCATCTGGAAAGCTATATTCAGGTAAGCTCATGTTTAGCTTCTGTAAATTTGCTATCAGCTTTTCGTTATTTTGCTCGTCAGAAGCACCTTCGCCTGCGTAACGTGCTGAATATATACCTGGCTCTCCATTTAATGCATTAACTGAAAGACCGGAATCATCAGCCAAAACAGGAACACCTAATATTTCTGCCGCTTGCTTAGCTTTAATTTTCGCATTCGCTTCAAAGCTATCGCCGTCTTCTATAATATCCCCAATTGATGGGTAATCAAGAAGGCTTTTCACTTCAATCTGTAAATGCTCAAGGGCTTGGGCAAATTCATTTACTTTACCTTTATTTTTCGTCGCAATAACAATAGTTTGAGACATTATTATTCACCCTTTATACGTTTAGCAGCTTCGCCTAAAGCTTGTTTTTGCATATCGATTAGCTGAGTAATACCTGCTTCACCAATTTCAAGAAGTGCATTTAGCTCTGTACGTGAAAATGGAGCCTCCTCACCAGTGCCCTGTACCTCTACAAATTTTCCATTACCAGTCATAACTAAGTTCATATCAACTTTTGCACTAGAATCTTCAATATAGTTCAGATCGACAACTGGTACCTCGTTTACAACCCCTACACTTACAGAAGCAAGATAATCTGTTATCGGATAAACAGAAAATGGATGCTGTTTATTAATATGCTCAATGGCTTGCACTAAAGCAACAAATGCACCAGTAATAGAAGTAGTACGTGTACCTCCATCAGCCTGCAGTACATCACAGTCAATCGTTATCGTGCGCTCTCCTAAAGCTTGTAAATTAACTACTGAACGTAGCGCTCGACCAATTAATCTTTGAATTTCCATCGTACGGCCTGATAATTTACCTTTGCTTGCCTCACGTTGATTACGGGTATGTGTAGCACGTGGTAACATGGCGTATTCTGCTGTGACCCAACCCTTTCCTTGTCCCTTCATAAACGGAGGAACTCGTTCCTCAATAGAAGCAGTTACCATAACCTTTGTGTCTCCTACTTGAATAAGTACTGAGCCTTCAGCGTGCTTATTCACCTGTGTCGTTATTGTAACTTCTCGCAATTGGTTAGGTTGACGTCCATCATTTCTCATTTATATAAAGCCTCCTGATTTTTCTAATACGTATTAACTTTATTATTGTATCAAAGCATTAAACCAAAATCATCTTTATCTAAAAAAATAATAAATAAAGGCTTAGAAACGTATTCATACACGTTTCTAAGCCTTTTTATTATGAAGCAATTTTCAACATACTATTATAGCTTTAATGCATTAACAAATTCTGGCTTTGTAACTGGCTGACTATAGGATTGATCATGCTCATCAAAAATATTTATATCACCATTTACTCTTAGCTGAACTGCTTCAACATCACTATTGTCTAATAAAGATAAAATCATAGCATTTAACATTAGAGAAGGTACAAATGCACCTGGCTCATAAGAATCATCCTGCAAATCTACATGTAATACACCATCATATACTTCATAGCTTGTCACTTCTACATCAGGCATCAACACTGGTGTTAAGCCTTTCAAATCTAGCGGCCCAGCACTTAACTGATCGATAGCAGCAACAATTTTGGATTGTTCACGATTAATCATACGCGTAACTGGCACGAAGTAATGCTCATCATCTAAAGTTTGGGCTGAGAAATATAATGTAACGGGAGCGGCTTGTGAATAATTTACACCTGATGCGATTTCAATATTAATACCAATATTGCGATCTAGCACTTGAGCTAATGGAAAACCTCCCATTGGCATTTCATGTAGTGGTTCACCCTCAACTGAAATAGACACACCATTAATACCTTCTAAGGAAGTTAATGTATACACAATAGCTTCAACAATTGCACGCTCGTCGGCTTCATTGTAATTAACAAAAGGTTCAGAGAAGTTCACTTTAGCAATACCGTCAGCTACTTCAAAGCCTAATACCTCGGTACCTTGAGGAATTAACGCTCTAAACTCAGCAGGCATAAACGCTGCATATAAACCACCATCAACAATTAACTCAAGCAGCTGTTGACCAGCTTCAACTTCATTATTTAGAACGACAGGTAGAGCAATTGGTGCTAAATATCCATTTCTATCTTGTAAGTAAACTTGGTAGTTTTCGCCCCCCTCATTTTGCTCTAACCAACTTGTTGGTTGATCCTGAGTCTGTTCTTCTTGAGGCGGATCAATTGCTTCTGAGGACTTTGAGAGAAAACCACATCCTGTAAGCATTAAAGGAATAACTAATACACCAACCATTACTGTATTTCGTAGCCATTTTTTCAAGTTCATTTTTAATATCCTCCCTTTTCGCTTCAAAAACTTTGATTAGCTTGTCTTTTGTAGTAATATGTATACAAGCTTTACAAGTTTTAGAACTATTTTTTGAAACATTCCTAGGAGGTTTTATATGGCTACATATAGTTTAAACAGTACCGCTGTTGCCGATGCTACATATCGATTATTAGAAGAACGTGGACTTAAACTCATAGAAATTGCAGAACTTGTTCACTTTTTACAAAAAGACTATATAAAAGAGCTAACTGTGGAAGATTGTATCGTTCATGTAGAAGCCGTATTATCTAAACGCGAGGTTCAAAATGCGATACTTACAGGCATTCAACTTGATATTTTAGCTGAAAAAGGGCAATTAATTAGTCCTTTACAAGAGATGATTCAAAATGACGAGGGATTATACGGCTGTGATGAAATTTTAGCGTTATCGATCGTTAATGTTTACGGTAGTATTGGATTTACTAACTTTGGCTATATAGATAAGCTAAAGCATGGCGTATTAAAACGTTTAAATGATAAAAATGATGGTGTTACACATACCTTTTTAGATGATATTGTTGGTGCTATTGCTGCATCAGCAGCAAGCCGTTTAGCTCATCGTAACCAAGCTGAGCTTGAAGAAAATACAAATGTACCACTAGACTAATAGTTAGCTAAAATGTTAAATAAGCAGCCTATTTAGGGAGGCTAGGCCCCCAAAAATAAGCTGCTTATTTTTATATAAATATAATGCGATTATGATCAACTATGCATGATGCTCGTTCTTGAGCAACTAAATAATCCAAATGGGCAATCATCTCCGTTATTGCGAATCTTAAGTGCTGTGGTTGCTTATGCAAATGGCTTCCAAATATAATTTGTGTCGCTTCATAAGCATTAAGCTTTCCCCGCTCTTTAATGAGCTCCTCAAGCCTGTTTAACCGCCTATTATGATGTGCAATAATCTCATCAATTCTACTAGCCCAATTGTTAAATCGTTCACCATGTCCTGGATAGCATTCATTAACGCTTAATGACTTAATATGCTCTAAGCTAGTTAAAAATTGCTCTAAAGGCAACTCATGCTCTTCACTTGGTACAACACCTACATGAGGAGTAATATGTGGCAACACCTGATCACCACAAATAAGCTGTGCAGTTTTGTCATTATATAGCATCATTTGTCCTTTGGCATGACCCCTTGTTTCAATGACGTGCCAAAGATCATCATTTATTTGAATTGATGTATTAGGCAAAAGCTCTGTTATTTGTGGAAAGGGATATACTAATGTTTTAAACCAATTTAAATTTTCTACTATATCTAATATAGACGCCTGTGGCATACCATGATGATGAAACAATGTAGAGAGGCTCTGTGAGAAGCCTTCCTCTTTTCCCCATAACAAATTGGCATAAGCAAAGGCAGGTTTTGATAAATAAACGGGTGCACCAGTTAACCTTTGTGCGTATCCAGCCAAACCAAAATGATCAGGATGCTGATGTGTACATATAATGCTTTTAATTTGCTTTGGCGAGATGCCAAGTTCATTGAATATATGCTGCCAAAAATCTTGAATTTGCTTCGTATTCATACCAGGGTCTATCCAAGTATAACCGTCGTCTTCAACCATTAAGTAACTATTTATAGTTTTTAAAGCAAGTGGTACCGGTACTCTTACCTGAATAAGTGATTCACTATGTCTAGTAACTATATCATTACTAGCTTTCATTAAGCTTACCTCCTAGCAACACACCCAATTAATTATTGTCATTGTAGCATAGAAATTTCCTTTTTGCGCAAACTATTTGTCATACTACAGCAAGGATGGGAAATATATGCTTGATACATTAAATACATTGATCGTAAAATCGGACGATTTAATTCAAAATAAACTTAAAAACCCGACTGATATTTATGAGCTAGAATTAGCCTACTTTTTACCTTTATGTGATTTGGATAAAATTAATCGTTTTGTAACGGTGCCTTATTCAAGAAATAGCTATCCTTTTTCACAATTACTTAAATCAAACCCAAACTTTACCAAATTAAATGATTTACAAGAGGGTATCGATTTATTACTTCGTGGAAGTGCATTGGTAAGCTATAATAATGAGCTTTATGCATTTGAGGCAATCACGTGGAAAAATGTGGACACAACAGATATCAAAACTGAAAGTACCGTTCGAGGTCCACAGCATACGATTAGTGAACACCCGCTTTATGCATTAAACATTATCCGTAATGGCTATGCTTCACCGTACCTAAAGTCGAAACTATTTTATTTAGGAGAGATTTCTAATACAAATACTTATATGCTATACGATGAAAAACTAGCTGACTTGGAAATAGTAAAAAAAATAGAAGACAATCTAAATGCTATTAGTCAAGACATTATATCAACACCAAATGAGCTTGAGCAGTATTTAATGCAATCTAAATATAATCTATTTCCAAATTTCCTATTATCTGAACGTGTAGATCGCATTGCTAAAGCATTACAACAAGGTAAAATAGTCCTTTTAATGAAGGGCTCTCAATTTGCCTTAATTTGTAATGTCAACTTCTTTGATTTTATGCATTCAGCAGAAGATTTTTATGAGTCGTTTTGGATAAGCAGACTTGTTATTACTATTCGCTATGTTGCTTTGTTTTTCACTATAACTTTGCCTGGCTTGTATATTGCGATTCTTTCATATAATCCGGAATTCGTTAAGCTGCAGCTAGCATTCAATCTCGTTGCAAGTCGATCTGTCGTACCATATCCAGCATTCATCGAGGTATTTATTATGCTGTTTTTGATAGAAATACTCGTTGAAGCGAGTATTCGAATACCTAAGCTTATTGGGCCTGCCTCAACTACTGTAGGTGGTTTAATATTAGGTACAGCAATACAGCAGGCTGGCTTAGTCAGCTCAATTATGGTCATTGTGACTTCACTTGTAGCCATTAGTAACTTTGTAATCCCTATTTATTCTATGGGCTTGGCCATTCGTTTTCTAAAATATCCGATCATCATCTTGTCTATATTTTTTGGATTAACTGGTGTATTTCTTGGACTATTTTTCTACATCACATATTTATGCCAAATGAGAAGCTATGGGGTACCATATTTCCGTTTTAGATTAAAGGAAAAATTTAATTCGAGATCTAAGGAGCAAACATCGTGAACAAATACTTTTACTACAATTATTTTACAGTGGCATTTGCTAATTTACTTGTTTTTGTTCCATACTTCATCATTCAGCATCGATATGATGGAGCTATCATGGCTATCGCAATTAGCTTTGTTATAGGGATGATTTTACTTTATCTATTTACACAGGCGGCTCAGGTTTTTCCAGATAAAGATATTTTTGAAATCGCTCAAATTACAAATCAAAAATGGTATCTCTATTTGTTTTTAACCTTAAAGACGGTGTTATCGCTTTTAAGCACTAATCTCGTTATTGGTGGATACACCCTTATAGTGACTCGCTACCTCAATCCAGAAGGTAATGTAGCGAGTATCGTTATTATAATGCTCGTTATTGTTGGCTTTGCTGCTACTAGAAATTTACTTAGCGTCGCCTATATCGTCGAATTTATGACTGCTGTTAGCATTCCATTTATTGCGTTCATCGTGTTCAAAACGTTTACAAATCCGATTTTCAATTTCGATTCTGTTTTTGCTGTTACACAGCACTATAAGTCATTGCCTAACCTATTAACCATATCGAGTGCAGCCTTTTTATTTAGTGGGTATAGTCATTTAGGCTTGTTTAAAAACCAAGAAAAAAAACCGCTTAAATTTCGATACTCCTGGCCAGCACCAGTGGTCGTTCTTGTTTTATTAGTGATAACTATTTTTGTCCCTATTGGTATGCTTGGTACTGAGGCATCTGCACAATATAAATTTGTATGGTCGGTTGCTACCGATGCAACGCAAATGCCTTATGGCTTTATTGAGCGGTTAATGTTTATCTTTATCGTTGTATTGTTAAGCGTCGCTGTTACATATATAGTCTCAACCTTAAGTCAGGTTATTGATGTTATAAAAAGATTCTTGCTTCAATTTAAAAAGGATAAAAACAAGAAAGATCCAAAGTTTCTATCTCTATATATTTATGCCATATTTGCGATTCTCGTTTTCTTATATGGAATGAACACAAATGACTTTTTATTTGAAGAATTAGCGAAATGGTATTTAATGATGCATTTTATTGTAGAAACTTTGTGTACCATATTTTTTTACATTATAGTGAAGGTAAAGGGTAAACAGCATGAAGCAAAAAATAGTTAAAAGTTGTATATTCATCCTTATTGCTTGTACACTATTACCAGCCTGTGGCTACAAAGATATTGATAAGCGTTTTTTTGCTGTCGCTATTGGTATTGACTTAAAAGATGACGAAGAGAAACCGTATGAGATTACTTTAGCATTAGCAGTACCATCTACAAAAATCGAGCCAAAAAGCGCTATTACACAAATCGAGACTATTCAGGCTGGTAGTATTGCAGATGGACTCCGTCAAATTAAAGCTAAACTCGATAAAGAGTTAGATTTAGGACATTGTAAATCCATTATTATTGGCGAAGCATTAGCGAATGAAGACATTAGAGATGTTGTGTACTGGATAGCACGTCGTAGGGACATACAAAATATTGTTGCAATAGCTATAGGTGTTCCAACTGCTGCAGACATTGTTAAAGTACAGCCTGATAGTGATCGGTTTCCTGGAAATACGATAAACTTTTTTTTCAGTAGAGATACAACTCAATCTAGCTACACCTATAGAACAACGTTTACTGAAGTATATAAGCGTGTGTTAGAGCCAGGGTTAGATCCAATTATTCCCATTATTAGTACTGAGGGCGATTCAACCTTTACTGTTAATACCGTAGCCTTACTCGACAAACAAAAGGTCAAAATAGTACTCACACCAAGAGAAACCCAGCTTCTTAATCAGTTATCAAATAAAAATAACTACTCGTATATACTTGGCTCCTACGAATCAGATAAAATTACACTAGCGATTAATAATATGAAAGCAACGTTTAAAATAAATGAATTTGCTTCAGAACCTGCAGTTAGTTTTAAAATTAAGCAAAAAGTTAGACTAGAGGATCTACCTAAGGAATTAACAGAAGAAACGAATACGAATTATTCTGATATAATTTCTCAGCTTGAGCAGCAATATAGTGAGGATTGTATTGCTTTATTAGAGAAAATAAAGCAAGAAAAAATTGACCCCTACGGCTTTGGCTTAAGGTATCGTGCCAAACATCCCATTTCAATTGAACAATATAATGAAGTTTGGCCACCATTATACGAGACTGTTAAATTTGAAGTAAATACTAAGATGGATCTAAAGAGTACAGGGCTTCTAAAATAACTCATCTACACATAACTTATAAAAAAATAACGCCAAACCCATGTAAAGTATTCATGGATTTGGCGTTACTTTTTATCGCTTTACTAATCTATTAGTGGATTGAAGCTCTGAAATCGACACTGCCCCAACTCCAAACATAGTAGCTTTTAACTCGAATTCTAATCTTGCCATGCTTTCTAGCAATTGTTCAGCATTAAGTGTAAGTGCATCGGCAAGTAACGAGCGACCTATCCCTACAAAATCTGCTCCTAGAGCAATTGCCTTAGCCGCATCTACACCATGTTTAATCCCACCACTTGCCATTAGTCGCATATGATCAGGTATGACTCTTTTTGCTTCAATAATTGCTGTCGAGGTTGAAATCCCCCAGCCCTGAAAAGCGGAAGCAGCGGCCTTTATAAGTGGATTGCTAGAGCGATGCTTTTCCACCTCAATCCATGATGTCCCCCCTGCTCCAGCAATATCAATAAAGTCAATATTATAGCTAGCAAAACGTTCAACAGTTTCACTATCTATCCCCATACCTACTTCTTTGACACCAACAGGTACATCGATGATTTGTAGCATATGCTCAAGCTTGTCCCACAAGCCTTTAAAATTGGTGTCACCTTCTGGCTGGAAAACCTCTTGCATAGGATTAAGATGTAGCACCAAAGCATCAGCTTCAATAGATTTTATTGATTCTTTCAGCTTTTGTACGTTTAGTCCATAATTAAGCTGTACCAAGCCAATATTAGCAATGACAGGTACGCTTGGAGCCTGTTCTCTTATCATAAAGGTTTGTAAAAGCTGCTCATGCTCTACTGCTGCTCGCATAGAGCCTAAAGCTAATATCCAGCCCTTTTCCTCAGCAGCTTTTGCTAATGTTTTATTAATAGCAAAGCTCTCTTTGCTACCACCCGTCATAGAGCTCACGAGAAAAGGTGCTTTAATCTGTTTATTAAAAGCAGTGCTTGCAAGTGAAATGTCAGCAAAATTGATATCAGGCATAGCTAAATGCTTGAAATGAAAATGCTCAAATCCGGTTGTTATTTCAGTAAAGCTTACATTTTCCTCTACACATATAGCTAAATGTTCGTTCTTTCGATTTACTATATTAGTTTGCTTTTCATCCATTTACTTGTTTCCTTTCCTCACTCATTAAAAGTTATAGCTTAATGTGAGTGTTTGCTTTAAGCTTTTCTTTTATCTTTCCACCCATACCTTATCGGTTAATTTTGCTTCAATTTGCTCCCATGTCGATAATGCTTCCCAGTCACCCACAGATTGCACCGCTAATGAACCATTAATAGCCGCTATTTTTACTGCCTGCTCATAGCTTAAACCCTTTACTACCCCAGCAATAAAACCTGCGCAAAAGGCATCTCCAGCACCTACTGTATCAACGACACGCTCAGCTTTATAAAACGGAACAAATGTTTTTTGACCCTTTTCAAAAACAACGTTGTTTTCACCTACACCCTTAACAATACAAGTAGCGTTCAGCTTGGCAAGCTCGTTAAATATATGTGTTTCCTCGTCTGTACTATATAAAAGCTTTAACTCGTCATAACCAGGTAAAAAATAATCTGCTTGCTTTGCTAACTCAAATATGATAGGTCTTGCCTCTTCAAGCGTCCATAGCTTAAGACGTAGATTTGGATCAAAGCACACTTTAACGCCTGCATCCTTTGCCATTTTTACCGCAGCAAAAATGGTCTCACGACAGCTATCACTTAAAGCCGGTGTAATACCCGTAATATGTAAGATTTGAGCTTGTTTTATGTAATCATAATCTAAATCTGCAACAGTCATGTGGCTTGCTGCAGAATGCTTTCGACGAAAATGAACTGCCACTTTCCCCATAACCTTTTCACGAAACATCATGCCAGTCGGAGCATGTTTATCAAAACTAACACGAGTTACATCGACGCCTTCTCCACGAATAGTTTTTAATATTCGTTGTGCAAATGGATCCTGTCCTAAACGTGAAAACCAGCCCGTTGACACACCAAGTCTAGCTAGACCAATAGCAACATTGCTTTCTGCTCCACCAAAGCCTTGAGACAGTATTTCAGCTCTTTCTATACCATCAGTATGTGTAGGCATAAACAATGCCATCGTTTCTCCAAAAGTAATGACCTGCAAAGCTTGCATATGAATTCCTCCACTTATGCTCAACTATTTTTAATGCTTACAACACTCTTTAATTTTATATGATTATTCAGAAACACTCTACTTAAATTAGTTTATATGTTAGTGTGAAAACATTATTTTTCATTGAGCAGAGTCATCAGCTGTTCACCATATTTTGCAACTTTTGATTGACCGACACCTCTTATATCAAGTAACGCTTCTTCATTTTTTGGTCGTAATTCAGCCAATAGGCGTAAAGTTGCATCTGAGAAAATCATAAATGGTGGAATTCGCTCCGCTTTTGCCTGCTCTAGCCTCCATTGCTTTAAAGTCATAAACAAAGGTGTAGCTTCCTCTGATGTATTAGCTAACAGCTCTCTTACTTGCGAGCGACGCTTCTGCCATACTTGCTCTTCACCAGTAATAACTAATTTTGCTTTTTCAGCAACTTGTACAACAGGATATTGGCCATCTGAAAGAAGTAAGTATTGCTCTGCAACTAAATAATTTATAAAATCTACAATTTCTTTTTCTGCATAATGCTTCATTAACCCATAGGTCGTTAGCTCGTTTAATCTACTTTGTAATAAACGCTTGTCACTTGAGCCCTTTAACACCTTCGCAACCATTGTTACGCCAAAGCGTCCCTTCATTCTTGCCACACAAGAAATCACCATAAGGGCTTCCTTTGTACATTCAATCTTTTCACTTGTATCTAAACAGCTTGAGCATTTCCCACAGGTTTGCACATACTTTTCACCAAAATAATCAACAATATATTGCTGAAGACATTGCTCAGTGCGACAGTAATTCATCATCATATGTAGCTTTTGAATAGATATCGCTTTTCGTTTTTCGTCAGTTAAGCTTTGCTCAATAAGAAAGCGGTGGATTTGTATATCACTTGCTTCAAACAGTAATACACATTCACTTTCCTCACCATCTCGACCAGCACGTCCAGCCTCTTGATAATATGATTCTAGGTCACCAGGCATTTGCCAGTGGACGATAAAACGAATATCAGGCTCATCAATACCCATCCCAAAAGCGTTTGTGGCAACCATAATTTTCACTTCATCAAAACGGAATTTTTCTTGAGCTTCCTTCCTTTGCTTATCTGATAAGCCACCATGGTAAAGCTCAGTTAAAACCCCTTGCTTAATAAGCTGAGCATGAACATCCTCGGCTTCCTTGCGTGTAGCTGTATACACAATCCCTTTTTGCTTTAACCGAGACTTTAAAAAATCATTTAAAAATTGACGCTTATTCACACCCGTTACAACAGATAGCGAAAGATTTGGTCTTGCAAAGCCAGTTACAAAGCTAGCAGGATTGTGCATATTAAGCATGGCTACAATATCCTCAGCTACTTCTGGTGTCGCTGTAGCTGTAAAAGCTGCTATAACTGGACGATTCTCTAGCTTAGAAATAGACCAAGCTAGCTGTCTATAGCTAGGTCTAAAATCATGTCCCCATTGCGAAACACAATGTGCTTCATCTATAGCGATAAAGGGAATGACAAGCTGCTCTGCTAAGGATTGAAACATAGGTGCATCAAAGCGCTCAGGAGATATATAAAGGAGCTTATATTCACCATTAAACGCTTTAGCTAATGTTTGTCTATATTGTTCAGCTGATAAGGAACTATTTAAGAAGGCTGCAGGTATATCGAGCTCTACCAGTGCATCAACTTGATCCTTCATCAGTGAGATAAGCGGCGAAATAACTAAAGTTGTACCTGTCATCATAAGCGCAGGTATTTGATAGCACAATGATTTACCTCCACCAGTCGGTAAAATTGCTAATGTATCTCTATTATTCATAATTTCATGTACAATTTGTTCTTGACCTGGACGAAAGGTGTCATAACCATATACTTTTTTCAATACTTCCTTTGCAGACTGCATTCTACACCTCTCCATTTTCTACTCACACTAATCTTTAAATTATATCATATTGCAACCTAATACTCATTTGTAAATCAAAGTCGTTTAAAATTTCAGGATTACATATACCTTTACAAAAAAACACTCCCTATTTGGAGTGTTTACACAATATAAAGCATGAAAAAGCTTCACGCTTACAGTCTCTATACTTTAATCGTACACTATTTTCACAACTATTTACAGACTACTTTTTTTATCATATTCGTCTTATAGTAGTATTCATAAATCGATAATATGAGGTGAGTATTAATGAACGACAAGAAGGAAATTTTAGACCCTGGGCCATTTTTTCACGGCACTAGAGCTGCATTAAGCATTGGAGACCTTTTAGTGCCCCAGCATGTATCTAATTTTCAAAATAAGAAGTCAAACTATATTTACTTTACTGCTACATTAGATGCTGCAAAATGGGGGGCTGAATTAGCAACCGCAAATTCACAAGAAAGAATTTATATTGTGGAACCACAAGGTGAATTTGAAGATGACCCTAATCTAACTAACAAAAGATTTCCAGGCAATCCTACACGTTCCTATCGTTCAAAAGCTCCATTAAAAATTATTGCTGAGTTAGGCTCATGGGAAAGACATTCAGAAGCACAAATCACTAATATGCTTGAATCATTAAATAAACTAAGAGAGCAAGGTAAAGCCGACATTGAAGATTAATTATCGACTCTTTCTTTCCCTCTATAAGTCCTAATTTCATCGCAAATTTAAACTTGTTCTGTATAAACTATATGGAAATGTGTGACACTATCGAAAACTATGAAAGTAAGAGGTTTTAAGATGAGTC
>Ga0182742_1003326_pt1 | contig 15928 bp, 14 predicted proteins | sample eDN5th37CBELigMG_FD_128880 | JGI IMG/M metagenome (GOLD analysis project Ga0182742, IMG submission 128880) | Enriched Miracle-Growth compost microbial communities from Emeryville, California, USA - eDNA 5th pass 37_C BE-Lig MG (version 2)... ...
CTGCGTGGTGTTGGGCGCGTCGGCGTTGTCGACCAGCGGCGGGCTCACCGCGCGGTACGCCGCCTCGAGCCCCTCCTCCCACCAGTGGCAGACGCCCACCTGCACGTTCTGCCGGAAGACGTCGATCGCCGCGGGCGTGGAGGGGGTGATGTAGCGGGGCCGCTCGCCGGTGACGGGGAAGAGGCGCCCCGCCTCGCCGCCGTCGACACCGCCGGGGCACGCCGCCCAGCCGCCGCCGGAGGCGGTGATGCCGGTGGTGGTGACGCCGATGTGGTAGTCGATCCCCTGCGAGACGGCGTAGTTGATGAAGTCGTCGAAGGCGGCGCCGATCGCCTGCTGCTCCTCCATCATCGAGCCCGAGTTGTCGACCACGAAGAGCACGTCCACCGCGGAGCGATCCGCCTGGTTGAAGGTGTCGGTGCGCGTATCGCTGCTCGTCCCCTGCCCCGAGACCGGCACGGTCAGATCGTAGACCGAGGTGGTGAAGCGCACCGGCGCCGCGTCGTAGCCGTCGTCCACCGGATCGTATCGCACGGTGAAGGTGGCGCTGTTGCCCGGCGCGACGTTGATCGGCAGCGCCGGGGTGGTGAGCGAGAGCTCGCTGGGAGAGAAGACGCCTTCGTCGAGGGTGGCGCCGGTGATCTGCACCGTGGTGGAGCAGGTGTTGGTGAGGCGCACCGTCCTGCTGGCGATCGGGCAGGAGATCCGCTGCACCCCGAAGTCCACCGCGCTGGGGTTGACCGTGAGGCAGCCGTCGATGGTGGTGGCGGTGATCGGGATGGTCCCCTGGGGATCGGCGGGGTTGGAGACCCAGAAACCCACCGCGCCGCCGAAGCTGCCCACCTGCCGCGCGTCGAACGCCACCGGCACGGCGAGGCTCTCGCCGGGGGCGACGGTGGCGACGCCGATCGGGCCGCCGGGCTGGCTGAAGACGGTGTCGGTCCCCGGCGCGAGGGCGACCGAGGAGAAGACGCATTCGTCGGCGCCCACGTTGCGCAGGCGGGAGACCAGGGTGGCCTTCGCACCCTTGAGTACCGCGCCGAAGCGGAGCGAGGCGGGCTCCACCACGTAGTTGCACGGCGGCAGGTCCCGCGCCTCGCCGGCGAGCGGCACCTGGAAGGCGGGGGTGTCGCCGTCGGTGGAGCGGATGGTGAGGTTCCCCGCGAAGGCGCCCACCGACTGCGGGTGGAACTCGATCTCGATGGTGGCGACGGCGCCGCCCGGCTCGAGGATCGTCTCGGTGGGCTGCTTCACGGTGAAGTGGGCGGGGTTGTCCACCTGGACCCCGAGGATCTCCAGCGGGTCGCCGTCGTCGGTGCCGCCGTTGACCACGAAGACCCAGGCCTTGGCGCGCATGCCGGTGCCGATGCGGCCGAAGTCGACGGAGGTCGGCTGCACGAGGATGTCGGCGCCGCCGCCCTGGCCGGTGAGGCAGACCTGGATCCGGGGGTTGGTGGGATCGTCGGAGCGGAGCTGGAGATCGCCGGCGTAGGTGCCGATGGTCGTGGGAGCGAAGCTGAGGGTGAGCTGCGCCTGCTGGCCCGCCTCCAGCGTCTCGAGCGGCCGCTCCACCCCCTCGACCACCGTCTTCGTGATCCCGAAGACGCCGGAGGTGTCGATGAGCCGGGGCGCATCGAAGGTGACCGTGCGGTTGCCGCCGTTGTAGACGGTCACGGTGCGCTCGGCGACGGTGAGCGGGTTGACGGCGCCGAAGTGGAGGCAGTTGGGCGCCGCCACCAGATCGCTGGCGAAGCCCTCGCCCTTGAGCTCGATCACGTGGGTGGGCTCGAGGGCGCCCGCCACCTCGAGGAGCGCCCGCGCGGTGGCGGGGCCGAGGATGGAGGCGACGTATCGCACCTCCACGAGCTGGGTCTGGCCCGGCGGGACGATCGCCTTGCCGTCCACCAGGTTCTCGCCCACGGTGAATAGCGCGGTGTCCTCGCCCTCGAGGCCGGTCACGCGCAGCTCCGCCTCCACCTTGCCTGCGTTGACGCAGGTGATCCGCAGCACCTTGTCGGTGTTGAGGACGATCCGCCCGAAGTCGAGCGAGTCGGTGCACTGCACCACCGGGCGGGCGCCCTCGCCGGCGAGGTCGATGGTGATCGACCGCTGCTCGGCGGAGTCGGTGTGGATCACCACCTTGCCCTTGTAGACCTCCTCGGCACCGGGCGTGAAGCCGAAGTCGATCGCCAGCTCCCCGGCGATCGGGATCCGCTCCGCCGGCGCCGCGGGGAGCCGGAAGGCGGCGGGGAGCTCGCCCACCGCCTCGATGGCGCCGATCTGCAGCGGCGCGCTCCCCCGGTTCTTGAGGACGACCGACCTGCTCACCGAGCGATCGACCGCGACGACACCGAAGGAGAGGGGCGACGGCGTCGCCTCCAGGTCTCCGGTCACGCTTCCGATCCTTCCGTCGCTGCACCCGGAGAGCAGGAGCAGGGCCGCAGCCATCGAGAGGAAGGCTGCGATCAGCACTCCGTATTCCAGCTTGCCCAGCTCCACGTTTCGCACGTCGCGCGGCCCGCGGGCCTCGCTCCGCCCTGGCACCTGCACGCCCATCTACGGCCTCCTTCACCACCCCGTCGCCCGTCCAGCTCCGCTTGCCTCGCGAGCAGGCAGGCATGCGGAACGCCGAATGGTGGAACGGTGGGGCCGAGGCCGTGGGGGAGCAATGGACGGTGCGGGGCCTAGCGGGGGCGCCTGGGCACCGCCGCCCAGCCGATCGCGCCGACCGCGAGGAGCGCGCCGATCGCCGCGGTGGGCGAGATCCTCTCGCCGAGGAGCGCGGCGCCCAGGCCGAAGGTGAAGATCGGCGTGAGCAGCTGGTAGATCGCGCCCTGCCCCGCGGTGACCAGCCCGAAGGCATGGGTCATCATGAGCTGGGCGAAGAAGCTGGAGACGCCCACCACCAGCGCAAGCGCCCAGGTGGTCGCCCCCGGGTTCTGCCAGGCCGGAACGGTGAAGGGGAGCGCGAGGAGCAGGCCGCCCACCGAGAAGGCGAAGAGGATGGTGGCGGAGTTGTCGTAGGCGCGCGCCGCGCGGATGGTGACCACCGCGCCGCCGGCGATCACCGCGGAGCAGATCGCGGCGAGCTCGCCGAGGCCGAGGTGGATCCCCTCGGGCCCGCGGAGGACGAGGAGCACGCCGAAGAAGGCGACGATGCCACCGGCGGCGAGGCGGAGGCTCGGGCGCTCGCCGAGCAGCCACCAGGCCCCGAGGGTGGTGAAGATCGGGCTGGTGTACTGGAGGAGCGCGGCGGTTCCCGCGTCCCGCGCGCGCGCCAGCGCCACGAAGTAGAGGAGCACCGCCGCGCCGCCGAGGATCCCGCGCAGGCCGAGGAGGCGGAGGTTGTTGGGGCGGATCGCCCCCCCGCCCGGTCCGCGCCAGAGCAGCGTTCCCACCGCCATGATCGCGAAGCGCAGGGTGACGAGCTGCGCCGCGCCCATCTCCGTGGCGGCGCGGGTGGCGATGGCCATCACCGCGAAGAGGAGCGAGGCGCCCACCATCAGGAGGCTGCCGAGGAGCACGGGCCTGCGTTCGAGGGTGGAGAGGGCGTGGGGCGAAGCGAAGGAGAGGCGCAAGGGGGCACCGCCGGAAAGGACGCTGCCCCGATGTAGCGGCGTCGCGGGCGCCGCGCAACTAGCGGCCCGCCGCCACCTCGTAGCGCACCTGCACCGTGGCGCGGATGATCAGCTCGCCGGGGGAGACGGAGGTGGCCTCCGCCTTCATCGCCCGGTCCATCGCCAGGTAGGGACGCGGCGGCTCGTAGCCGCCACCGCCCTCGCGCACCTCGAGGAGGCGGCCCATCCCCACGCCGAGGGCGGAGGCGAGCGCCTGGGTCTTCTCCCGGGCGTTCTCCGCGGCGATGCGCAGGGCGCGCAGGTAGTGGGGCTGGGGATCGGCGATCTCGAACTGGATTCCCTCCACCGTGTTGGCGCCGGCGCCGATCGCCGCGTCGATCGCCTCGCCCACCTTGTCCGCCTTCCCCTGCTCGATCGGGAGCTCGACGCGCACCACGTTGGCGGCGCGGAAGCCGACGAGGATCGGCCCCTGGTACTCCTGGTTGGGCCGCTCGCGGTGGTCGTAGACGGGGAAGAGCTCGAGGCGCTCGGTGGAGATCCGCTCCTTCGGGATCCCGCGGGCGCGCAGGGCGTCCATCACCTTCTGCATCGCCTGGTTGACCCGCTTCTGCGCCTCCTTCGCCTCCGCGTGCTGGTGCTGCACGCCGAAGCGGACCACCGCGCGATCGGGCGCGGCGCGCACCTCGCCGGTGGCCTCCGCCGCGAGGAAGGGCGGCGGCTGCGGAAGGGTCTGGGCAGCGGCGGGAAGGGAGAGGAAAAGGGTCAGGGCGACGAAGAGCGCTCGCATGCGCGGTACCTCCTGCGGAAGGGGACGGCGCTGCTCACGTTCATCTTCAAGCGCCGCGTCGGCGCAGTCTGCCGGCGCGCGCCCGCCCGCGCCACATCAGATGCGGCGGACGTTGGCCGCCTGGAGACCCTTCGGCCCTTCCTGCACCTCGAACTCCACCCGCTCCCCCTCGGCGAGGGAGCGGAAGCCCTCGGCGACGATGGCGGTGTGGTGGACGAAGACGTCCTCGCCGTCGTCCTGCGAGATGAAACCGAAGCCCTTCACGTCGTTGAACCACTTGACCGTGCCCTTCGCCATGCTGGTCTCGTCCTCTCGACCGCCGCCGGGTCCGCCCCGGCGCCCGCCAGGAACGTGGTGAGACCGGGCGCGCCCCGGCAAGCCTCCGCGCCCCGTCAGGTGGCCAGGAGCAGGACGAGGAGCGCGCCGCCCAGGGCCCACCAGAAGCCGGGCCGCGCCGACGCCAGCACGCTCCGAACGAAGACCGAGCTCTCCTCCAGGCTCCTCGCCGCAGCCATCTCCACCGCCCTCCCGTGCGAACACGGGGAAGGTGGGAAGGGCGGCGGAGCGCGGGAACGCCCCGGAAGAGCGCCGGTTCGTTACGGAAGCGGCTCGAGCTCGTCCCGGTCGTCCGCCTCTTCGTCGGGCGTGTCGATTCCCGGGTCGATCGGGTCGACGTCGCCGATCGGGTTGACGTCGCCGATGCGATCGACCTCGCCGAGCGGGTCGACCTCCTCGATCGGATCGACGTCGGTGCCGAGGTCGTCGCCCTCGTCCTCCTCGAGGTCGTCCACCGCGTCGACGCCGGTGCCGGTGAGGGGATCGCGGGCGGTGGTGCCGGCGACGCCGGGGTCGTCGTCGACCGCGTCGGGATCGTCCTCGCCGATGGGATCGACCGGGTTGAGGACCACGTCGCCACCGGGCCGCGTGGCCCCGGTACCCGTGCCCGTGCCGGGTTGCTGCGTGCCCGCGGCGCCGGTGCCGGGCTGCGTACCCGCGGCGCCGGTACCGGGCTGGGTGCCGGGCGTCTGTGCCAGCGCCGCCCCGGGGATCGCCAGGGCGGCAAGGATCAGCCAGTGTGGAGCGCGCATGCCATCCACGATGGGCAGCGGCCGTGCGCGCTGCAGCGTGCGGGCGGCTACTCCCCGCGCCGCTGCGCCGGCGCCGGCTCGGGCAGCGGCGCGGGGATCTTCCAGTCGCCGGTGAGCGCCGCCACGAAGTAGAGCGGCCCCACCAGCGCCTGGACGAGGTTGGTCACGAAGGCGGGCTGGCGCTTCTCCCACACCACGTGGCCGGCGAGCTGGATCAGCCAGCCCACCACCGCCACCGCCACCACCACGGGCCAGGGCGTGATCCGGGCGAGCGGGAAGCAGAGGGCGAAGAGCGCCGCCATCACGAGCCCCAGGCGGACGTGCATCGAGAGGTACCACCCCGCCGCCGCGAGCCAGCCGACGTGGCCCGCGGTGATCGTCACGCCACCCACCTCCGCCAGCGCGATCCAGTCGAGCATCGCCACGATGTGGAAGACGATGAGCGGGATGGCGATCTTGTGGGTCAGCCGGTTGATCGGGTGCCGGTGGTAGTCGTGGTACTCCTCGAAGAGGCGCTGGAGCTTCGGCTTCATGGGCGCTGGAACTCCTCCGGCGTCTCGTAGACGCCCTCGAGCAGCCGCTCGCGGCGCGCGGCCACGTCCTCGTCGAGGCGCCGCAGCGCCTCCGGGATCCGATCGTACATCCGCTTGTGCGGCCTGCGGCGATCGCCGTGGAAGAGCGCGTGGGTCACCCACGGCAGGACCGCGGTGACGTCGGTGCGCACGTAGGCGGAGTTGAACTCCACGCACTCCGCGGAGACCTTGCCCCAGGTGTGGCCCTCGCCCGCGGGGCAGGAGGAGAGCGCGCCGTTGTCCACCACCTCGACACAGAACTGCACGTCGATGTCGAAGCCGCGCGCGTCGAGCTCGAGGATCTGGCCGAGGGTCGGCTCACCCTGGAGCGTGTAGTTCTTGGGGACGCCGCCACCGAGGATCCAGACCGCGGTCTCACCCTCGTTCTGCGCCATCCACTGCAGGGCGGCCATCGTGTAGACGTCAGCGTTGATGTCGAGGTTGAACTTGAACTTCTCGCCGAGCGCGGCGCGGAGGCGGACCGCGTTGAGGAAGATGGAGCCGTCCTGCGGCGCGCCCACGAAGATGGGCACGCCGTACGCGTAGGCGGTGGCGAGGAGCGAGTGCTGGTCGACGCCGACCTTCGACTCCAGCTCGTAGAGGTGCTTGCCCAGCAGGTGGTGGAACTCCGCGGTGGTCATCGTCCGCTGGAACTCGGGCTTCGCCATCAGCCAGGCGAAGAGCCGGTCGGTGCGGAGGAGGACGTCCTCCGGGAAGGCGATGTCGTAGATGCGGATGATCCGCGCCTCGCGGAGCATGGTGTCGCCGGCGTCGGGGGCGATCTCCTTGAGCCGGAAGCCGAGGACGCGGTGGGCGTCGTGGTAGAGGTTGGCCCCGGTGGTGGTGAGCACGTCGATCATGCCGCGCTCGATCATCGGGACGATGCAGGAGCGGTGGAGGCCCGCCGGGGTCATCGCGCCGGACATGGTGCAGAAGACGGTGTGGCCCTGCTCGACGGACTTCTGCATCAGCCGCGCGCCCTCGCGGACCTGGCGGCCCACGTAGGCGGGGAAGGCGGTGGCGAGGAGCTCGAGCGGCGACTCGTTGCCGGTGATGGCGCGGGGGCGGACCTCGCGGCTCTTCTCGAAGGCCTCGAGGACTTCCTGGGCGACGGGGGAGAGCTCTTCGGACATGTCGTACCTCTGGCGGGCGCGTGGTTCGAACGGGGCGATCTACACGGTCGCGGGCGCTCCTGTCTCCCCCTTCGCGGCAGGTCGGCGGGGCCTGCGCCGCCGGTTCCCCCTTCGAGAGGATGGGCGGGGGCGTCCAACTTCGCGGACGGAAACCGACCTCCAATTGTGTTCCGTTCCCATGGGACGCGGCCCGCGGCGGCGGGGCCTCGACACGGAGGGCCCGCCCCGCTATACCCGGTGCCCTCAGCCTGAACGGATGGTCAAGTACATGGAGCCCGATTCGATCCTCATCCGCGGCGCCCGCGAGCACAACCTCAAGGGCGTCACCCTCGAGATTCCGAAGAAGAAGCTGGTGGTCTTCACCGGCGTCTCCGGCTCGGGCAAGTCCTCCCTGGCCTTCGACACCCTCTACGCGGAGGGCCAGCGCCGCTACGTGGAGAGCCTCTCCTCGTACGCCCGGATGTTCCTCGGGCAGATGGAGAAGCCCAGGTACGACACCATCCGCGGCCTCTCCCCCACCATCTCGATCGAGCAGAAGGCGGCCTCCTCCAACCCCCGCTCCACGGTGGGCACCATCACCGAGGTCCACGACTACCTGCGCGTGCTCTACGCCTCGATCGGCCAGCAGCACTGCCCCTCGTGCGACCGGCCGGTGGGCAGGCAGTCGGCGCAGCAGATGGTGGAGACGATCCTCCAGTTCCCCGCGGGCACGAAGATCCAGATCCTCGCCCCGCTGGTGCAGAACCGGAAGGGCGAGTACCGCGAGATCTTCGACGACGCGAAGAAGCGGGGCTACACCCGCATGCGCGTCGACGGCCGCGTGATCGACCTCACCGCGGAGCGGGTGACGCTCGACAAGAAGAGCAAGCACGACATCGAGCTGGTGGTCGACCGCCTGGTGGTCAAGCCGGAGATCGCCACCCGGCTGACCGACTCGGTGGAGACGGCGCTGCGCGAGGGCAAGGGGCTGATGATCGTGGCGGACGGCGCCGCGGAGAAGGCGAACGACCGCTTCTTCAGCGAGCACAACGCCTGCCACCACTGCGGCCTCTCCTTCACCGAGCTCTCGCCCCAGTCGTTCTCCTTCAACTCGCCCCTCGGCTTCTGCACCGAGTGCAACGGGCTCGGCTCGCGCCCGGAGATGGATCCCGACCTGATCATCCCGGACCCGAGCCTCTCGATCCGCGGCGGCGCGGTGGCGCCGTGGGCCTCCGCGGTGGCCCGCGGCGAGGGCTGGACCGCCGAGCTGGTGGAGCAGCTCGCGAAGGCCTTCGACATCGACCTGGACAAGCCGTGGGAGAAGCTGCCGAAGAAGCAGCGGGACCTGATCCTCTACGGCACCGGCGGCAAGGAGTTCACCGTCACCTGGAAGGACGCCTCCGGCTCCGGCAAGTACCGGATCGACTGGGAGGGCGTGGTCAACCAGCTGATGCGCCGGTTCAAGAACACCGCCTCCGAGCAGATGAAGCGCTACTACATGCGCTACTTCAGCGACAAGGCGTGCTCGGCGTGCGGCGGCGCCCGCCTCCGGCCGGAGAGCCGGGCGGTGCGGATCCACGGGATGGCGCTCCACGAGCTGGCCCACCTCACCATCGGCGAGGCGCACCGCTGGGTGCGCGAGGTGCCGCTCTCCGGCGCGGAGGAGACGATCGCGCAGGAGCTCCGCAAGGAGATCCTCTCCCGCCTCGGCTTCCTCATCGACGTGGGGCTCGGCTACCTCACCCTCGACCGGCCGGCGGGATCCCTCTCGGGCGGCGAGAGCCAGCGCATCCGCCTCGCCTCGCAGATGGGCTCGGAGCTGACCGGGGTGATCTACATCCTCGACGAGCCCTCCATCGGCCTCCACCAGCGCGACAACGGCAAGCTCCTCGCCACCCTCAAGCGTCTGCGCGACATCGGCAACTCGGTGATCGTGGTGGAGCACGACGAGGAGACGATGGAGGAGGCGGACTGGATCGTCGACTTCGGCCCCGGCGCCGGCGAGCTGGGCGGCGAGGTGGTGGCCCAGGGCACGCCGCAGCAGCTCATGCAGGACGAGCGCTCGCTCACCGGCGCCTACCTCTCCGGCAGGCGGGAGATCCCCCTGCCCGCCCAGCGCCGCCCCGGCAACGGGAAGAAGATCCGGGTGATCGGCGCGGCGGAGAACAACCTCAAGAACATCGACGTCGACTTCCCGCTGGGGAAGCTGGTGGCGGTGACCGGCGTCTCGGGCGCGGGCAAGTCCACCCTGGTCAACAAGATCCTCTACCCGGCGCTGGCCCGTGCGCTCCACGACGGGCGCACGCCGCCGGGCAAGCACAAGGCGGTCACCGGCCTCGAGTTCGTCGACAAGGTGATCGACATCGACCAGAAGCCGATCGGGCGCACGCCCCGCTCCAATCCCGCCACCTACACGAAGATCTTCGACGCGATCCGCAACGTCTTCGCCGAGACGCCGGAGGCCCGCGCCTTCGGCTACTCCGCGGGGCGCTTCTCCTTCAACGTGAAGGGCGGCCGCTGCGAGGCGTGCGAGGGCGACGGCGTCCGGCTGGTGGAGATGCACTTCCTCCCCGACGTCTACGTCACCTGCGAAACCTGCGGGGGCAAGCGCTTCAACGACGCGACGCTGCGCGTGCGCTTCAAGGGCAAGAACATCGCCGAGGTGCTCGAGATGAGCGTGCGCGAGGCGATCGAGCACTTCGCGCTGCACAAGGAGATCGTCCGCGGCCTCCGCACCCTGGAGGACGTGGGGCTGGGCTACATCAAGCTGGGCCAGCCCTCCCCCACCCTCTCCGGCGGCGAGGCGCAGCGGATCAAGCTCTCCCGCGAGCTGGCCCGGGTGGGCACCGGCAAGACGATCTACATCCTCGACGAGCCGACCACCGGCCTCCACTTCGCCGACATCGAGAAGCTCCTCCAGGTGCTCCACAGGCTGGTGGACGCGGGCAACACCGTGGTGGTGATCGAGCACTCGCTCGACGTGATCAAGTGCGCGGACCACGTGATCGACATCGGGCCGGAGGGCGGCCAGGAGGGTGGCACCCTGGTGGCGGAGGGAACGCCGGAGGAGGTGGCGGCCAACCCCGCCAGCCACACCGGCCGCTACCTCGCGCAGGTGCTCGCCAGGCACGCGCAGCGGCAGAAGAAGCGGGCCTGATCCCGGACCGCCTCCGGCCCTGCCGAGGTTGTGGCCCCACGCCCCGCCGCTGCAGCCAGCGCGCTCGATCTTCACCTTCGATGGGCGGAGGTGAAGAGCGATGGCAAACGAGCAGAACCCGCAGGTAGAGGGCGTCACCCCGGACATCCGTCACCAGAGGCACGAGTCGCGCGCCGGCTCGACCTACAAGGCGTTCATCCGCGACCTCTGCTCCATCGGCGGCTTCAGCGAGGAGCTGGCGGAGTGCGCCGCCGTCTCGGTGCTCTGCGGCCTGCAGCGCCGCGTGATGGCCGACGAGGCGAAGGACCTGGCCGCGCAGCTCCCCTACAAGCTCCGGGAGCTGATGGAGCACCAGTGCCCGCTCCACGAGGGCAAGCCGCCCGAGAAGTACGGCCGCGAGGAGTTCCTGCGGATGGTGGCCGACGAGCTCAAGAAAGACGTGAGCGAGGTGGAGCCGATCGTCCGGGCGGTGATCACCGCGGTGCGCGCCCAGGTGAGCGAGGGCGAGGCGGAGGAGTTCGGCAACATGCTCCCCCACGACCTGCGCGACCTCTGGGCCCGTCCCTCCTGATCCCGCCGGGGGCGCGCCCGCTCGGCGGCGCGCGCGTCCGTCGCGCCGCCGCTCAGGCGGTGGTCCGGAGCCGCAGGGCGCCCGCGCGCTGGTCGAGCCAGCGGGCGAAGGGCTCGACGCCGCCGGGGGTGGCGGCGTCCGTCTCGAGGATCACCGGCGCGGGCATCACCCGCCCGATCGCCTCGCGCAGCCGGGCGAGGTCGAGGCGGAGGTGCGGCAGCAGGTCGCACTTGGTGATCACCACCGCCTGCGCCGTCTGGAACATCACCGGGTACTTGAGCGGCTTGTCCTCCCCCTCGGTCACGGAGAGCGCCACCACGTTGATCGCCTGGCCGAGGTCGTAGATCGCCGGGCAGACCAGGTTCCCCACGTTCTCGACGAAGAAGAGGTCGAGCCCCGCGAGCGGCACGTGGTGGAGCGCGTGGTGGACCATCCGGGCGTCGAGGTGGCAGGCGGTGCCGGTGGTGATCGATCCGGCGCGGATCCCCGCCGCCTCCAGCCGGCGCGCGTCGTGATCGGTGGCGAGGTCGCCGCTCACCGCGCCGATCCGCAGGCGGGGGCGCGCCCGGGCGAGCGCCTCGAGGAGCGCGGTCTTCCCCGCCCCCGGCGAGCCCATCAGGTTGATCGCCAGCACCCCGTGCTCCTCGAAGTGGGCGCGGTTGTGGGCGGCATCGCGATCGTTGGCGGCGAGGATCCGCTCGTGCACCTCCACGGGAACGAGCCCGGCGTCGCCGCATCCGCAGTCCTGGCACATCGCTCCTCCTCACTCATCCAGCCACCTGGAGTTCGATCCGCTCGAGGAGGAGCTCGCCCCCCTCGACCAGCCTGCCGGCGCCGCCGCAGCGCCCGCACTGCAGCGCGCCGCCGGCGGCGAGCGGCGCGCCGCACGCGCCACAGTCCCAGCGGGCGGGCACCTTGTGGATCACCAGCCGCGCCTGCGCGCAGCAGCTCCCCGCCCGGAAGATCTCCCACGCGGAGGCGAGGAGATCCCGCTCGACCCCGGCGAGGTCGCCGACGCGCAGCTCCACCCGGTGGACGCCCACCGCGCCCTGCTGGCGCACCTCCTCCTCGACCCGGGCGATGATCGCCTCCACCAGCGCGTACTCGTGCACGGCGCCCCCTCAGCAGATCCGCGGCATCGGATCGCCCTCGATCTCCGCCAGCAGCCGCTTGCCGAAGCCGGTGTCGAGGATCACGTCGCCGGGCCGCTCGGCGATGCAGGTGGCCACCACCGCGGCCTCCCGCCCGAGGGGGTGGGCGCGCAGCGCCGCGAGCACGCGCTCCACCGCCCCCGGCCGCACGGCGATCACCGCCTTCCCCTCGTTGGCGGCGACCAGCGGATCGATCCCGAAGAGCTCCGCCGCGGCGCGCACTGGCTCCCGCACCGGCACGTCGGGCTCGCGCAGGAGGATCCCCACCCGGCTCCGGGAGGCCATCTCGTGGAGCGCGGAGGCGAGGCCGCCGCGGGTGGGATCCTTCATCGCCACCACGTCCGTCCCGCCCGCCGCCAGCGCCGCGGCGACCAGGTGGTTGAGGGGCGCCGCGTCGGAGCGGAGATCGCCGTCGAGGGAGAGCCCCTGCCGCGCGGTGAGGATGGTGAAGCCGTGGTCGCCCACCGGTCCGGTGACGAGGATCCTGTCGCCGGGCTGGAGCCCGCCATCCCCCACCGGCCGCTCCGCGAAGCCGACGCCCGCGGTGTTGAGGGCGATCCCGTCGAGCTCGCCCCGCCCCATCACCTTGGTGTCGCCGGTGACGATGGGGACGCCCGCTTCGTCCGCCGCCTCCCGCATCGAGCGGAGGATCCGATCGAGGTCGGCGCGGGGGAACCCCTCTTCCACGATCACCGCGCAGGTGAGGGCGAGCGGCTCGGTGCACCCCATCATCGCCAGGTCGTTGACCGTGCCGGAGACCGCGAGGCGCCCGATGTCGCCGCCGGCGAAGAAGATCGGCTTGACCACGTGGGAGTCGGTGGTGATCACCAGGTGGCGATCCCCGACCCGCAGCGCCGCGCCGTCGTCGAGGGCGGCGAGGCCGATGCCGTCCACCGGCCGGGCGAGCCGCTCCACGAAGACCGACTCGATCAGCCGGCGCATCGCCTTGCCGCCGGCGCCCTCCTTCCGCTCGATCCGGTCGCCCATCATCCCACCTCCGCGAGATCGGGCCTGCCGCCGTACTGCATCCAGATCCTGCACGCGCCCTCGCCGGAGACCATGCAGGCCCCCACCGGCGTCTCCGGGGTGCACGCCTTGCCGTAGAGCCCGCAGTCGGTGGGCGCGCGCTTGCCCGCCATGATGTCGCCGCACACGCACTGCGCCGCCAGCGCGTGGGGCGCGTGATCCCAGAGCGAGCGCATGTCGATCTGGAAGCGCTCACGGGCGTCGTAGCGCTTCCACGGGCCGCGCAGGCGCAGGTTGCCGTCCGGGATGTCGGCGATGCCCCGCCACCAGCCGCCCTGCACCTCGAAGACCTCGTGGAGGAGGCGGAGCGCCGGCTCGTTGCCGTCGCGCGTGACGCAGCGCGGGTAGAGGTTGGCCACCTCCGCCCTGCCGTCCCGGAGCTGCCCCAGCGCCTCCAGCACCGCGGCCAGGATGTCGAGGGGCTCGAAGCCCGCCACCACGATCGGCACCCGGTGTCGCGCCGCCAGCGGCTCGAAGATCGCCCAGCCGGTGATCGCCGCCGCGTTCCCCGCCGCGAGGAAGGCCTCGATCCGCGAGCCCGGCATCCCCAGCACCGCCGCCATCGCCGGCGGGATGTACTTGTGGGCGGAGAGCACGCTGAAGTTGGGCGGCGGGCCGGCGAGGAGCGCCGCGGCGGTGGTGACCGCCGTGGTCTCGAACCCCGTGGCGAAGAAGACCACCTCCTTGCTGGTGCTCCTGGCGATCTCCACCGCCTGCGCGGGACCGTAGACCACCTGCACGTCGGCGCCCTGCGCCTGCGCCCCGGCGAGGGACATCGAGGTGCCGGGCACCCGGAGCATGTCGCCGTAGGTGCAGACCTTCACCCCCTGCAGCGCCAGCGCCACCCCCTCGTCCACCTCGGGGAGATCGGTGATGCAGACCGGGCAGCCCGGCCCCATGATCACCTCGAGGTTCTTCGGCAGCGCGGTGCGCAGGCCGAAGCGCGCGATCGCCTGCTCGTGGCTGCCGCAGACGTGCATCAGGGTGATCGGATCGCGGCCGATCTCCGCGCACACCTTGCCGATCGCCGCCGCGAGCGCCTCCGCCCGCTTCGGATCGCGGAAGCGCAAGGGGTTGAGCTCAGCCACGGTCCACCTCCTCCTGCGCCGCCTCGATCTCGCCGAGCACGTCCGCCGCCATCAGATCGTCCGTACCGGCGGTGCCGTGGAGGATCGAGTCGAAGAGCGCCAGGGTCTCGCCCACCTCCTCGTCGGGGATCCGCTTGATCGCGAAGCCGACGTGGTTGAGCACGTAGTCGCCCACCGCCACCGGCGCGTCGACGATGTCGAGGCGGATGCGCTTGCTCGCCCCGAAGAAGTCGACGGTCGCCTCCAGCCCGTCGATGGCGAGAATCCTTCCTGGTACCCCCAGACACATCATCCGCCTCCCCGGGCGATGGCCGCCGCGGCGACCACCACCTGTCCGAGCGCGATCCCGCCGTCTCCCGGCGGTACCTCGCGGTGCAGCAGGAGCCCTCCCCCGAGGGCGTCGTGGATCCCGCCGGCGAGGCGGGCGTTCTGGAAGCAGCCGCCGCTGGCCACCGCGGGGAGCGGGCCGAAGGCCGCCCGGGCGCGGCGCACCACCGCGGCGCCCACCGCGACCAGCGTCTCGTGCCACCGCGCCGCCAGCGCGCCGGGCGACGCGCCGGCGAGCTTCGCGGCGGCGAGCGCGCGGAACGCGGGGCGGAGATCGATCCGCCAGGGGAGGACGTCGTCGCGCAGCGTCCACGGCAGCGCCGCGTGGACGCCGGGCGCCGCGGCCGACTCGAGCGCCATCGCCACCTGCCCCTCGAAGCGGGCGCGGTGCATCCCGAGGATCAGCGCCCCTGCCGCGTCGAAGAACCTGCCGGCGCCGTGGCTGGCGGGCGCCGCGATCCCCGCGGCGAGCACCGCGCGCACCCGCTCGATCGCCCGCGGATCGATGCCGGGGAGGAGCGCCTCCACCGGCGCGGAGGGAAAGGCCTCGTCGAGGAGCGCGAGCGCCACCCGCCACGGCTCGCGGATCGCCTGCTCGCCCCCCGCCAGCGGCACCGGGTGGAAGGTGGCGATCCGCTCCGCCGCTGCGGCGGTGACGAGGAGCGCCTCGCCGCCCCAGATGGCGCCGTCGGGGCCGAGGCCGCTGCCGTCCCAGCAGAGGGCGATCGCCTGCTCGATCCGGTGCTCCGCCAGCGCCGCCGCTGCGTGGGCGTGGTGGTGCTGGACCGGCACGAGCGTGCCGCCGCGGGTGTGGGCGTAGCGGGTGGAGAGGAAGTCGGGGTGGAGATCGTGGGCGACGACGACGGCGCGGACGCCGAGGAAGCGCTCGAGCCGATCGATCGCCTCACCGTAGGCCTCGAACGCCTCGAGGCGATCGAGGTCGCCCACGTGGGGACCGAGCACCGCCTGGTCGCCCACCGCGAGGCAGAAGGTGTTCTTGAGCTGGGCGCCGCAGCCGAGGATCGGCGCCTCCACCGGCGCGGGGAGCGGGATGGCCCGCGGCACCCAGCCCCGCGCCCGGCGCAGGACGGTGGGCGCGCCGCCGATCACCCGCGCCACCGAGTCGTCGCAGCGGGCGGCGATGGGCCTGTCGTGGACGAGGAAGCGATCGGCGATCCCCGCGAGCCGCTCCACCGCCTCGCCGTCGTCGACGGCGATCGGCTCGTCGCTCCGGTTGCCGGAGGTCATCACCAGCGGGCGCTCCACCGCGGCGAGGAGGAGGTGGTGGAGCGGCGTGTAGGGGAGGAGGAGGCCGACGAGATTCGTGTCGGGCGCCACCGACGGGGCGAGGGGCGCGTCCGCCTTCCGTGCGCAGAGCACGATGGGCCGCTCCGCGCCGCCGAGGAGCGCGCGCTCCTCCGGGCCCAGCGCCGCGAGCGCCGCCGCTTCGTCGAGGTCGCGCACCATCACC
>Ga0182742_1003327_pt1 | contig 15928 bp, 19 predicted proteins | sample eDN5th37CBELigMG_FD_128880 | JGI IMG/M metagenome (GOLD analysis project Ga0182742, IMG submission 128880) | Enriched Miracle-Growth compost microbial communities from Emeryville, California, USA - eDNA 5th pass 37_C BE-Lig MG (version 2)... ...
AATGAGTTTACTTCTAGGCATCCAATCCATAAAACAACTTGAAAAAAACTATGGAAGAAATGACGCGATCGCACTCATGGAAAACTTAAAAACAAAAATTTTCTTGCCTGGGATCTCCGGGGACACGGCAAAATATGCAAGTGATCTAGCTGGACAAACTGAAATGAAAACTCTATCGACTTCATACGGCAAAAATAGTAATACAAGCTATTCACATTCAACAACGAAAAGAGAGCTATTTTCAGCCGATGAAATTCGCAGAATGAAAGATGAAACGTGTCTGCTAATCATTGAAAATATGAATCCGATCTATGACCAGCAAATGAGATATTACAAAGATAAAAATTTGATAGCATATTCAAATTTACACTTTGATAATGACGAATATTTGAAGAAGAAAGCTGATACAACATTTGAGCTGGAATAGGAAGGAGAAAAGCAAAATCGAACGAGAATGAAAAAAGAGAAGTGTTAGGACACACTTCTTTTTTTCATCTTCGGAAGATAGAGAAAATGGCTGGAAGGAAAACAATAAAATCGAAAAGGAGGGAAAGAAAACGAGGGGTTAGGACACCACTCGTTTTTTTTACAACTTGGAAGATTCATATTGTTTTTAAGGTGTTGGGGTTGTAAGGTTTTAGGGTTTTAAAAGCCGTCGGCAGACCGCATGCAAACTTTAGTTTGCGTAAGATGCGCCATCCCCTTTTTTCAAAAGGTTCTGGACCCCCAAAACGCTATTAGAATTTTTTTCACTTTTTTCCCCCATTTTTAAAATATTGATCTATAAAGAGAAAAAGGAGGTGTTTCCATGAACGAACATGAGAAATTAGAGAAGCATAAAGAGAAAATTGATCAGTTAGATGTAAAGATCCAGCAACTAAAAAAGAAAAAAAGGCTGGAACAAAATCGACTATCTGAACAAGAGAGAAAAGCAAGAACGAAAAAACTAATTGAAATTGGTGGACACTTTGAAAAGGTGTTCGGCAAATGTGAAACTTCCGAACAGGGAAAGCAAAAATTAGAAGCATTAAAACGCTTCGTTCAAGAAAAGAAAGGTGGTGAAGAAAATGGACATCATGAAAGAAATTAAAGAGCTTTATAAATTAATTCCACAACAACTAATAGATCCAAGAATGCACCCAAAAGCATTGGTCGAGATTGCTAATGTTTTAGAAAAAGTATCGGATCATTTAGTAGAAATTGAAATTGAACTAGATTACTTAGTGGAAGATGAAAAAGAAGAATATAAAGACGTGCTGAAATCCCTCCAAAAAATTTCAGATGATTTGATCGAAACGTCTGCAAAATACGAAACAATTTTTGATTTATAGTTTTCATTTTAAGGGGGTGGGGGCGTGGCTATTTTTCATTTAGCAATGCAAAACATTTCAAGAGGAAAAGGAAAAAACGCTGTTTCTGCTGCAGCGTATCGATCCGGATCAAAACTCAAAGATGAAACGCAAGATATGACTTTTAATTATTTAAAAAAACAAGTTGATGAAACTTATATTCTAGCTCCCTCTGATTCTCCTAATTGGGTTTTTGATCGTGAAAAATTATGGAATGAAGTTGAACGAAAAGAAAACCGAAAAAACAGCAGACTTTGTAAAGAATTCAATGTGGCGCTTCCGGTCGAATTGACCAAGGAAGAAAATATAAAATTAGGTTTGGATTTTTCTAAAAAGATGTTTTTGGAAAAAGGCATTGTTACCGATGTTTGTTTTCATGAGTTGGATTCACATAATCCCCATTTTCATGTGATGATCGCCACAAGAGAAATTTCAAAAGAAGGTTTTACAAAAAAGAATAGAGATTGGGACAAGCCGGAATTTATAGAAGAAGCCCGGGCGCTGTGGGCTGATATGACAAATGAACGGCTGCAAGAACAAAATATCAATCAAAAGATCTATCATAAGTCATTAAAAAAACAGGGCTTCAATTTGGAAGCAACTAAACACCAGGGCTACGGTGAAAAGGGGCAAGAAATTAAAGCACAAAATGAAGAAATAAAGCAGCGTAATGTTGAAACGTTTACGCTGGTCCAGGAATTAAAAGAAGTGAAGAAAGAAGCAAATGTAATTAGAAAGGAGGTGATCAAGATGGAGCTTAAACAAGAACAGGCTCAACACCAAGAAGGCTATCAAGAATTAGATAAAGTAAAAACAAATATTAAAACACGTTATAAAGAAAATGTGAATGTCGCATCCCTCACTGCAAAAAAACTTCAAAAACTTCAATCAATCGAAAACTACCAACGCCAAAAACGATTCAAACGCCAAGAAAGTATCATGGATTATAAAATTCAGATTCAAGAACATAAATTGAATTTAGACGAGATCAAAGAGAAAAAACAAAGCTTTATGTATAAAGTTCCTTTTTCTCCGTATCGAAAGAAAGTTCGTCGCGAGATCATGAAAGAAAAAATAAAAATCAAACAATCAAAAAGACAAATTAAAATTGAAAAGCTGAAAATGAAAAAAGAAAAAGAGATTTTCAAAAATACAGTTCGTGAAAGAAAACAACTTCAAAAAGCGAACAGTAAAACAAGGCATCAATCCAATAAACTTTCAAAAGTGGTTAACATTACTAAAAAAATCCAACAAAAGCTAATGAATACACTCGAAAAAGCAAAAGGATTAGAACGATAGCTTTAAAACGCTTTTAAATGCCCTAATTTTCAATTTCACACCTTCCTAATGCTTTTATATTCCCTCTAAAATAAAAACGCAAAATTGGGGCATTCAGAGGACAAAAAAATAAACGAGGAATGATCCTCGTTTTTATTTTCGCTTATTTGTTTTTAAACAGTTCATTTTTCAAAAGTTCGTTAATCAATTCGCTTTTAAATCCTTTTCCGTGCTTTTTGGCATGACGATCAAGAGTTGCTGCCACATCTTCATCTAAATAAATTGCAATTTGCTTTTTCTTTGGTGCTTTTGGTTTTTGTGTGATCGTTTCTAAAATACTCATGTTATTAGTAACCTCTTTATTATTATTTTTGTTAATAGTTTCATTATTGTTTGTATCCTTGATATTATAATTATTTGTATTATCATATTTATTATTGTTATTAGTATCATTACTAATGTTAGTAGCAATATCATTATTATTACTATCGTTATCGGTTCCGGCAACTTGTCCAAAACTTGCTAAAGTACCTCTTTTTTTAGCCATTTGCATTTAACTCCTTCCATAAATCAAAATAACATTGAACAGCATTATTTTTTTTATCTGTTAGGGTTGCTGGTAGCTGGTTATAGGCAACGCTTGAAGCAAAGCGAATTGATCTTGGAATGTATGTATCATACATCATTACATCATGTTCAAGACAATATTTTCTAGTTTCTTGCATGATCTCTTGATGAAGTGTTGTTTGGTAGTTTACAAGAGTTGCTACTACTCCTAAAACGTTCAATGAAGGATTGAAGCTCTCTTTAAATTCTTCAATTGTTTCCAGGACTTTTACAAGGGATCTCATTGAATACTGTTCCGGGCTATATGGAATTAAAACACTATCGGCAAAAGTGAAAAGATTTCCGGTCATAAGTGCCATAGATGGCATGGAATCACAAAGGACATAATCATATTTTTCTATTAAGTGACTGCATTTGTCCTTTAGGATCTCAAATGGTTTAGGATAGGCTTCACGGTTTCCGATAACGGTAAAATCTAAGCCGATCAAACTATCGCTTGAAGGCAAAATATCAATTCTTTTTCCTTTTTTGCTCTTATATCCTGTGATGATCGCTTTTTCTGCTGGTACGTTTTCGATCAATACTTCATAAAGTGTATTTTCCAGCTGATCCGGGTTGATTCCAAAGGAAATAGAAACATTCGATTGATTATCACAATCAATGATCAAGACGTTGTTTCCTTGCTCGACTAATACCCCAGCTAAATTCGTGACAATGCTTGTCTTTAAAACGCCGCCTTTGTTGTTGTTAACAGCAATAACCTTCACTTTACACCCTCCTATCTTAATTTTTATCCTTAATACCAATATATAGTTTACTAAAAGTAATAACAATACCTTTTTTGGAAATAATAACGTTATTAGTAGCAACAATATTATCAATAATAATACTGAAAATGATTTTGTTGACAATATTAAAAATCGTATTATAGTGAGCCCAAACGAACGGTTTATAAAGAAAGGTTTTTCTTTGTTCGTTAGAATAAAAGTGAGGACACTTCCAATTTAAAAAGCGACCGAGTTAGTCGCTTTTATTTTTTCAATAAATAAGGAATAAAATTATCCCTTTGTTTAAAAATAATTTAAAGGATATTTGTAAAAACTTTAGGGGATAGATCCATAGTCCCGGGAAGGTGATGTAATGGAATATAGAGAGTATTGGGATCAGATATATGAAAAAAGCGAGGAATTTAATTCGTTAATATCTTCATATTGGAATGATTATTCAAATATTGGAACATGGCAGTTTTGGGTGGTTGTTTCTTTATTAGTGTTACCTTTAATCTTGCTTTATTTTACGGTAGATCGAAAAAGGATTTTTGAACTATTTTTTTATGGCTATACGGTGCATATCCTTTGGGCATATGTTGATATTGCTCTTGAGAGATATAATTATTTTGTTCATACTTATTTCTTAACTCCATCATTTCCTTATGCTCTGAATTTGACCGCATCATTTCTTCCAGTCGGTTTTTTGCTTTTGTATCAATACTGTTCTAACAAAAATAAAAACTTTTATTTTTATGTTTTGATTTTAAGTGCGGTGTTTTCATTTGGTTTTGCAACGATTGAGGTTCTTTTGGGAATGTCGGAATTTAACAAAGGAATGAATCAATTTTACGTTTTCTTAATTGATGTAGTGATAGCTTATATCGCTTATTGGTTTACAAAATTCGTTAAAAAACTAGGAGTTATAGGAAGGTAATGCTAAAATAGGACGTTAATTTGTTTTTTTGGAGTGTTAGCCATTGGATATTTTTCATCATTTTCAGCCTATATATGATTTCGTAAGTAAAAAAGTCTTTGGATATGAAGCGTTGTTACGGTGTAACGATAGTAATCCCGAAGAACTTTTTACCATGTTTATAAATGATAATAAGCTATATGAATTAGATACATTGTCAATTCGCAAGGCATTAGAAGTTTTTAACGAGAAAAATAAACAGGATATTATTTTTATAAATGTTTATTTATCGACATTGTTTCACAGCTCTTTTTTTTCTTTTTTAGAGGAAGAAGTAATGAGTAAAATTGATTTAAAAAGAGAAAATATCGTTTTTGAAATAAATGAAACAAGGAGAGAAGAAGAATTATGGAATCTTCAGCACTTAAGAACGGTTGCCAATTCAAGATCTAGGATTTCGATTAGCAATAGATGATTTAGGGAATGGATCATCTTCTTTAAGGAAAGTGGTGGAGCTGCAACCCGATTTCGTGAAATTGGATAAATATTTTTCTGAAAACTTGTCTTTATCGATACGAAAACAAAGGCTTATAAAATTGCTGGTTGAATTTTGCAAAGGTGATTCTCAAATAGTGTTAGAAGGAATTGAGCAAAAAGAGGATCATGATATTGGTAAGAAATTAGGTGTCGATTTGGGGCAAGGATATTATATTGGAAAGCCCAAACCTCTTTAACTGAATCTTTTGGTTTTTCCCCTTGTTTTTTCGCTAGATTGGGAAGGGAGCAAAGGTTTTCAAGGCTCTAGCGTTTTTTCGTGATAAACTAGATCGCGACAGAACAACCGAAAGCCCTCGTTTTTCCTCTGAGTTGGTCGGTCGCAGTATTTATAAAACACGAAAAATCGAGAACTCAAGAAAAGTTTTTAAAAAATCGTGGTTTTCTATTTTTTTAAAAGCTTACTTGAATTCGAAGAAGCCTTATAGCTAAAGCACATAAAAAAGGTTAACCACTTAACAATGGTTAACCCCCTGTTTTTACTTCTTCCTATTGTTAACGTCTTTTTTGTTTTGGTCCTTCAGTTCTTCGATCTTGGCTTCATAATCTTTTCTAATGGCTGCCATTTCATCATAAAGCTGTTTAACTTTTTCGTTGTGTTCTTCGTGTGTTGTGGTTAGTTTATTTTGATAATCTTTTTCAAGTTCTAATAAAGCACGATCCTTTTCAAAGTCTTTTTTCTCGGCTGTGCGTTCTAATTCGGTAGCATGGTTATTTTTTAGGCTTTCAATGGTTTGTTTTAGCTCTTTGATTTCGTCTTTTTGATCCTGGGTTTGAAGCGTTATTTCTTTTACTTGGGATTGTAGGCGTTCACGTTGTTTTGAAAATTCCTCTGTTAGCTTCTTATTTTCTTCTTCAAAAGCCTGGTACTTTGTAACAAGTCCACTTAAAGTATCGATCTTTTCTTTATATTCGCCGATCAATGCTTGGTTATTTTCGTTTGTTGATTGCAGCTGCTCAACTTGTTTTTCAAGATCCTCTTTTTCCTTTTCAAGCTCTTTTGCTAATTCATTAGCAAGTTTGCTTTCCTCAATGGCTTCTTTTGTCTTTAACTGATATTCGCTTATAATGGTGTCCTTTTGTTCTACTCTTTCCGTTAATTCCCGAACAGCACTTTCTTTTAAAACAACTGAACGCTGGATCATATTTGATACAAGCTCATAGATTCTTGTTGTATGTACTTCTAATTCGTTTAGATCCTGTCTATGTTCGATAGAACCTTCTTTAATTGAATTTGTTTCCGTCAATGCAACAGCCTTTTCAATCCAATCTTTTGCAGTAAGTCCCGAAGCATCAATTTTTTCTTTTACTTTGTTATGCAGTTCTGTGCTTACTTTAAAACCAAGCGTTTTATAATCTTTTTCCGTTTCTTTTTTATCATTAACCAATTTTAAAGCCTCCTTTATTGTTAACCTCTTAATACTATTATATCAATGGTTAACATGGTTAACAAGGTTAACCCAACAATAAGGCATTTTTATTTACGGAGATCTAAAAATTGAGTTCATTAAACAGTTTCGTGAAACTGTTTAATAGAACCTGTCTTCTTAAAGCCCTATTTTAAAAGGCTTTTTCAAATAAAATATATTTTTTCTTGCAAAAGAAGGATTTTTGTTTATTCTATTAAACAAAAATGAAAGAAAGGGTGTGTTTTACATGAAGAAAAATCAAACGGCTGAACCAATAAAAGATAGAGCAAAAATCCAAGAAATGAAAAAAGCATTACAGGAGGGGCAAAATGGTTTCCGGAATCGTCTGCTTTTCGAGATGGGGCTTGCATCAGCCCTTAGAATCACGGATTTAACCTCTTTGAAGAAGAAAAATATAGTAGATGGGTTTGTAAGGATCAAAACAGGAAAGACCGGAAGAATTAAGCTGATTGAAATAAATCCAAAGGTTTATCAAATGCTTTTAATTCATTTAGAGGATAAAGAGGAAGATGATTTTATTTTCGATATTGGGCGCGTTATGGCTTGGAAGATTTTAAAAGACGCTGCTAAAAAGGTAGGGCTTTCGAATATATCCAGCCATTCCATGAGAAAAACAACCGCCTGGCATTTTTATCATGAAAGTGGAAAAGACATAAGAAAAACAATGGCTTTACTTGGTCATAAAGATCCTAAAGAAACACGGATTTATTTAAACATAGATGATGACGAAGTAAACGTTCTATTGAAAAATATGTATTTGTAATTGATAACAAGTTTAGTATCAATATTGATACTATTATTATTTTTAACATTGAAAGGGTGATTGAATGAATTTTAAAGGAGATCATTTTTTAGAAAAGGAGGATGGAACATATTTGATAAGATTAGCCGGGGTTTCGTATGAGGGTAGGCAAGAGTATTTGAAAAAAATGAATGGTAAAGAAAAGCTGAAATTGAAGCGAGAAAAAAATAATTATTATGATCCAAACGCTGTTGCTGTTTATACAAAAATCAAAGGTAAGGATAAAAAGATTGGTTACATACCAGCAGTTATTGCAAAACAAGTTTCTTGGGTTTTGGATAGTGGATCAAAGATAGAAATTGAGATAGATAGTTTTACAGAAGAAACTTATAAACGTCATGAATTTATTGGCTTGGTAATGCACATGAAAGAAAGAATAAAAGAGCATCCATCGGTGCGCCTACGTTTATTATTCGAATAAGTTTTTATTATGCTTGTTATTGATATAGAAACTAAAATTAGTAGCAATATTATAATAATAGTATTGCTACTGTTATTATTTTTAAAATTAAAGAGGTGATTGATAATGAAATTGTTATTTCGGGAGGTGGAAAACCGAATAAAAAATATTAGTTATGATCGTTCAGATGTTTTCGAGTACACAAAGGGGAATGATCCCGGGGCGTGGATTGATTTTGATTTTTTCTTTAAGGTCGATAATTTTCCTTTTTGGCTAGAAGCAAGGCTTAATCATGAAGATCAAGACGGCTTTTTTTGGGAAAGTTTAGATCTTACTTATGATATATTAAATGGTAATCCAAACACTTCTTTTAAATGTCCCTTCACCAACAAAGAAGTAAATCTTTTGTCTGATATTCATTGTGATCTATTCGATAAAAAAGAAATGGCTTTGTTGTTGCAGTATTTAATTAAAAAGCTCCGTTTACGTTTATTGCTGGATTCTCCTGTTATCTTTCCTTTGATGGTACAAGCTCCTTTTTATCAAGATGGGGATCAATTGTGAGAATAATAGAATTAAAGGGTTTTAAATAAAATTTGTAGAATGATATTGTAGAATGATAGAAGAAGAACATTTTAAAATTACTTGCATTTTGGTAGAATTTAAATTAAAACATAGAAAACTGTCAGTTTTAAAAAAACATAGATAAAAAAATGAAAGGTTAGTGCGGGAACACTAACCTTTCGGGAAAAACTCTTATTCAAATTGTTACTTTCAATTTACCTTCCTATATAGAATTTGTCAAGAAAAATCAATATCCTACTTGAAATTAGTAAAAAAAGAGTTTTTCCCTTTCCTAGTGTTTTTTTGTTGTGCAGAGGAGGGGATTTTTTTATGGGAATATTAAGTGAATTTCAGATTGAACCATGGTCCTATCATAGATTCCTAGAAGAAAAAAAGGCGATCAGTGATAATACATGGGGAAAAGATGAAAATTTAGATAGATTCGGAACAAAAATGAATGAAATGAAATGGCATGAGAAGGCGAAGCGCTTTTTCTCACCATTTAGACAATTCGAGCTTTACTTTGATTGGATGGATAAAGTAAAGGACAGAAGAACAAGAAGAATTATTGCAGCTCATAAATTTCAGTTTTACAAAGAAATTTCAGAAGAAGATTATCGAAAGCTAATTAAGGATAAAAGCAAAAAGATCATTAAAACAACGATTTACAAAGGGTTAAAGTTTAATATAGATAAGATCCCAGCAAGTGAACATTTAATTCAAAATGCTATATTTTCTTTTGAAGGTGAAGAAATCGAAAATTACGAGCATTGGATCAAAAATGGTTCTGAAGAAGAAAGAGAATTTGCGAAAAAGTACGGTGAAATCGTAGAAATTGAACGTTATTCCGTTCAAGAAAAAAACATGGGGCATCGTTTTTATACTTTTTATCGGGCGAAAAAATACGCCAATAAAGACTATAAAACTATCAATGATGATAGTTACTATTGTACATCTATGACCTATCAGATCCCTTCAAAAAAGGATTTTAAAAGAGATAGTGAACGTGTAACCGAATTTTGTTTGTTATTTGCTGAAATTGATTATTACAAAGTAAAGAAATACAAGAACAAAAGCCAAAATGAAATGTTGGATCTGATATATAAAGCATTGGATAATGCCGGATTTCCAAGACCAACAGAAGTAATTTATCCTAGAGGGCTTCACCTGGTTTGGAAGATCAACCCGATCCCAGCTCACCGATATTTTGAATGGGCGATTCTTCAAAACAAGATCAGTGAGATTTTAAATGAATTTGGTGTGGACAAGCAGACCATGACAAATAAAGTACAGCTTCTTCGTTTAGTTGGTACGCCACATATGAAAACAGGGAAAACAGTATGGGGAAAGAGCTATACAAACGATCGTTATTTATTCGATGAATTACTAGAAAAATATTGTGCAGAAGAAGTAAAAAAAGAAAAAGAAAAGCGCAAGAAAAACCGTCAGAAGTATTTAAAACAAGCAGAAAAACACCTTCAAAAAATTGAAGGTGCCAAAAAGAAAAAAGAAAAACTTATTATCCATAATAATTATGACAAAGAAAAGGCTTCTGAACAAGAAGTTTCAGCAATTATTTTTACACGTTATGTTCGGGATTTATTTTCACTTGTAGATCTTCGTGATGGTCAAATGGAAGGTTACAGAGAATTTCTTTGCTTTCTCATTCGTTGGTTCTCCTTAGTCATACATAAAGGCGATACTTACAAGGCAGAACAGGAAATGAAAAAAATGTTCTGGGCGCTTGATATTAACGGAAAATATGATTTTGAAGAACTGCTTGTTTTAACAAGTAATGTCCATAAAGTATATAAAAAGTTCCTAGAAAATTGGCGTAAAGGCTATATGTATAAAGCAACAACGCTTCAAAAACACTTCAATATCACAAAAGAAGAACAGCAACACATGAAAAGCCTTATTGATGATGAAGAACGCTTTAAACGTGATAAAATAGCCTATAACAAGCACTATGAAGCCAACAAAGAACAACGGTTGGATTATTGGAAAGAGAAGTATAAAAAGAGTAGAGAAAAAGAAAACAAGCTCTCAAGAAATGAGAAAAAACAAATGCGAATCAATGATATTAAGGCATTTTTAAAAGAGAATCCAGCAGCAACACAAAGAGAAATTGCTGAAAGAATAGGCGTTTCACTTGGTACAGTAAACAGTTATTTGAAAGAATTGAAATGATTTTTGTTCAGTTTTTTACACAATCCTTAATTATTTATTAAAAGTCTAATAGGGTTAAGGTGCTCTGTTTTTGAGGTCTATATATGTCTTTATGTTCTAACACTCTCTAGAAATAGGGGGTGTTTTTATATGGCTATATTGTTTTATAAGGCTATGAAAGTTATGTTCTTGATTCATGGACTACCTTTTATATTCTCTCTTACAATAAAGATATATGGAGGTATCAGGGGGGGTCTTATGGATTATTTAAGGATACAAGATATTAAGAATGATGGGGATCATTATCATTTGTTTTTTACAGCTGGGGGAATAAATGAATATAAAATGATTTTTAGAAATGGATATGGCTTTTGCAGTGGGGTCTTGTTATCTAATGGGGAAACAGAAAAAAGTTTATTAAATGAATTAGAGAAGTATAGTGATTTAGATGATCAAAGCAAGTGTAAGGAAATTAATGATATTTTAGATGAATGGGATCGAGTAGTTGAGAATATGGGGGATATTGAAAAAACATTAAATGATTTAATAAAACAAGATCCGAAATATCGTTTAAAATTGTTGTTTTAAAAGGTTTGTTTATAAATGGAAAAAGAAAATAGTGGACCGGTGAGAACATAAATGCTATACTTCATCTTAGGATTTTTTGTATAGATAGAAGGTGAAGTTTTGAATACAGTTGTTTCGTTTTTTGCTGGTGCTGGTGGTTTAGATATTGGCTTAAAACAAGCTGGTTTTGATATTAAATTAGCTGTTGAATTAGAAGAATTATATTGTGAAACGTTACGTTTAAATAATCATGAGAATGTTCGCCAAGGCGATATTATGGAATATACAAAAGGAAAAATATTTGAAGATTCCGGGCTAGAATCCATTGATTTAATGGTGGGTGGGAGTCCTTGCCAAAGTTTTTCAACGGCTGGAAAAAGAAAGGCTTTTGATTCTCCAGGTGGGCAAGCTATGTTAAAATATGCGGATCTTGTTGTGGAAACAAAACCGAAAGCATTTTTACTTGAAAATGTCCGTGGGTTGTTGTCTGCTAAAAAATCACCGGAAGATAAAAATGGAAGTGCTTTGGAGTATCTTCTTTCATGTTTTCCTGGCTATGAAATTACTTATAAATTGTTAAATGCTGCTGATTATGGGGTTCCTCAAAAAAGGGAACGTGTTTTTTTCGTAGGGATTCGAAAAGATTTAAATAAGACATTTGAATTTCCTAAAGAAACACATAGTCAAAAGGGAAAAGATGATAAAAAGCCATGGGTAACAGTTGGGGATATTTTTAAAGGTTTAGAAGGTGTCGAGCATCACCATACTAATTATTCTGATGAACGTTTAAAATTTATGAAAATGATCCCGGTTGGTGGTGGGAATTGGCGTGATTTAAGAAAGTATGGGGAAGAAGTAGTAAAAGAAGCCATGGGTGGCGCTTATGAAAGTGGTGGGGGAAAAGTTGGTTATTTTAGAAGGTTGCATATTGATAGACCTTCACCAACCGTTTTAACTTCTCCGATCCAAAAGAGTACAAATTTAGGGCATCCGTTTGAAGATAGACCTTTAAGCATTGAAGAATATTTAGCCATTCAAGAATTTCCAAAAGGCTATAAGGTAGCCGGAAAATTAAATGATCAATACATTCAAATAGGGAATGCCGTTCCGATAAGACTTGCAAAAGTATTAGGGAAAGCAATCTTTGAAACGCTGAAAGCATAGATAAAGTGTCTATGCTTTTTTTTATTGGTTGTGAAATAATAGTGTAGGTAGAAAGGGGGGGAAATAATGAATGAAGCTACAAAACAAACGATCCGGGATCACCTATCGCAAGTGATGGAACGTCTTATAAGAAAACGTGTGGTAGAAGAACCATTTAATCAAGAGGATATTCAAAGGAAAAATCCATTTGGTGCGCTTTTAGTTCCGGAAGAAATATGGAAAGGGTCCAAATTTGAACGTTCTTTTGTAACAACACTAGGGCAAGGGATCTTCGAGCAATTAGGAAAAATAGTTGCAGAAGGTGCCGGGGCGCAAGCTTCCAATCAATATGATTCTGTGTTTACTATTAACACATGGAGAAATGAAAAGATTGAAGAAATTTTAGCTGCGCAGCGTTCAAGTGAACGTTCTCCGGATTGGGAAACAGAAGTTTCGGAAATTCTCGCATTAAATAATCAAAACTTTACAGAAGTAAAAGTGAAATTTGATTTATATGTGCGCCGAGCTGACGGACAAGAAGAATTTTATGGTTTTAAAACTGTAAAGCCGAATTTGGATCAAACGGAACGCGCTAAACGTGATATGTTGAGAATGAAAGCTGGAAATCCGGATAGTGAAGCATATTTTGCCCTTCCGTTTAATCCAGCTGGTGAAGGTGAATTATATCGAAATGCTCATTCGATCCCGTATAAGTTGTTTGATATGGATAACACACCAAGCGTTTTAATTGGTTCTGCTCTTTGGAATAAGATTGGAGATGATCCAAATACATATCAAGAATTACTTGAAGTATTTGCAGAGGTTGGAAATCATTATTCCGGAATCATAAGGCGCGATTATCTTAATTTGTGATGATGTATCACCTTAAAAGGCTACTTTTTTAAGTAGTCTTTTTTGCTTTCAAATAAAAATAGACAAAAGATCCTTTTTATTTATAGTGATTCAAAAGGGAGTTGATCACGATGGAGATAATTAGAGAGTTTTTTGTGAGTATGGTCAGTTCGGGGAGAATATTTGGAGTTAGTTTTGCAATTTCAACTATCATTGTTATATCGATTGAAATGATAAAAGAGAAAAAGAATTCGGATATATGGCTTCCAAAAGGAAGTGATAAGAAATGGAGATAATAAGAGAATTTATTATTTCAGTTGGTGGACCTGAACAAGCTACACTACTATCATTGCCGTTTGTTCTTGCTATTGTATGTTTTTTTGAAATACGAAAGATGGAAAAGGAAAATGAATAGAACGCCCCAGGGCTTTAAATGAGGGCGTTTTTTGTTTGGGGTATATATAAACCTTACCTAACTAATAAAAATTGAAATTTGGGCTATTTTTGTGCTTTAAAATAAGGTTTCTTTTTTTTATTTCTTGTTCCAATAATTTAATAAATAATTTATCTAGATCCATCTCTAATGCTTTTTTATAGCTTTCTAGTAGTAATTCATCTGATAAAGAACGCACCGTATCATTCCTTCCTATATGGGTATTAAATACCGCGAAATATGAACTATTAAACAAAGAAAAGAAAGCCCCTTAAAAATCTCTTTTAAGGGATAAACTCCAAGTGTCTGTTGTGTATTCAACTTTTATTAAAGAATCTAAATCTTTATTTTGTAAAATATGAATAGCTGAAATAAGTTTTCTTATGTTGTAAAAACTACCGTTGTTTTTATCTGCTTCTATGTTGCCTGTCATTTTTTTGGATTCCTCTTTTAAAATCGAATACAAAGAATCAATGGCTTTGTTTATTTGTTCTTCTGTATTCAAAAAATTCCCTCCGATTTGAAAATGTGTCCTAAAAACACACAAAGAAAAATTTATACTTTTTTCTCCACTTTTTCAAGAAATGATTTATACTTTCGAAAAATCGAAAGGGGGTTTTAAAAGTGGAAAAACAATATTTTATAGATTCTGCCGGCGTTGCCAGGCTTTTAGGAATTAGTCAAAGCACGTTAACTTATCGGGTACAAAAGGGGTTGTTCATTGCTCCTACAATTAGATCAAGTAAAAATTCATGGTTTGTTCCGGATATTATTCGTTTCTATGAAGATGAAGTAAAAAAGACAGTAGCGCCATTTAAAAAGTATTATGAGCCGGGGCGTGATCATGATGAATAATGATCTAAAACAAATGTTTTTATTCCTGGTGATTGGCTTTTGTGCTGCATTTGCTTACTATGTGACAGGATTATTTTTTGAAAATCCTTTGGATTTAATGCTAGAAGGTGAAAAAGCGCCTTTAATTCTTTTTATTGTGGTGTTGCTGGTGGAATTGGTGGGGCTTTTCTATCTGTCTTTTAAGCTCAAAAATTTTGGATCTCATGCTCCGAATAGTTACGGAACAGCAATGCTTTTAAATCCAAAACAAGCTAAGACACAAAAGAAAGATGTTTTCGGAAATGATGGAGTTATCCTTTCAAAAAACTTACGGCTAACAGGGAAAAAGAGCTTCGAACATATTTGCTTGATTGGTCCAACAGGATCGGGAAAATCTGCTTCAACGTTCATTCCAAATTTATTAGATTTGGATCAAAATAGTTCGGCTGTTGTAACTGATCCAAAAGGAGAACTTGCAGAAAAAACGGCTGCAAGGTTAATACAAAGAGGATTTCAAATTTTGATTTTAGCGCCGGAAAGAAAACAAACAATGAGTTGGAATCTACTTGCAAACTGTAAAGATGAAGAAGAAGTAATACAGCTCGCTGATCTCATTATGGCAAACGGTGGGGCTGCTATGGAACAATTAACTGGAACAAAACAAGGGGGCGCAGAATGGCTTTCAATGGGTTCTAACTTGTTCAAAGCTTCGTTATTGTATGAATATAGAAATGGACTTCGGACCGTTTCGGAAGCTGTTCGGAACTTAAATAAAAAACCTATGGAAGAATTAGAATCAATGTTTGAAAGTGATGATTACGCTTTGGAATATTGGAACATATTTAAGCAATCGGCAACCAGCGAAAATACAGCTGCTTCAATCCGATCAACTGTATCAAATAACACGGCTATTTTTCTAAGCAAAAACGTTCAAAAACTGACTAACCACAAACAACTTTCTTCGGAACTTCTCCGCAGCAAACCAACGGTTCTTTTTATTCAATATCCGGAAGAAAAAAGCGCTTTATATGCTCCTGTTTTCGCTCCGATATTCTCGCAAATGTTGAGCCATATAAAAGCACAAAACGGCTGTCCTGTTTATTTCTTTTTAGATGAATTTGCAAACATTGGGCGCATAGGTGGAATTGATAATTTGGCTGCAACAATTCGATCAAGAAAAATGAGTTTACTTCTAGGCATCCAATCCATAAAACAACTTGAAAAAAACTATGGAAGAAATGACGCGATCGCACTCATGGAAAACTTAAAAACAAAAATTTTCTTGCCTGGGATCTCCGGGGA
>Ga0182742_1003328_pt1 | contig 15925 bp, 9 predicted proteins | sample eDN5th37CBELigMG_FD_128880 | JGI IMG/M metagenome (GOLD analysis project Ga0182742, IMG submission 128880) | Enriched Miracle-Growth compost microbial communities from Emeryville, California, USA - eDNA 5th pass 37_C BE-Lig MG (version 2)... ...
ACCGAGCTCGTCAAGCAGCTCACCGGCGGCAAGGAGCCGAACAAGTCGGTCAACCCGGACGAGGTCGTCGCCGTCGGCGCCGCGCTGCAGGCCGGCGTCCTCAAGGGCGAGCGCAAGGACGTCCTCCTCATCGACGTCACCCCCCTCTCGCTCGGCATCGAGACGAAGGGCGGGATCATGACGAAGCTCATCGAGCGCAACACCGCGATCCCGACGAAGCGCTCCGAGACCTTCACGACCGCCGACGACAACCAGCCCTCGGTGGCGATCCAGGTCTTCCAGGGTGAGCGCGAGTTCACTCGGGACAACAAGCCGCTCGGCACCTTCGAGCTCACCGGCATCGCCCCGGCCCCCCGCGGCGTGCCGCAGGTCGAGGTCACCTTCGACATCGACGCGAACGGCATCGTGCACGTCTCGGCGAAGGACAAGGGCACCGGCAAGGAGCAGTCGATGACGATCACCGGCGGCTCCGCCCTGTCGAAGGACGACATCGACCGGATGATCAAGGAGGGCGAGGAGCACGCCGCCGAGGACAAGGCCCGCCGCGAGGCGGCCGAGGTCCGCAACGGCGCCGAGAGCCTCGTCTACACCGTCGAGAAGCTCATCGCCGACAACGACGACAAGCTCCCGGACGAGGTGAAGACCGAGGTCCAGGCCGATGTCGACGCGCTGAAGTCCGCGCTCGAGGGCACCGACGAGGACGCCGTCAAGGCGGCCTACGAGAAGCTGACCGCCTCCCAGGGCAAGCTCGGTGAGGCGATCTACTCGGCCGGTGGCTACGACGCCGCGGCGGCGCCGGAGGGCGATGACGCGACGAATTCGGGGGCCGACGCGAGCGACGAGGACATCGTCGACGCGGAGGTCGTGGACGAGGACGACAAGCAGTCCTGATGGCTGACGACATTGTGAACCCCGACCACACGGGCGATGTCGGCGGGCCGGACGATGAGCGCCAGGCGGCGGCCGAGCAGGCCGCCGCCAAGGCGGACCGCGAGGGACTGAGCGAGGCCGATCGTGCGATTCTCGACGAGGCCGCCGCGGAGGCGGAGGTCGATCTCGTCGCGGAGTATCGCGACCGGGCGGCCCGTGCCGAGGCCGAGCTCGTCAACTTCCGGGCGCGCGTCGAGCGTGACCGGCAGGTCAACCGCGACGCGACGGTCGCGGACGTCCTGCGATCGGTGCTGCCCGCATTCGATGATCTCGACCGTGCCGAGGCCAACGGCGACGTGCCGGAGGGCTCCGCCCTCGAGCTCGTCGTGCAGAAGCTGCGCGCGGGGTTCGAGCGCTACGGCCTGCAGCGGGTCGGCGTCGTCGGCGAGCCCTTCGACCCGAATGTCCATGAGGCGCTCATGCAGCTCGAGGTCGACGGTGTCGAGGGCCAGGTCATCCACGAGGTCGTGCAGCCCGGCTACCTCATCGGCGAGCGCGTCGTGCGCGCCGCGAAGGTCGCCGTCGCGGTGCCGAAACCGGAGTAGTCCATGGCCAGTCAGGATTGGCTCGAGAAGGACTTCTACGCGACACTCGGGGTCGCCAAGGACGTCCCGGACGCGGAGCTGAAGAAGGTCTACCGGAAGCTGGCCCGGCAGCACCATCCGGACTCGAACCCGGGGGACGCGGCCGCGGAGGCGCGCTTCAAGGAGATCTCTGAGGCGTACTCGGTGCTCTCCGATGCGGACAGCCGACGCGAGTACGACCAGCTCCGGGCGCTCGGCGCCGGCGGTGCACGGTTTGCCCCGGGCGGCGCGGGCGCTGGGAGCTTCGAGGACCTGCTGGGCGACCTCTTCGCCAATCGGGCGCGCTCGAGCGGGCACGGCGGCGAATTCGACGACCTGCTCGGCGGGCTCTTTGGCGGCGGTGCGGGCGCGCGCGGCGGTTTCGGCCACCGCGGCCCCGTCCGCGGTGCCGACTACACCGCCTCGACGACGCTCGACTTCCAGACCGCGATCAACGGCGAGACCGTCCGGCTGCAGGGTCCAAGCGGCAAGCCGATCAACGTGAAGATACCCGCCGGTGTCGCCGACGGCCAGAAAATCAAGCTCCGCGGGAAGGGCCAGCCCTCGCCGAACGGCGGCGAGCCAGGCGACCTCGTCCTCACCGTCACGGTGAAGCCGCACCCCGTCTATACCCGGGAAGGCATGAACCTTCGCGTCATCGTCCCTGTCACCTTTGTGGAGGCCGCGCTCGGTGCGACCATCGAGGTGCCGACGCTGAGCGGCGAGCGGGTCAAGGTGAAGGTCGCACCCGGGACGCCGAATGGCCGCACGCTGCGCATCAAGGGCAAGGGCGTGCAAACCACCAAGGGCACCGGTGATCTCCTCGCTGAGCTCCAGGTCGCGGTGCCGTCCCACCTGAGTGGCAAGGCGGCGGACGCTCTCCGCGCATTCGCCGCGACCTTGCCGGACGAGTCCCCGCGCGACGAACTCTTCGCGAAGGCCGCGGGGAGGTAGCCCGACATGGACGAGCGCACGCCGGTCTTCGCGATCCAGGCCGCCGCTGACCTCGCGGGCATGCACCCGCAGACGCTGCGGCAGTATGACCGGCTCGGGCTCGTCTCGCCGAAGCGCACCGCGGGCCAGTCGCGGCGCTACTCGCTGCGCGATGTCGCCCAGCTCCGGGAGATCGCCCGGCTCAGCGCCGAGGGCCTCAACCTCGCCGGCATCCAGCGGATCCTCGAGCTCGAGCGTGAGGTCGCGACGCTCGCCGCCCGCGTCCGCGAGCTCGAGGCGACGCTCGCCGACGAGCTGCTCAATCGGCCGGGCCGCCGGGTCTTCGCCGCCGGCGCCGAGGGGGAGGTCATCAGCGTGCACCGCGGCACCCGCGTGAAGCGCTCGAACGCCGTCGTGCTCTGGCACGCCCACCGCCAGCCCCGCGGCGACTGAGTCCGCTGCTCAGCGCTGCTCAGCGGCGCTGTATGGCCGTGTAATCGGCGAGGTACTGGCGGGGCAGCCATTCACCGAAATTACGGCGGGCGAGGCAGGCCTCTGGTGTCGCGCAGCCGATCTGGGGGTCGTAGGCCGCATAAGCGATGAACACGGCGATCTTTCGGGCGAGCTCGGCGTCCGGGATGTTCCAGTCGCGGTAGCGGACCCCGTAGCCCTGCGCGACGTCGAGGATCGCGGCGAGCTCGGCGTCGGCGTCCGCGGCGAGCGCGATCGTCGTGCCGATCGCCTGGTGATCGGGATGATCGCCGTCGGCCCCGACGGCGTACCCGGGCAGGTGGGCGAGGACGCGGATCGTCCGGTAGGCATGGACGAGCTCGAGCGCCGTCGCCACGAGCTGGTCTCGGGTGACCGCCGCCCCGGTATCGATGGTGGTCATGACGGAGATCGTGCCGTCGAGGAGCATCGGCAGGCTCTGATAGCCGGTCGCGGCGAAGCCCCCGGCGTCGAGGCCGCCGTCGGGGAGCCGAAGGAAGAAGAGCGTGATCCGTCGGTCGTCGCTCGGCCAGGTCGCCGTGACGGTGAGACCGCTGCGCAGCCTCACCGTCTCATCGGTCCAGGGGCCCGACCGGCCGCGGAGTTGGTCGTAGGCGACCCGGATCCCGGCCTCCCTCGATGTCGCGTACTCGGGGCCGCGCCCGGCGTCCGATCCCGTGGCGAAGAAGGTGCGCAGACAATGCCCCGCGTCGAGCTCCTGTGGCAGCGCGGGACTGCCGAAGAGGAGGTCGTCGTCGAAGTGCGCCCAGAACGAGAGCACGTCGCCTCGCGGACAGTCGGGGTCGATGTACTGCATGGGCGACTCGAACGCGGGTGCATCCGGCTCGGCGATGACGTGGGAGACCTCGTCGCACTGCCCGGTGCTGGTGAGGAAGTCGACCGCCGCGGCCTGCTCCTGGGTGAGGGCCGCGAGCTCTCGTGGTCTCGCCTGGTCCGGGCACTGGGTTTCGATCTCCACCATCCGCTCGGCGGTGAGCGAGTTGGCCGGTGGGCGAGTTGGCCGCGGGAGCGGCGGCACAGTCGGGCTCGGGGTGCTCGGCGCCGTCACGACCGGCCCGCTGGCGCCGGCGTCCGCGACCTGCGCCTGGCTGGCCGCGGCGCAGCCAGCCAGCAGCAGCACGACGCAGCCTACGGCGGCCATCATCGGCCCTCGCCGCGGTGTCGACATCCCCACCCCCTGCATGGATTCTACTGCGCCGCGGCGCGCACAGGGCGTTCTCGTGGCGGTCGCGAGAGGATGGCCGCGTGACGGCGAGCTTCCCTCCGGCGGTCTATCTCCTCGTCGCGGGACGGCTGCGGCCGGGCCTCGACGGCGGCTTCACCATCGCGACCCTGCGGCGAGCGCGGGACCTCGCCGCGGCGGGCGCCCGGCCAGTGCTCGTGACGACGGATCCGGGCGCGGATCCCGCGGCGGATCTCGCAGGCTTCCGGGCGCTGGGCCTCGCGGACGACGGGACTCGGCTCATCGGTCTGCGCGACTGGTACCGCGAGCGTGGCGAGGAGATCGAGCTGCCATATGTCGTTGGACGGGTCGACTGGCACCTCGCGGAGGAGCCGGTGGTCCTCCGCTCGGCGGCAGGGGACCGGGAGCTCGCCGGGTTCGGCGCCCTCTACCGGGAATTCATCGCCGACGTCGCGGCGACCGAGCGCGCCGCGACGGGCCTCGCGGCCGCGGTCGTCATCTGCGAGTCGAAGCAGGTCGGGACGCTCCTTGCCGCGGACGCGCACCGCGAGTATGCGCTCATCCACACCGTGCACAGCGCTCACACCTCGGAGCCGTTCGAGCCCGACTCGCCAGTCGATGCGATCTGGGCTGGCTGGTTCGCCGCGCTCGACGGCTTCGACGCGGTGCTCTGGCCCACGGCGGCGCAGCGTCGGGATGCGGCGGTGCGCTTCGGGGAGCGCGAGGGCTGGGCCGTGGTGCCGCACCCCGCGACGCCGGGAGTCGTGGCCAGCGGCGCGCGCGATCCGTGGCGCGTGGTCGTCATCGCCCGCCTCTCGGCGTACAAGCGCGTCGATCACGCACTCCGCGCATTCGTCCCCCTCGATGCGCGCGCCCGGCTCACGGTGTGCGGCGATGGCCCCGAGCTCGAGCGACTGCGCGCGCTCGCTGACAAGCTCGGCATCGCGGACCGGGTGGAGTTCACCGGGGCGACGCCGGACGCCGCTGAGCGGCTCGCGGAGGCAGCAGTGCTCCTGCTGACGAGCCAGTCGGAGGGCCAGTCGCTCGTCGTCCTGGAGGCCCTGAGCCGCGGTTGCCCCGTCGTCGCCTACGACGTGCGGTACGGGCCGGGCGAGATGATCGAGGACGGCGTCTCCGGCTCGCTCGTGTCGTACGGGGACATCGCGGGCCTCACCGCGGCGCTTGGGCGGATCCTCGGCCGCCCCGAGCGCATTGCGACGCTGTCGCGCGGCGCGGTCGCCTGGGCGCAGTCGCGTGGCCCCGAAGTGTCGATGGCCGCGACCGCACTGGCCGTCCGAGGCGCGCTCGCCCGTCGGCACTGAGTCGTCGCAGCGAGGATGTCGCTCGCCGAGTCTGGTATTTGTCGTCACTGGCGAGTAAACTTGAGTCAGTTCCACTCAAGTTTGATTCCACAAGGAGCAGCATGGCCAATATGCAGGGCGCGCCTCACAGCGACGAGGACGCCAAGAGCGCACTCGAGCAGTACGGCGTCAACCTCACGGAGATCGCCAGGAGCGGCAAGCTCGACCCCGTGATCGGTCGCGACGCCGAGATCCGGCGCGTCTCGCAGGTCCTCACCCGGCGGACCAAGAACAACCCGGTGCTCATCGGCGAGCCCGGCGTCGGCAAGACCGCCGTCGTCGAAGGCCTCGCCCAGCGCATCGTCGCGGGCGATGTCGCCGACTCGCTCAAGGACAAGGAGCTCATCTCGCTCGATCTCGCGGCCCTCGTGGCCGGGGCGAAGTACCGCGGCGAGTTCGAGGAGCGGCTCAAGGCCGTCCTCAAGGAGATCACGGAGTCCGACGGCGGCGTCATCACCTTCATCGACGAGCTTCACACCCTCATGGGCGCGGGCGGCGGCGAGGGCAGCGTCGCGGCGTCGAACATGCTCAAGCCGATGCTCGCCCGCGGCGAGCTGCGCCTCATCGGCGCGACGACGCTCGACGAGTACCGCCAGTACATCGAAGCGGACGCTGCGCTCGAGCGGCGCTTCCAGCAGGTGTACGTCGGTGAGCCGAGCGTCGAGGACACCGTGGCGATCCTCCGCGGCCTCAAGGAGCGCTACGAGGCGCACCACAAGGTCGCGATCGCCGACTCCGCGCTCGTCGCGGCGGCGACCCTGTCGAATCGTTACATCTCCGGCCGCAAGCTCCCGGACAAGGCGATCGACCTCATCGACGAGGCGGCCTCCCGGCTCAAGATGGAGATCGACTCCTCGCCGATGGAGATCGACCAGCTGAAGCGTGCGGTCGATCGGCTCAAGATCGAGGAGCTCGCCCTCAAGAAGGAGAAGGACGAGGCCTCGCGAGAGCGCCTCGCCGCGCTACGCGAGCAGCTCGCCGCGCAGGAGGCGGAGCTCGCCGAGCTGCAGCGCGCGTGGGACGCCGAGAAGGCCGCACTGCACTCCGTCGGGGACCTCAAGACGCAGCTTAACGACGCGCGGATCGAGCTCGACCGCGCCATGCGCGCCGGCGACTACCAGGCGGCGTCAAAGCTCAACTACGAGACGATCCCCGGCCTCGAGTCGCGCATCGCCGACGCCGAGCGCGCCGCCGACAGCGACGCGCCGCGCATGGTCAACGACCAGGTGACGGACGAGGACGTCGCGGCGGTCGTCGCGCAGTGGACCGGTGTGCCGGTCGATCGGCTCACCGAGGGGGAGACGGAGAAGCTGCTCCAGCTTGAGACCGAGCTCGGCAAGCGCGTCATCGGTCAGCGTCGCGCGGTCGCCGCCGTCTCCGAGGCGGTCCGTCGCACGCGGGCGGGCATCTCCGACCCGGGCCGCCCGCAGGGCTCATTCCTCTTCCTCGGCCCGACGGGCGTCGGCAAGACGGAGCTCGCGAAGGCCCTCGCCGCCTACCTCTTCGACGACGAGAAGGCGCTCGTGCGCATCGACATGTCGGAGTACGGCGAGAAGCACACCGTGTCACGCCTCGTCGGGGCGCCCCCCGGCTACATCGGCTACGAGCAGGGCGGGCAGCTCACCGAGGCCGTGCGCCGTCGCCCCTACTCGGTCATCCTGCTCGACGAGGTCGAGAAGGCGCACCCCGAGGTCTTCGATGTGCTGCTGCAGGTGCTCGATGACGGCCGGCTCACCGACGGCCAGGGCCGCACGATCGACTTCAAGAACACGATCCTCATCCTGACGTCGAACCTCGGCAGCCAGTTCCTCGTCGACCAGTCGCTCGACTGGGACGCGAAGGAGCAGGCGGTGCTCGACCTCGTGCAGAAGGCGTTCAAGCCGGAGTTCGTCAACCGCCTCGACGACATCGTCGTCTTTTCCGCGCTGTCGATCGACGAGCTCGGCCAGATCGTGTCGCTGTACATCGATCGCCTCGAGCGACGCCTTGCGGCGCGGCGACTCGTCCTCGGCGTCACGCCCGCGGCACGCACCTGGCTCGCCAATCGCGGGTACGACCCCGTGTACGGCGCGCGCCCGCTCCGGCGGCTCATGCAGCGCCAGATCGACGACGCGCTCGCGCGGGCGCTGCTTGCGGGTGAGATTCGCGACGGCGACACTGTCCGGGTCGACCTGGCGGCGGATGGGGAGTCGCTCACCGTGGACCGGGTGGACTGAGCGGCGCTGGCAAGGCGCATTCCTCGGGACCAGGCGCATTCATCCCGAAATCACCTTGCTTGGCGCAACGCACCTTGCTTCGCGATGAATGCGGCGGGCTCAGAACGGTGCCGCTGAGTCCGCCTCGTCGTCGTCCTCGGCGAGCCGCACGACGACGGGCACGTGGTCGCTCGGCGCCTCGCCTTTGCGCTCCTCGCGGTGGATCTCGGCGTCGATGACGGCCTCGGCCAGTGACGTCGAGGCGAGCAGGAAGTCGATGCGCATGCCCTCGTTGCGCGGGAATCGCAGCTGCTGGTAATCCCAGTAGGTGTAGCCCGTCGGCACGAGCGGCCGGACGACGTCCTCGAGCCCAGCGTCCAGCAGCGCTTGGAATGCCGCGCGCTCCGGCGGGGAGACGTGCGTGCTCACCCCGACCCGGATGGTCGGGTCACCGCTGTCGGCGTCGCTCGGCGCGATGTTGTAGTCGCCGCCGAGGAGGAGGCCGAGGTGGGGGTCGTCGGCGAGCCAGTCGACGGTGGCGGTGCGCAGTGCCTCGAGCCAGCGCAGCTTGTAGTCGTAGTGCGGGTCACCGAGTGCGCGCCCGTTGGGCACGTAGAGCGACCAGAGGCGGACGCCGCCGCCGACGGTCGCGCCGATGGCGCGGGCTTCGAGGGGCGCGTCGGGGCCGTCGTGCCCTTTCGCGAAGCCCGGCTGCCCGGGGAAACCGATCTCGACGTCCTCGATCCCGATCCGGCTCGCGATCGCGACGCCGTTCCACTGGTTGAGCCCGTGGAGGACGACCTCGTAGCCGGCGTCCTCGAACGCCGCGAGCGGGAACTGCTCGGGCTTGCACTTGATCTCCTGCATCGCGAGCGCGTCGATGTCGGCCCGTTCGAGCCAGTCGACGACGCGGGCGACGCGGGTCCGGATCGAGTTGACGTTCCACGTGGCGATCCGCATGGCTCCCACGGTAGCCGCCGCGCCCGACGGTTACGCTGAGTCGCGTGACCGACCGCGACCAGCTCATCGACTACATCAAGGAGCTCGCCGTCTTCCACGGCGACTTCACGCTGACGAGCGGGCGGCGGGCGAGCTACTACATCGATCTCCGCCGCATCAGCCTCGACCACCGGGTCGCGCCGCTCATCGGCCGGGTCATGATCGACCTCATCCGGGACATCCCCGATGTGTCGGCGGTCGGCGGGCTGACGATGGGGGCCGACCCGATTGGTGCGGCGATCCTCCACCAGGGTGCCGTGACCGGTTACCCGGTCGACGCATTCGTCGTCCGCAAGGAGCCGAAGGACCACGGTCGCGGCCGACAGGTCGAGGGCCCGGACCTCACCGGCAAGCGCGTCATCGTCGTCGAGGACACCTCGACGACGGGTGGTTCGCCGCTCAAGGCGATCGAGGCGCTCGAGCGCGCCGGCGCCGAGATCGCCGCCGTCGCGACCGTGGTGGATCGTGCGACCGACGCGGCGGACGTCATCCGCACGGCCGGCTACGAGTATCGGTACGCGATCGGCCTCGACGATCTGGGCTTGACTCCCCAGTGATCGGCGTGGGCCCGTGGCAGGGGGTCTGGCCCGAGGACCCGCGGTACGACCCGGAGCTGCTCGAGCAGGGTGACCGCCGCAACGTCGTCGACCGATTCCGCTACTGGCGCGTCGAGGCGATCCGCGCGGAGCTCGACACCCGCCGTCACCCGTTCCACGTCGCGATCGAGAACTGGCAGCACGATCTCAACATCGGCTCGATCGTCCGCACCGCGAATGCCTGCAACGCCGCGAGCGTCCGCATCGTCGGCCGCCGCCGCTGGAATCGTCGCGGCGCGATGGTGACCGACGCGTACCAGCACATCGCGCATCACGCCTCGGTCGCGGACCTCATCGAGTGGGCTGCCGGGCAGTCGCTGCCGATCGTCGCGGTCGACAACCGCCCCGGTGCCGTCCCCGTGGATACGGCACCGATCCCAGAGGAATGCGTGCTGCTCTTCGGCCAGGAGGGTCCCGGCCTCACGGACCTCGCCCTGACCGCCGCGGATCTCCTCGTCGAGATCCGGCAGTTCGGCTCGACGCGCTCCATCAACGCGGCGGCGGCCGCCGCGATCGTCATGCACGAATGGGTGCGTCGCCACGCCCGCCGACCGGACGGCGATTCGAGCGCGCACTGAAAATGCCCCCCGAACTGGGGAGGGTGAATAGCAGGGTGAGAAATCGTCACCTTGGCGCCGCGGTTGCGTGTGCCCTGCTTGTGTGGAAGAAGCCGCGTCCACCCGAGGGTGCGGCCCAGTCCGCCGTCCTGGCCGACACCCAGCAGATCTGAGCCGCGCCTCACCCGAGGGCGCGGCTCGGTCGTTGTGGTGCGTCCGGGGCTGAGCGCGCCAACCAGCTTGCCAGGAGGGACCCCAAGTGACGCGAGCCCGGTCCGAGCGGAAGCGCCGCACCAGTTTCATCGGACTCCGGAGCCGACGTGTCGCTCCCGACGCCGGGTACTGGGGCCGCGGGGTGCGTGCGCTGGCGATCGCGCTCATCGCCGCGCTCGGGCTGTCGCTGGCGCCGACCTGGACCGCGTTCGCCGATGACGACCCGACGTCGGTCCTCGGCCTGACGAAGAGCACCGTGCCCGCGTCGCCGCCGCCACTCAACCCCGGGGAGTCCGTCAACTACCGGGTCGAGCTCGTCTGTAGCAACCTCGAGCCGACCGGCTGTCTCAACGCTGCCCTCACCGATGTGGTGCCCGAGCCGCTCGTGCTCGACCTCGGGAGCATCGCGGTCTCCGGCGCGCCCGCGGCGAACACCTCCTCGGGCAACACGATCCAGCTCGCGTTCACGCAGACGATCTACGGCGGGGTGGGGCTCGACGACGGCACGAGCGTCGTCGTCACCTACTCGGCAAATCTGCCGACGAACGTCTCCGGTGACTGGAACGGCGTCGAGCTCGTCAACACCGCCGTGTTCACCGCAGCGAACGCGACGAACAGCGGGATCTCTCGGGCCGCCGTCGTCACCCCGAACGTGCCGCTGACGCTCGTCCCGGGCATCACGAAGTCCTTCGACCCGGTCTCGGCATCGGCCGTGCCTGGTGCGCCGGTGACGATGACGCTGTCGACGTGGAATGCGTCGAACCAGTCGGTCGACACGATCACGGTCCAGGATCCGAAGGGCGGGACGCCGAACCCGTTCCAAGATGACCTCCGGATCACCGGCATCAGCGCGCTGACCCCGCCGACCGGCGCCGACCGGGTCGCGGTCCAGTGGCTTGACGCGACGGCATCGCCGAGCCCCGCCTGGGTGCCGGCGAGCCCGACCGCGCAGGCGATCCCGAGCGACCCGAACGACCTGCTCACCGGTGCCCCGGCCTCCGGGGACATCCTCGGGGTGCGGCTCATCTTCAGCAGCAGCACCGGGACCATCCCGGTGACCGCCGCCGGCGGCGAGGGCACCATCGTCTTCGACACCGCCATGCGAGACGACATCGACGTGCCGGTCGGCGGCCGCGACCTCGAGAACACCGCCACCGCGCAGCTGACCAAGGACTTGGCAGATTCGGGCCCGGTCGATTCGCTCGCGACCGTCGCGCTCGAGAAGGCCGAGCTCGGCCCGTTCCTGACGAAGCGCTTCGACGACCGCCGGCTCGTGCCCGGCGAAAGCACCACTGCGCACCTGGAGTCCGGTAACGGCGACTTCCCCATCATCCGCATGGACGTGACCGAGCCCTCGCCGGGTGAGCTGAACCTCCTCGAGCAGGGCCTCGAGTTCAGCGGCTTCGTCGACGCGGACGTCGAGTGGCCGATCGGGGCGACCGCCGCGACGTTCCAGTACTTCTACAACGACACGGATCCCTCGCCGTCGATCGCGCTGACGGAGACCGATCCGATGCCGACGCCGGAGGTCGGGCGCACCGTCACCGGCTTCACCGTCAGCTTCACGGGGTCGATCATCCCGCGCGCCTACGCGGTGCTCCCCTTCGCCGTGGCCGCGCTGCCGGTCACGGGCCTGCTCGACCTCACCGAGCGGAACATCGCCTACGCCGAGCTCGAGCGTGCCGACGGCGCGCATGCCGACGTCGAGGCCTTCGACGACCTCACCCGTACCCCGGCCCGGGTGAACACGACCGTTGACAAGCGCATCGTGCCGACCGAGATGTGGTCGGAGCCCGGCTCCACCGCGGTGATCGCCATCGAGTCGAAGGTGAACGGCCGCACCGACGTCCCCGACTCGACCGTCGGTGCCGAGGCGCTGGCGATCTCGGACCCGGCCGTCCCCTCGGGCACGGTCGACGAGTTCTGGGACAACTTTGACCTGCGGGCCATCGCCCCGACCGCGGTCCCGGCGAATGCGACGGTCACCGCGAACTGGTGGGATGGCACCGCCTGGGTGCCGATCCCCGGCGCGACCGCGGTCGGCCCGGTGTCCGGCTGGACGTTTGCGATCCCGTCCACCGTGCGAGACGCGGCGAACTTCGGCGGCATTCAGCTCGTCTTCACGCCGACGACCCCCGGCGCCCTGCTGCAGCCCGGCTTCACCGTCGCGCCGTACTACCAGGTCGCGCTCCGCAGCACCCTGCGTAGCAACGGCCAGCCCGCGGGCGCCCCGAACGGCACGCCGGCGGTGCAGATCGACAACATCGCACAGTCACGCGTCGACAACACGAATGCGGATCCCGTCTTCGCGATCGACGACGACCCAGCGCAGATCACCGTCAACCCGCTCGATGACCCGGTCGGCCCCGGCCCTGGCCCCGGTCCGACGCTCGCCGACAAGGAGTGGATCGACCCGGCGACGAAGACGGTGCAGGCGCGCACCGGCAATGAGGCGACCGCCAGGCTGCTCTGGACGACGAGCGGGCTGCCGCTGCAACGCGTGGCGATCAGCGATCCGGCGCCGACGTCCGCCACCGCGACGGGCCTCCCGGCCGTCGAGGACACCGTGTTCGACGCCTTCAACGTCGTCGCGATCGCGCCGATCACGAATGGGAGCGACCCGTCGATGAAGTTCGACGCGGTCACCGGCGTGTTCTACTTCAGCGCGTCCGACGATGCGTGGAAGGACATCACGAGCGCCGCCTGCTGGCCGGCGGCCGCCTGTGACGGCGCCTTCCCCGGCTACACGCTGACGCCCGCGCAGCAGGCGGACGCGGTGGGTGTGCGGATCGAGTTCGCCGAGAGCCCGACCCGGGCCTCGCGGATCACGAGCCCGCTCGACCCGCCGGTCGGCAGCGGCGTCGCGGCCTCCTCGGGCTTCCGCCCCATCGACCTCACCTTCGAGATCCGTGACGCGAAGCGCTCGGATGGCTCCGCGGTCACGGCGCACACCGACTACAACCTGAGCACCGCAGGTGCGGTCAACAACACGGTGCGTGTCGACGGCTGGATCGACCCGACCACCGTGCACAGCACGGTCAGCGATGACTTCATCACGGTCCAGGATGTCCCGCTCAACGTCACCGTGACGAAGGCCTGGGACCACACCCTGCTCGGGCTTCCGCCTTTCGGCACCGACGCCGACCGCTACCCGCTGGCCACCGCGACCATCGTCGCGACGAACCAGACGGCCGCGCGGGTCGATGTGCTCGAGCTCACCGACCCGAACCCGACCGTGTCGACCGTCTCCGCATTCGAGTACCTGGACCTCTACCAGGTGCTCGGCGTGACGGTGCCGGACGGCGCTACCTCCTCGCGGGTCCTCATCACGTACTCGACCGACCCGGCGAACCCGGTGTCGTACACGATCGCCGCCGCGCAGGCGTTGTCGCCAACCGCGCTCGAAAACGCCATTGCGATCAGCGTCCGGCACGAGGGCCGGATCGAGACGGACGAGCAGACGCAGCTGCAGTATGTCGCGCAGCTCCGGGCGACGGAGCGCACGAGCGGCAACGCGGTCCTGGTGAGCACGGTGCCGGACAACACCGTCCGCGCTTGGGTCCGTGACCAGGGTGGCCTGGCCGATCAGTTTGGGGTGGCGACCGAGGCGGCGAATGCGCCGATCACGCTCCTCGACCCGACTTACGACGTGACCGCGTTCAAGACGATCTCGCCCGAGTCGCGGAACCAGGAGGACGCGGCCCGCAATGTCACGGTCGAGCTCTCCGGCCAGCCCTCCGGCACGGTCCGCACGAGCTCGATGACGTACACCGACGCCGACCCGCGGTTCTGGAACGCCTACGACTTCACCGGCTTCCAGCCGATCACCCTCGCTGCTCCGATCACGCGGATCAAGGTCGAGGCGCTCGTCGGGGTGGACTACGCCTATGACGCCCTCGCCGACGAGATCCAGGTCACCTGCCTGGGCGGCCCGGTCCTCACCCCCTGCTGGACGCTCGTCGGTGTCCTGACAGGGACCCCCGGCTCGACCGTGACCCCGGCGATCAATCCGCCCGGCTCGATCTATGAGCCGGCCATCCGCGGACTGCGCTACACGCTCGACCGCACCGACGGTGCGAACTGGGAGCGCCCGTACAACCCGCGCCAGCGCGTGCAGTTCACGGCGGACCGACGCGACAACCTGCTCATCGGCCCGAACGGCACGAACGTCGACCCGGTCCCCTCGACCCAGCCGTATGTCCCCGCGACCCGGATCGCGCCCGAGGAGACGGTGCTCGGTCGGACCACGAACGAGCTCCAGGTGGAAGGTGTCGGCGGCTGGCCGAAGAGTATCAACCCGACCGAGGTCGAGTGGCGCGAGAGCGATGAGGCGACCGACACCACGGACCTGCTCCACCAGCAGAACGCCGTACGGATCGTCAAGACGCCGGCGGGGAACGTCTCACCGGGCACGACCATCCCATTCCAGATCGCGGTGACGAACACCGGTGACTGGGACATGACCGGCGTCAAGATCGTCGACACCATTGAGACCGATGTCCCCGGCGGCGCCCGACTCGTGATCCCGACGGTCATACCGGGCGATCCCGCGGTGTTCCTCTACGCCCTGCGCAATGGCAGCGGCGCGACGCAGCCGGCCCCCGCATTCACCGCGACCCCGAGCGCGCCGTTGGCGACCATCACCTTCGAGCCGGTCGACCCGACCTGGGTGCTGCCGTCCGGCTGGACGCTGACGATCACGGCGAACCTCGAGGTCCGGTCTGACATCCCCGCGAACTCAGACATCGCCAACGGCGCCGTCGTGACCACCGATCGACGCTTCGACGTCTGCGTCGGCGCGGACCTCGGCACGAACCGCGCCCCGGTGAGCAACGTCGCGGACTGCACGACCACGACGAGCGTCCACACCGTGGCGGCATCACCGCTGCTCATCATCAAGGGCGTGCGCGGCGACGGCGGCGGCGTCAAGGGCGTGCCGACGACCGACGCGAACTACGACGACCTCGGCGTCCTCGCCTACACCGGTGCGCCGAGCACCGCGTACTGCGAGAACCCGAACTGGGACCCGGATGGGGTTGCCAGCAGCGGCGACGAGTACTACCGCAGCCCCTGCGTGCCGATCACCCGACCGGGTGGCGCGGAGGAATGGCGCGTCGATGTGCGCAACTCCGGCAACATCCCGAGCACCCGACTCGCGCTCATCGACGTGCTGCCGGGCTACGGCGACCGCGGCGTCATCATCGACCAGGTCCGCTCGTCCCGCTGGGCGCCGACCTTCCTCGGTGACCTCGACGTCAAGCTCACCGGCACCGCACATGCCGCCGACGCGGTCGTCGAGATCCAGTACCTGACGACGGTGCCGGCCACGAACTGCAACCGGCTCGACATCCTCTCCCAGATGACCGGACAGCCGGTGACCGCGAGCGACCTGCAAGCCGGCGAGCCCGCGAGCTGCATCGCCGAGGTCAACGGCGGCCGCGGTTGGCTCACCTATGACGAAGCGTCGATGGACGCCGACGAGCTCGCGTCGGTCAAGGCGTTCCGCATCGTGGTGAGCTACCAGGACTCGGACTCCGATCCGAGCACCATCGAGGGTTTGGAGCCCGGCGAGACGCTCACGATCGAGTACCGCAGCAAGACGGCGCCCTTCGCGGCGCGCGCCGAGACGTCGGACCGCGACTCAATCGCCTGGAACTCGATCGCCGGCGGTGCGCTCGGCGTCGACCCCACGGCCCCGGGCACGCGCTACCCGAGCCTCATCCGTGAGCCGCGGAAGACCGGCATCGCGATGGCGCTCGGCAAGCTTGAGCTCGCGAAGGCGGTCTCGACACCCGGCGGTTGGCCGTTCGGCGCCGTCATGCCGGACGAGTACGACTTCACGATGGAGTGCACCTCCGACGGGGTCGACGTCCCGCTGCTCGGGC
>Ga0182742_1003329_pt1 | contig 15925 bp, 20 predicted proteins | sample eDN5th37CBELigMG_FD_128880 | JGI IMG/M metagenome (GOLD analysis project Ga0182742, IMG submission 128880) | Enriched Miracle-Growth compost microbial communities from Emeryville, California, USA - eDNA 5th pass 37_C BE-Lig MG (version 2)... ...
GAACCCATCGCCCGCTACTGCCGCCCGCCCCGAACATCACCGAGAAGTTGCGTCCGCGCGATGCGATGCGGCTCCGCGCGAATCCGAGCTTGTAGTTCGGCCATGTCGTCGACGCGCTATGCAGCGGAGTGAACGGCACGACATCGGTCGCGTCGGGGGTGTCTGACCCGCGCGAGGAGTTCACGTGCATGCGCAGCGGAAGCGACGTGCCTTCGGAGTAGCCCTCCAGCTCAATCTCGCGGACGACCTTCTCCGCGCCCGGCTCACCGAGGTCGAGGAAGTTCGTCTGGTAGTAGCTGACGACGGGACTGTAGAGGGAGTGCCCCGCGTCGCCGCTCTGTGTCGTCGGGTCCAGGTAGCTGATGACCGACTCGCGAGACGGCGACACCCCGCCGACGACCAGGAAGTAGGGCACCTCACGCTCCGCGTCCGGCAGCGTGACCGGCGTGATGGCGCGGATCTCCCCGAGGCTGACGCTGTTGATCACCCAGTACATCCAGGCGTCCAGTTGCGGGTCGTACACGAAGGTGCGGCCGAGCGCGGCGACGAAGTACAGGCGCCCGCCCGCGTAGTACAACCCCATCTGCGAGTCGCCGGAACCGAACCCCTCCGAGAACCCCGGGTTGAAGTAGCCCGCGTTGTCCGTCCCGCGGAACAGCGGGTCCAACTGGTGACTGACCTTGCGGGGGTAGCCGCCGTCCGTCAGGTAGATGCCGTCCTTCGCGAGGAAGTACACGCCCTCCCGGCCGGCGGCGACCGGCCGCCGCACGTTCGCGAGCGTGCCGAGGTTGTGGCGAATCGTCCGGTAGTTGAAGACCGTGCCGCCTGTCGCGTCCGTGCTGTTGCCGTAGAAGACGAAGAACGCGGACTCTTTGAAGGCGATCAGGAACTCGCGGAAGTTCGCGAGGCCGATGATGACCTCCCCGTTGCCGGGCAGCAGGTCCACGAAGTCTCCGCCGATCCCGAAGTCCTCCGGGTCATTCGGGGCTGAAAAGACGACGCGGCTCAGGCGGGTCGTGACGTCCGTGCGGTTCGCCATGACCAGCCGGTTGTCGGGGTACTGCACCGCGAGATGGGTGTAGGCGCCCGTGACCGAGGTCTCGGTGAACTCCGTGCCGTCGTACTTGATGAGGAAGCTGCCGTCGTCGATCAGGAGGTACATCGCAGCGCCGTCGCTCGGCTCGCCGATCATCACGGCGGACTTGATGCGCGAGGAGGAGCTGAACGTGCCGGTCGCACCGAACGAGTCGACGAGGCTGCCGCTGTCGGCGTTGTAGGAGCGAAGCTGCCCGCCGGACGGGGCGATCGTCACCACATGCGGATCATTCGTGCCACCCGGCACGAACGTAAACAGCGACTGCCACGTGCTGGAGTCGGACTGTGACACGAGCTTCGTGGTGCCGGGCCGGGTGCGGACCCGGCCGTCCTGCTCCAGGTCCACGTTGAGCATGTTGATCGCGCGGATCGGGGAGGCGTCCTGCGGATCACGCCTGACGTCCAAACCACCGAACCCCGCGATCTCTACGGTGCGGTAACCATCCGGAGCACGCCTGGCCACTAGTAGTCCCTGTACTCCGACGTCACGATCGTTGTTGGCCCATCAAGGTTGCGGTTCATCAAATCCGCCACCATCAGGTCGATCTGACGCTGCCAATCCTCACGCACCGCCGCCGCCGCCGCATAATTGTCGTTGTCCTTCTGGCAGCGGATAACCGCACCATCGACGATCAGGTCGTGGTAGGCCTCCGGCACCAGCGGCTCATCACCGTTCGCGACCAGGTCCGCCGGCCGCTTGATGTACCGCACCGACAGGGACACGGTGGCGGGCGGGAGCGGCCACACCTTCACCGCCGTGCCGTCCAGGTACCAGTAGCACGGCAGGCTCACGTACTCCAGCGTCGGGTCCCAAAGGTCGATCTGGCGGCGCTCGATCGGGAACAGCGGCCGCTTGTTTGTGGTCTCCATCACGGCGAGGACCGCCCGCAGATCCGAGATGGTGAGTGGCGCGTTGCCTGACGCGGAGTCCTCCAGGAACGGCCACGGCATGCTGGCGTACGCGCAGACCTCCTGGTAGGACTGGTTGACGTAGCGGCCGACCCGCGTGTCATTCAGGTAGTCGAAGCCGCGTGCCTGCACCTCGTCGATGAGGTCCTCGAAGTCCATCAGGCCGCGTCCCTCCGGGCGTACGCACGGTTCTTGAACCGCACATCAGGCGAGAACAAAATGCTCGGGCGCTCCTTGTTCGCGATGCGCTGCGCGATGCTCTCCACCCGATCCTCCTTCAAGCGCTGCTTCGCGCGCGCCTCAGACCGCTCCCGCGCCTGCTGGTTCTCACGGCGGATGCGCTCCGACCTCGAGGACCGCAAATCATGCTTCCGCAGGTGCTCGATGACCGCATCGCTCATCTCCAGGAACCCGCCCTCCGGGGTCTGGATCGCGTGATACAGCGGGGCGCCGCCCCGGTCGCCTTCCCGGTAGACGTGCCAGCGGTTGGGGAGCATCCCAACCGGCGGGTCAGGCATTGGCGGCACCAGCCGGAGCTTGGGGTCGAGCTGGCGGAGGATGGGGTTCCAGTAGCGCTCCTGCTCGGAGAGCAGGGACCTGACCGCGCTCTCCGGCAGGAACAACCCGGTCATCAGATTACGTACCGATCCCGGTCGCGTAAATGAAGCAGCCCGTCAAGTGCGCCTCCACCGGCTTCTCGTCGGGCGGGTCACCGTCATCGGCGGAGTCGTAGAACACGATCTTGCCGGTCTCGGCGTTGTACCCGACCGGGTTGCCGGTCGTCAACGCGGCGGCCATCGCCACACCACCCTGCAAGATCACCTGCTCCAGCGACCGTAGCCCGAACATCGAGGCGGTGACCGGCTCCCCTCCGGTGGGGTAGTCGGAACTGAATGTGAGCTTGCGGGTATGCATCCGCTTGTTGCCGATCACGGTGTCCTGGACGCCCGTGACCCGCGCTGCCGTAACAGCCATGCGTTGTCTCCTCTCTAGAGCGACCCGCGGCCCCCGCACAAATTGGCGGGGGCCGCGGTCAAACTCATCAGGTCAGGGCAGTGAAGGCACCCATGCGCGACCGCCTGCGGGCGCACAGGTTCCCGGTGTAGTAGAAGGCGTCCGCAAACGCGGTCGTCCCCTCCTGCCACTTCAGCGACGCGCCGCCACCCGGGTTCTGCAGCCACCCGGACGCGCCGAACCCGGCGCCGTTGCCGACCGCCAGGAACAGGTCCTTCATGTTGACGAAGAACACATCGCTGTCGCGGATGTCCGGCTCGGAGTAGATCTCCATGCCGTTGTACTTCGTGAACTCGAACCCCTTCGCGTCGATCGCGGTCTCACCGCCGAACCTGAGCTGCACCCGCTGCTCATCGTCGAACCGCTGGTGCTGCAGGTAGCTCATGTACACCTTGTACCCGGCGGACTCGCCACGCTGCCCACCGACCTGCATCCGGATCTTGCGGTGCATGTCGTTCAGCGCCTGCAGCGTCAGCGACGTGGTGGACGTGTCCACCGCGGCCGCCGCCCACCTCCCGCCAGACAGGCCACCCAGCGCCCCGCTCCCGATGATGTTCCGCAGGCCGTTGGACTCATACGACGTCGTGCCGTCACGGGCGTTGGCGATCGACACGTAGTCGTCGCTGTCCGTCGAGACGGTGGAGCCGCTGATCGTGATCGACGGGGTGGACTCGCTGATCTCCACCGCCTCGATCCGCACGCCCGCGGCGATGTCGTCCTCCACCGACGTGGTGCCGATGTCGACGGTCATCGAGACGTGCAGCCAGTCACGGACCAGGGCCGCGTAGCCCTGCGCCGGGTCGAGCTCCACCTCGTTCGACCCGTTCGTGGTGCCGCACTTGGCGATGAGGGCGGTCTGGTCACTGAAGATCTGGCGGGTCTTGTGCTTGCGGGCCTCCTGGACCGCGGACTCGACCTCGGTGTCCAGGACTTCCGCGACCGCCTGCGCCTTCCCGCCGGTCTTCAGGATCGCACCGAGCTCCGCCTTGACCTGCACGATGTCCGTGACGAGGTCGTACTGGAACTGGCGCATCCCGACGTTCCCGGCCGGGTTCAGCGCCGACGACCCGGCGGTCGGGACGACGCTGATGCCGCCGGTGCGGTGCTCGGTGATCGCGCCGATCACCTTGTCGCCGACGTTGAACTTCTCGGTGCGCTCCACGTTCGCGAGGAACGGGCCACCCTCGTAGATCTGAGGAACGAGCTTGTCGTCGCTCCACTCCTCCTTGAGGGAGGCCAGCACCGTGGTGGGTGTGGCCGACATGTGTCTCTCCTAGCTATTGGTTCAGGGTTAGGCCTCCTCGGCCGTCAGCCGCGCGGCGATGCGTGCGACACGTGCCTCGGAGTCCCACGGGTCGTGCTTGGGCTCCCCCTCCTGTCCTGCCGGCGGGGGGGCCGGTGCCCGCTTGGACTGGCGGTAGGCCTCAAGAACCTGCTCGTCACGCTGCTTGAGCCACGCGACGTGCTCCTTGAACGCCTTTTCGGTCTGCTCGGGGCTGACCTGCTGTCCGCTGACCGCTTCCGCGAAGATGATCTGCTTGTCGCGATCCGTGAGCTTCACACCGTCCGCACCAGCCAGTTCGGCGATGTGGTCGTTGATGGCCTTGGTCGCCTGCTCGATCTGCTGCTGCTGGACGTACTGCTCCAGCTCGGCGACCTTCGCGGCCACCGGATCGTCCTCTTCGGGGAGAGCGTCGTCCTGCGGGTCGTAGTCCGGCTCGTCGTCGGCGAACTCGAAGCCATGCTTCTCGGCCAGGAATCGCGCGGCGGCGTCCGGGTCCGAGCTCAGGGTGTTGACCTGCCGCTCGAACTCGCGGAGGCGCTCGATGGTCGCCTTCGCTCGGTGCGGGTCGAACTCGCCGGTCCAACCGTCCGGCATCGCCGGGCGCTCGGTGGCGGGTGCTTCGACCTGCTGCTGCTCGACCGCGCCCTGCGCGGCCTCGGCTGCCCCAACATCGGGGGTCTCGGGAACATCGGACATCTCGTCCGGTCCTCCTGTCGTTGACCCCGGGACAAGGCCGGGGTGCTAGGGGTTGCCGCAGGCACTACCTGCGGCCCTTACACGCCGATTGGTGGCGCGAAGCTCTTGTGACGGCGGTTAGCCGCTCATCTGCGGCAGACCCGTCGGGGTCCGCGGCGCACCAGGCTCTGGCTCACCCGCCGTCGCCGGCTCACCGGGCTGCCCGCCAGGCCCCGGGATACCCGGACGGTCAGGCATCGCCTTGCCGTCCTGCGGCTTAGCCGCATTACTCATGCCAAGGTTCTCGGCCATCGCGTTCTGCGCCTCGATCGCCTGTGCCTGCTGCTGCGCCTCAAGCTGCAACAGGCCGGCATAGGCGAGTTGCAGCATCTCTTGGATGTGCGGGGGGGACTGGTCGTACCGCTCCGTCTTCATCGCGTTCTCGAACTGTGTTTTGTAGATCGGGATCGCGTCGAACGGGCGGGGCATCCACCACGGCACGTCCTGCCTGATCGGCTGGCCGGTGATCGGGTCCGGCATCATCGGACCAGGCACCGTCGGGCCCGCCAACACGGATTCGGGGTCGGTGAAGATCTGTTGGATGATCCGGTTCGCCCGGGCAATATCCAACTCATATGAGCGGACAAGGCCTTCAGCGGTGCCGCCGTCGATCGCCGCCATCGCCTGGTGCGGCGCGATCCAACCGAGTCCGGCCCAGGTCATGACCTTCTGCTCAACCGCCTGGCGGGTGATCGGCTCAATCGAACCGGGCAGCACCCGGACGTCGATCTGGTCACGCAGGTCAGAACCCTTGAAGTCCCGGATGACCTCCGGCCCCGACCACCCGTTGATCTTCACCAGCCTGCCTTCGGTGTAATGCCTGGCGACCAAAGCCAAGCAGTGCCGCATGAGCCTTGAGTGCCACTCGGCAAGGTTCGCGATGAACGCCGACCGGGCGTTCTGGTCACGCTCCGTCAACACCTGGATCGCGCGGGCGGCCTCGACCTGTGACGGGATCTCGTTCTGCGACGCCACGAACCCAAGGTCCTGCTTCGCCCGGTCCTGAATCTCACTGAGGACCGGCGGGACCGGGGGGGTGGGGCGCCACTGCACCAGATCCGGACGACCGACCTTCACGATCGCCCCCGGCTCATCCGTCAACGGGGTGGTGAGCAACCCGGGCTGAACGAGCATCTGCGGGTTCATCGCCAGGTTCTTCCACTCAAGCTGCTTGTTCACCGCGTCCTGATACGACCGGACGATGTCCAACAGAAACCTGAGTAGGCCGAGGTCCTGGTCGCTGTCGGGGTCGGTCATCCAGGTGAGCTTGTGCAGCACCGGTTCGTCGAGGACCCGGCCGTCCGGTCCTTGGAGGGGGTAGTTGGTGATGGGGGTGATTTGGCGGCCGTTGGCGATGCACACACGGCGGCCCGTCTTGTGCTTGTGGGATGGCCGCTCGAGGTATTCGGTGACCATCACGAGGTTGTTGCGTGTTGGGCGCGCGAGACCGATGACGTACGGGTCGATGGCGTCCGGCACCAGGTCACCGGGCAGGTAGCCGGGAAGCTCGCGGACCTGATCGATCGGCATCGCCTGGATCACCACGTACCAGCGGGAGTCCTCGAAGTCCTGGCCGGGCTCCCACCCAACCTGGTTGCTGGAGTAGGTGCGGATGCACACCTCCCCCTCGTGCAGCTCCTTGCCGGTCTGCTCGTCGGTGCCGAGCGACGGGCCGGCGGTCGTGTCCCAGTACGGCCAGGCGTACCCGGCGTCGGCGACCAGGGCGTGCGTGACGACCTTCTCGGTGACGCGCTTGATGCGCCACTTGTCGTAGCCGAACAGCGCGACCTTCGATGCGATCCTTGCGGCGTTCTGCACCTCCGGGTCGGTGTTCGACGGACTGACTTCATACCCCGGCACCCGCTGGGTGGCGTAGGCGATTTCCTGCCGGATCACGGGGAGGTGGATCGGGCGGCTGTTGCGGACCCGGTGGGACGGTTTGCCGTGCCCCTCCGCGGATGGTGCGGTCGCCTGCGCGACGAGCCGGTTTTCCTGGGTGCGGTAGGTGTAGGTGTGGCCGCGGAAGAACTGCCAGCACTCGTTGCGTTGCGGGGCGAGGTCGCGCATCCGCTGGGTGGCGCGGCTGATGCGCTCCGTGATGTCGCCGGGCGGTTCGGTGTTCGACGGGCGGTCCGACCGCATGTCGCCCATCCCGCCCGGCGCGGCGCCGTATTCGGAGACGGCCACTAGCTGTCACCCATCGGGTCGAGTCCGATCATGTCCCACTGGGCGTTGAAGTCCGGCAGTGACGCCATGGTGGGCTCAGGGTCCGCGGGCATCGACTGGGCGGTGTGCTCGACAACGGCCTGCTCGGGGGCTTGGATGCGCTGCAGCAGGGTGGCGATCTGCTCGCGGTGCGCGGCGGCCTCGTCGAGGCGTTCGCGGCGATGGCGATCCTCGGTGAGCATTTGCATGTAGCCCCAGCCGAGGAACGCTGTGGTGAACAGCGTCAGGACCCCAAGCAGCATCGTGACGCCGAGCGCGGTCACTGCTCCTCCGGGTTCTCCAGCGCCGCGATGCGGTTCTCGAAGTCCTCGTCCACGCTGTCGAGCGCGGCGATCGCCGTGTCGATTCGGACGGTGAGGCCGGCGAGGTACTGCTTGAGTTTGGCGGGGTCGGTGACGTCACCGATCGCGTCGTAGACGTCTGGATCGAAGTCGGTTGCCATGTGGGCCTCCTAGCGGCCGTAGAACGTCATCATCAGGCGCGAGCCGATCTCATCGACCGACGCCCCGGAGCATCCGCCCCGCGGGCGCGTGGACCACCGGCTGCGGATTGAGGTTGTCGAACTCCGTGAACCCCGGATCAGCCTCGGTGCTGTAGTAGCCGCACAGCAGGCACACGCTCACGGCGTCGAGGGGGAACAGGTCGCCCGCGTCGACCGTGGCAAGCGTCGTCCACGACTCCCCGTCCGCGCTGACGCCGGTGATGACGTTCTCGCCGTCATGCTGGATCCGCCACCACCCGGTGGCCGCGGCGGCCGTCTGGCCGGGGTAGTCGCTGTTGCCGCCCACGTAGATCTCCGTCAGCACCGAGCCGCCCGCGCGAACGACCGTCAGGCGGTTGGAGTAGTCCTCCAACCCCTCGTCGGTCGTCAAGAGCAACTGCGTCTCGATGGACCCGTTGCCGGCGTCCGGGAGCGTCGCGACCTGCACCACGATCTCGCTGCTAGTGAGGTCCCACGTCGCCGAGGATCGGACCCCCGTGTAGCCGGGGCCGTCGTTGAACGCGGCGGCCGTCGCCGGGCAGCGCAATCGACCTCCCACGATGGTCGGGGACTGCTCTGCCCCCCACAGGTTCAGGTCGAGGGTGGTGAAAGCGTCAGTGAGCGTCGCAATCTTTGCCACCGGCTCACCTGGCCGAGCGGCCTAGCTCGCGTTCCCGGGCAGATACTCGTACACGACATGCACCCCGACCGTGCCGCCCGCCGCCGCGGTCGTCACACCAAGCGTCTCGCCGGGCAGCGTCTCGAACCACCCCTTCGGGCTGTACGGCAGCACCATCCCGCCGTTCACACCCAGCGCGTACAAAGGGCTGATCGCCGTCGAATTGCCCGATGACGGGTTGGAGTAGAACGTGACATTGGACGCGGTGTCGTCCGTCACCATGTCCAGCGCGTACACACGGATCTTCTGGCCCGCCACCGCCGCCAAAGCGGCCCCGGTGACCGGGTTAGTCACCGCAGCGTCAGTCGATCCGGTCGCCACGTTCGCGAACGCGAAGTTCATGCCGACACCCCCAGCTCTTCCCGAATCACCTCAGGCCGAGTGTTGCGAGTGGGGCGGCCGCCGGTCTTCACGATCTCCATCCCCGCGACATGCAGCCCATCGATCTGCTCCCGGAACTTGCGGTGATCCGAGATCTCATCGATGGCGGCGTCAAGCTGCGCCTGCACCCTCGCAAGCTCGTCGCGAAGCTGGTTGGTGTCTTCGGGGCTGGTCCACCCCGCCCACTTCGCCAACTCCCGGGCGCCTTGCATGCTGATCCAGCAGTGCGGGTCCGGGGGGGTGAGGACGTGACCGGTGTTGAACCAGCCGTCGGGGTCCTCATGCCTGAGGGTGACTGCGCACCATTTTGCGCTCCCGATTGTGGGGCGCGGTGACTTGCCTTGCATAGCCCCTCCTTCGGGGTTAGGAGTACTTGCCCATCACGCCCGTCATGGGCTTCTGTTGCATCTGCCGCCACTGCGCAGCAGACGGCATTCGGCCGGATGACAGCTTCCACGGTTCGACGTACTGCATGTCCGGCCGCTCATACCAGGTGCGCTCCATCCCCGCGTACCGGATCGTGTCCGCCAAATGATCTGGGCCGATCGTGCGGAACTCGCCGGTGCCCTTCCCCTTCGGCTGCTGCTCCCTGGTCACCTCATCATCGGCGACCAGCCACCGATCGAACTCCTTCAGTGTGTTCACACACCCGCGAGCGACAAGCAGGGCGTCGGCTTCACAGCGGGCGCGCATCTGGTTGATGCCGGCCTGCCGGTCGTTCTGTGCCGGCAGCGGGAAGATGCCTTCGCGGTGGAACGCGGATTCGGTCGCTTCGCCGGTCGCGAGTGCCCGGTTGCGGGCGGACGGGTCGATGATGTACGTCGGCTGGGATAGGCCCCAGTAGGCGTTGCGTTCCCGGATCGCAGCGCAGATCTCGGTGACCGTTGCGGACTCCGGGTACAGCTCGTCGTAGACGAGCTGGACGTTGTCCCGGCGATCAAACCCGTTCCAGGTGACCGCTGAGCGGCGGATGCCGGGGTCAATGGAGATGATCGTGTCGAGCGCCTGAGCGTGCTCGATCGTGGGGGCGTCCACCACGTGCTGCTCGGGGTCAAAACGGTTGAGGACCCGGCCGTGGAACGACACGAACTGGCCCTCCACCACGGCCGCCCGCTCGGCCTCACTGAGGTGCGCGAGGGCGCGTTCCATGCTCTCGCGGTCCACGAACGGGTTGTCGAACATCGACGCGACGAAGCAGTCGATGTGCGGCTCGTCGCGGCGTTCCCACACCTCGTCGTACACCCACGACATCCCGAACAACGGGGTCATCGTGAAGCACAGCTGCGCCTCCGGGGCGAAGGATCGGAGGCGGGCGACGTTCTCGTCGTAGATCGGGCGGGTCGGCTCCTCATCGAACCGGACCCGGTGCAGCTCCACACCGGCGTGGGCGTCACGGTCCTGATCTGACGTGTTGAACAGCACCCATGAGCCGTTGCGGAAGTGCAACTTCCGAAGTTCCTTCGAGAAGGCTTTGTCGAACGAGCCGCCGCGGAGTTGGTCGCGGGGGGTGAGTTCCCGGAACTTCTCTAGCACCACCGACTCGATCACCGACATTTTTGGTGCGACGACGCGGAGGTAGAAGGGGGGTTGCCATCGTTTGAACTGGCGGAGGTGCTGCGGGACTACTTCGGGGTCGCAGAGCTGGATGAGATCATCCACGGTGCCGATCGCTGATTTGCCGGAGCCGTTGCCGCCGAAGAACGCTTTGATCCAGCCGCGGGACGCGAGGTAGCTCGCCTGCGGGCTGTAGCCCGGCCGGACCGCGGACTCGTACGGTTCCCAAAAACCGAGCGGGTTCTGCGCCTTGAGCTTCGCGACCTGCTTCGCGGCCTCCAGATACTCGCGGCGCTCCGCTGTGGAGAGTTGTTTGAGTTGGTCTTCGGTGAGTACCGCCCCGGCAACCGGGAGGCGGTACTTGACGGCGGTGTCAGTCACTGGCCTCGATCACCTGCGCGTCCTCCACCTCCACCACCGACCCCTCCACCACAGGACGCACCGCAGCAGCAATCTCAGCCATCCGCTCCAACAGCTTCGTCGGCTCCCGCATCTCCACCACCACGTTCGGGCGACCCTCGATCGGGCCGGCGATCTTGTCGAACGCGATGCCCTTCGTCACCGACACGTTCCGCAGCGTCGTCGAGACCTCCTTCGGCTCCAGGGCACCGGACCGCAGGTCCCCCCGGATGCGCTCCAAAAGTTCGATCTCAAGGTCCGTCGCGTTGTGGACGAGATGCTTGGTCTTGGGGAGCAGCGCCTCGCTGTCGAGGTTCGTCTTGGCCTGCTCGTAGATCTCCGGGTGGCGTTTGCGCCAGTCGTACAGGGTGTTGGCGGACGGGGGCTTCAGCCCCTGCGCCTCCATCTCCTTGCGGGCGCGCTCAGCGTCATTGTGGTAGGCGAGCAGCTGAAGCCCGATGTAGATCTCTTCGCGGGTGTACCGCTTCGCGGGTGTAGCGCCCGGCTTACGCTTTGTCGCCATCAGCCTTCGTCAAAGCCTTCAACTGCCCGAGTAGGTCCTTCGCCGCGGTGTCGAAGTCGTCTTTCGTGGGCATCCTCGCCTGAAACACGCGGCCGTCCGCCAGGGTGACGGTCAGGTATTCCGGGTCCCGGTACGCCTCCGGCATCGCACCCAACCTGGGCACGCGGGTGCGGGGCTTGCCGGCGGTGACGTGCAACCCAAGTTTCGTGCCCGCCCTCACATCGATGTGGTCGCAGAGGTGCGCGAACTGCTTGGGGATGGGGAACCGGGGGGGCGGTCCGGGCTCATGCTGATTCAACGGGGACCACCTCCCGTAAGGGGCCTTGGGGCCGTTGCGCGGACATAGGTCGACCGTTGGGGCCGACAGGCGACCCGGAGATGAGCGGGTCCAATCTGCGCGCGGCTACCCGCAAGAATATCGGATCACCCCAACGAACCTTGCATCACCCCACCTGAGTTGGGATAATCCGGGGCGAGATGCGGATCCGAGGCGCACTCACCCTCCTCCTGCTCGCCCTGGTGCTGCCAGCAACGGCGGTCGCCTATAGCCCGCAGCAGTTGGACCGGTGGACCCGCATCGCCGACCAAGCATGGCCCTGGAGCCACTGCACCAACCGACTGGCCGTTGACGTGGTCCCACAACTCGCCCCCGACCCCGGCAGCACCGGGACCACCGTGCTCGGCCGCGCGTACATCGGTGACCCCGACTGCCGGATGCGTATCGTCTCGAACCAAGACGACTACACCGCATGCGTCGTCATTGTGCACGAGGCTGGGCACGTCGCCGGCCTCGAACACCAACCCGGTGGGATCATGGCGGCGATCCTTGATGAGGTACTGCACCGCCGCCGCTATGTGCCGTGCCTACCGGACGTTGAGCCGAGGTTGCGGCGCGGTGACGCGCTGGAGTGGGTGGAGGCGCGGTGGGGGCGACACATGCAGACTCTTGATTGCAGGCGCGACCAGCGTGTGTCCAGGCAGCGTTGCTGGGGCACGTCGGCGGGGGGCCGCAGGCTGCGGTGGACCGTCTGGCGCGGGGGCGACCATCGCGTCCGCGGCGGGCGGTGGAAGTGACGAACGAGGAGGGTCTACGAAATGGCGGTTCTGAAGCGTCCGCGCGTTCGACAGGTCAATCGCTCAGGTCCGGCGCGTTACGCGGTGGTCGATCCCCCGCCGCCAGCCGACCCGGAGGTCTGCCGATTCTGCGGCGGCGACATCATGGCCGTAGATGGGCACTGGTACGCGGTCGAGGGACGCTGGCCGAACCTCGCTCACTGCCACTACTCCGCACGCAATAGCGAGGGTGTCGGCCACGAGCCCGACGCCTGATAACAACGGGCCATCCGTCAACCGGGCGAGCGTCACGCCGCCCGGTTACGCGACTGCGACCTGATCCGCTCCTCCACAGCATCCAACCGACGCCGCGCCCTATCGAGCGCCTGCCCGGCCACCCGCAGATCATCCCTGGCCGTGACACCACGGGCGAGCGCCAACTGCCGCAGCCGCGATAGGCGCCGCTCAAGGTCGCGCCGCTCCTCAAGCAACTCATCGTCGACCCCCGCCAGGCGGGCGGCGTCACGCTCCCGCGCCTGCTTCGCGTAGTCCTCCAGGACGGCGGGGGGCACGACCTCGCCGGCATCGAGCACCGCCCGCCCCGCGACGCGGGTGTAGCCGCGCTGGGAACGCTTGTGCATCCACAACGGCTCATCGGCACGCAGCAGTTCCCACCCGGCCGGCGTGGGGCGGTATACCTTGCGCAGCCTGGCGTCCGTCGCCGCCTCGATCAGGCCGCGGCGCAACAACGCGGCGAGGGTGCGCGGCGCGATACCGCAATGCCGCTCGTCATCGACCTCCACGACGAGGGTGTGGCAGCGGATCAAGCCGCGCTGCATGCCCGGGGACAGGTCGGAGAGATGCTTCGGACGAGTCATGCGGGGTCGTCGAACCCCCGAACCTCAACGAAATCCGCGCCGGCATCCACCACCACAAGCCCCGCGCCGCACGCAGCCGGGACAGCAGGCGTACCGACATCAATCATGTCGCCACGATCAACCCGCCAACGACGCGCCCACGGCAACCAGCGATTGACGATCGCCAACCTCATCACGCACACCATCCCACACCACCCGGCGAACTTGCGCACGCAACCAAAACCGCGTTGGTGCCGAAAATGCCGAAACCACGCATGAATACGGTTTTGGTTTCTTGTCGAGATCGGTCCCTCCCCCCTCCCCCCTGGGTGGCGTACGGGTGGCGGGCACCGGTGGGGTGGTGGTGTGGTTCGGGGTATTGCTGTGCGCCCTGTGTGTCGTGTGGCGGCGGGTGCACCGTGCCACGCGGTGGGCTTGGGGGGATTCTCGGGGTTGTGGCCAGGCCGGGATACCAGGCCGGCGTGTACAGATAGCGGACACAATGCCAGGCTGGGTGTCGCATAGCTGTGCGCACGTTGCCGAAGCCCATCCCTAGCCGAGGCGAGCGAGGTGGTGTTGGCTGGGGTAGACAGGTCTGTCTCTTTTTGGGGTGGGTTTCGGTGTTTTGGCGCGTTGGCGTTCGGGTGGGGTCCCTGGGGTCCCGGTGGGGTCCTGGACCCCACCTTGTAGTGGGGTCCTTCACGTAGTGGAGGACCCCACTAGGACCCTCGGGGGGCCTGGGGGGCCTGGGACCCCGCTTGTGGCGGCGGTTGTGGTTGGTCATGCGGCGTCGAGGTTTGCGGTGCCGGGTGGTTGGTCGCCCCGGGGTGGTCCTGGCCGGCGCGGGTGCGGGTGTGCGAACGGGTTCGGCGTTTGTGCGCCTTCCTGGTGAGTGTTTCCGCGCCACCCTTGCTTAGCGCACTTGACATGCTTAGCGCGCTTGCCGATACTTGGCTCATGAGCAACGAGCAGATCACCGAGCAGATCGCAGCGGTCCTCCGCAGCGAGTCCCCGGACCTCGGCATCACCCAGACACAGGCGCAGGCGCTGCGCGACGCGATCATCGACGCGGACCTGTGCGACAACGACGCGCTGCAGGCGTACGACCTGCTGCACAACCTCACGACCTTCGGAAGGGCGTTCTAAGCCATGACCACCGCACAGATCACCCGCCAGGGCACCTACACCGTCGCGACCGACGCCGAGGCGCACGCGCTGTACCCGTGCGATCACTGCGGCATGGGGATCGTCAAGGGCGAGCGCGTCGCCGTGAGCAACAACGGCCTGACCGTCGAGCACACCGCTTGTGTGCGCGACTGGTTCCGCCGCAACTACGGGCGCGAGGGGCTGTAGGCCATGACCACCGCTGAACTCCACGCCGATGACGTCGCCCGCCGGGTGATCCGCGTCAACGCCGAGCGCTGGCAGGGCCGCTACTGCGTGCTCGTGCCCGACCCCGATGTCGTAGGCCGCTGGAACACCATCGCGACGTTCAAGTCGCTCAAGCAGGCAGAGGCGTTCGCTGCGGGCTACTGCGCATGCCGAGACGGCAAGACACTGTGACCCCCCAAGAGCTCCGGAAGGCCGAGGCCCGCTACCAGCGGGCCTCACGCCGTGCAGAAGCCGAACGCCAAGCACGCGACGCACTGATCCATCGCGCCATCGCGCAAGGCTGGACGCACGCCCAAATCTCGCAGGCCACGGGGTTGACCCGTGGCCGCATCGGACAGATCGCACGGTCCCGTTGGGTGCCGGTGATAGGCTGAGCCAAATCACATGCTCCTTTGGTCGGGGGTTACCGTGAACTGGCGAAGGGCGCATCCTCGGGTGCGCCCTTCGCGCTTCCGCTATGTGAAGTCCCACACCTGGTAGCCGGTTTCGTCCCGATCGTCGTCCTGGCTGTCGCCGGCGGGGGATGCGACGGCGGCGCGGTACGGCCGCACGATGCTGTGGCGGCGCGCTGGCCCATCGTCGGTGGCGGTGATGTAGCCCTCTTCGAGGAGGAGCTGTAGGGCGGTGATCTTGCCGCTCTTCTTGCCAGCGACATGATCCGAGCTTTTGACGATGTCGTTGTGGGTGAGGCCGGGAGTGGTCTCGACGGCGCGGCTGATGCGCTCCATCAGCACCGTGGGGCGGAACACTGTGTGGGGCTCCTGGTCGAGTGCGGTGACGTGCCGGGTCTCCTCGTCGAATAGCCAGGTGCTGTCCCGACGGAACGCCGCCCTGACGCTGCGAACCTTCTTGGCGGTGATGAGCAGCCCGTCATCGGTCGTCTTCACGCTGAACGTCAGGTCGGCCTTGTCGCCCTTCGCAGACACGCCCTTGGCGCGGCCCTTGGCGTCCTCGGCGTGGCCGATGTTGTCCAGGGCGACGACGGCGGGCCCGGCGGCCCGGAGTGGTTCGATGATGCGGTCGTACCAGCCGACGTAGTCGGCGTTGTCCTTATCGAAGTTCAACCCCAAGGCCGCGGCGACTGCAGATAGCGGGTCGATGATGACTACGTCGTATCGGTGGGCGACTCCGGCGATCCATTGGTCCGGGTCTGCGTTGGCGGCTTGGAGGGTGTCGGGGAGGTTGAGGTACCGGACGTCGGCGAGAGCTTCTTTGAGGTTGGGGGTGATGGGGTCGCCCCTGCGTTGCGCGAGGTCGGCTGCCCGGGCGTTGAACTCGTCTGGCGTGATCTCGCTGCCGAGGTAGGCGACGCGGAGCCCGGCTTTGGCGGCGTCGTAGGCGC
>Ga0182742_1003331_pt1 | contig 15917 bp, 14 predicted proteins | sample eDN5th37CBELigMG_FD_128880 | JGI IMG/M metagenome (GOLD analysis project Ga0182742, IMG submission 128880) | Enriched Miracle-Growth compost microbial communities from Emeryville, California, USA - eDNA 5th pass 37_C BE-Lig MG (version 2)... ...
ACCATCGTCGGCCGCCTGCCCGAAGGCCGCCAGACGCTGCTGTTCTCGGCCACGCTGGACGGCACCGTCGCCAAGCTGGCCGCGCGCATGATGCGCGAGCCGCAACGCATCGAGATCGCCGGCCACAAGGAAAAGCACACCAACATCACGCAAAGCCTGCTGTACGCCGACGACGCCAGCCACAAGATGCAGTTGCTGGACCACGTGCTGCGCGACGCCTCGCTGGACCAGGCCATCGTCTTCACCTCGACCAAGCGCGGCGCCGACGATCTGGCCGACCACCTGGCCGACCAGGGCTTCGCCGCCGCCGCCCTGCACGGCGACATGAACCAGCGCCAGCGCACCCGCACCCTGTCGCAGCTGCAGCGCGGCCAGCTGCGCATCCTGGTGGCCACCGACGTGGCCGCCCGCGGCATCGACGTGCAGGGCATCAGCCACGCCGTCAACTTCGACCTGCCGATGCAGGCCGAGGACTACGTGCACCGCATCGGCCGCACCGGCCGCGCCGGCCGCAACGGCCTGGCGTTCACGCTGGCCACGCATTCCGAGCGCCACAAGGTCCGCCGCATCGAGCACTACATCGGCCAGTCGATCACGCCCGAAGTGATCGCCGGCCTGGAGCCCAAGCGCACCCCGCGTCCGTCCACCGGCGGCCCGCGTGGCGGCAAACCGTTCGGCAAGCGTCCCGGCGGCGGCTACCAGGGCCATCGCGAAGGCCGTTCCTTCGGCGGCCCGCGCGGCGAGTTCAAGCCGCGTGAAGGCGGCTACCAAGGCCACCGCGACAGCGCCCCGCGCGAGGGCGGCTACCAGGGCAATCGTCCGTTCGGCGACCGTCCGGCGCGTTCCTTCGGCGACCGTCCCAGCTTCGGCGATCGTCCGCAGCGCGACGGCGGCTACCAGGGCAACCGCTCCTGGGGCGACCGTCCCCAGCGCGAGGGCGGTTTCCGCGGCGGCGAGCGCGAGGCGCGCGGCTACAACGATCGTCCCAGCTACGGCGACCGTCCGCAGCGCGATCCGCGTCCGTTCAGCGAGCGCGGCCCGCGCGAAGGCGGTTTCCGCGGCGGCGACCGCGATTCGCGCCACAGCTACAACGACCGCGCCAGCTTCGGCGACCGCCCGCAACGCGAAGGCGGCTTCCGCGGCGGCGACCGTCCGGAAGGCGGTTTCCGCGGCAAGCCCTCGTTCGACAAGCGCCCCGGCGGCCCCAAGCGCTTCGACCGCCGCGGCTGATCCGACGGCCTGAGCCACGCAAACCCCGCGTTCCGGTAACGGACGCGGGGTTTTCTTAAAATGGCGGCCTGCCACCGCCTCATCCGATCATGCAACGCTCCGCCCCCGCCAATCTCCCCACCCTGTCGCCCGCCGCCCTCGAACATTCCGAGGCCGCGGCCGCCCATCTGCGCGATGCCATCGCGGCCCATGGCGGCTGGCTGCCGTTCGACCGCTGGATGGCGCAGGCGCTGTACGCGCCCGGGCTGGGCTATTACGCGGCAGGCAACGTCAAGCTGGCCGAGGCGGATGCCTCTGCCGCCACACCGGCGGGCGACTTCGTCACGGCCCCGCAGCTGACGCCGCTGTTCGCCCGCACGCTGGCGCGTCAGGCCGCCGAGGTGCTGCGCCAGACCGGCGCCGACGCCGTGCTGGAGTTCGGCGCCGGCACCGGCGCGCTGGCCGAAGGCGTGCTGCGCGAGCTGGATGCGCTGGGGCTGGCGCAGACCCGCTACCTGATCCTGGAAGTGTCGGCCGACCTGCGCGCGCGCCAGGCCGAAAGACTGGCGCCGTTCGGCGACCGCGTGCAGTGGCTGGACGCGCTGCCCGAGGCCTTTGCCGGCTGCGTGCTGGCCAACGAAGTGCTGGACGCGATGCCGGTCTCGCTCTTTCGCTGGAGCGACGACGGCGCCGCCGTGCTGGAACGCGGCGTGGCGGTCGACGATGCGCAGGGCTTCGTCTGGGAAGACCGGCCGGCGCCGCCGGCGCTGGCCGCCGCCGTGGCCGACCGCATGCCGCCGCTGCCGGGCTACGTTTCCGAGATCAATCTGCAGGCCGAAGCCTGGATCGCCGCGATGGGCCGCTGGCTCGAACGCGGCGCGGCGCTGCTGGTGGACTACGGTTTTCCGCAAGGCGAGTACTACCACCCGCAACGCGCCGGCGGCACGCTCATGTGCCATCTGCGCCATCACGCGCACGGCGATCCCTTTACCGCCCCCGGCCTGCAGGACATCACCGCGCACGTCGATTTCACCGCGATGGCCGACGCGGCGCAGGCCGCCGGCCTGCAGGTCCTGGGCTATACCTCGCAGGCCCGCTTCCTCATGAACGCCGGGCTGATGGAGCTGCTCGCGCAGCTCGATCCGGCCGACGTGCAGAACTACGCCAAGACCGTCGCGCCCGTGCAGAAGCTGCTGTCCGAAGCGGAGATGGGCGAACTGTTCAAGGTGCTGGCGGTGGGGCGCGGCATCGCGCAGCCGCTGGCCGGCTTCGCGCGCGGCGACCGGCTGGGCAAGCTATAGCGGCGCGGCGCCCGCGCGCAGCTGCTGCAGGCGCGCGGCGCGCACCCCTTCCTTGATGCGCGCCGGATCGCCGGCGCTGGCCCGCGCGATCGCGCCGGCATCCACGCCACGCACCGCTTCCACGCGCGCGCGCCACGCCTGCCGGTCCACCGGACGCAACACCGCCGCCGTCTCCAGCAGATCGGCGAAACGCTGCGGCTTGCGCAGCGCGTCGGCGCGTTCCATCAAGGCCAGCTGCGCGTCGGCGGCGTCGGCCGCCTGATGCGCCGCGTCCAGCCCGGCCAGCACCTCGGGCAGCAGGCGCGCGTAGTCGTTGCACTCGGTGGGCACGCGCAGCCGGCGGCCCAGCGCCTCGCGTTCCGGCGTCAGGCGGCACAGCAGCGCATAGCGGCCGGGCAGCGGCAGGCCCAGTCCGGCCGCGCGGTCCACGTCGGCGGCCGTGACGTCCACCTCCTGCAGCTCCGGCATCACCCGGGCCAGCGCGCCGCAATCGCGCAGCACGCCCAGCATGCGCGACGGCGTGGACGCCATGAGCCCGCGCGACAGTTCCTTCCAGACGCGTTCGGGCACCAGCGCGTCGGCCTCGCCGGCCTGGACCATGCGCCGGCACAGCTCCAGGGTCTCGGGCGCGATGGTGAAATCGCCGAAGCGCGCGGCAAAGCGGCCCAGGCGCAGGATGCGCACCGGATCTTCCTCGAAGGCCTCGCCCACGTGGCGCAGCACGCGGGCGCGCACGTCGGCCACGCCGCCCAGCGGGTCGACCAGCTCGCCCTCGGGCGTCTGGGCAATGGCATTGACCGTCAGGTCGCGCCGGCGCAGGTCTTCCTCCAGCGTGACGTCGGAGCCGGTATAGAAGGTGAAGCCCTTGTAGCCGCGGCCCGATTTGCGCTCGGTGCGCGCCAGCGCGTATTCCTCTTTGCTGCGGGGATGCAGGAACACGGGAAAATCGCCGCCCACCGGTATGAAGCCGCGCCGCGCCATGTCTTCCGGCGTGGCGCCCACCACGACCCAGTCGTGGTCGCCGGGCGGCAGGCCGAGCAGCGCGTCGCGCACCGCGCCGCCCACGATATAGACCCGCAGGCCCGCGATGGCGGGATCGCGGCTCATGGCAGCGCGGTGGTTTCGGCGCCCAGCGGCACGACGCTGCCCAGGCGTTCTTTCAGGGACTGGGGCTGGCCGCTGAACATGGCGGCGTAATAGACCGCGTTGGACATCACGTTCTTGACGTAGGTGCGCGTTTCCGTGAAGGGGATGGTCTCGGCGAAGATCGCGCCCTCGACCGGATGGGTGAAGGTCGAGCGCCAGTTGTGCGGGCGGCGCGGACCGGCGTTGTAGCCGGCGCTGGCCAGCATCTGCGAGCCGTCCAGGTCGCGCAGCACCATGTTCAGGTAGTTGGTGCCCAGCACGGTGTTGGTGTCGAAATCGTTGACGCTGTCGGGCGTGAAGTCGCTCATGCCGATCTTGCCCGCCACCCACTTGGCGGTGGCCGGCATCAGCTGCATCAGGCCGGAGGCGCCCACGTGCGAACGCGCGTCCATGATGAAGCGCGATTCCTGGCGGATCAGGCCGTAGACCCAGGCCGGGTCCAGCGCGATGGCGTTGGCCTTGGCGGTGACGCGGCCCTCGAAGGGCGCGATGAAGCGCTGGCTGAAATCGAATTCCTTCTCGGTGCGGTCGGACGTGTTGACCACCCGGTCGTAGATGTTCTCGGCCCGGGCCAGTTCGGCGGCGGCCAGCAGCTGGCGGTCGCTCATGCCGCGCAGGCTGTAATTCCATTCCGGCACCGCCTCGGCGCGCCAGCCCAGGCGGAACAGCTGGACCGCGCGGCGCAGGCCCGGGTTGGCGCGGGCCTCGGCGATTTCCTGGTCGGTCACGGGCGCCGGACGCGGCGGCACGTTGATGCGCCGGCCCAGCTCCTCGGCCGCCAGCTGGCCGTAGAAGTCGAAGCGGTCCGCGATGCTGGCGTAGGCGGCCGCGGCCTGTTCCTTGTTGCCCAGCGCGGCCTGGCCGCGCGCCTTCCAGTACACCCACGAAGGGTCCGCCTGCTGCGCCGGCGGCATCTGGTCGATGGATTCGATGACCCACTTCCAGTCGATCTTGGGCTGGCGCAGGGCCGCGCGCACCTTCCAGGCGGCGTTGTATTCCGTCATGCGGATATGGCCGGCCTCGCGATACCAGTCGTCGGCGCGGCTGTCGAGCTTGAGCGCGGCGGTCAGCGCGTACTGGCTGCGGACCCAGGCCAGGTTCGACTTGGCCATCGCCTTGGACCACTCCCCGGACTTGGACCATTCGCGGCGCAGGTAGGAATCGGCCACGCTGACATCAGAGCGCGCCAGGCGGGCCAGCGCGATGGTCACCAGCTCTTTTTCGTTGCGGCCCACGGGCAGGCGGTCCTGGCGCGTCAGCCACCGCATCGGATCCTTCATGAGCTGATCGTAGGCTTTCAGGTCGCCGGGCTCGAAGATGTATTGCACGAACTTGCGCGCATCGGTCGTCTTGTTGGCCTCGATGGCGTCGCGCAGCTGCGGCTCGATCTCCTGCCAGCCGAGCACGCCGTCGGCCACCAGCTGGTCATACAGCGCCCAGCAGGCCGAGCCCGGCGCGAAGGCGCTGGTGGCCTGCGCGGCGGTGACGCGCTTGCCGGTCATGTGCTGGGCGTCCAGGATGGCGCATTCGATCTGGGCGTTGCTGTTTTTCACCGGCGCCAGCTTGCGCACGGTTTCGAAGTCGCCGCTGCGCGCGGCCGCAAGCAGCCAGTCGCCGCGCAGCCGGTCGGCCAGATAGGAATCCGGATTGCTGCTGACGAACTGCTGCAGCGCGGCGGTGGGCCGGCCGCTGGCCGGCGGCGTCCACAGCTGATAGCGCAGCAGCCAGTATTCGGGATACATGCCCAGCGGGTCGGACTTGGCCTGCGGCACCAGCGCGCCCAGGATGGACCACTGCTTGCGCTGCATGGCCTCGCGCGCGGCCACCACGGCGGCCAGCGCGGGCGTATCGTTGGTGGGCGGCAGGCCCGCCAGCACGGCGGGCGGCACGGAAATGAGAGGCTGCGCGGCCTGGGCGGCGGCCTGCGGCTGGGCATTGATGGACGCGTTGCGCTGCTGCGCGTCCACCGGCGCACAGGCCGCGGTGAACAGCGCCAGGAGCGGCAGCCAGCGGCGCAGCCCGGCTCCGGCGACGGCGCCCGCGGCCTTGTGCGCGGATTTCTGATACCGTCCGGTTTGGAGAGTTTGTGTCATGCGCCGTCCCTCATTCGACCGCCAAAGCCGCCGCCACTTCCGCCATCTTTGTCCATTCCTGTCACTACCACCGCATGAGTACGCAAAATATTCCAGAGAATACCGCAGTCCAGCTACGCGCGCGATTGCGGAAAATGCGCGCCGAACTGCCTGAAAACCAGCGCGGCCGCGGCGCCCTGCTGATGCGCGCGCGGCTGTTCACCTGGCTGAACGCGGCGCGCGACGAAGCGGTCCGCGCCGGCCGCGCCGCGCCCGCCACCGTGGCCGCGTTCTGGCCCATGGCCGACGAGCCCGACCTGCGCCCCCTGCTGCAGCAATGGGCCGACGGCGGCGTGGCCGTGGCGCTGCCGGTGGTGCGCGAACGCAATGCGCCGCTCGCCTTCCTGCCCTGGACACCCGAGGCCGAACTGCGCGCGGGCCCCTACGGCATCCAGGAACCGGTGCACGGCGCCGAACTGCTGCCCGACGTGGTGCTGGTGCCCACCCTGGGCTACACCGCCCAAGGCGACCGCCTGGGCTACGGCGGCGGCTACTACGACCGCAGCCTGGCCGCGCTGCGCGACCGCGGCCACCCGTTCATCGCCATCGGCATCGCCTGGAGCTGCGGCGCGCTGGACGCCGGCTACGCGCCGGCCGCGCATGACTTCCCGCTGGACGCGGTCCTGACCGAGGACGGCTGGGTGCCCGCCGCGCCGCTGGAGCAAGGCGGCGCCGGCGGCACCACGCTGCACAGCTACCGCCTGAGCTGACGCCGCTGCGACAGCCTGCGGTTTGCACCAAAACGGTGCAAACCGTAACGCGCGCCGGAACGCCCCGCAATACAATGAATGCGGCATGGCTTTTCCCGGTTCCGATCATGACCTATTGCGTCGCGGCCCGTCTCGATTCCGGCCTGGTGTTCCTTTCCGACTCCCGCACCAATGCGGGCGTCGACCAGATCAGCGTCTTTCGCAAGATGACGGTTTTCGAGCGCGCCGGCGACCGCGTCATGACGCTGATGACTTCGGGCAACCTGGCGGTCAGCCAGGCCGTGCTGAACGCGCTCACGCGCCCTCGCCCCGAAGGCTGCGAAACGCTCTGGAGCGCGCCCGACATGTTCGAGGCCGCCTGCGTGGTCGGCGCGGCGGTGCGCGAGGTCTACCGCCACGAAGCCGCCGCCCTGCACGAGCAGCATGTCGACTTCAACGTCAGCCTGATCTTCGGCGGCCAGATCGGCGCCGAGCGCTGCCGGCTGTTCCAGGTGTACTCGGCCGGCAACTTCATCGAGGCCGGCCAGGAATGTCCGTACTTCCAGATCGGCGAGGCCAAGTATGGCAAGCCCATCCTGGACCGGGTGCTGCGCCCCGACACCTCGCTGGACGAAGCCGCCAAGTGCGCGCTGATCTCCATGGACTCCACGCTGCGCTCCAACATCTCGGTCGGCCTGCCGCTGGATCTGCTGGTCTACGGCGCCGATACGCTGCGGGTCACGCATTTCGCCTGCATCGACGAGAACAATGAATACTTCCGCATGATCCGCGGCAGCTGGGGCGAGCGCCTGCGCCAGGTCTTCGCCGAAATCGCCGCTCCGCTGTGGACCAGCCCCGAGGCCCCGACCTCGCTGGTGCCGCCCAGCCGCGTGCACCAGCCGCTGCGCGCCGAACCGGCCGGCGAAACGGGCGCAAGCCACCCGGCACCGCAGTCGCTCGCCGAAGACCCGGGCAAGAAGCAGGCGGGCTAGCGGCGGGCCATCGAATCCGGCCGCTCGCCCTCGTTGCCGGGATTCAGTCCGATACAGGGGTGTCGAGGCGTTCGGCTTCTTGCACCGGAGCGCGCAGGGGACTACATTTTCGTCAACGCATATGCCCGTCATGTGCCCACCTTCCGAGGCCCGCCGCAATGAATTGCGGCGGGCTTTCGTGTTTTGGTCCGGGCCGCTTCATGCGTGACATTTCCATGCACTGAAGGGTAAACAATCGGCTCCCGCGCAATACACTGCGCTATACCGTCAGGAATGTGCAGCGATACAGCCAACTGCGGACCGCCACGGGCCGATTGCTCAACCATATCCGGCAGATCGGCGGGCACGTGGTCTACAGCGGCGAACGCAAGACGGCCAGCACCTCGCGGCACCAGTCCGCAGAACGCTTCAAACACCAGCTGCTACGCATTGTCCGACGTGCGGACCGCTTCTTCTCGGCGCGGCAGGCCACCTTCATGCTCCTGGTCGACGAGCAACAAGCCGGCGGCAGTTGGCGCGAAATGAACGTGGAGGTCTGCACGCTGGCAATGTTCGAAGATGCCGCCCACCGATGCAGAACCCTGATCGAGCCGCTGATCCAAGGCGAGAGCCATCTTTTCCAGACGCTGCAGTGCGCGGACTGGATCTGTGGTCTGGTGGGCCGCCTGTGCGCGTATGAGGTGGCGTCCAGTCAGTACCGGGACTGGGAGATATTCCACCGCTACTTTTACGATCGGCTGCAGGCGGTCGCCCTGCCCTGCAGCGGCCTGGAACGATGCGAACGGCCGGCGATGCCCGCGGGTAGCCAGCCTTCCGTATAAACCCTCCTTTCCAGCTACCGAAACCCGGCTTGCAGAACCGCGAATTCTCATCCGGGCGCGGGTGGGCCACACTGGCCATGGCCCGTCATGCTTTGCCCTGGGGGCCCCCGATAAAACCACGAGGAGCGAGACATGCCCCCTATTTTCATGCGCGCGGCCCGACGCGCCGCCTGGCCGGTCCTGGCCCTTTCGTGCCTGGCGGCCGGCAATGCGGCCGCGCAAGGCGCCTATCCCAACCATCCGATTTCGCTGGTCGTGCCCTTCGCCGCGGGCGGACCCACCGACGTAGTCGCGCGCAGTCTGGGCGCATCCATGGCCAAGACGCTGGGCCAGAGCATCGTCATCGAGAACCGCACGGGCGCCGGCGGTACGCTGGCCTCGCAGCACGTGGCGCGCGCCGCGCCCGACGGCTACACCTTCCTGATCCATCACAACGGCATGGCCACCGCGCCGGCGCTGTACCGCAAGCTGTCGTTCAATCCGCTGACCGACTTCGCCTATGTCGGCCAGGTGGCCGACGTGCCCATGACGCTGCTGGGCCGCAAGGACCTGCCGGCCGACGGCATGCCGGCCTTCATCAAGTACGCGCGCGAAAACGGCAACAAGATCAACCTGGCCAATGCCGGCCTGGGCGCCGTGTCGCAGCTTTGCGGCATGCTGCTGCAGGAATCGCTGGGCGTGCAGTTCACCACCGTGCCCTACGCCGGCACCGCGCCGGCGATGACCGCGCTGCTGGGCGGCCAGGTCGACGTGCTGTGCGACCAGACCACGCAGACCATTCCGCAGATCAAGGCCGACCGCGTGAAGCTGTACGGCGTCACCACGCTGGAACGCATCAAGACGCTGCCCGATGCGCCGACCTTGCAGGAAAGCGGCCTGAAGGGCTTCGAGGTCAAGGTGTGGCACGGCGTCTACGCGCCCAAGGGCACGCCGCCCGAGGCCATCGCCAAGTTCAACGCGGCCCTGCGCGCCGCGCTCAAGGACCCGGCCTTCACGCAGAAGATGGCCGAGCTGGGCGCCGAGATCGTGCCGGAATCCAAGCAGACGCCCGAAGGCCTGCAGACCTGGCTCAAGAGCGAGGTCGACAAGTGGGGCGGCGTGATCCGCAAGGCGGGGGTATACGCCGACTGAAGCACGGCGGGCAGCGGCGGTTGCCGGTGCCCGTTCATGAATATATATTGCCGTGCATGAGTACGAACGACGTAAAAAGCGCCCGGCGGGTGCTGGACATCCTGCAGTTCTTCGCCGCCACCCAGGCGCCCGCCACCCTGTCGCAGATTTCGGCGGGGCTGGGCATACCCAAATCCAGCTGCCTGGCCCTGCTCGACACGCTGGAAGGCGATGGCTATGCGCACCAGACCGCGGGGCGCTATTACCTGACCCGGCGCTGGCTGAACGAAGCCAGCACGGTGGCCGAACATGACCAGCTGACCACGCGCATCCGGCCCACGCTGGAAGCGCTGCGCGACGAGCTGGGCGAGACGCTGATCCTGGCGCAGCGCGCCGGCGACCACGTGGTCTACCTGGACGTCGTCGAACCCGAACGCATCGTGCGGTTCACGGCCAAGGCCGGCCAGCGCAAGCCGCTGCACGCCTCGGCCTCCGGACGCGCCCTGCTGGGCGCCATGGCGCCCGCCGAGCGCGAGGCGCTGGCTGCGCGCCTGAGCCTGGACCGCTACACCAGCCAGACCGTCAAGACCCACAAGCAGCTGCTGCGCCTGATCGCGTCCGAGGCCGAGCGCGGCTGGCACGTGAACCTGGCGGAACACCAGGCCGACACGCTGTCGGTCGCCGCCCCCCTGATGCTGTACGGCACGGTGCTGGCGCTGGTCGTGGGCGCGCCGCTGGACCGGTCGGCGGCCAAGGCCGACGCCATCGGCCAGACCCTGCTGGCCGCCAGCCGCCAGCTGGCCCAGCGCATCGACACCCCCGCCCCGCTCGCCCGGTAGGGCTTTTCCCCTGCCGCTGCCCGCGCCCGGTTCCCGGGCGCGGTTTCCCCCCTTTCCTTCCCCGGATTCCCGCGGCCGCCCGCCAGGCCCGCGGCGACGCCATGCGGGTTTACGCCTAGGCCCGGGCGTTGCCGACACGCGTTCATGAATATAAACTTTTGTTCAAGAGTAAGAACGCCGACGGAATCCCTCTGTTGCGGCGACTCCGGAACCGGGCTGGCGCCCGGCGCTCTCCCCCAGAAGGAAGAAACATGGCTGGCCTCTATTACGAACAGTTTTCCGTCGGACAGGCTTTCGATCATGCCTGGACCCGCACCCTGACCGAGATGGACAACGTGCTGTTCAGCTCGCTGACGATGAATGTGCAGCCGCTGCACCTGGACGCGCATTTCGCCGCGAAGACCGAATTCGGCAAGCCGCTGGTCAACAGCCTGTTCACGCTGGGCCTGCTGATCGGCATGACGGTCAACGACACCACGCTGGGCACCACGGTGGCCAACCTCGGCATGACCGACGTGAATTTCCCCAAGCCGGTCTTCGCCGGCGACACGCTGCATGTGCGCACCCGCGTGCTCTCCATACGCGAGAGCCGCTCGCGCCCGGACGCGGGCATCGTCGAGTTCGAGCACACCGCCCTGAACCACCGCGACGAAGTGGTCGCCACCTGCAAGCGCTCGGCCCTGATGCGCAAGCAGCCCTAGGAGGCTCGCCATGACCCGATCCCTGCTCTTCGTGCCCGGCGATTCCGCGCGCAAATTCGAGCATGCCGCCGCCAGCGCGGCCGACGCGCTGATCCTGGACCTGGAGGATTCCGTCGCGCCGGACCAGAAAGCCGAAGCCCGCGCCCAGGTGCGCGCCATGCTGGAACGCGGCGCGGCCGGCAAGTCCCTGTGGGTGCGGATCAACGCGCTGGACAGCGGCGCTGCGCTGGCCGACCTGGCGGCCGTGATGCCGGCCGCTCCCTGCGGCATCGTGCTGCCCAAGTGCCGCAGCCGCGAAGACATGCGCCAGCTTGCGCACTACCTGGACGCGTTCGAGGCGGCCGCGGGCGCCGCCGCCGGCGCCACCCGCATCCTGGCCATCGTCACCGAAACCGCGCAGTCGCTGTTCGGGCTGCACGATTACCGCGACGCCACCGCCCGCCTGTGGGGCCTGTCCTGGGGCGGGGAAGACCTGGCCGCCGACGTGGGCGCGCTGCGCAACCGCGATGCCGGCCGCTATACCGAACCGTTCCGGCTGGCGCGCTCGCTGTGTCTGATGGCCGCGGCCGCCGCCGGCGTGCGCGCCATCGACACGGTCTGCGTGGACCTGGACGCGCCTGATGTGCTGGCCGACGAGTCCCGCGAGGCTTTCCGCGACGGCTTCGTCGGCAAGATGGCGATCCATCCGCGCCACGTCGACGCCGTCAACGCCGCGCTGACGCCCGACGCGCAGCAGCTGCAATGGGCGCGGGCCGTGATCGACGCGTTCGCGCAGCATCCCGGCGCGGGCACGCTGCGGCTGGACGGCAAGATGATCGACCGGCCGCACCTGCGCCTGGCGCGCCGCCTGCTGGGGGAGGACTGAGCATGCCCGGACCGCTGCACGGCATACGCGTCATCGACATGACCAGCGTGGGCATGGGGCCCATGGCCACCCAGATGCTCGGCGACATGGGCGCGGACGTGATCAAGATCGAGTCCGCCGAAGGCGACGTGTTCCGCCACGTCACGCCGCAGCGCCATGCCGCCATGAGCCACACCCACCTCAACCTCAACCGCAACAAGCGCAGCGCGGTGATCGACGTCAAGACCGCCGAGGGCCGCGCGCAGCTGGACGCGCTGATCGGCGGGGCCGACGTGTTCATCTCCAACATGCGCGCGCCCGCCATGCGCCGCCTGGGCCTGGACTACGCGACGCTGGCGGCGCGCTTTCCCGAGCTGGTGTATTGCGCCTGCTACGGCTATTCGGAAGCCGGCCCGTACGCCGGACGCGCCGCCATCGACGACACCATCCAGGCGGCCTCGGGCATGGCCTGGCTGCAAGGCGGCGCGGGCGCCGGCGCGCCCTGCTACGTCAATTCGGTGGTCGCCGACAAGGTGGTGGCCCTGTACGTGGCCAACGCCGTGACCAGCGCGCTGCTGGCGCGCGAACGCGGCGCCGGCGGCCAGGCGGTCGAGGTGCCGATGTTCGAATGCATGGTGGCCTTCCTGGCGCCGGAACATCTGGCCGGCCTGACCTTCGTGCCGCCCGAGGGCCCGGCGGGCTACACGCGCCTGCTCAACGAATACCGCCGCCCGTTCCGCACGCGCGACGGCTACATGAGCGTGGTGCCCTACACCACCCCGCAATGGCAGCGCTTTTTCGACCTGACCGGCCATCCCGAGATGGCGCAGGATCCGCGCTACCAGACCCTCAACAGCCGCAGCCGCCATTTCCCGGAGCTGTACCGCTACGTGGAGACGGTGCTGGCCGAACGCAGCACCGGGCAATGGACCGAACTGCTGGCCAGCGCCGACATCCCCTTCGCGCCGGTCAATGGCTTCGAGGAGCTGCTGGCCGACCCCCATCTCAAGGCCACCGGCTTCTGGCACGAATCGGAGCATCCCACAGAAGGACGCCTGATCCAGGCCGGCCTGCCCGTCAGGTTCAGCCGCACGCCGGGCGAGATCCGCCGGCATCCGCCGGGGCTGGGCGAACACACCGACGAGATCCTGGCGCTGGCGCGCGCCGGCCAAGCTCGCTGACCCGCACAAAGAAACAGAGGAGACAACCATGCACAACCCGATCCGAGCCGCCCTGGCGGCGGCCGCGCTCTGCGTGCCCGCGCTGGCCGCCGCCGGCGGCTACCCGCAGGCCGACAAGCCCATACGCTTCATCGTCGGTTTTCCGGCCGGCAGCACCATCGACAACGTCTCGCGCGTGGTGGTCGACGACATCCGCGCCCGCACCGGCGCGCAGATCGTCGTCGAGAACAAGCCGGGCGCCCTGGGCGTGCTGGGCGTGGACGCCGTGGCCCGGGCCGCGCCCGACGGCTACACCATGATGCCCAGCTCCAGCGCCACCAGTTCCTCGGGCCCCTACCTGTCCAAGGCGTTCCAGCGCTATGACGCGATCAAGGACTTCACCCAGGTGGGCCGGGTGGTCCGGTTCGACGTGGTGATCGTCACGCGCGCCAGCGGCTCGTACGGCGACGCGCGCCAGCTGGTGGCGGCGGCCAGGCAGAAACCCCAGTCGGTGACCAGCGGCTACGGCTCGGGCACCGGCCAGGTGGTCGCGGCCGCCTTCAGCCGCGCCGCCGGCGCCGAGGTGCTGGGCGTGCCCTACAAGGGCCAGCCCGCCGCCGTGACCGACCTGCTGGGCGGGCGCATCGATTTCGTGGCGGCCGACCTGGGCGCGGTGCTGCCGCAGATCCGCGCGCAGAACCTGAACGCCGTGGCGCTGGTCTCCAGCAAGCGCTCGACCATTCTGCCCGCGGTGCCCACGGCCGGCGAGCTGGGCATGGGCAGCCTGGACCTGACCGGCTGGATCGGCGTGGCCGGCCCGGCCGGCCTGGCGCCCGAGGCGGCCAAGTGGTGGGCCGACCAGTTGAGCGCGACGATGCGCGATGCCGCCGTCCAGGAACGGCTGCGCGCGATGGGCATGGAGCCGGACCTGGCGGTCGGCGAGCCTTTGCAGCAATTCGTCCGGTCGCAGTATGAAGCCTGGGGCGAGCAGATCCGCCAGGCGGAGATTCAGCCGGAATAGATTCTGCCTGCGAAAAAAATGGCGGCCATGGCCGCCATTTTTTTCATTCCGGCAACTACCCCTGCAGCGACAATTCCCGCCACACCGCCATCGGCGCTTCGGCGTGGTTCAGGGTGTAGAAATGCAGGCCCGGCGCGCCGTTGTCCAGCAGCGTCTGGCACAGCTCGGTCACCACGTCCACGCCGAAGGCGCGGATGGAGGCCTTGTCGTCGCCGAACTCCGCCAGGCGCAGGCGGATCCAGCGCGGCACTTCCGCGCCGCACATTTCCGAAAAGCGCAGCAGCTGCGTGTGGTTCGTGATGGGCATGATGCCCGGCACGATGGGCACGTCCACGCCCTTGGCCTGGGCCCGGTCGACGAAGTCGAAGTAGGCGTCGGCGTTGAAGAAGTACTGCGTGATGGCGGCATTGGCGCCGGCCCGCACCTTGCGCACGAAATGGTCCAGGTCGGCCGAGGGGTTGGCCGCCTGCGGATGCATTTCGGGATAGGCCGCCACTTCGATGTGGAACCAGTCGCCGGTCTCCTCGCGGATGAACGTCACCAGTTCGTTGGCGTAGCGCAGTTCGCCCGCATCGCCGCCCATGCCCGAGGGCAGGTCGCCGCGCAGGGCGACCACGCGCCGCACGCCTTCGCTCTTGTAGGCCTGGAGGATGTCCCGCAGGTCCTGGCGCGAGGCGCCGACGCACGACAGGTGCGGCGCCGCATCGCAGCCCAGGTTGCGCAGCGTGCGCACGGCGTCCGCCGTGCCCGCACGCGTGGAGCCGCCCGCGCCGAACGTCACGCTGACGTACTTGGGCTGGATGGCCAGCATCTGCTTGGCCGCGCGCACCAGCCGTTCTTGGCCGGCCAGGTCGCGCGGGGGGAAAAATTCCAGACTGAAAGCAGGAGAAATCGAATCGGACATATCAGCAGTTATCTATAAGCACTACGCGTCCCGCATGAACCGGGTGCGCCCCACCGGGATGCCGCGGAGCCGGCTTCGCCGGTCCGCCGGCATGCCCCCTTGAGGGGGAGCGCGCAGCGCTCGGAGGTGGGATCGACTCTAGGGGATCAGTTTGGTGAGCAGGCCCGAGATGATGCTGTACAGGATCGCACCGCCCACGGCCCACCAGAACCCGTTGACCTGGAAGCCCTTCAGCACGGAGCCGACGAACCAGAACAACAAGGCGTTGATGACGATGAGGAAGAGGCCCAGCGTGACGATCGTAATGGGCAGCGTCAGCAGCACCAGCACCGGCTTGACTAGCATGTTGACCAGGCCCAGCACCAGCGCGGCGATGAGCGCAGAACCGAAGCTGGCCACGGTGATGCCGGGCAGCAGATAGGCAACCGCCAGCAGGGCCACCGCGTTCAGGATCCAGACGAGTATCAATGCCATGTTCGACCTCCTGTGTTGGGTCCGCCGGCCTCGCGGCCGCAATGCGGTCGCGAGAGGGAGCTGCGGACCGGTAAGCCCGCGCCGACATGGCGCGGTACTTCCCCTATTTTGCTACAACCCTCAATAACGGTAGTGGTTGGGCTTGTACGGGCCTTCGACCGGCACGCTGATGTAGTCGGCCTGTTCCTGGCGCAGGGTGGTGAGCTTCACGCCCAGCTTCTTCAGGTGCAGGCGCGCGACCTTCTCGTCCAGGTGCTTGGGCAGCACGTAGACTTCGCCCGACTTGTAGGCCTCGTTGCGCGTGTACAGCTCGATCTGGGCGATCGTCTGGTTGGCGAACGACGAGGACATCACGAACGACGGGTGGCCGGTGGCGCAACCCAGGTTCACCAGGCGGCCCTGGGCCAGCAGGATGATGCGCTTGCCGTCCGGGAAGATGACGTGGTCGACCTGCGGCTTGATCTCTTCCCACTTGCAGTCGGCCAGGCTGGCGACGTCGATTTCGTTGTCGAAGTGGCCGATGTTGCACACGATGGCCTGGTCCTTCATGGCGTTCATGTGCTCGCGCGTGATG
>Ga0182742_1003332_pt1 | contig 15916 bp, 16 predicted proteins | sample eDN5th37CBELigMG_FD_128880 | JGI IMG/M metagenome (GOLD analysis project Ga0182742, IMG submission 128880) | Enriched Miracle-Growth compost microbial communities from Emeryville, California, USA - eDNA 5th pass 37_C BE-Lig MG (version 2)... ...
GAGCCTTCTTGAAGTACGGTATGGCTGCCGACGCCCCGTGGATATATCCAAGGAGGTTCACCCGGATGACCTGCTCGTGTGCCTCTGCAGGCGTCGCCTCCAGGGCGCCGACTGCTCCCACCCCGGCATTGTTGACCCAGACGTCTATGCTGCCGTGGCCGAACTCTGCGGCATGCTGGGCCAGCTTCGTCATGCAGTCGGCGCGGGTGACGTCGGTCGGCACTACCAGCACTTCAGCGCCCAGCTCACGGCAGGACTCCGCAACGGGATCGAGTGTGGCCCGACGCCGGGAGGCCAGTACCAGGCGTGCACCGCGACGGGCGAATGCTTCGGCCGTCGCGCGGCCAATGCCGCTGGAGGCACCTGTGATGACGACGGTCAGGGGACTTGAGGAGACGGTGTGCATGGGATGAACTCTCATTGCGTCTTGTGCTCGGGCTTGCCTTTGCGAGGCGTCGCAGCCATCTTGCCAAGCTCCTTCTCATCCATTGATTCGTACATCGATCTGGCAGGTCCCTTCAGATCCTTCACCTTCTTGTCACCGTGCTTGGCGGCAAGCGCGACGCCGGCTGCCATTTGCTGGGCCTTGGATTTGGCTGGCATGGGAAACCTCTCATGAAATGGTGGGCGTTGCATAGCAATTTTCAGACCGATTCACACGTTCGACGAAAGCGGAAAGAAACCAATCACGGCTCGGTCGAGGCAAAAAACTGTCACGAAACTGACAATTTGATTTTAAGCTGGACGGCGAAATGCTCAGCCAAGTTCGCCCTCTGCCGGCACGGCAGTTGCTATGAAGCCGTCGAAACAGTTCTGCGGAGTTACCATGCGGCAGCCTAGTGTCGCTGGGTCGGCAGCCATTGCCATCAGGTGGAACTGATATTTCTGACATGGAGCTGAATAATGAACGTGAAAATGACAATTCTGGGGCTTTCTCTGGCTGGCCTGGCGACACTGGCAGGCTGCTCCTCGCCGTCCGTGATCACGACGACCGATGGCGAGAAGATCATGACGGCAGACAGACCCGAGACAGACAGGGACGACGGCTTTGTGGAATATGAGCAGAACGGGCAGGAAAAGCGCGTCAACCGTTCCGAAGTCCGCAGTATCGAAGAAGTGAAATAGCAAAGGAAAGGCCGCTCATTCAGGCGGCCTCTCCTTCAGCTTTACGGGTCGTGCCTCGACTCTCATTGAAGCAGTCGTTGCGCACGCTCCTGCAGCGCGGGATCCCTGTCCACGGCTTCGCTCAGGTCGTTGAACTCCTGCACGGTCAGGCCATTGGCCTGCACGGTCTGCACCATTTTCTGGTTCGCCTGCTGCATCAGCTGCTGCTGGGCCGCCTGGTCATTCACGCCCTGCAACTGCTGGCTGTACTGTTGCGACATGACGGCGACCTGCTGTGCGGAGGCCACGAATTGCTGCAGCTTCTCGTCGGAAACGTTCTCGGATGCGGCAACTCCGGCCGTGGGACGCCCCTGCGACGCCGCGGGCGCAGCGGCCTGGCCAGGGGCCTGTCCTGCTTGCGCTGCGGCAGCCGAAGCAGGAGATCTGGACTCGCTCAGGCTGGATACCGGTGCTTCCTGGGCCATGGAGACAGAGGAAGCGCCGAGAAAAAGAAACGTGGCAAGGGCCGTGGCAGCCTGAATGCGTTTGGTCATGCATACACCTCCTGGTTTCAATCGAGCAGCCAGTATGGGCGTAAGGCAACGGCCAGAACGCATTCTTTTGTTTACTCATGTGTCCGGAAATGACGGCGCCGCAGCTGCGGAGGCCGCCATGTCGTGGGGCTTGCGGGGTGGTCTGAAGCGGTCAGAAGTCTTCGTCGCCGGAGAAGTCGTCGCCGCCTTCGTCGTACCCACCTTCGTCGTACCCGCCTTCGTCTTCCGGAGCGGCTGCTGCGTCGTCGGCAGGGGCCTCTTCGGCAGGTGCCGCCTGTGCATCATTGCCGCCGAACATGCCGCCCAGCAGGCTGCCCAGCATCATGCCGCCGGCAACGCCCAGGGCAGTCTGCGCTGCGCCAGCCAGGAAGCCGCCGCCTGCGCCGGGGGCGGATCGTCCGAACCCGCTGGAAGATACCGGTGCGGCCTGAGGCTGCGCATTCTGGCGCGCCGATCCCTGCGAGCTGCTGCGGCCGAAGCCGAACAGCCCGCTGCCGGACGACGAGGGCTGGGCCTGCACCGACGCCGGGGCAGGCGTACCTCGCTCCAGCGTGGAGATCTTCTTCTGGGCTTCTTCCAGAGCCTGCTGTTGCACCAGAACGGTCTGGGCAAGGTAATAGGCAGAGCCCGGTTGCGCGGCAAGTTTTGACTGAATGTAGGCCTCGGCCTCGCTGTCTCGGGGGCCTGCCGTACCTTCTACCTGTGCCAGGCGGGTAAAGACGGATTCAATGGCTTGTTTGTCCTGCGGATTCATGAACTGGCTCCTGGCTATGATGCGGGAACGATGAAGGGCTGTTCCCGGGAAACTCGTGGGATAGACAGGAAAATCGACGTTTGGTTTCGTCGGGCTCGATGAGGTTCGTCGACCTCGGGATGACCGGCCCGGTGCCACAGCAGGCCAGGGCAGTGGACAGCTCGGAAAGACAGCGCCACACAGACGGGAGCGCCTCCGGCCAGGACACGCTCTGCGCTATATTGCTGAAGTCCCTTCAGGAATCGATTCCTTGCTACGTATGCGCTTGCGGCGATGGTTGTCCTTGTTTCTGGTGCTCCTCATCATCCTGGGGCTGGCTGCAATCCTCTTTCGGCAATGGCAGGGGCCGGTCGTCCCTGCGTATGGCATGGCGCTGCATCCGCTGGTCCAGAAGGTGGTCGCCACAGGGCGGGTCGTCGCGGCGTCGCGGGTACAGGTGGGCAGCGAGATCACTGGCGTGGTCGTGGAGCGGCGGGTCAGGGAAGGAGATCGCGTCGCACCCGGCGACGTGCTGGTGGTACTGCGCGCAGAAGAGCTCGAGGCGCGGGTGCGGGAGGCCCGGGCAGCCCTCGACCAGTTGAGGCGCTCACGTCGGCCGCAGGCGCTCGCGGCGTTGCGCGAGGCCAATGTCCGCGTTGTCCAGGCGCGCCGGGAAGCCCAGCGCCGTGCCGATCTGCTGAATGCGCGGGCGGTATCGCGCGAGGTAAAGGAACAGGCCGACCAGGTGCTGGCTACGGCCGTGGCAGCCGCGCAGCGTGCGCAGCTCGAGGCGGATGCATTGGCTCCAGGCCAGTCCGAGGAAAGGATGTTGCAGGAACGCCTGGCTGCAGCCGAGGCTGCCCTGGCGCGCACCGTCCTGACGTCCGAGGTGGCCGGCACGGTGCTGACGCGAGCGGTCGAACCCGGCGACCAGGTCCAGCCGGGCCGTGTCCTGCTGGAGATCGCGCGCAGCGGCAACACGGAGATGCTGGTGCCGGTGGACGAGAAGAATCTGGCCACGCTCCGGGTGGGGCAGGGAGCGCAGGTCGTGGCCGATGCGTATCCGGCTCAGCCGTTCGAGGCCGTCGTGACCTTCATTGCACCGGCCATCGATCCCCAGCGTGGTACGGTGGATGTGCGTCTGCAGGCCGATCCCGTGCCGGAATTCCTGCTCGAGGACATGACAGTAAGCGTCAACATACTGACTGCGCGTCGCGAGCAGGCATTGGTGGTGCCCAACGATGCCCTGCACGGCACGACACCGGACACGGCATTTGTCTGGCGGGTGAAGGACGGCACGGTCGAGCGTGTCGATGTCCGGCTGGGCCTGCGGGGCCTGGCTCTCAGCGAGGTCCTGACCGGCCTGCAGGCGGGGGACTGGGTGCTTCTCGGCGGGCCGTACTCGACAGGACAGCGTGTCCGGCTCGCGCCCCAGTCCCTGCCTCTGGCTGAATCAGGAAAGCTGCAGACTGGCAGCGGTGTTCCCGGCTGACGCCCATGTGGATCGAATCCAGAATAGCGCTGAGGTTCCTGCGCCAGGGAAAGACCCAGACAGCCCTGATCGTGGTGGGCATTGCCGTGGGTGTGGCGGTCATCGTGTTCATCACGGCAATGGTCACGGGGTTGCAGGCAAACCTGATAGAACGCACCCTGGGCACGCAGGCGCATATCCGCGTCGAGCCGCTCGATGAGGTCAATCAGGTGCTTCCTGTCGGACCCGGCATCGTGCAGCTGATCCTGGAGGACAAGCGGGCGCAACGGCTGCGTTCCATCAATAACTGGCCCCAGGTCCGCGATACGCTCGACACGCTTCCCGGCATTGTTGCGGTGTCTCCCGTGATGACCGGACCCGCCATGGCAAGACGCGGTGATGCCGTCGAATCGGTTGCATTGATGGGCGTGGATCCGGAACGCTACCAGAAGATTATCCCGATCGAGCAGGACATGATCTCCGGCCAGTTCCGGCCGGGAGCGGGAGATGCCGTCATCGGCAGGCTGCTGGCGGAAGACCTCGGGCTGCGGCTGGGCGGCAAGCTGCGTCTCGAGACAGGCAAGGGCGCCAGCACCGTGGTCAATGTTGTGGGAGTGTTCGAGCTCGGGGTGCGCGAACTGGATTCGCGCTATGTCTATGTCGACCTGAAACAGGCCCAGTCCCTGCTGGATCTCCCCGGGGGCGTGACGCTGATCGATGTGGGCGTGGCCGATATATTCGGAGCGGACGAAATCGCTAACCGTATCGGCAGCCTGACCGACCTGAAGTCGGAAAGCTGGATGCAGAGCAATACCCAGCTGATGAACGCGCTGGACTCGCAGCGCCTGTCCACGAACATGATCAGCACTTTCGTCGCCATATCCGTGGCGTTCGGCATCGCCAGCGTGCTGGCCATCAGCGTGACGCAGCGCACGCGCGAGATCGGTATCCTGCGGGCGATCGGCACCACGCGCGAGCAGATGCTGCGTGTCTTCCTGCTGCAGGGGGGCGTACTCGGGATGGCAGGTTCCGCGATCGGCAGCGTGGCGGGGCTGGGGCTGGTGGCGGTCTTCAACAACCTGGGACCCGGTCTGTTCTACATACCGCTTCCGCCAGCGCTCATTCCGGTTGCGGTGGCGGCTGCCACGCTGACGGGCATTCTTGCCGCAGCGGTGCCGGCGTGGCGAGCCTCGCGCCTGGATCCTGTGGTGGCGATACGCTATGTCTGAAGAAAACGGCCCCGTGCTCCAGCTCAGTGGACTGCGGAAGTCCTATAACGTGGGCCTGCCCACCGAGGTGGAGGTGCTCCATGGCATCGATCTTACCCTTCATCGTCATGACTTCGCCGCATTGATCGGACCGTCCGGCTCGGGCAAGAGCACCCTGCTCAACGTCATCGGCCTGCTGGATGCGCCGACGGCCGGCGAGCTTTACCTGCTCGGGCAGCCGACCCGCCTGATGGATGATGCCGCCCGTACCGCGCTGCGTGGTCGCTCAGTCGGCTTTGTCTTCCAGTTTCATCACCTCATCGAGGCCTTCTCCGCCCTGGAAAACATCCTGATGCCCTGGATGGTGACACATGGCCGTCCTGACAGGGCAGCCGAGGACCAGGCGCGCGCCTTGCTCGCCGATGTCGGCCTGGAGCAGCATGCGCAGAAAAAACCCAGCCAGCTGTCCGGCGGCCAGCAGCAGCGTGTCGCCATTGCGCGTGCGCTGATGACAAGGCCCGCGCTGCTTCTGGCAGATGAGCCGACCGGTAACCTGGATACCAGGACGGCAGCTACGGTATTCGAGTTGCTGCGCCGCTTCAACCGTGAATACGGCTGCGCGATCCTGGTTGTCACGCACGATCCGCGTCTGGCGGAAAGCTGCGACCGGACGATCCAGCTGGTGGACGGCGTTATCGTCAGCGGAGACGACAGCTTGCAATCGGGCAGGATGCCCCAACCTGACATCTGAATTCAATCTGCGGAAGACCGAACATGACCCCCATTTCCATCCTGGACCTCGTCCGAATCCGTCAGGGCAGCAATGCCCGGGTCGCACTCGACAACGCGCGTGACCTGGCAGCCCATGCAGAGAAGTGGGGATACCGACGCTTCTGGATGGCCGAGCACCACAACATGCCGGGCATCGCCAGTGCCGCGACCTCGTTGGCAATTGCCCATGTCGCTGCCGGCACCAGCAGCATCCGTGTCGGATCGGGCGGGATCATGTTGCCCAACCATTCGCCCCTGGTGATCGCCGAGCAGTTCGGCACGCTTGACGCCCTGTTTCCGGGACGCATCGACCTCGGCCTGGGGCGTGCGCCCGGCACCGACCAGGTCACCCTGCGCGCCCTGCGCCGCGATCCCATGAGTGCGGAGTCCTTTCCGCATGATGTGCTGGAGCTGCAGTCCTACCTGGAGCCTGCCGAGCCGGGACAGAGGGTGCAGGCGGTGCCCGGGGCAGGCAGCAGGGTGCCGCTGTGGATCCTGGGCTCGAGCACGTTCGGCGCTGCCCTGGCTGCAGAGCTGGGCCTGCCCTATGCCTTTGCTTCGCATTTTGCTCCTGCGTCGCTGCAGACTGCGCTCGAGGTGTACCGGGCACGCTTCAAGCCTTCGGCACAACTGGACGCTCCCTATGCCATGGTCGGCGTCAACATCATTGCCGCAGAGACCGATGACGAGGCTCGCCGCCTCGCCACGACCCAGCAGATGTCGTTTGCCGACCTCCTGCGCGGCGCAAGAGGCCTGAGCAAGCCACCCATCGATGACATCGAGGCATACTGGTCTGCGGCAGAGAAGGCCCAGGCCTCGCAGATGCTGGCGGTTTCCATCTACGGTTCCCGCGATACGGTACGCCAGGGCATCGACCAGCTGCTGGCCCGCACCCGGGCCGACGAACTCATCATCGTCTCGGATGTATTCGACCACGATGCGCGGCTGCGCTCGTATGAGCTGATTGCCGAAGCCGTCCGGACCTGAGGGACGCCGGGCCGCCCTGCCAGGCGAGTCGGGCGTCAGCCCTTCACCAAGCCACCGTCGACGATCAGGTTCTGGCCGGTGACGGCCCGGGACCAGGGAGAGAGGAAGAACAGTACAGCGTCGGCGAACTCTTCGGGCGAGGTGACGCGGCGCAGTGGCGTCAGCCCGGCGATGATGTCGAACACGGCTTCCGGCGTTGCAGAGCTGGCATCCGTCGTGCGCAGCAATCCGCCGGAAACCATGTTGACGCAAATGCCATGCGGTCCGAGATCGTTGGCAGCGGTCCGTGTCAGGGACAGCAGCGCGGCTTTGGCCGCCGTGTAGTCGTGGTAAGGGACCACAGGGTTCTGGAACAGATTGGTGCCGATGTTCACGATCCGGCCGGACCCATGCTGCTTCATGGCGGGAATGGCGGCCTGAATCGTGTTCAGCGCGCCGCGTACGGCGCCCTCCAGCTGCTGCGCAACGCGATCCCAGCTGAGCGTCTCGATGCCAGGCCGGGCGTCTCCATCAAAACGGAAGTTCACCAGCGCATTGTTGACCACCGACAGGATGGGCTGGCCCGTCTGCGCCCGTGCGGATGCAAACAGCCCTGCCACCTGAACGGGATCCGTGACATCGGCCTGCAGGGCAATGGCACGGGGGCCCAGTTCCCGCGCGAGTTCATGCGCACTCTGCTCGCTGTTGAGGTAATTGATGATGACGCCCGAACCCTGCCGGGCGATAGCCCGGGCAATGTGTGCGCCCAGGCCGCGGCCTGCTCCCGTCACCAGCGTCCAATGCTCCGAAAATGTCATGGCAACCTCTTTTGTTCATCGTATGGGATGTGCCGCATTAGACCTGATTCCGGCGCACAATCGTAGGCGTGGACGCAGTCTGCTCGCCAGGAAACGCAACCTGCATCGGAGCATGCGCCCTGTCTCCTGTGTCGGGCGCTCCCGGTCGGGAATGTTTGCTGCGACAAGGCGGACAAAGGATTACATTGCTCCTTGATCAATGATGGAGGCGGCTATGAAGAAGGCGGGTTTGGTATCGGTTGCGCTGATGTGCGGCCTCGTACTGGGTGGCTGTGCCACATACGATGACGACTACTACGGCCGGGGCTACGACAGCTGGGGGCAGCCCTATTACAGCGGCGGCTATTACAGCGGCGGCTACTATGATGGTTGGCGCGATACACGCAGGTGGGACAATGATCGCTATCGTCATCGCGACCACGATCGCCGCAGTGACAATGACAGGCGAAGGGTGGAACAGCGCTGGAACAACGACGACAGACGAGACCGGCAACGCGCCAGGGAAGAGCGTAACTGGGAGAACCGTGCACGTGGCGAAGCGGCAAGGCGCCATATCGAACGCAACGTCGATACGCGTGGCGATGTCACGTCGCGACCGCGCACGGGCAGTCGCCAGGAAATGCGTGATCGTGCCGAACGCCAGCGCGATCATGACATGAACAAACAGAACTAGGTTCGACCTGGTCAGGGGCTCGCAGGAAGGTCGGACATGGCGGGGTGTTCCCCATCCCTGCCGTGTCTAATGCCAATCTTTCGAGCCTGTCCAAGCCGCATGCGGTATCCTGCCTTTGGAGGGACCGAAATGCAGCAGAACAACTACGTATACAAGGGCTACAGGCTGATTGCCAACCTGTCGCGTACGACACCCGCAGCCGATGCGGTGTCGTCGAGTCCGTTTTTCACGGCCACCATACGCATCGTGCAGGCGAACGCCATCCAGGACGATGGGGATGAGTATGACGTTCCCTACTTCGTGAACGGCGGCGTTGCATACAGCCCGAAGGAGGCCATCGATATCGCAATCAGGTATGGCTGCGATATCGTCTCGGCCTGGGGGTGATCACCGGGACAGTACGGGCGTTGCCGAGCCCTGGGACTCCGTCCCGGCAGATCGCCACTCCTGCACCGCACCGCATACCAGCTCGGCCGTGGCGCACGACAGAGTCCATCCCAGATGACCATGTCCGGTGTTGTAGAAGACGCCAGGCGTTCTGCCGGCGCCCACCCTTGGCATCATGCTGGGCGTCATGGGGCGCAGGCCGGCCCAGGGTACGACCCGGCAGGTGTCCACGCCAGGAAACAGGCGCTGAGTCCACTCCACCAGCGGCCGAATGCGGTCGGCGCGAATATCTCTGTTCTCTCCGTTGAACTCGGCCGTGCCGGCCACGCGGAACCGGTCCTGCCCCAGGCGGCTGGTGACGATCTTGGCCGACTCGTCGAGCAGGCTGACGGTTGGCGCAGCATGCCGGCTCGCTTCATTGTCCAGGTACACGCTGATGGAATAGCCCTTGACGGGATAGATGTTGATCCGGTCTCCCAGCATGGCAGCCAGGCGCCGGCTTGCGATGCCTGCGCAGACGACGATGGCGTCGGTTTCCATCGTGCTGCGTGAGGAGGGCCGGCTGCCTTTCGCCTGATCCCGGACCGAGGCGCATTGCAGGGTGAACGTGGCGGCGCGGCGGCTGATTCCGGTGATCTCCGAGCCATGGACGAAGCGCACGCCCTTGCGGGCACAGGCCTCGGCCAGGCCGCGCGTGAACTTGTGGATGTCGCCCGTGGAATCGGACGGTGTGAAGAAGCCGCCATAGTAGGTCGCATCTCCCAGGGCAGGCTCGATGTCGCGCATTTCCTCGGGAGTCACCGCATATCGCTCCAGGCCGCCTTCGACCAGCAGCTGGTTGCCGCGACATGCGGCGTCGAAGGACGGCTTGTCGTGGTACAGGTGGAGGATGCCGCGGCGCTCGAGATCGAAGTCGATGGATTCGTCTCGGGCAATGCGAAAGAGATGCTCGCGTGCGGCAATGGCAAGCCGGGTGGTCTCGATGGTATTGGCGCGATGGTTTCGCATCTGGGCGATGAACTCTGCAATCCAGCTGTACTTGTGCCAGCTGGGCCTGGGATTGAAGAGCAGGGGAGCATCGCTGCGAAGCATCCAGCGCATGCCCTTGAGAAGGGTCGAAGTGCTGTTCCAGACCTCGGCATTGCTTGCCGAAAGCTGCCCGCCGTTGGCGAACGAAGTCTCCATGGCAGGGTAGCGGTGGCGTTCGACCACCGTGACCTCGAACCCTGCGTTCCGGAGTGCATATGCGGTCGTGACGCCGGTAATACCCGCGCCTATGACAGTGACGTGAGACATGATGGTATCGGTGCAAAAGGAGTTGCGGCCACGTGGCCGAAGCATCCCCATCTGTCCGGGTACCTGAGAGCTTCACCGTGCATGGCACGGATCCCCTTCGGTGGGCGAACGACGTCGCCTCTCTCCAGATCGTCTGAATGATGTGGTCCCTGGTGCCTGAGAGTTTCCGGGGCCGTTGCTCCGTCGGCGGCAGGCGGTGCGCCTGCACTCTTCCACATCATTGTTGCTGCGACACGTCAACGATACGAGCCGAAGACGCGCAGCGCAAGAGCCGTTGCGCCTAATACGACACCTCGCAGGCCCCTGTCGCATCGAGAGCCGGGAAAGGGCGGCCCGGGCTGTCAATCCAATATTTGGCGTATTACCTTCCGGCCCGCAGCCACCTATCATCATCGACGAATAGGTGCCAAGACCGCAGGAGCGAGCGTGCCGGGCGAACGGCGTGCCTCGCGCACTCTGCACAAGGATCTCCATATGCTCTCCAACGCTGTCCCGTCAGAGGCCTTCCAGGCTGACGAGAACACAGGGGTCTTCTGCCACCAGCTGGCTCAGACACTCTTTCCGATCTGCCGCAGCCTGACAGGGCCGGGCGTGCGCAAGACGCTATCCATCCTGTCCGAGCTTCTCCCCGGGCTCACCGTGCACGAGGTTGCTTCGGGGACCCAGGCATTCGACTGGGTCGTGCCGGACGAGTGGACCATCAGGCATGCCCATATCACCGACGAGTCGGGCCGTCGAATCGTCGATTTCCAGGAAAACAATCTGCACGTCGTCGGGTACTCGGAACCGGTGGACCAGTGGATGGACCTGGATGAGCTGGACAGGCACCTGTATTCCCTGCCGGACCAGCCCGATGCCATTCCCTACATAACGTCCTATTACACGCGCAGGTGGGGCTTCTGCCTGACCCACGCGCAGCGGCAGGAACTGAAGCCGGGCCGGTATCGGGTCAGCATCGATGCCGACCTGGGGCCGGGCGTGCTGAATTACGCTGAACTCGTCCTTCCCGGGAAAACCGAGAAGGAGGTCTTCCTTTCGACATATGTATGCCATCCGTCCATGGCGAACAACGAGTTATCGGGTCCCGTCGTGACCACGGCGCTGGCGCGATGGCTGATGTCCTTGCAGGACAGGCACTACACCTATCGCATCGTCTTCATTCCCGAAACCATCGGTTCCATCGTTTATCTGAGCCGTCATCTGGAGCATCTCAAGTCCCACGTCGTTGCAGGGTTCAATATCACCTGCATCGGGGACGAACGCTGCTATTCATACCTGCCGTCCCGGGCGGGAAACACGCTTGCAGACAGGGCTGCGCTTCATGCCCTTCGTCATATCGATCCGGAGTTCAGAAGATATACCTGGCTGAACAACGGCAGCGACGAGCGCCAGTACTGCTCGCCCGGCGTCGACCTGCCCATTGCTTCCATCATGCGCAGCAAATATGGCGCCTATCCGGAATACCACACCTCTCTGGATGATCTGAGCCTGGTCACGCCAGCGGGTCTGCAGGGGGGCTTCGATGCCTTGCAAACGGCGATTCAGGCTATAGAAAACCATATCCTTCCAAGGATCACGGTATTGTGCGAACCGCAGCTCGGAAAAAGGGGGCTCTATCCCACCCTGAGCAGCAAAGAGTCCAGCGCGCGCGTTCGCACCATGATGAACCTCATCTCCTATTGCGATGGAACCAGGACCCTTCTGGACATTGCGGAAATACTCGACCAGCCCGTTTCGAAGCTGGTGGATATTCTGAAGCCATTGCAGCAGAACGGGCTGGTCGAAATCGTCCGGCCTCATGCCTAGTGCCTGGTGCTGCTCGACGATTCCTATATTGTCTTAATCAGGGTTAGGCCATATGGCGGCAATTGAGAAATTGCCGCCATTAATACGCTATCTTTGCCAAGGTCCTTTACTGCGCAGTAGGCCGGTACGGCCCGAATGACGAGCAGGAATTTCACATTTTTGACGGCTAGGCCTCCGGGTCCGTGGCCAGATTTCGCTTGTCGAGAGCCATGTACGCCATATGGGCTATCAAATGTCTCAAGGTGTTGCCCGGGCCCCTGTATGTCGGGGGTGTCAATCGAACATTTGGTGAATTTTCCGAAACCGGCGGCTACCTTAGCATTCGGATATGTCGGCTCAGTTTAAACCAAGGGTGCATCGGGTGTCCGGACTGGGAGGGGGATCGATCATGCTGGCTATGCTGCGAAGATATCTCTTGGCGCTTCCACGGCGGCAAAAGATTGCCATCATGGTGCTCTCCGACCTGGTGTTCCTTCCCGTTGCGCTGGTGGGCGCGTTTTATCTGCGACTGGGCAATGGTGCGCTGTTTCAGCAATATGGCATCGGTGCTCCCATATTCATGGCGATGTGCACGATCCCGGTCTTCTATGCCTGCGGTCTGTACAGGAACGTGGTCCGCTTCGTCGATTTCTCCATGATAAGAAGCATCGGCATCGGGCTGACCATTCTGGTGCTGGCCACTGCCGCCCTGACGAGCGTGTTCACCTCGACATCATTGTCCCGCTCCAGTCTGCTGATCTATTGGTTCATCGCCTTCGCCTATGTGATGATGTCGCGCTTTGGCGCAAGGAGCCTCCTGCGCGGGCCGCGGGTCTCGCGAGCGAACGGTGCGCCGCGGGTAGCCATTTTCGGGGCAGGCGAGGCCGGCTTCCAGCTGGTCAACGCGCTGCGGTCCAGCCAGGTCTATGCGCCGGTATGCTTCTTCGATGACGATGCCAGCCTGGGCGACACCCATGTCGCCGGGCTAAGGGTGTATCGCGGCGATGCCCTTCGGCAAACCGTCGCGGCCCTGAAGATCGAGCAGGTGGTCGTTGCCATTCCTTCGGTGCCGCCCGAGACCTGCCGACGCATCCTGGCCGATCTCAGGGGGCTTGGCGTGGCAGTCAAGACGCTTCCCAGCCTGACCGAACTGGTTGCGGGCCGGATATCGGTACAGTCGATCCGCGAGATCAAGGTGGAAGACCTGCTGGGCCGGCAGCCCGTGCCGCCGCGGCAGGATTTGTTCAGCAAGTGCATCGCAGGCAAGACCGTGCTGGTGACCGGTGCAGGAGGGTCCATCGGCTCGGAGCTCTGCCGGCAGATCGCCTCGCAGAACCCGTCCCATCTCGTATTGTTCGATCATTCCGAGTATGCCCTCTATGCAATAGAGCGCGAGATACGCAAGCAGATGTCGGCCGAGTGTGTCTCGGCCTACCTGGGGTCCGTCTGTGATGGCACGCTGCTGAGCCACGTGATCAGTTCGCACCGCGTCGACACCATCTATCACGCCGCTGCGTACAAGCATGTACCCATCGTCGAAAGCAACATGGCCGAGGGTATTCGCAACAACGTCAAGGGATCGCTTGCGCTGGCGCAGGCAGCTGCGCGGCACCAGGTGGAGACCTGCGTCCTGGTGTCCACCGACAAGGCCGTGCGTCCGACCAATGTCATGGGGGCCACCAAGCGCTGTGCGGAAATGGTGTTCCAGGCCTACGCGGCGCAGCCGGACCATGTCACGAACTTCAGCATGGTGCGCTTCGGGAATGTTCTGGGCTCGTCAGGCTCGGTCGTTCCCCTGTTCCGCGAACAGATACAGGTCGGTGGGCCCATCACGGTCACGCATCCGGAGGTCACGCGCTACTTCATGCTGATACCCGAGGCGGCACAACTGGTCATACAGGCAGGCGCCATGTCGCATGGCGGCGATGTGTTCGTGCTCGACATGGGCGAGCCCGTCCGTATCGTGGACCTGGCTCGAACCATGATCGAGATGTCCGGGCTTACGGAGAAGACATCGTCCAATCCTCACGGGGATATCGAGATCAACGTGGTGGGTCTCCGGCCGGGCGAGAAGCTGTACGAGGAACTGCTGATCGGCGACGAAGTCATCGACAGCGAACACCCGCGCATCATGTGTTGCCACGAACAGTTCCTGGCGTGGCGAGACCTGGAGCCCATGCTCGAGGCGCTGTTCGCTGCTTGCGACGAGGGCGATACCCTTGCCATCAGGGTTGCATTGCAGGCACTGGTACCGGAATACGCCCCGTACTCCGTCCTGTCCGATCGGCCGAGCACGGTGCAGCCTGAACCGGTTTCGGAAGAGGACGCTTCCATTCCGCTGCTGCCCCTGCCGCGCCGCGAGTTGCTCGAGGCCTTCGAATGAAATTCCTGTTGATAGCCGGGTTCGCGGAGTCCATTCTTGCCTTCCGCGGCCCCCTGATTCGTGCGCTCGCGCAGAGCGGGTGCAGCGTACATGTGGCAGCGCCGGGCCTGACGCCCGACTCCGAGGTGTACCAGACTCTCAGGCAAATGGGCGTGACCGGGCACCATGTCGGGTTGCGCCGCTCGGGGCTCAATCCCGTCGAGGATATGGGAACGCTGCTCGAACTGAGGCGTCTCATGAAGTCGCTGAAGCCCGATGTGGCCCTTGGCTACACCATCAAGCCGGTCATCTACGGCGCCTTTGCCGCCAGGCTGGCGGGCGTGCCCCGTTTCTATGCCCTGATCACGGGGCTGGGCCATGCCTTCATGAACGAAAAGGCCGGCGGTTTGCTGCGGGGCCTGGTACAGCGGCTGTATGCGGCGGCACTGAAGAACGCCAAGATCGTTTTTTTCCAGAACCCTGATGACGAGGCGCTTTTCAGGTCCATTTCCATCCTGCGCCGGAACACGCCGTCCCAGGTGGTCAACGGATCCGGCGTCGACATCCTCAGCTATCCGGAAACCGGCTTTCCGGCGGGACCCCCCAGCTTTCTCCTGATCGCCCGGCTGCTGGGCGAAAAGGGTGTGCGCGAGTATGCCGCCGCGGCCCGGCTCGTGCGTGCCAGCCATCCGCACGTGAGATGCCGCCTGGTCGGCTGGATAGACGAGAACCCGAGCGCCATCTCGCAGGAGGAGCTCGACGGCTGGATCCGCGAAGGAAGCATCGAGTACCTGGGTCGGCTCGAGGACGTTCGGCCTGCCATTGCAGAGAGCAGTGTCTACGTGCTGCCTTCATATCGGGAGGGAACGCCCCGGACGGTGCTCGAAGCCATGGCAATGGGCCGTCCCGTCATCACGACGGATGCACCAGGCTGCCGGGAGACGGTGCAGCACGGCGTGAACGGCTACCTGGTGCCGGTCGGAGCAGTCGACGAGCTTGCCGAGTCGATGCTTCGGTTCGTGAAGGACCCCACGCTCATCCAGTCCATGGGGCGTGCGTCGCGCCGCCTGGTTCAGGACAAGTATGACGTCGACAAGGTCAACGAAGTCATGTTGCGCTCGATGGGGATAATGGCATGAAGCGTCTTTTCGACATCGTATCTGCCGCGCTCGCCCTGGCCCTGCTGTCCCCCGTGCTGGCTGTGGTGGCCTGGTTGATACGCCGGCAGATGGGCAGTCCGGTCCTGTTCAGGCAGATGCGGCCCGGGCTGAACGGTACGCCATTCATGATGGTGAAGTTCCGCACCATGCGCGATGCCAGGGATGCCAATGGCGTGGAGCTGCCCGACAGCGAGCGTCTTACCCGCTTCGGGCAGTTCCTGCGCGCTACCAGTCTCGATGAGCTTCCCGAGCTGTGGAACGTCCTGAAGGGCGACATGAGCCTGGTAGGGCCGCGCCCGCTTCTGATGGAATACCTGCCCTTGTACAACCCCCGGGAATTCCGGCGCCATGAGGTTCGCCCGGGCGTGACGGGCTGGGCCCAAGTCAATGGCCGGAATTCGCTTTCCTGGCAGCAGAAGTTCGAGATGGATGTCTGGTATGTCGAGAACCGATCTTTCTGGCTAGACCTGCGCATCCTGTGGATGACCGTGAAGAAGGTGTTGCTCCGGGATGGCATCAGCGCCCAGGGGCAGGCCACGATGGAGAAGTTCCGGGGGACTCCATGAAGACCCTCGCGGTACTGGGCGCGGGCGGTCATGGCAAGGTCGTGGCAGACGCCGCGGAATCC
>Ga0182742_1003334_pt1 | contig 15913 bp, 11 predicted proteins | sample eDN5th37CBELigMG_FD_128880 | JGI IMG/M metagenome (GOLD analysis project Ga0182742, IMG submission 128880) | Enriched Miracle-Growth compost microbial communities from Emeryville, California, USA - eDNA 5th pass 37_C BE-Lig MG (version 2)... ...
ATGTTACTGATCATGGAAGAGGGATGTCGGAAGAAGAGGTTGCATCTCTTGGAACTCCTTTTTATTCTTTAAAAAGTAAAGGAACAGGATTAGGAATGATGATTTGCTTTAATATTGTAGAAAGATATAAAGGAACAATTGACTTCCAAACTTCTAAGGGGCATGGAACGACAGTTACGATACGCTTTCCTTCAATATAATTCATTATAGGTAGCGTTTCTTTATTATATGGACCTAAGAGATCTCTTACGGTGGTCTTTGTTCCACATCCTTAGCTGATAGTAATATTACAAAAGTGAAGGTATAAATAAGGTTAGCGATGTAGTCTAGGAATGAAAAAAACTAGAATATTCTATTTATTCACCCCCATAATACATGTTGACGATCGTATTTTTTATAATGCAATCATATTAAAATACGAGGGGAATTATATGACACTAACTAAGGGTGCCCTTGCTATGATATTAGCAGGTGCTGTTACGTTTTCTGTCACCAACAGCTTGTTAGTCGATCAGTCTTCTAAACTATTAATGAAAGAAAATGCTTTAAGGATATTCGAAGACAGGGAAAAAGAGGGTATAATCAGCCAAGCTGAAAAAATGGTGAAAGATCAAACGCCAACAATGGACGTGCAAAAAGGTCAAACCAAGCTTTCTAATGATAGTCCTAATAACACGGCTATAGAAAGTAAGAACATGAGTAATATGGATCAAGCAGCTAGTCAACAGAATACCAAAGTATTGAAAACGAGTACGACAACAAATCTAGCTAGTACGAATGAGACAATAATAACAACACCTGCTGTAACTACGAAGCCTAAGACAAGTGTAAAATCATCAACAACTACGCAGAGGGAAACTGGTACAACAAGTGGACCAACAACAACTACTGCAGAAGCGACACCTGAGACAAGTGAAAGGCCAACACCAACAGTAAGTAAACCAACAGCCGCTGCTGCAGAAACAAAACCTAAGACAAGCAAAAAAGAAACAACGACTACAACCCCGCCAAAGAAAACTAATCAAAACAGCGAACTAACAACGACAACCAACCGTGGACAAGAAGTTTCTCAATCCGCAAAAGAAAAAGCTGCAAATCAAATTGATGAAAAAGAAAACAACGAAAAAAATAGTCATTCTCTTAAATGGGATCACCAAAAATTATGGTGATCCTTGTTCTGTTATTAAGCGAGAATTATGCTGCTATAACGGCCGTTAATTTGGGATAAATCAATTAAAAGAGGCCTTTCCTAAAATGGGAAAGACCATAAAAAATTTCATTATAACGATTTAACCAATCTTTTCAAAAGAGGCTTCCTGAGTTACATTCCCTTTTCGTTTTAGTTTATTCCAACCAACAGTTACTCCCTTTATTGCCGAGAAGATAGACTTTATTACCACATAAGTCATAAGCTGTTTATACAAGATTCGTTGCAAAAACAATGAAACCAATGGTTTAGGGCTTTCCTTCTCCAATCGAAACGCATATAGGGAAGTAAATAAATCCAACAAGTAAAAAAGAGTAAATCCAATGGCTGCTTTTTCAGGGTGTGTGTTAAAAAGGGCCAAAATGAATAATACATCAGCAATAGGTGATATGGTTTGATAGATATATTGGAAAAGCCACATGTTTGGAAGGGCGATATACCCTAATGAGTTATGTTTTTTATTGAATAAAGCTTCACGATGTTTCCATAAGCATTGTAACGTTCCATACACCCAACGATAACGCTGTTTTACCAGACTTTTAATATCCTCTGGGACTTCTGTATAGGCATAAGCCTTTTCTTCAAATTCAACCTTTTTTCCATTACGTAAAAGAGTAAGAGTGATATCGGTATCCTCTGCGAGTGTATCCTCTTTAAAGTATCCAGCTTCTTCTACCGCCGTCTTTCTCCATGCACCAATTGCACCTGGTACAACTGTAATGCAATTGAGAGCTGCAAAGGCTCTTCTCTCTAGATTAAAGCCTGTCACATATTCAATATGCTGCCAGTTTGTTAGAAGGTTCCTCTTATTACCGACCTTGACATTACCTGAAACAGCAGCAACATTTTTATTTTTAAAATGGTTCACTAGCAATGAGATGGCATTCCCGGCAATAAGTGTATCAGCGTCAAGAGCAACGACAATTTCTCCTCTTGCTTCTTTAAATCCAAGATTAACAGCGGAAGATTTTCCTGCATTGCTCTTTTTAATTAATCTAACGAGAGGGTTGTTTGCATATATTTCTTGAACAACACCGGCAGTATCATCCTTTGACCCATCGTCGATTACAAGTATCTCAAAAGCAGAGTAATCGCTGGATAATATAGACTGAATTGTTTTGCCTATAACTTTTTCCTCGTTATAAGCGGCAATAACGACACTGACAAAGGGTGTAAAGCTAGGGTCGATTTCCGTCTCTTTATACTGTTTGATCTGTTTTCGAGAAAGGAAAACGAAAATAACTAGTCGCAAGATTCCTAAAATGATAGCTGAGTAGAACAGAAAGCTTAACCCTGAGTGCCACGCTTTTATGACCATGAATACAGCTTTATCATAGACTGAATAGGGGCTGCTCTGATCAACAGGGGGGCTAATCTGACTATCACTTTTTTCTATTAGATCACCAATGGTGGTAAATGTGTAGCCTCGATCTTTAAGCTCCTTAATTATAATAGGCAAGGCCTCTACAGTATTAGAGCGGTCACCGCCACCATCGTGCAGCAAAATAACATTTCCTTCAGACAGCTGATCCAATACCCGATTTACAATTTCTTGACTAGAGATTTTTTTCCAATCATCAGAGTCAATGAATTCACCGACCATGGTATATCCCATATTCTGTGCTCGCAATATAGGTATCAATTCACTCTTTGTGCCCGGTTCTGCATTGGCTACATACGGTGGACGAAAAAGGGTCATTGAATGACCAGTGATTTCTTGAAATAAACGCTGATTTGCATTTAGCTCCATTTTTGTTTGAAATGGTGAGATAGATGTAAGATCAGGATGGGTAAATGTATGGTTGCCAATTTCATGACCTTCATTGTGCATCCTTTTAACAAGTTCCCGATGCATTAAAGCATTCTCTCCAACAATAAAGAAAGATCCTTTAATCTGATTCTTGTTCAAAATGTCCAAAATTTGTGATGTATAGGTTGGATCGGGACCATCATCAAAGGAAAGGACGACTTCCTTCTTTTTGGATTTACCATAACGAGCCACCTCTATAGGCTTTGGTAATTTAACGTAGGTTACGTTTTCTATCATCCCAAATGAATTTAATTGAATCGTTCTATTACCTTTTTCTGATTCAGAAACGAATTTTAAAATCTCTCCAGCGCCTGTATAGTGAATAGATTCAGGGCTGACCAAAGTTTTAAGAGCATTGGATGGATGATGAATTTCACTTGGTTTATTAATGTAATTCCAGATAGAAGGATCTTCAGAACCGAGACGCCAAACAGCTATTCCTGTTGAACCGCTATCTATCGCAATCTTCATTTGATTATAAAATGTAGCAGCATCTAAAAACCAAACAGTATGACTTTTTCCGTTTAATTTGTATCGTAAATAAGGATTGCCTATTTGCTTATTCCAATGGATTTGCAGGTTGGTTCCAATTCCCATTTTCATGATATCCTGGAAAGCTATCACCTCTGCAGGCTGTTTAGAGTTTTTTTCCCAGTCATAACCATAGCTTCCTAAAGCAACTATCAGTTTTTCTGAAGGAATATTGAGTTGGCTTAAGCTCTCTTTTACCCAATCAGTTGAAGCCACAGGCCCAGGATTGCTCAAGGAGTGGTGTTGATCATATAGCATGATAATCATTCGATCAGCGTTAGCTGCTAAAGAAGCATAGTCATAGCTATTATTCTGTGGCGGAACATCTAATGTCACCATAAGGTCATGCTGATGAAATGCTTTATAAACTTTCTCCATAAAATGAGTGAAATTATTTTTGTCATTTGGATTGATTGCTTCAAAGTCAATATTTATTCCGTCTAAATCATTTGTTCTTACATAATCCAACATATTTTTAATAAAAAGATCTTCAGCTCCGGGAGTAGTAAATAACCGGTGCAGTGTATCACCATCCCATTTGTTATGAATAAAATTATTAACTACCGGGAGAATCTTTATATTATGTGCTTTTGCTTCTGAAACAATAGACTTGTCTATGCTGGAGTTAAGGGTAAGAGTAGGAGAAAGCTGCAGCCACTCTGGCACTAATGTTGTAATCGAATCTATATTTTCTTTGAAAGAGATTTTACTATTTTCGTCCCAATTGACGTAAAAACCATAAACTTCTTGATTGCTTTGCATTTGTTTTTGAGTCAATTGACCCAGGTTTTTCTGAATAAGAGGAGAAGGATTTGTTTGCTGAACCTGTGAAGTAAGTTCTTCTTCCGTGAAACTTGTATTAATTGGCTCGATTTCGCTCTTTTCAGTACTATTATTCAATTGAAGTTCTGGAAATACAGGGTTTGTATTAAGGCTTTCTATAAAAAAAGTTGATACTAAAACAATTAAAATTGTAAAGCCTGCACTCATCCGTTTAATAATTGACCAGCGTCTTTTGGCGGGATCAAGAAAGATTGGCTCTTTGTTTCGATCACTTTTTTTTAGTCCTAAATTGTAAAACCAATGGAAGAAAAAGTAGCAGACAAGACCAATCAATCCTCCGAATACCCCTGATGCAATTAGCTGTGAAGATTGTATTTTCATTTTTAGGAAGGAGAAAAACCAGTAATTTTCAAATATATCTAAATCCAGCAATGGTAATTGACGGATGTTAGGAATAAAAATGGTCATCAATGTTCCAAGGAATAAGGCGATGATATTAAGACGTAACAAAAGTGAAAAAGCGATTAATAATGGAATTCTTAAGTTATCTAATGGTAAAAATGCCAGAAAAAAACCAAGGGTACTTGCAATTGCTCCTGCACTTCCAGTGACAGGTGCAAAAAATGATCTGACAATCCACCTAAAAACTTGATTCATTAGACTCCCCCCACAGGTGTAGTGTCGAAAATGATAATTAACTTTTAACTTGATTTTGTACAATGAAATAAAATCTTTCAAAAACCACTAGATTGTATGAAAGTTATTGAAAAGGTGGTAATTTCTCTCGACAAAAAATGACTATCAACAAAAGCTTAGGTGATTATTTTGAATTTTTGGGGGTAGGTAAAAAAAGTACTGTATTTAAAAAAGAAAGAAGATGGTTAGAGGGCAATATAAAAACCTATACCGTCCCCTTGATTTTTTATTCTCTGATAGACAACAACTGGTTCGTAGTACTTTTGACAGATTTTGTTATAACTTGTACGACCATGTAGATATTTTTGTAAGCTAGGTATAATAGAATATTGAGATTATTATAGATTTATAGTACTGTTTAATTGACAGAAACTTACTAACCTACATATGTAAACGCTTCATAGTTGTAAGTATAACTTTTGAGGATTGGAGGTTTTGTAAGGATAAATAAGAAAATTAATGTTGATTAATGGTGCGTACAATTATTAGGTTTCATCTATTCATTCACTTAAATTTTTGCATGTAAAGACATCCTTTTTTCGCTATTTTCATGTAAGAATAGGAACACCCCTTACATTCAGAAATATTAGGAAAGTTTAATCCCGATATAGTTTTATTGTTTTTATGTAGGGAGGAATAGGAGTCTGAAGAAATGGATGCGTTTTCATGTTCTTTGACAAAGGAGGAGAAGGAACAAAATGAAAGGTTATTTTAAAAGCTTCATATCTATTTTTCTAATACTGTTGTTGTTAATACCAAGCAGTGCCCTAGGCATAAAGCAAACAAGTAATTCTGAACCACCCGAATTTAGAAATGCGTCTGTTCATGACCCTTCAATTATTAAAGATCCTAAAACAGGGACTTACTATGTGTGTGGTTCACACATTGATGGGGCTAAGTCAACGGACTTAATCAATTGGGATAGATTTACAAATGGGTATACTACCCCAAATAATAAAGTATATGGAGATTTGTCTCAGAACCTGGCAGAGTCATTTAAATGGGCTGGAGAAAATGACTCAGACAGCAGGGGGGGCTTTGCAGTTTGGGCTCCGGATGTGTTTTGGAATAAACATTATGTAAATGAGGATGGTACAAAGGGTGCCTATATGATTTATTATAGTGTGTCTTCTACTTATATACGTTCTGCCATCGGTATAGCAGTTTCAAAGAATATTGAAGGACCATTTCAATATGTAGATACCATTATGTATTCAGGATTTACCAGCAATGAAGCATATGATCGAAACAGTAATGTAAATAAACACTGGGAGAATACGAATATCGCAGATCTTATTAAAGATGGTGTAATCGATGAAGTAAACCCTGATTGGTTTACGGAAAGTGGTGCTTATAATAATAAGCTTTATACTAATGCAATAGATGCTAATATCCTTGAAGGTAAAAATAATAAGTTATATATGACTTACGGCTCCTGGTCAGGAGGTACCTTTATTTTAGAATTAGATAAGAAAACAGGGTTGCCAAAGTATCCTGGCAAAGATGGAAAAACAGAAGATGGAAGAATGATCGACAGATATTTTGGTACAAAAATTGCTTCTGGCTACGGAAGATCGGCTGAAGGAACTTACGCTGTATATGATAAGAAAACACGTTATTATTACTTATACATCACGTATGGCGGTTTAGCTTCTGATGGCGGCTATCAGATGAGGCAGTTTAGATCTAAGAATCCTGATGGTCCATATGTCGATGCAAAAGGAAATGCTGCTGTTTTCCCAGAATCATTTGATATAGGAGTTGGAAACTTCCCAGGTAATGACGATCATAAAGATATCGGTAATAAAATGATAGGGAACTTCCTATTTAAAAGAGACCTTGGTGAAGAGGGAACAGGAATTGGTACGGGCTACCTTTCTCCAGGTCATAACTCTTATCTAATTGACGATGAACTAGACAAGGAATTTATCGTTACTCATACTCGTTTCCCACAACAAGGGGAAATGCACGAAGTTCGTGTACACCAAACATTTAAGAATAGTGATCAATGGCCGGTACCAACACCATACCGCTATGCTGGAGAAACAATTGAGAATGTTTCAGAAGCGGATGTAACGGGTGACTATAAATACATTAACCATGGTAAGGAAATCACTGGTGACGTAACAGAGTCAACATGGGTGAAATTAAACGATGATCACACCATTTCGGGTGCAGTAACAGGTACATGGAAGCTTTATGGAAATTACAAAGCGAAATTAACGATTGATAATGAAGGTACGTATGATGGTGTGTTCATCCGCCAATATGATCCTACTTCTCAAAAGTGGGTTATGACATTTAGCGCGATGTCAGATCAAGGAATTGTCATTTGGGGAAGTCATGTGGAAGCGTCTGCTGATGAGAAATTAGTACAAGCAATTAAACAGGAGTTAATGACTACTTTCCCATCAACTGTGATTAGTAATATAACACTTCCTACCGTAGCAACAAGAGGAGCTCAAATCACATGGGAATCTTCTAATCCGGAGGCAGTGTCTAATGAAGGTGTTGTTACAAGACCGGATCCTGGCTCTGAAGATGCTGAGGTTAACTTAACAGGGACAATTACATTAGGAAATGCAACCGAAACACTAACAGTAACCGTTACAGTGAAGGTAAAGGAAGAAGGTGGCTTATCGGCTTTCTACGATTTTAGTGAAGGTCTTAAAGACAGCTCTGGTAAAAAAAGCGGACGCAACCGTGACGGGCAATCGACTTAATAATACAGGCGGAAATATTACATTTGCTGAAGGTAAAGTGGGACAAGCTGCTCAATTCGATGGGGAATCGGGACTGAAATTAGCTGATGGCTTAATTACAGGTGATACTTACTCTGTATCAATGTGGTTAAAGCCTGAACAAATCACTGAATTTACAACCTCATTCTTTGGAGCAGAAACATCGAATAATTGGATCAGTATCGTACCAAAAACCGGATGGGGTAATACAATGGTTTGGTCACACAACGGTGATCAATGGTATGATGCTGTAACAGATACCACCATACCTGAAGGTCAGTGGTCACATCTCACTTTAACGGTCCAGGGAGGACATGCTGTATTTTATATCAATGGTGTGGCAAAATACACAGGGGACAATTTCCCGAATGTATTTACTTCTCTTGATGCTGAATTTGGTTTAGGTGTTAACTATTGGGATACTCCTTTCAAAGGATTGATGGATGAAGTGCGTGTGTATGATGGAGTAGCCATCCCGGCAACAGAAGTACAATCACTTTACCAAAATCCAAGTGGATTAACTGAATAAACGTGAAAATAATTATCCCCTTTTGTCTGTTGAAGGACAAAAGGGGATTTTTTTCGTACAGATATAAGTAACTATTGCCGGATAGATGTAGTAGGCATAGACATTGCCTTCATATGTAGCTATTATTTCATAAGGGAAAGAATTTTATTTTACAAAGAATTAGTTTCAAGAATAGTAGGAGGTTTAGTCTTGAAAAATACAATATATTTTATGTTCGGTAAGCCATACGTAGAAAGTAAGTTTTATAGGGTTACCTATTGGTTTGGTGTCGGGTTTTATTTTTTTGCCATGCTTTTATTTAGTATTCAAGCCCTCTCATTTGGAGGATGGGTTTATATCCTGTTTCCAGCAATCATCTTTCCCCTAATTTTTTAGACTAGTTTATAAATTGAACACTCGTATACATACACATACATCATTTAAAGGTTTGAATAAACGGGTCTTTATCATTCTAGGGGTCGTTTTGGGAGGAATGATAGGGCTATTCACTGTTATTACCTTGGTCGTTACTTTCTTTTTTGGAGATCATGTAGTGATAAATATGAACAAAACAACAACCAATGGGGAAGTAAATTTATCTATCGGTTCATTAAAAGGTAATCATGAAGTTGAAACCTTTGAAATCAATGAAACAGTTAACGGAACTATGACTATTCCTTTTGAAGCTTCAGTTGAAGAAGGGGAATATACGATATATGTTGAACATTCAGATGATGAAATTTGGGAAGATACAATATCTTCAGCAAAAAGTGGAGTAATAAGATTTAAAGGGAAAAAGGGCCTTTACACTATCAGTGTTTATACAGATGAAGCTAAAAAAGTAAATTTGAGCCTTTCTTTGTATTAAGAAACCGCCAAAACCTGGGGCTCTTTTTGGTTTTAAACTGGAGATAATATATGTTACTTTTTTGGAACTGGAGGTAACATACATCATTTTTTATTTCTAAGAAATGATGTATAATTACTCTTCGTAAAAAAGTAGAAAAATGTCGAAATAGTTGAGCTATACTCATCTTGCAGGAGGAATAACGATATGGTGAACGATGCTGTTATTCGCTTTGAGAATGTAACAAAGCAGTATGATAACAACCCTGTATTAAATAATATCAGCTTCGAATTGGAGCGTGGAAAGTTTTATACACTTCTAGGTCCGTCAGGTTGCGGTAAGACGACGGTGTTAAGGTTAATTGCAGGATTTACACAACCGTCAACAGGGACCATTTATTTTAATGGAAAAGTCATTAACTCTGTCCCGGCTAATAAGCGTCAAGTTAACACTGTTTTCCAAGACTACGCATTGTTTCCTCATTTAAACGTGTTTGAAAATGTTGCCTTTGGCCTGCGTATTAAAAAGCTTAAGAATGCTGTTATTGAGCAAAAGGTGAAAGAAGCCCTCAGGTTTGTGAACCTGGCTGGTTACGAGGCACGCGAAATCAATGAAATGTCTGGTGGGCAAAGACAGAGGGTTGCGATTGCTAGAGCGATTGTCAATGAGCCGGACATTATTCTTTTAGATGAGCCTCTATCAGCTCTTGATCTTAAGCTAAGAACCGAGATGCAGTATGAGTTAAGAGAATTACAGCAGCGTCTTGGGATTACTTTTATATTTGTCACACATGACCAGGAAGAAGCGCTGGCTATGTCTGATGAGATTTTTGTCATTAATGAGGGGGAAATTGAACAGAGTGGAACTCCGATTGATATTTATGATGAACCTATCAATCGTTTTGTTGCAGATTTTATTGGAGAATCGAATATTGTTTCAGGGAACATGATCGAGGACTTTTTAGTGGAGTTTATGGGGAAACAATATGAGTGCGTGGACCAAGGTTTTGATCCAAATGAAAGGGTTGAAATTGTCATTCGGCCGGAAGATTTGAAAATTAACACATTTGAAGAAGGAAAGCTTCAAGTAAGAGTGGATTCCCAGCTATTTAGAGGTGTTCATTATGAAATTTGCTGCTATGACAAAGAAGACAATGAGTGGCTTGTTCATTCAACGGAAAAAGCAATTGTTGGTTCTGAGATCGGTCTTTATTTTGAAAAGGAAGCGATCCATGTGATGAGATTAGGCGAAACAGAGGATGAATTCGACAAACGGCTAGAATCCTATACAGAGGTTAGCGATGAATAGACAAACCCGTACTCTTTATTTCATCCCTTATATGTTGTGGATTGTTGTTTTTGTTATTGCTCCTATTATTCTTATTTTATATTATTCTTTTTTAAATATTGAGGGGCAATTTAGTTTAGAAAACTATCAAAAATTCTTTTCTCCTGTTTATCTTAAGATGGCGATTAGTTCCTTTTGGTATGCCTTTTTAATCACAGCGTTTTCTCTTTTAATCGGATATCCGACGGCTTTATTGCTGACAAGAACAAAACATAAGCAATTATGGCTTCTTCTCATCATTTTGCCTACGTGGATTAACTTGTTATTAAAAACCTATGCATTCCTGGGGATTTTTGGAACATACGGACCGGTTAATGACTTGTTTGTTTTTTTTGGAATGTCAGCACAGCAGCTTCTATTTACCGATTTTAGTTTTGTCTTTGTTTCCGTGTATATTTTTATTCCATTTATGATTTTGCCTATATTTAATGCCGTTGATAAGCTCAACCCTTCATTAATTGCGGCTGCAAGTGATTTAGGGGCAACACCTTTGACTGTATTTCGCCGTGTTATTTTTCCTTTGACGTTGAATGGTGTGAAAATAGGCTGTCAGGCTGTCTTTATTCCGGCATTATCATTATTTATGATCACCCGACTGATCGCCGGGAACCGAGTGATTACGCTTGGAACAGCAATTGAGCAAAATTTCCTTGTCATTCAAGATTGGGGAATGGGCGCAACAATTGCCGTATTCTTAATTATTGCGATGGCTATTATTATGATGTTAACCGGAAATCGGAAGAGAGGGATGTTATAAGATGCAACGAAATGGAAAAGTAGCGAATTTTTATTTGATCATCGTTTTTATCATTTTATACTCTCCGATTTTGTATTTGATGTATTATTCCTTTAATAGCGGTGGAACGATGCACCAGTTTGAAGGCTTTACCCTTGATTGGTATAAAGAGGTTTTTGCTGATACACGGTTATTCATTATTGTTTTAAACACACTAATCATCGCTCTGTTATCAGCAGCCATTTCAACGATTATTGGAGTGTTTGGGGCGCTGGGAATCGCACATGTAAGAAAGAATCGACTAAAAAATACATTTTTAACATTCAATAATGTTCTTTTAGTTAGTCCTGACGTCATTATTGGGGCATCCTTTTTAATATTATTTACGATTGTTGGGATTAAACTGGGTTTTACTTCTGTTCTTTTATCACATATTGCTTTTTGTGTGCCGATTGTTGTTTTAATGGTATTACCTAAGATCGAAGAAATGAGTTCATCTTTAGTGGATGCCGCTCTTGATCTAGGAGCGAGTAACTGGAATGTGTTAACAAAGGTTATCCTTCCATATATTTCACCAGGAATTTTGGCAGGTTTCTTTATGGCTTTGACATTTTCACTAGATGACTTTGCCGTTACATTTTTCGTAACCGGAAATGGTTTTTCAACATTATCAGTTGAAATTTATTCGCTGGCACGTCAAGGAATATCTTTAACAATCAATGCTTTAACAACGTTAATCTTTTTATTTACAATCGTTCTGGTCATTGGCTATTACTATATTAATCAACGTAGTCTTAAAACAAATGGAATAGGGGGAGGCAAATGAAACAGCTCGTTCGTATGTTTGTCCTGGTTTTTGTTGTTTCCCTTCTCCTCTTATCTTGGACCAATTATTTGAATACATCTGAAGGGTACTCAGGAGAGAATACTCTTACAATCTATAACTGGGGAGATTATATAGATCCTGATCTTATTGACAAGTTTGAACAAGAAACGGGGTTAAAAGTCATTTATCAAACATTTGATTCAAATGAGGCGATGATGACGAAAATTTCTCAAGGTGGAACGACCTTTGACCTGGCCATACCGTCAGAATATGCCATCGAAAAAATGAAAGAGGAAAACTTGCTCATTCCAATTGATCATTCAAAACTTCCAAATTTAACGTATATTGATCCACGTTTTATGGATTTGGACTTTGATCGAAATAATGAATATTCCATTCCATATTTTTGGGGAACGGTAGGAATTATCTATAACTCTTCCATGCTGCAGGGAAAAGAAATAACAAGCTGGAACGATTTATGGGATGAGAGCCTGCGTAACCAAATCCTTTTAGTGGATGGAGCCAGAGAAATAATGGGGATGGGTTTAAATAGCCTTAACTACTCCTTAAACGATAAAAATAAAGAACATCTTCAGGAAGCAAAGAAAAAATTGCAAAGTCTGACCCCTAATATAAAAGCAATTGTCGGAGATGAAATTAAAATGCTTATCGCAAATGAGGAGGCCGCAATTGGGATTGTTTGGTCAGGTGATGCTGCTGAAATGATGGATGAAAATGAAAATCTGGATTATGTCGTTCCTAAAGAGGGGTCAAATCTTTGGTTTGATAATATGGTCATACCAAAGACCGCCCAAAATATAGAAGGGGCTCATTTATTTATGAATTTCATGTTAGATCCTGAGAATGCAGCTCAAAATGCAGAATATGTGGGGTATTCAACACCTAATGCAAAAGCCTTTGACCTATTACCGGAAGAGATATCAGGTGATAAACGATTTTACCCGGATCCACAACTAACAGATAAGCTGGAAGTATATGAAAACCTTGGGAAAAGAATGCTTGCCTATTATAACGAACTTTTCTTAGAGTTTAAAATGTATAAAAAATAATAGTGAATGAGTAAGCCGAAGTTATCGAGTTTTTTATAGAAACTTGTTATCTTCGGTTTTTTACATTGATTGAACTGATGTGAAAATTATTCACAGTAGGGAGAGGATATTTCCTTTTTCAAGAGAATTATCTGGTTATTAGTCCAAATTGATGGAGGTAGTTAACGATGAAGTATGTAGTTAATAAGGAATGGCTTAATGACCAATTACATAACGGGCAGGTTAAAATTGTAGATTGCCGGTTTGAGTTGGGAAATTCTTTGAAAGGGGAAAAGCTTTATCAAGAGAGCCATATCCCTGGTGCTGTCTATTTTGATCTGGAAAAACAGTTATCTGCTCCTGTTTCAAAGCATGGTGGAAGGCATCCGCTTCCTGATATCAATCAGTTTAAACTCGATATCGAGAAAGCGGGAATTGATCACACAAAAGCGGTTGTTGCCTATGATGGTGGGGAGGGGCAATATGCATCACGTTTTTGGTGGTTGCTTACCTTTATAGGACATGAAAACGTGTATGTGTTAAATGAAGGCTTTAAAGGCTGGGTAGAAGCCGGTTATACAATGGCGAAGGAAATACCAAATCGTGAATTAACTCATTTTGATGTGCATATTCAAAAAGAGATGTTGGCTACTTATGAGGATGTAAAAGAAGTTGTTCAGCAACAGAAAAAGTCTCCAATATTAATTGATTCAAGAGAGGAACAACGCTATTTAGGGAAAGTAGAACCAATTGATCGAATAGCCGGCCATATCCCGGGTGCTATTCATAAATTTTGGGGAGAAGGTTTGGAACAAGGAATTTATAAAAATACTGAAGAACAGAAAAGGAGATTTTCTGAGTTAAATCAGGATGAGCCTATAATCGTTTATTGTGGATCAGGAGTGACCGCTACTCCTAATTACATTGCTTTGAAATTAGCCGGTTATGAAAATGTGAAATTATATGCCGGGAGCTATAGTGATTGGGTCTCATATGATGAGAACCCCGTAGAAAAAGGGGAGGAAACTTAAGATATAAGTAATTTATTTACAAATTCCGATGAAATAATGACTCCACGCTCCTCCCTTTTTATTCTTTATTACAGCTTTGGTTAAAATTATAATAGATACTAAACAAAGCTTAAGGAGGAAGGTAAATGGAAAGTGTTAACCAAATAACTTGTGAGAAAAGGTCTTATGCTAGGGAATATGAATCTCATCAACATGAGTTTGGTCAATTTCTTTTTCCATTACAAGGCTCCTTAGATATACAGACTGAGTGGCAAGATATAAACCTTAACTCGGATTACTGTTTATATCTTCCCCCGAGATTTGCTCATAACTTTCGATCAATAGATAGGAATGAATTTTTAATCCTAGATATTCCAATCCAATATTTACCGGATAATACAAGCAGTATGTATTTAAAGGTAGATAAACAGTGGGCTTCAATCCGCTATTTACTATTGGAAGAGGCAAAGTCCCAGCAAGATATCTCCTCTTTAGTAGATCTAACCAGATATGTCACTAGCAAACTTCACGTCTCTAGGCCTGCTTCAATTGAATATATTCATAAGCATTATAAGGAGTCAATAAAATTAGAAACTTTAGCAAAAGTAGAGCATTACCATCCAGTATATTATTCAGCATGGTTTAAGAAAAAGACCGGAAAAAGCTTAAAAATATATATATCTGAACTTCGTCTGAAAGAGGCTAAACATTTATTAAATTCTACAGGATGGTCGATGTCAAAGATTAGTGAGGAGTTAGGTTTTGAGAATTCTTCCTCTTTTTCAAGATGGTTTGTAAATACTGAAGGAATATCTCCACAAAAATATAGAATCCTTCATTTAGGATAAAAAGGTTATTAAACTTGGTGAAGAAAATTTTAAGGGGATTTTCTATGATAAGTTTATATATTCTTTTTATCCTTTTTTATACGATGATAATTAAGAGCCTTCATCTTGATGCTTAGGAACGGAATAATAATTGGATCTTCCAAGAGTTCTGGTAGCAGCAAAAAACACAGAGTAGCTTAAGAAGGAAATAAAATTGTAAAAGGTGGTTAAAGCATTATGGCAAATCTTGAAGACTTTTTAAAACTGGATATTCGTGTTGGCACAATCATAAGTGCAAAACCTTTTCCTGAAGCAAAAAAACCTGCAATAAAACTGGAAATTGATTTTGGAGAGGAGATTGGAATAAAGCAATCTTCCGCTCAAATTACACATAGATATAATCCTGAACAACTTTGCGGACGGCAAGTGGTAGGAGTAGTTAATTTCCCACCAATGCGAATTGCAGGATTTAAATCTGAGGTACTGGTACTAGGAGGGGTTCCGGAAGAAGGAGATGTTGTTCTTTTAAAACCAGATGAATTCGTTAGAAATGGAGCAAGAATTTCATAAAACAGATTTGTTTAATTATAAATAATTAGCAACGGTATAATGGATAACAAATAGTAAAGACAGGGAACCCCTGTCTTTATCTTTTTCCACTATATCACGCAACCTCAGGTCTTAAAATCTTCCGCTTTCGCTTTTTCACGCTTAAACGATGCGAAATAATTAAGGTTAAGATAATTATTGCCAAGGTAATAAATAATGGGAAAATCATTTTTCCATGAAACACACCATTATAGAAGAATCCACCTAAACAGCCACCAAGAAGGGGTCCTATAACAGGGATCCAGGCATAGTGCCATTGGGAGTCACCTTTACCAGGTATAGGTAAAAGAAAATGAATAATCCTTGGTCCTAAATCACGTGCGGGGTTCATGGCAGCACCTGTTGAGCCCCCTAATGATATTCCGAGAGTGATAATTAAAAACCCA
>Ga0182742_1003335_pt1 | contig 15908 bp, 15 predicted proteins | sample eDN5th37CBELigMG_FD_128880 | JGI IMG/M metagenome (GOLD analysis project Ga0182742, IMG submission 128880) | Enriched Miracle-Growth compost microbial communities from Emeryville, California, USA - eDNA 5th pass 37_C BE-Lig MG (version 2)... ...
CGTGGCCGTGAGGCCGAACCCCGGGTGGTGGCCCATGGCCGCGAAGTTGGCGGCGAAGCGGGACCCGGGCCCGCCGACGCGGAAGTCGCAGACCAGCGCCAGGCCGAGACCGGCGCCGATGGCGGCCCCCTGGACCGCGGCCACGATCGGCTTGGTGCCGGCGAACAGGCGGGCGCCCTGCAGGTAGAGGGGGTTGACCTCGCCGGGGGCCAGCGGGGCGCGGCCGCGCAGGCCGGCGGGATCGGCGCCGGCGCAGAAGTGCTTGCCCTCCGCGGCGAGGAGGACGGCCCGGCAGGCCGGGTCGGCATCGAGCTCGAGCACCGCGTCGACCACGGCCGTGAGCAGCTCCAGGTCCAGGAAGTTGTTCGGTGGGCGGCGGAGCTCGACGGTGGCGACGCGGTCGTCGTCCACGGCGACGCCCACCGGGTTCGTGGTCACGGGTGCACCTCGCAGGAGCTGGCGGGAGCTGGCAGGATGGCACCCGTAGCTTTACACCGGATAGGGTCCGGCGGGTGACCCTGGGGTTCGAGTACGTCGAGCTCACCGACGACGAGCGCGCCCTCCAGCAGGAGGTGCGGGAGTTCCTCCGGCAGGAGCTGCCCCGCGGCACCTTCGAGCCGGGCCGCGGGATGGACAACGAGTCCGACCCGTCGTTCTCCGAGAAGCTCGCCGCGCGGGGCTGGATCGGGATGGCGATCCCGAAGCGCTACGGCGGGCACGAGCGCGGCGCCGTCGACCGCTTCCTCGTGGTGGAGGAGCTGCTCCGCTGGGGCGCGCCGCTGCACCACCACTGGACGGCCGACCGCCAGTCCTCGCAGGTGATCCTGCGCTTCGGCACGGAGGAGCAGCGCCAGCGGTTCCTGCCGGCGATCTGCGCCGGGAAGCTGGCCTTCGCCATCGGCCTCAGCGAGCCCGACGCCGGCAGCGACCTGGCCGGGATCCGCACGCGCGCCACCAAGGTGGAGGGCGGCTGGCGGGTGAGCGGCACGAAGATCTGGACGACGAACGCCCATCACTGCGACTGGATCATCGCCCTCGTGCGCACCAGCGAGGCCGAGGACCGCCACGAGGGCCTGTCGCAGCTGCTCATCGACCTGCGCAGCGAGGGCGTGCGCATCAACCCGATCCCGTTCCTCGACGGCGGCCACCACTTCAACGAGGTGGTGCTCGACGACGTGTTCGTGCCCGACGACCTCCTGGTGGGGGAGGAGGGCAACGGCTGGCGTCAGACCGGCAACGAGCTCTCGTTCGAGCGGGGTGGGCCCGAGCGCTTCCTGTCCGCCTACCTCCTCGTGGAGGAGCTGCTGCGCGAGCACGAGGGGACGGAGCTGGGCGAGCGGGTCACCGCGTGCCTGGGCTGGGCGGTGGCGCGCTTCTGGGGCATCCGCCAGCTGTCCCTGGCCGTCGCCCGCATGATCGACCGCGGCGGTGCACCCTTGGTGGAGTCGGCCCTGGTGAAGGAGATGGGCACCCGCTTCGAGCAGGACGTGATCACGGCGGTGAGCGACCTCGTGGAGGAGGCGCCCGACCTCGCGTCGCCGTCGCTCTTCCAGCGGCTGCTGGCCGGGTCGATCCTGGCCGGGCCGTCGTACACGATCCGGGGCGGCACCAACGAGGTCCTCATCGGCGTGGTGGCGAAGGGGCTGCGGCGATGACCGTCGACGAGCTGCTCGTCTCCACCGCCACCCGCATCCTGGCCGACACCTCGACCTTCGACGCCGTCGAGGCGGCCGAGCGCGACGGCTGGGCCCCCGGGGTGTGGGACGCGCTGGCCGAGGCCGGCCTGCCCTGGGTGGGCGTGCCGGAGCAGGCGGGCGGCTCCGGCGGCACGCTGGCCGACGCGCTGGCCGTGCTGCGCGTCGCCGGTGCCCACGCCGCGCCTGTGCCGCTGGCCGAGACAGGGCTCCTGGCCGGCTGGCTGCTGGCCGAGGCGGGGCTGGAGCTCGACGCCCGTCCCGCCACCGTCGTCCCCGGGCGGCCCTCCGACGACGTGCGCTTCGCCGGCGGCGTGCTGACGGGTGCGGCGCACGAGGTGCCGTGGGCGCACCGGGCCGGCTGGGTCGTCGCCCTCGTCGACGACGGACCCGCGGCGAAGGTGGCGGTGGTGGAGGCAGCCGCCTGCCGCATCGAGCGCGGCGTGAACCTGGCCGGCGAACCGCGCGACACCGTGCACGTCGACGGCGTCGTCCCCGTGGCGTTGGCGCCGTCGCCCGTCGACCGCGCCGCCTTCGAACGGCGCGGCGCGCTGACGCGCATCGTCCTCATGGCGGGCGCGGTCGCGGCCATGAGCGAGCTGACCAACGACTACACGGCGCAGCGCCGCCAGTTCGGCAAGCCGGTCGCCCGGTTCCAGCTCGTGCAGCGGCACCTGGTGCACCTGGCGCAGGACGCCGCGCTGCTGTCGATGGCCGCCGACGCGGCGGGGGCAGCAGCCGCCCGCGGCGACGGTGCGTTCGAGATCGCGGCCGCCAAGGCGCTGGCCGGCTCGGTGGCCACCAGCGCCACGCGCGCCGCGCACCAGGCCCACGGCGCCATGGGCATGACCCGGGAGTACCCGCTCCACCACCTCAGCCGGCGGCTGTGGGCGTGGCGCCGCGAGTACGGCTCGCAGCACCGGTGGGAGCTGGAGGTGGGCGCGGCGGCCCGTGCGGCCGGCGCCGACGGGCTCTACCCGCTGATCACCCGGTCCTGACCCGCAGGCCCGCGCACGAACGTCTGAGAGGTGGGAGAGCCATGAGCGACGACCTGGTCACCTTGGAGCACGAGGGTGAGATCCGCATCCTCACGCTGAACCGCCCGCAGGCGCGCAACGCGTTCAACGACGACCTGAAGCTGGCCTTCGTCGACCGGCTCCGCCAGCTGGCGCGCGACACCGAGGCCCGCGCCGTGGTCCTCACCGGCGCAGGGACGAGCTTCAGCTCCGGCGGCGACATCTCCAACTTCGCCAACCGCCAGGAGTTCCGCAACCGCTTCTACTGGATGCGCGAGGCGCGGCTCCTGGCCGACGAGCTGCTGCGCTGCCACCTGCCCGTCGTCGCCGCCGTGAACGGCCCCGCGGTGGGGCTCGGGTGCTCGGTGGCCATCATGAGCGACCTGGTGGTGATCGCCGACGACGCGTTCATGTGCGACCCCCACGTCGGCGTCGGCCTCGTGGCCGCCGACGGCGGCGCGGTGCTGTGGCCGATGATGATGAGCCACCTGAAGGCCAAGGAGCACCTCCTGCTGGGCGACCGCATCCCGGCGGCGGACTGCGTGGCGCTGGGCCTCGCCAACCGGGTCGTGCCTTCGGCCGAGGTGCTGCCCACCGCCATGGCGCTGGCGCAGCGCCTCTGCGAGCTGCCGTGGCAGGCCGTGCAGGAGACCAAGCGGGCCGTGAACCTGCACCTGCAGGAGGCCGTGCTGCGCGTCATGCCGATGGCCACCACGGCCGAGAGCGAGTCGTTCAACACCGAGGCCGTGCAGTCGTTCATGGACCGCTTCCTGGGAGACTCGACGTCATGACCGACCTCGAGCCGACCGTGGCGCACTGGTTCCGGGACGCCGCCTGGGACGACGACTCCCTCGAGTGGGACGGCTTCGACGAGCGCGTGCGCACCGCGTGGGTCGACGTGGGTGACCCCGACGACCCCCACCGGCCGCTCGTGATGTTCGTGCGCTACTCGCCGGGCATCACCGTGCGCCCCCACGCCCACGCTTCCGACTACGTGTCGATGGTGCTGGAGGGCGAGGTGACCGTGACGGGCCGGCGCCACGGCGTCGGCTCGGTCCGCACCGTGGCCGCGGGCACCACCTACGGCCCGCTCGTGGCCGGACCCGAGGGCACGCTGCTGGTCGACATCTTCAGCGACCGCAACGGGCTCTTCCCCCAATGGGCCAAGGTCGACGAGGATGCCCGCGAGCGGCTGGCCGCGCTGGAGCGCTACAACCGCGAGCGCCTCGCGGCGCTGCGCCCCCGCCCCCGCACCACCCGCGACGGGCGCCGCGCGTCAGGCTGACGCGACGGCCCCGTTGCCGTCGGCCACGCCGGGCCAGGGCCACGGCGGATCGTTGGGCTGCACCGTGACGTCCCAGATGCGCGCCGGGCTGGTCAGCGCGAAGGCCACGGCGTCGGCGACGGCGGTGGGCGGGCACTGGACGCCCGACGTGATGCCCATGGCGCCGTGGCGGGCCATGTGGGCCGCGGCGCTCGGATGCCACTCCGCGCCCGTCGCGGCGTCGGCCGTGGGCCCCACCAGCACGCGGGTGAAGCCGACCTCGGGGTGCTCGGCGCGCCACGTCTCGATCATGCGGTTGAGGGCGGCCTTGCTGGCGGTGTAGACGCCGAGGCCGGGCCACGGCCCGCCGGTGCTCGACACCGACGACAGGTAGACCGCGGTGCCGCCCGAGGATCGCAGCGAGGGGAGCGCGGCCCGGGTGACGAGAGCGGCGCCCATGACGTTGGTCTCCATCGTGCGCCGCCAGACGTCGGCGCCGGCGGTGGCCAGGGCCACGATCGAGATCAGGCCGGTGGAGTAGACGACGTCGTCGAGGCCGCCGAGGCGCTCGGTCGCCTCGTCGACGACGCGCTGGCACTGGGCCTCGTCGGTGACGTCGCAGCCCAACCCGACCGCCGTGCCCGCCGCGGCGCGGGCCACGTCCTCGCACAGGTGCACCCGGCGGGCCGCGAACGCGACGTGCGCGCCCGCGGCGCACAACGACTGGCCGACGACTCGGCCGATGCCCGCCGAGCCGCCGATGAGCAGCACGCGTCGACCAGCCAACCGATCGTTGTCCATCGAGCTCCTCCCCCTGGGCCCTCGGCGCGCGCACCGTAGCAAGCGCTACCGTCCCGGCGCTGCTGCTGCAGACGACTGGGGGAGGGGCCATGGAGCGCAAGACGCTCGAGCGCGTGATCTACGAGAAGGACGCCGATCTCGGCGTGGCCAGGATCATCCTGAACTACCCGGAGAAGGCCAACGTGCAGGACTCGCGGCTGGCGTGGGACGTCGACGAGTGCCTGGCCGAGGCCGACCGGGACTACGACGTGAAGGTGGTGATCCTGAAGGCCAACGGGCGGGGCTTCTGCGCCGGCCACGCCATCTTCGCCGGGGAGCAGGAGGACGTCTATCCGGACTTCTTCCACAGCATGCAGGCCACGGGCAACACCTGGAAGGGCCAGCTCGACCTGTTCGTGACGCCGGTGCTGCGGCTGTGGGAGTTCCCCAAGCCCACGATCGCGCAGGTGCACGGCTACTGCGTGGGCGGCGGCACGTACTTCGGCCTGCTGACCGACATGACGGTCGCCTCGGACGACGCCTACTTCCAGATGCCGCTCGTGCAGGGGCTCGGCCTCCCCGGCGGCGAGACCATGATCGAGCCCTACGTCTTCATGAACTGGAAGCGAGCGGCCGAGTACCTCTACACCGCCCGGACGTTGAGCGCGCAGGAGGCGCTCGAGTACGGGCTCGTCAACCGGGTCGTGCCACGCGACGAGCTGGAGGCCACGGTGGAGGAGCTGGCGGCCAAGACCGCCAAGGCACCCCTCAGCACGCTGATGGCGACCAAGGCGCTCCTCAAGCGGGCCTGGGAGCAGATGGGCATGCGCATGCTCATGCAGATGTCGAACGACCTGCTCATCGTGGCCGGCGTGTCGTCGGACGTGGCGCGGCTGCGCGAGGAGCGTGGCCGGGCCCGACCCAGGGAGTGGGCCGCCTCGAAGACGGATCTCTCGGCGAACGACGACTGAGCGGGCGGCTACGACGGGGGCTCGTCGAGGAGCCCCATCGCCCGCAGCCGGCGCCGCCACGCCGTGGTGCGCAGGCGGTTGGCGCCGGCGTCGTCGCCCATCAGCTCGGCGGCGTCGGCCAGCTCGTCGAGGCGGTCGGCCACGCGGCCCAACGCCTCGGCCTCGGCGCTCCGCTCCCGGTCGTCGTCCACCGCTCCCTTCTACCGCCTCGTCACGGGCCACGGGCGGTCAGCAGGCCCGGGGGTGCGCTGCGGTCGGTGGTGCCGTCGGGGCGGGTGAGCTCGAAGGTGCCGTCGGGCCGGAGCTTGGCGTGCCAGCCGGGTTGGTGGAGCCGGTGGTGGTGCCGAGCGCACAGCGACACGAGGTTGTCGAGGCTGGTGGCGCCGCCCTGGTACCAGGCCTGGAGGTGGTGGGCGTGGCACCAGTGGGCGGGCCGGTCGCAGCCCGGCCACCGGCATCCCTGATCGCGCAGCACCACCGCATCGGCCAGGTCGGTGGGCACGGTGCGGGTGGCCCGTCCGTAGTCGAGAATGGCCGACCCGCCCTCCACCACGACGCGGTGCACGTCGGCGTCGCAGAGCATGGCTCGCAGCGCGCCCGGGCCGACCGGTGGCCCGTCGACGTACCGCCCCTCCGGCGCACGCCCCAGTGACTCGTGGGCCACCACCACGTTGACGTGGGGCCGCTGCCCGCGCCGTCGACGACCCCCGCTGCGCAGGAAGGCGTCGCAGATCACCCCCAGCCCTTCGGCCTGGCGTTCGGCCAGCGGCCGAGCCGGATCGGGCACGGTGGCCACCCGCAACGCCGCTATCAGCAGCTCGCCCACGTCGGCACCGAGCACGCCGCGCACGTCGGCGCCGCCGTCGAGGGTGCGGGCCACGTGCAGGCGCCCGGCGGGCTCATCCCGCGGGGGACCGTCGTCGATGGCGTCGGCCCGGGCGCGCCACGCCTGCATCACCCGCGCCGTGTCGTCCACCCCCAGCGGGCGCAGCACGCCCACCACCTCGTCGGCGTGCTCAGCGAACCGGGCGCCGTGACGGCCCACGTTGGCCGCCACCGCCTCCACCTGCCCCGACGACAACCCACCAGAAGCCCACGCCGCACCCACGACCGGAACCTCCCGCACCAACCGGGCCGCCCGCACCCACCGATGCGCCTCCGCCCGCGTGCACCCACCCGAGGTCCGCAACCACGCCGCCGTGGACACGGCGCCCGTCGCGGCGCACCCGCCCGCAGCGTCGATCCGGGCCAGCGCGGCGGCGATCTTGGCGTCCAACCGGTCCCGCAACGCCATCACCTCGTGGACCGCGTCGAGCTCCGCCGGCACCTCCAGTTCGTCGATCGCCCCCACCAGTACCCCGAACATATGTTCGATCGTACCCCTTCGCGTGAGAGGCGGCAAGGGGTCAGGAGATGCGACGGCCTACCGTCGGCTCATGGTGACCCTCGAGCAGGTGGCCCGCATGGCCATGGAGCTCCCCGAGGTGACCGAGGGCGACCGCTACGGCCAGCGCACCTGGTTCGTCGCCAAGAAGGCCTTCGCCTGGGAGCGCCCGTTCAGCAAGGCGGACCTCCGGCGCTACGGCGACACCCCGCCGCCCGACGGCCCGATCCTGGCCGTGCGGGTCGACGACCTGGCCGAGAAGGAGGCCGTGCTGGCCGCGAACCCGAAGGCGTTCTTCACCATCCCGCACTTCGACGGGTTCGCGGCCGTGCTCGTGCAGCTCCGTGCGGCCTCAGCACACGCGGTGCGCGACGCCCTCCTCGACGGTTGGCTGGCGGTCGCGCCTCCCAAGCTGACGAGCGACCTGGCGGTCGAGCGCCTCCTCCGCCGACGCTGAGCCCTCGCGCGCTCAGCGGCCGATGGCGTCCTCGGCCCACGAGACGAGCGTGGGCACGAGCAGGTGCCACCGCTCGAACAGCGCTCGGCCCTCGGTCGAGGCGGCCGTGCGCTCGTTCCACTCCGCGTCGCCCCACGGCGGCTCCACCATGCGGGCGTTGGGCAGGCCTGCCGCCAGCCGCTCCGAGGTGGCGCGCGTGTGCGCCAGGTCGCTCTCACCGCTGCGGAACACCAGGATGGGTACGTCGAGCCGCTGGACGTCGTCGCTCGTCAGCCCGGGCACCAGCTCATCGCCGCAGGGGCAGTAGGCGAGCATCCACCGGTCCATCACGTCGATGAACCCCTTGCGGTCCATGGCCAGGAAGCGCTCGCGGTTGCGGGGGTTGCGTTCCAGCACCTCCTGCCACTCGGGCAGCGCCACCACCGCCTCCATGCCGCCGTGCCACGCCGCCTGCAGCGAGCCGCCGCAGTAGTGCATGCCCAGCGACATCAGGCCGTAGGTGCCGCCGCTGATCCACCACATGGCGAGCCCGCTGGCGATGTCGGGGTGGCGCGCCGCGGTGAGCAGCGACACACGGGATCCGCCGGAGCCGCCGGAGATCACCGTGGGGCCGAGGCCGAGGTGGCGGATGAGGCCCGCCAGCGCGTCGGCCTGCATCACCGACTCCGACGGACCGGAGAACTCCACGGAGGACGCGCCGCAGTTGGGCCGATCCCAGATCAGCACCTGCTTGCCGTGGCCCGCGAGCGCCTCGGCCATCTCGCGCACGCCCCCGTAGTCCTTGCTGAACCGTCCACCGGGCGTGATGACCCAGGGCTGGCCCTCTCCGATCAGCTCGTAGGCCAGCTCCAGCCCGTCGACGTCGGCTACCGGCATCACGTCCCCCGTCTTCGTCCATCGGCGGCGGACGACCCGCCACCCGGACCTCGCAACCTAACGAACGTGGTCGGCGCGGGCGACCCCGCGGCCCGTCGCCGAGCCTTCGCGGACGGTTCACCGCGACGCGGCCCGGCGCTCACCGGCGCTTCGGAAGGCCTTCGTACCTTGCCCGCGTCCCGACGCACCCCCCTGGAGGACGACGTGCTCGCTCCGACCCACACCCGTACCCGCATCCTGCACGGCGTCGCTGCCACTGCGACCCTGGGCGCACTCGCGCTCGGACCTGCCGCCGCGCTGGCGTCGTCGACGCCGCCGGCCACAGCCGCCGTTGCCGAGCCCGCCCGCTACGACGCCACGGCGATGCGGGTCTTTGACGCCTTCGACGCCAACCAGGGGATCGCGGTCGACGACCGGCACTTCTACGCCGTCGACAACCGTTCGATCACCAAGCACGACAAGGCCACCGGCCGGCCGGTCCTGCAGTTCGTCGGCGCGCCGGACGGGCCGATCGAGCACCTCGACAGCGGGGTGGTGGTGCGCGGCAAGCTCTACGCCGCCCACTCGAACTACCCGACGTGGCCGATGGAGAGCTCCATCGAGGTGTTCGACGCCCGCACGATGGAACACGTGGGCACCCACAGCTTCGGCATCTACCGCGGCTCGCTCACCTGGCTGGACTGGCACGACAACGCCTGGTGGGCGGCCTTCGCCAACTACGACCGGGTGCAGCGCGGGCAGACCGAGCCCTACGGCCACACCGCCAACACCAAGGTGGTGAAGATGGACCGCGACTTCCAGGTCGTCGCTTCGTGGACCATCCCCGAGGCGATCCTCGACACGTTCGGGGAGATGAGCAACTCGGGCGGTTCGTGGGGTCCCGACGGGCGGCTCTGGCTCACCGGTCACGACCTCCCCGAGGCCTACATCATGGAGCTGCCCGACGCGGGCGGCGAGTTGTCCTGGGTCGCCACCGTGAGCCTGCCGGGCATCCAGGGTCAGGGCATCGCGTGGGAGGACCAGGGTCGCCGCTCCACGCTCTGGGGCATCAGCCGGGCCGGTCGCCAGGCCGTCCAGTTCGACGTCCCCTTCGGCGACATCCAGAGCCCGTCGGCGCCGCAGTGGAAGGTGGTCGGCCCCGGCCAGTTCGAGCAGTGACGTCGCGGCGCGGGCCGCGCCCGAGCGGCGGGGAGCGGAGCCATGGATGGCGGAGGAGAGTCATCCTCTCAGTCGGCGGTCTGCGCCACGCCCTCGTCCACGAGCCGGCGGATCTCGGTCTCCGAGCAGCCCAGCTCGCTGAGGACCTCGCGCGTGTGCTGGCCCACCGCCGCGGGCGCGACGCGGCCGTCGTCGACGCCGGTCGAGAACACGATCGGGTTGCGGACCTTGGTGTAGCGGCCCTCGGTGGGGTGGTCCTCCGCGACGAACAGGCCCACGGCGGCGAGGTGCGGATCGGCGAGCACCTCGTCGATCGACTGCACCGGCATGGCGGGGACGTCGAGCTCACGCAGGAGCTCCAAGCACTCCGCCGTGGTGCGCTGCGCCATGGCGTCGGCCACCATGGCGTACAGCACGTCGGTGTGGGCGATGCGGGCACGGTGCTCCGCGAAGCGCGGATCGGTGATGAGCTCCGGGCGGCCGATGAGCTCGAAGAAGCCCCGCCAGTGCGCCTCGTTGTAGAAGACCACGCCGATCCACCCGTCGGCTGTGCGGAACGGGCGCCGGTCGGGCGAGGTCACGCGCTCGTAGCCGGCCTCGCCCAGGGGCGGGTCGTACGTGAGCCCGTAGAGGTGCTCCATGAGGAGGAACGACGTGAAGGCCTCGTACATGGGCACCTCGATGGTGGCGCCCTCGCCGGTGCGGTCCCGCTGCACGAGCGCCGCGCACACCGCGCCGAAGGCGAAGAGGCCGGCCGTCTTGTCGGCCACGACCGTCCGCACGTACGTGGGTGGGTCGCCCTTCTGCGCCTGCAGGGCGGCCATGCCGCTGGCGGCCTGGATGACGTCGTCGTAGGCGGGGAGGTCCTCGTAGGGGCCGCCGGCGCCGAAGCCCGAGATGGCGCAGTGCACGAGGCGCGGGTTGCGGGCGCGGGCCGTGGCCGGGTCGGCGCCGATCCGCTGCGCCGCCGCGGGCCGCATGTTGTGCATCAGCACGTCGGCGCTGTCGATGAGCCGACCGAGCAGCGCCCGACCCTCGTCGTGCTTCAGGTCGAGGCTCACCGAGCGCTTGTTGCGGCCGATGGCCAGGAACAGCGGGCCCATCGTGGCGCCCGGCCCGATGCGCCGGACGATGTCGCCCCCGGGGACCTCCACCTTCACCACGTCGGCGCCGAGGTCCGCCAGCATCAGCGTGGCGTAGGGGCCGGAGAAGACGGTGGTGAGGTCGAGCACGCGGATGCCGTGGAGAGGACCGGTCACCTCCGGATCTTGGCACGGCCCCCGTGGCGCCTCGGCAAGTCGGCTCCGGGCGGTGCCTAGCGTGGTGGCGTGGCGCGACACGTGCGGCTCCGCGAGCTCCTCGTCGGCGTGGAGGGCCTGGCGCTCCTCCGGCACCTCTACGACGGCCGGGACGCCGACGCCGACCGGCGGCTGGCCGAGGTGCGAGCCCTGCTCGACGACGAGCGCTACGCGGCCGGCGACGTCACCGAGGAGGTGGACGCCCGCACCGGGTACGGCGTCTGGTCGGAGCGCTACGACGACCCGGGCAACCCGATCGTCGGCCTCGAGGAGCCGGTGGTGCGCGAGCTCGTCGGATCGCTGCCGCCGGGGCGGACGCTCGACGCGGCGTGCGGCACCGGCCGCCACGCCGCCCACCTGGCCGCTCGCGGCCACGACGTCGTCGGTGTCGACGCCACCCCTGAGATGCTCGTCCGGGCCGGGGCCAACGTGCCCTCAGCCCGGTTCGTGGAGGGCGACCTGCGGGCCCTGCCGCTGGCCTCGGCGACCTTCGACCTGGTGGTGTGCGGGCTGGCCCTGGCCCACCTGGCCGATCTGGTCGCACCCGTGCAGGAGCTGGCGCGCGTGGCCAGGCCCGGTGGGCGGGTGGTCGTCTCGGTGCTGCACCCGATGCAGGCCCAGCTCGGCTGGCACGCCCCGTTCGAGCACGGCGACGGGCGGCGGGGGTTCGTGCGCGAGCACCCGCACCGCCACGGCGACTACTTCGACGCCTTCCGGTCCGCCGGGCTGGAGGTGCGCCGGTGCGTCGAGCCGGTCCTCACCGCTCGCGAGGTGGCCAGCAAGCGGCGGGCGCACCGGGCCATCCCGGAGGCCACCGCCGCGGCGTACGTCGGTCTGCCGGCCGTGCTCGTCTGGGAGGCTGTTCGGCCCTGAGAGCAGCGCGTTCACCCCTTCGGGGGAACGCGGATGTTCGGTGTCGGTCCCGCCCGCGTCCTACGGTTCCGGCCCGTGATCGGGTGGTCCGAGGAGGATGGGGCCGAGGGCCTGCTGCACGTCGTGGTCGAGCGCGACGGGGAGCTCGCGGTCGTGCAGGTGGAGGGGGAGCTCGACGTCGCGACGGCGCCCCGGCTGGCGCAGCACCTCGACGCCCTGCTGGCCGAGCAGCCGCAGCCGCGCGTCGTGCTGCACTGCGAGGCGCTCGAGTTCTGCGATTCGATCGGGCTGTCGACGCTCCTGCGGGCAGCGGGGGCGCGGCCCGGCGGCGCGCCCCTCGTCCTGCGCCGGCCGCACGAGAACGTGCAGCGGGTCCTGGACCTGGCCGGCGTGGAGCACGTGTTCGAGCTCGACCCACCGCCCGCGCCGTGAGCCGGCGGCGCCCTCAGCCGACGAGGTCGCGCACCGCGTCGGCGGTGGCCACTGTGCGATCCGTGGCGTAGGCGGCCGCGCGCGCCGCGATCCGCTCGGGGTCGTAGCGGTAGTTGACCATCAGCCCGTACGACGCGGCCATGCCGGGCGGCGTCGGGTTGGCCAGCCAGTTGACCCGCTCGACCGACGCGCCGTTGGAGAGGTGGAAGTTGCCGACCGGGTCGAGCACGCGGCCGTCGGCCCGCTTGCTCACCAGGTAGCGGGCGCACAACCCGGTGAGGCCCCGCCGAAGCTGCGCGGTGAGCTCGGGGTCGTCGGCCCAGCGGTCGTCAGCGAGGATCTCGCGCAGCTCGCTGGTGGGCGGCAGCAGGCTTCGCTCGCGCGGCGTGAGCTCGTCGTTGGCGATGACCTTCTCGGCCCAGGCGCGGAAGCCGGGGATGGGCGACAGCGTGGCGTAGGTGCGCAGCGAGGGCAGCTCGTGCGACAGCCGGTCGACGACGGCCTCGAGCAGCTCGTTGCCGAGGTTGACCCCGGCCAGGCCCGGCTGGCAGTTCGTGATGGAGTAGAAGTTCGCGGTGTCCGCCCGGGTGGCGTCGATCACCGGCGCGTCCTCGTCGAGCAGCGGCTCGAGGTGGTCGGCCATGCCGTGCGTGAGCGCGATCTCCACGAACACGAGCGGCTCGTCGGGCATGGCCGGGTGGAAGAAGGCGTAGCAGCGCCGGTCGGAGGCCAGGCGGTTCTTGAGGTCGGCCCACGACTCGATGGCGTGCACGGCCTCGTAGTCGATGAGCCGCTCCAGCAGCGCGGCGGGCGAGTCCCAGGTGATGCGACGCAGCTCCAGCAGGCCGACGGCGAACAGCGCGGTGAGGTAGACGGCGAGCTCCTCGTCGAAGGCGCGCAGGTCGGGATCCGACAGGTCGAGCTTGCGGAGCTCGCCTCGCAGGTCGACCACGAGCTTCACGCCGTTGTCGAGCCCGGTGAAGAGGTGCAGCAGGCGCACGTAGGCCGGCGTGGTGGCCTCGCGCAGGGCCACCGCGGCGTGGACCCGCCCGGTTCTGCCCGGGGCGGAGGCCCACCCCGCCAGGGCGCTCTCGATGGCGTCGTGGTCGTGGCCGAAGCGCGTAGCGACCAGGCGCAGGAAGCGCTCCCGCCCGACGGCGTCGAGCGCCGACCACGTGGCGGCCAGCGACGCCGCCTCGAGGCGCTGCGAGCCGGTGTCGGCCAGGGTGAGCATCCGTTCGATCTGGTGGACCACCCGCGTCTCGTCGCGCGGCGGCAGATCCGGGGCGGTGTCGCGCCGGGAGCGCCGCAGGCGTCGCAGGCGCTCGAGCGGGCCACCCGCGAAGCGGGCGCGCCGGGAGGGATGGGTGTCCGCGGCCACGGGCGCTTGTGTACCAGACAGAACTGAGCGCGGCCCGTGCGGCGCTGGGCACGGTCCGTGCCGATGAGCACGCGGCGACGTCAGGAAGCCCGCAGTTGTCGCGGAATTTGTCCCCGTTCGGTGAACTCGCTCCTTCGCGGCCACGTACCTTTGGGCGCCGCGCGGCGACACGTCGGCGCGGCTCGGCGGAGCTCTCGGCGGAACGAGGAGGCATGGTGGCGGGACGGCGGTTGGCGGCGCTCGTGGTGGCGGCCCAGGTGGTGATGGCCGTCGCCGTGCTGAGCGCAGGCGGCGGTCCCGCGGCGGCCGCGACGGGAGGATCGGCGCACTTCCTGCCCCTGGCGCCCGAGCGGTTGCTCGACACGCGCCTCACGGGGAGCTTCGTGCCGCCCGACGGCACGATCACCCTCGACGTGCTCGGCCGGGGCGGCGTCCCGACCGACGGCGTGTCCGCGGTGGTGATCAACCTCACCGCCACGGAGACGGGCGGCGCCGGCTTCGTGCAGGCCCTGCCCACCGGCACCGGCCCCGGCGGCTCCAGCACGCTCAACGCGGAAGGCCCCGGCCAGACGCTGGCCAACCTCGCGGTGGTGCCGCTCGGGCCCGACGGCCGCATCGCCCTCTACACGCAGTCGGGCGCGCACCTCGTGGTCGACGTGCTCGGCGCCTTCGTCGGCGACGGCCCGTCGGCCGCCGGTCGCTACCGCGCCCTGCCCCCCGAGCGGCTGCTCGACACCCGGCTCGGCGTCGGTGTGCCCGGCCCCGGCGTGGTCCCGTCCAACGGCACCGTCGACCTCGCGGTCACCGGCCACGGCGGCGTGCCGGCGAGCGGGGTGAGCGCGGTGGCGCTCAACATCACGATGACCGAGGCCACCGCCGACGGCTACATCCAGGTCGTGCCCACCGGCGGCAGCACGCCGCTCGGCGCGTCCTCCAACCTCAACGTGGTCACCGGCCAGACCAAGGCCAACCTCGTCATGGTGCCGGTCGGCGCCGACGGCCGGGTCACGCTCTACACCCAGTCCGGCGGCCACCTGATCGCCGACGTGATGGGGTGGTTCAGCGACGGCAGCGGGCCCGCCGGCAGCGACGGGCTCTTCGTGGCGCTCGACCCGGTCCGCCTGCTCGACACCCGCGTCGACGGCCGGCCGGGCGAGAACTCGGTCACCACCGTCAGCCCGCTGGGCCAGCACGGCTTCCCCTCGGGTGGGGTCGTGGCGGTGGTCGGCAACGCCACGGCCACCGAAGCCGCCGCGCCCGGCTTCGTCCAGGTGCTGCCCTTCGGCCAGGCACCCGGCGGGTCGTCGACGCTCAACCTGGAGCGGGCCGGGCAGACGCTGGCCAACGCGGCGGTGGCCACGTTGTCCACCAGCGGCGCCTTCGACATGTACACCCAGTCGGGCACGCACCTCCTGTTCGATGCGCTGGGCTACTTCACCGGCACGCCGGCGGCCGGCACCGGCTCGCCCGCCCCGCCGCCCGGCACGGGCACCACCAACCCCCCGCCGGACGGGACCCCGCCGCCTCCGCCGCCTCCGCCGCCCCCGCCGGTGAGCGCCCTCGCCATCACCAGCGAGCACGACTTCCTCGGCCTGGGGCCGCGCCTGGTGTTCTCCACGGTGCGCGGCGACCCGCAGCCCGGTCGGCGGATCACCATCCAGAACACGGGCTCGGCGCCGCGCGTGGTCACGGGCCTGTCGTTCGCCGGCCCGCAGGCGGCCTCGTTCCGCCTCGCACCCGGCACGCCCGGGAGCTTCACGCTGGCCCCGGGCGAGTCCCGCAACCTGACCGTGGAGTTCCGGCCGACGGGACCGAGCCGGAGCGAGTTCAGCGCTGACCTCATCGTCGCCACCGACGACCCCAACGTGCCCAACCAGACCGTGACCCTCGGCGCGCTCAACCCGCGCGACTTCGAGAGCGTCAACGAGCCCAACCTGGCCACCATCGTCCGGGCCCTGGGCTACAGCACCGACGTGGGCTTCACCGCCGTGCGGCGGGCGGTCGACCGGCTCCCCGTGGGCGACGAGATCATCTCGCCCTACTGGCGAGCCGCCGATCCCGGCCAGCCGGTCCGCCTGGTCCCGGTGGCCCGCTACGTGGGCCGCACCGCCTCCGCGGCCTCGCCGGTGCAGTGGGCGCCGAAGGGCGGCACCTACCGCGACATGTACCTGTTCGCGGGCGGCGACGTCGAGAGCTACGGCGGCGAGAACCAGAAGCTCATGCCGGCGGCCCTCCGCCGCGGCGGCGGCACCGGCGACCCCACCGCCTTCTCGCCCGGCACGTCGGCCTTCGGGCTGCGCGTCACGCTCAACCCCAGCGACGAC
>Ga0182742_1003337_pt1 | contig 15900 bp, 11 predicted proteins | sample eDN5th37CBELigMG_FD_128880 | JGI IMG/M metagenome (GOLD analysis project Ga0182742, IMG submission 128880) | Enriched Miracle-Growth compost microbial communities from Emeryville, California, USA - eDNA 5th pass 37_C BE-Lig MG (version 2)... ...
CGGCTGCTCTGGCTGGGCATCAACCTCGTCACGGCGATCATCGCGGGGCTCGTGGTGCGGCGGTTCGAAGGGACCATCGAGAAGGTCGCGGCGCTCGCGGCGCTGATGCCCATCGTCGCCAGCATGGGCGGCGTTGCGGGGACCCAGACGGTCACGCTGATCATTCGCGGGCTCGCGCTGGGGCAGATTCAGTGGGGCAACGCGCGGTGGCTGCTGTTCAAGGAGATCGCGGTCGGCGGGCTCAACGGGATCATCCTGGCGTGCGCGATCGGGGCGATTGCGACGTTCTGGCTCGGCACCTGGAAGATTGCGGCGATCATTGCCGCGGCGATGCTCATCAACCTGCTGGCGGCGGCGTCGGTCGCGGTGCTCATTCCGCTCGCGCTGCGGCGCTTGAAGATCGATCCGGCGCTCTCGGCCGGCGTCATCCTCACCGCCTTCACGGACTCGATCGGCTTCGCCACCCTGCTCGGCCTCGGCACGCTCTTCCTCACCTGACGCGGCTCCTCACCTGACGCGGCGGCCTCGCCTGGCGCGGCTCCTCGCCTGTGCCCTTCGTGACGCGCCTTTCGTGTCGCGCCTTTTGTGACGCACCCTCCGAGACCTTCCGCCCTCTGAGCCGCCCGGCGATTGAGGGCCTCTCAGGTCGCCTGTGCCACTCCAGGCGAGGTCATCACCGATGGCAACGTCTCCCCCGTCACAAACGCGAGCAGCGCCGTCCGGGCCTCCATCGCATCCTTGTACCCAAGCTCGATCAACTCTCGCGTATACGGCCCTTCGAACAGCAGGTAGCTGGCGAGCTGACTCCCTTCCGCATTCCGCGCACCAATCACCCGAAGCAGCGACCGCAGGCTGCGAGGCATCGCGTCGATATGCCGGGCAGCGACTTCACGCGGGTCCACGCTGGGCGCGAGCATCAGGGTCTCGACAACTCGTGCACCCCGCGCATGCTCCGGCGCCGCATGCACGAGCTCGTTGATCCGCTCGAGCTGCTCCAGGTCCGCGTAGATCTGGTCCGTGAACAGCGTGTCGAGCATGTAGCCGAAAATCTGCCCCGGGGTCGGCGGCTCCATCGGCATGTGGGTCACGGCCACGCCGGCTGCACGGCGCGCACGAACGCCGACCACCAGCAGCCGATCCGCGCCGAGGTGAATCGCGGGGCTCAACGGATTCATCTGACGCATGGCCCCGTCGCCGAAATGCTCTTCGCCAAGCTGCATCGGCGGGAACAGCAGCGGGATCGCCGCGCTTGCCATCAGATGATCGAGCCCAAGCGTGCAACGCCGCCCCAACCGCTGCACCCTCGCCCACTCGCGGACGCTCTCCTTCGCGTCGAAGAACGCAACGGACTGCCCCGTCACGTAGCTCGTAGCGCACAGTGCGAGCGCCCTCAGGTGCCCGCGCTCGATGCTCACTCGCACGCCGCGCCAATCCACATGCTTCGTCAGCAGCTCGCGCAGCGGCGTGTTGTCGAGCATCGCCTTCGGCGGCGAGAGCAGAAAGCCGCCCGAAATGAGAGAGAGGACCCAGTGAACGCCCGACCGGAACATGTGCAGCGGATCCACCCGGAACACCTGCCCGGCGTGGAAGTTCGACCAGACCTGTTCGAGCCCCGCCACCGCGCGCCGCCACTGGACCGCTTCCGCGGCCAGTACGCTGGCCGCCACCGCACCCGCGGATGTCCCGACGATCACCTGAAACGGGCTGCGCCCCCGCGGAAAGATCTCGGCCAGCGCACGAAGAACACCCACCTGATAAGCGGAACGCGCGCCGCCGCCCGTGAGCACGAGCCCGAGGATCGGCCGCTTCTCCAGCCGTCGCTGTGTCTGCGTCGGACTTTCGGTCATTGGGGCAACGCGCTGACGATCGGACGCGCGAGCGGACGACGGAGCTCCCGGATCGCCTCGTCCAGCCCGGCGAGCGTGAGCGGAAACATCCGGTCCCCGATGAGATCGCGGGTAAGTTGTACGGAAGCCGTGTATCCCCAACGCTCCCGCGGTTCGGGGTTCAGCCACACGAGGCGCGGGAACGCGGCGACGATCCTTCTCATCCAGCTCGCGCCGCTTTCGTCGTTCCAGTGCTCCACGCTGCCACCTTCGTGCGTGATCTCGTAGGGGCTCATCGTCGCATCGCCGACGAAGATCGCCCGGTAGTCCTTGCCGTAAGTCCGCAGCACGGTTTGAGTCAGGGTCGTCCCGGAATAGCGGCGGCGATTGTCCTTCCACAGTTTCTCGTATGGGAAGTTGTGGAAGTAGAAATGCTCGAGGTGACGAAACTCGCTGCGGGCCGCGGAGAACAGCTCGTCGCAGGCTTCGACGTGCACGTCCATCGACCCGCCAACGTCCAGGAACAGCAGCACCTTCACCGCGTTCCGCCGCTCCGGCACGAGTTTGAGATCCAGGAGCCCGGCGTTGCGGGCCGTCGCGGAGATGGTGCCATCGAGATCGAGCTGCTCGGCCGCGCCTTCGCGGGCGAACCGCCTCAGGCGGCGCAACGCGAGCTTCAGATTGCGCGTGCCGAGCTCGACGCTGTCGTCGAGATTCCGGTACTCCCGCGCATCCCACACCTTCACGGCACTTCGGTTCCGGGAATGAGCCTGACCGATCCGCACGCCTTCGGGATTGAAGCCCGCGGCGCCGAAGGGCGAGGTCCCCGCAGTCCCGATCCATTTGTTGCCGCCCTCGTGGCGCTCCTGTTGCTCGCGCAGGCGATCGCGCAGCGTCTGCATCAGCTTTTCCCAGCCGCCGAGCGACGCGATCTTCTGCTTTTCCTCGTCGGTGAGATTGCGTTCGGCGAGCGCGCGCAGCCAGTCCGCAGGCAGCTCGGCGACGATCTTCGCGAAAAGCTCCTCCGCTCCCTCGAAGGTCTTGGCGAACACGCGATCGAAGCGATCGTAATGAGCTTCGTCCTTCACGAGGCAGGTACGGCTGAAGTAGTAGAACTCCTCGGCCGAGTGCCCGGTGACGTGCTGCTTCAGCCCTTCGAGCAGCGTGAGGAACTCCGTGATCGCCACGGGCACGCCCGCCTGCCGAAGATCGAAGAAGAAGGACGTAAGCATGCGGGGCGCAGCCTCAGCGGTTGCCCCGATGCAGAAAGACGATCTGCTCGAACAGATGCACATCCTGCTCGTTCTTCAGCAACGCGCCGTACAGGGGCGGCAGCGATTTCTTCGGGTCCGAGCTGCGTAGCGCTTCCGGCGGGATCTGCTCGGCGACGAGCAGCTTGATCCAGTCGAGCAGCTCCGACGTCGAGGGCTTCTTGCGCAGGCCGGGAGTTTCCCGCAGCCGGAAGAACGACGTGAGCGCCTCGGCGAGCAGGTCCCTGCGCAGGTTCGGGTAATGCACGTCGACGATGCGGGTCATCGTCGCCTCATCCGGAAAGCGTATGTAGTGGAAGAAGCAGCGGCGCAGGAATGCGTCCGGCAGCTCCTTCTCGTTGTTGCTCGTAATGACGATGATGGGACGGTGCCGCGCCTTCACGAGCTCCCGCGTCTCGTAGACGTAGAACTCCATGCGATCGAGCTCGCGCAGGAGGTCGTTCGGGAACTCGATGTCCGCCTTGTCGATCTCGTCGATCAGCAGCACGGGCTGCACGTCCGACTCGAACGCTTCCCAGAGCTTGCCCTTGACGATGTAGTTGGCGATGTCGTGCACGCGCGGATCGCCGAGCTGCGAGTCCCGCAGGCGCGAGACGGCGTCGTATTCGTACAAGCCCTGCTGCGCCTTGCTCGTGGATTTGATGTGCCACTCGAAGAGCGGACGGCCCAGCGCGCGGGCGATCTCCTGGGCGAGCTGCGTTTTGCCTGTGCCGGGCTCGCCTTTGATGAGCAGCGGGCGCGCAAGGGTCACCGCGGCGTTGACGGCCATCATGAGATCGTCGGTGGCGACGTAGCGGTCGGTGCCGGTGAATCGGGTGGTCATGGGTGAAGTCTAACCCTGTAAGCCGTCAGAGGCGCTCAATCGCCGGGCGGCTCCGAAGAAGAATGGATTTCTCTGCGCGGTACGGAAGAAGGAACCCTCGTCCGAGCCGCCCGGCGATCGAGGGCTTCCTGGTCAGCGCCCGGTGGGCGTGAGCGTGAGGGTGTGTTCAGCCGGGCCGGGCAGGAAAGGAAGCGGTTTTCCTTCGGCCCACTCGGCAAAACCCGCTCGATACCAGGGCGACATCGGATGCCCGCTCTGTCCCCCCGCGATCTGCAGATAACCCTCCGCTTCGCGGCCTGGGACGACGGCGAAGCGTTCGGAGGCGCCGAACGCGCCATCTTGCACCCGTGGCATGTCGTGATCGCCTGGGATCTCCACAGCCGGCATGTTCAGCAATCCGCCGATCACCGGAATGCCGCCGGACAAGGGATGTCGCACGAGCACCGGCCGGCGACTTCCCCAAATGCACCTGTCGAGTTGCGGGCAGAGAGCCCCGCCACCGGGACCGGCCTCCTCCGTGAGCACCCGAATCGTCTCGTCCACCTGCGCAAGCAGGAAATCTCTCCATGCCGGATAGCGCGGCGCGAGCAGATGCATGGGCTGGTGCGTCACCAGCTCCCACAGCGCGCCTTCGAACTGCGAAGGAGGCGGCGCGCCCTGCGCATCGATATCGAGCCCGACGAGCATCATCGACCACGCTGCACGCTCGGTCAGGTTGTGGAACTCGCGAACGAGCCGATAACCCACGGAGTCCGGAGTCGCGCGCGCGTTCCATTCCGAGACGAGCCGTTTCAGCTCGGCACGATCGGGATGATCGCGAAGCGCTTCCTCGTCCAGCACGCCGAGCAGCAGGTCCCGCCAGCGCGCGAGGAACAGTCCGCGATCGTCCAGCTGGATGGCGAGCATGTCCGCCGGCGTCGCGGGATTTTTCAGGGCAGCGAGGCCGTCCTGGATCTGCCGTGCGCGCGCGCCGAGGTCGTAGTCGCTTCCGAGAGCCGCTTCGTCACCGCCGATGAGCGCTTCGGCAACAGCGTCGTCGATGGAGCGCGCATTCGCCGTCCACACGCGGCCTGCAGGCGGATCGATGAGGCGCGGATGTGTCGCAGCCGTCGTCCACGGCGCATCGCCGGTGAGGCGCAGCTTCGCGTCCGTGGTATCGGGCAGCCGGCCAATGATCGTCCAGCCGACGTGCCCCTCACGATCGCCGACCATGAGGTTCTGATGCGGAATGCCGATGGTCGGCGCGAGATCGATCGCCTGCGCCGCCGTCGTGGCGGTTTCGAATGCGATGAGATTGAAGTTCGTGGCGGCCGGCACAGTGGCGATCCACCGCGCGAACCAGCAGCGGCCGGTGTCGACGTTCGCCTCGACGAGCAGGCCGTCCGGGCCGGACCGAACCGGCAGGATCAGATCCCTCTTCTCGCCTTTGACGACGATCTTCTCCTGTACGGTCGCGAGCGGGATGCTCGCACTGCCCGCGCGCAGCTCGGTGTCATCGACCGACGTGCACGGCGCGAATGTGACGTCCACCCAATCCCCGTACGCGTTCGTGAATCCCCACGCAATGTGACCGTTGGATCCTGCGACGAGCACCGGAGCGCCCGGCAGCATCAGCCCGTTCAGATCCAACGTCGGCTCCTGCGCGCCCGAAGGCTTCAGCTGCAGGCGCGCGCGATACCACACCGTCGGAATGCGAAGTCCCAGGTGCATGTCGCTCGCCACCAGCGCACCGCCTCCGTTCGTGAGCGCGCCGCCGACGGCCCATCCGTTGCTGCCGATGCCGCTCGATCGCTCGGGCAGGAACGAGCCGAAGAACGAGTCCTTCGACACCGACGCAGCACGACTCTCCGTCTCCGAGCTCAAGGTTCGCGGCGCATTGGCGCGCAGGTTGAGCTCCTCCGGCGTCGGCAACCTGATCGATGGTGTCTGCACCGTGCCGCTCGCGGAGTTCGGGCTGTCCCAGCTCGTGCCCCGCGGATAGAAGAACTGGAGCGCGCACTTCCAGCCATCCGCGCACTCGGGCCCGCCGAGTTTCATGTTGACCGCGCGCCTCAGCTTTTCGCGATCGATGGCGCTGTGCTGAAGGTCCCACCACATGGCGAAAGGAATGAGGACGACGTCCTCCGCCGTCCAAGGAGCCGGCGTCACCTGCAGGGCGTAGTACTCCCACGGCTGCGTGCGAAGACTTGCGAGACCCGCGTTGACGCCGCGCGCGTACGCCTCGATAGCGGCGCGCTGCTCTTCCGTCGCCTGGGCGAGCACTTCCCTCGCCACATGCCGAAAGCGGAACACACGCGAAGCCTTGTCCTGCTCCAGCGCGATCCGGCCGAACATCGCCGAGAGCTCTCCCGCGGCAAGGCGGCGCGAGATGTCCATCTGGAAGAACCGGTCCTGCGCGTGCACGAATCCGGTGGCAAATGCGAGGTCCGCACGATTCGTCGCCACGATGGTGGGAATGCCGAGCGCATCGCGCGTGATCGTGACCTCGCTTGCGAGGTCCGGCGCATCGACAGAACCGTCGAGAGTGGGCTTCGAGCCCGTAAGGAGCACGTAAACGAAGATCCCCGGCACCACCACGAAGACGACGACCACGATGCCGATCATCTTCGCGAGCATGCCCGCCGTGATGCGCGGGCGGGCCGGCACTACGCTCTCCTTCCCTCGAGGCGGCGTGCCGACCATGCGCGCCGTCAATCCAGCGCGACCTTCAGGATCTGCATGGAGTTCGTGCCGCCCTCGATGCCCGAGAGCTCGCCCTTCGTCAGGATGACGAGATCGCCGCGCTCGACGAGCGACAGCTCCAGGAGGCGCGCGAAGATCGTGTGATAGAGCTCTTCGGTCGACTTGGCTTCCGGCACGTCGTACACGACCGGGTACACGCCACGATAGAGCGTGACGCGGCGGCGGGTGAACTCATGGCGCGTGAACGCGTAGATCGGAATGTCCGAGCGGATACGCGACATCCAGAGCGGCGTGGCGCCGGACTCCGTCAGCGCGACGATCGCGCGCACCTTCAGGTGATTCGCCGTGTACATCACGGCCATCGCGATCGCTTCTTCCTGGCTCTTGAACTGGCCCTCGACGCGATGACGCACGCGGTCGTGCCGAAGCACGTACTTCTCCGCGCCCTCGATGACCTGCGCCATCGCCTTCACGGCCTTGACCGGATACTTGCCGGTGGCCGTTTCGGCGGAGAGCATCACCGCATCCGTGCCGTCCATGACGGCGTTCGACACGTCGCTGACTTCCGCGCGCGTCGGCATGGGGTTGTGGATCATCGACTCCATCATCTGCGTCGCGGTGATCACCACGCGATTGCGGATGCGCGACTCCTGGATGATGGTTTTCTGAAGCCCCGTGAGCTCGGCATAGCCCATTTCGACGCCGAGATCGCCGCGCGCCACCATGACAGCGTCCGCCGCTTCGATGATCTCGGCGAGGTTGGTGACGGCTTCCTGCCGCTCGATCTTCGCCAGGATGCGAGCCTTGCTGCCCCACTTGCGCGTGAGCGCGCGGGCCTGCTCGATGTCGTTCGCGCTACGCGCAAACGAAACGGCGATGTAGTCGATGCCCTGCTCGGCTGCGAACTTGATGTCGTCGCGATCCTGATCCGACAGCGCCGGCGCCGAGATGCCGCCGCCCTGACGATTGAGCCCCTTGCGATCGGACAGCTCGCCGCCGACCTTCACCCGCGTGGTGATGCGAGTGGCGCTGACGTTTTCCACGCCAAGCACGATCTGCCCGTCGTTGAGAAGCAGCGTATCGCCGGGCGCGACGTCCCGCGGCAGGTTCTTGTACGCGACACCGACCTGCTCGACCGTGCCGGCGTTCGGGTCGAGCGCCGTGTCGAGCGTGAAGGTCTTGCCCTCTTCGAGCGTCACCTTGCCGCCCTGGAACGACTCGATGCGGATCTTCGGGCCACGCAGGTCCAGCAGGGTGCCGATGCTCCGGTCCACCTTCCGCTCGATCTCACGCAGCATCTGGAGCCGGCGGGCGTGATCTTCCCGGGACCCGTGCGAGGCGTTGAGCCGAGCCACGTCGAGGCCCTCATGGACCATCTCCGTCAGCACGGCAGGGTCGTCGGTCGCAGGACCGATCGTCGCCACGATCTTCGTTCGTCTACGCATCACGGTTCGATTCGCTTCCAGGCAGTGTTACAGGACGTACGGGACAGCGCGCCCCTTTAGCCCGAGGCGCGCGCTTCCAGTATCGCAACCGCCGGCAGCGTCTTGCCCTCGACGAATTCAAGGAATGCTCCCCCACCCGTGGAGATGTAGGAGATCCCGTCCTCCACCCCGTACTTTTCGATGGCGGCGAGGGTGTCGCCTCCGCCCGCGAGCGAGAACGCCTTGCTGCGGGCGATGGCATTGGCGATGGCTCGGGTGCCTTCGCCGAACTGGTCGAACTCGAAGACGCCGACGGGGCCGTTCCAGATGATGGTGCCGGCCTCCTGCAGCATGGCACTGAAGGCCTCCGCCGTGTCGGGACCTATGTCGAGAATCATCTTGTCCGGCTTCACCTGGTTCACCGGACGGACATCCGCGTGGGCGGTGGCGGCAAATTCGCGGGCGACGACGACGTCCGTCGGCAACGGAATCTCCGTGCCCTTCGCCTTCGCCTGCTCCAGGAGCTTGCGCGCGACGTCGAGCATTTCGGCTTCATGCAGCGACTTGCCGACGTTGATGCCCGTAGCTGCGAGGAAGGTGTTCGCGATGCCGCCGCCGACGATCAGCTTGTCCACCTTGGCGAGCAGCGACTCCAGCACCGTGAGCTTCGTCGAAACCTTCGAGCCCGCGACAATCGCGACCAACGGACGCGCCGGCGCATGCAGCGCCCGCTCGAGCGCCTCGAGCTCGCCGACGAGCAGCGGTCCGGCGCAAGCCACCTTCGCGAACTTCGCGACGCCATGGGTGCTCGCTTCCGCGCGATGCGCGGTGCCGAAGGCATCCATCACGTACACGTCGCAGAGCGCAGCCATCTTCTTGGCGAGCTCTTCGTTGTCCTTCTTCTCGCCCTTGTTGAAGCGGACGTTCTCGCAGAGGACGGCGGTACCGGGCGGCGTGTCCACGCCGTCCAGCCAGTCCTTGCGAAGCGCGACGGGCTTGCCGAGCAGCTCGGAAAGCTTCGCCGCGACGGGCGCCAGCGAGAACTCCTCGGAGTACACGCCCTCTTCGGGGCGGCCGAGGTGCGAAAGCAGGAACACCTTCGCGTTCTGGTCCAGCGCGTAACGGATAGTGGGGATCGACGCGCGGATGCGCGCATCGCTCGTCACCACGCCGTTCTGGATGGGAACGTTCAGATCTTCCCGGATCAGGACCCGCTTGCCGCGCAGGTCCGTGTCCGTCATTCGAAGAACTTTCATAGATTCGACTCAGCTGAGTAGGCGGCGAAAGTCACGCCTTTCGCCGCCGGAACCGGTGTGGGGGTCTTCGGAAAAAGCGCCATGGATGGCGACTTTTTTCCAATCAGGCCTTGCTCCAGGCGATGGTGGTGTCGAGCATCCTGTTCGAGAAGCCCCACTCGTTGTCGTACCAGGCGCAGACCTTCACGAGCGTGCCGTCGATCACCTTGGTGAGCGTGGCGTCGTACGTGGCCGAGTGCGGATCGTGGTTGAAGTCCACCGAGACGAGCGGGCCGTCGCTGTACGCGAGGATGCCCTTCAGCGCGCCGGTGGAAGCTTCCTTCAGCGCCTTGTGGATCTCGTCCGCGGTGGTCGCGCGCTTCGCGACGAAGCTCAGGTCCACGAGCGACACGTTGATGGTGGGCACGCGAACGGCGAAGCCATCCAGCTTGCCCTTCAGCTCCGGCAGCACAAGACCCACGGCCGCGGCAGCGCCGGTCTTCGTGGGGATCTGGGACTGCGTGGCCGAACGGGCGCGGCGCAGGTCGGAGTGGTACACGTCCGTGAGCACCTGGTCGTTCGTGTACGCGTGGATCGTGGTCATCACACCGGACTGGATGCCGATCTTGTCGTGCAGGACCTTGGCGACCGGTGCCAGGCAGTTCGTGGTGCACGACGCGTTCGAGATGACCGTCATGCTGCTCTTCAACACGTTGTGGTTCACGCCGTAGACGATCGTGGCGTCCACGTCTTCGCCACCGGGCGCCGAGATGATCACCTTCTTCGCGCCGCCCTGCAGGTGCTGGCCGGCTTTCGCCTTGCTGGTGAAGAGGCCCGTGCACTCGAGCACGAACTCCGCGCCGACGTCGCCCCACTTGAGCTTCGACGGATCGCGCTCGGCGAACACGCGGATGCGCTGGCCGTTCACGACCATCGAATCGCCTTCGACGCTCACTTCGCCGGGGAACTTGCCATGCGCGGTGTCGTACCGCGTGAGATGGGCATTCGTCTTCGCGTCGCCGAGGTCGTTGATCGCGACGATCTCGATCTCGTTCGTGCGCTTGCCTTCGAAGAGCGCCCGCAGGATGTTGCGGCCGATGCGCCCGTAACCGTTGATGCCCACCTTGATAGCCATGGCTTGCTCTTTCACCTCTTGAGAATTCGTTCGATTTGGTTTTTCACATTATCGACGCTGAAGCCGAAATGCGGAAACAGATCCGTGGCCTTGCCCGAAGCGCCGAAGCGATCGAGGCCCACGACCACGCCGTCGGCACCCACGTACTTCCACCACGACTGCGAGGCCGCTGCTTCCACGGCCACGCGGCGTGTCACCGCGCGCGGCAGGACGGACTCGCGATACGCGTCGTCCTGCGCGTCGAATGCTTCAGTCGAGGGCATGGACACGAGACGGATGCGGCGACCGCCCGAATTGAGGGCGCGCACCGCCTCGGCCGAAATGCCGATCTCCGACCCGGTAGCAATAACGAGGGCCTCCGGCGGACCGTCGCTGTCGATGAGAACGTAGCCGCCGCGGGCGATGTTGGCCTTCTGCGCATCCGATCGGGGCTGCTGCGGCAGGGCCTGGCGGGTGAGCACGAGCGCGGTCGGACCGGTGGCGCGCTCCACCGCTGCGATCCAGGCAACCGCCGTTTCGGTGGCGTCGCACGGCCGCCAGACGCTCATGTTGGGCATGGCGCGCAGGCTGGCGAGATGCTCCACCGGCTGATGGGTCGGCCCGTCCTCGCCGAGACCGATGGAATCGTGTGTGTAAACGTGGATGACGCGCTGGTGCATGAGCGCGCCGAGGCGAACCGCATTCCGCGCGTAATCCGAGAACACGAGGAACGTGCCGCCGTACGGGATGAAACCGCCGTGCAGCGCGATGCCGTTCATCACCGCGGTCATGCCGAATTCGCGCACGCCGTAGTAGATGTAGTTGCCGGACGCGTCTTCGCGCGTGACCGGTTTCGAGAGCTTCGTGTTGGTGTTGTTGGAGCCGGTGAGATCCGCCGAACCGCCCACGAACTCCGGCAGCCCGGGGTTGATGGCGTTGAGCGCAGCCTGCGAGGACTGGCGCGTCGCCTGCGGCGCCGTCTGCTTGCCGGCCTCGGCCAGCGCGCGAGCGGCGGTTTCCGCCCAGTTCTTCGGCAGCTCGCCCTTGTAGCGGCGCTCCAGCTCGCTCGCGAGATCCGGATGCGCCTCGCGATAGCGCGCGAAGAGCTCGTTCCATTTCGCCTCGGCCGCGGCGCCCTGCTCGCGACGATCCCACGCCTTGAGGATGGGCTCCGGCACCACGAAGGGCTCCGACGTCCAGCCAAGCTGCTTGCGGGCCGCGGCCACTTCGTCCGGGCCGAGCGCCTCGCCGTGCACGCCTTTGGTGCCCTGCTTGTTGGGGGCACCCCAGCCGATGATGGTCTTGCAGCAGATGAGCGTGGGACGGTCCGTGACCGCCTGCGCCTTGCGGATGGCGGCGGCGACGGCCTCGGAGTCATGCCCGTCCACGTTCGGGATGACATGCCAGCCGTAGGCCTCGAAGCGCTTCGGCGTGTCGTCCGTGAACCAGCCCTGCACCTTGCCGTCGATCGAGATCCCGTTGTCGTCGTAGAAGCCGATGAGCTTCCCGAGGCCGAGCGTGCCGGCGAGCGAGCAGGCTTCGTGGGAAATGCCCTCCATGAGGCAACCGTCGCCCAGGAAGACCCAGGTGCGGTGGTTCACCACTTCGAAGCCGGGGCGGTTGAACTGGGCGGCCAGCATCTTTTCCGCGAGGGCCATGCCGACGGCATTGGCGAGACCCTGGCCGAGGGGGCCGGTGGTGGTCTCGATGCCGACGGCGGGCTCGTGCTCCGGGTGGCCGGCGGTACGGCTCCCGAGCTGCCGGAAGCTCTGCAGCTCCTCCAGCTTCAGGGGGTACCCCGTGAGGTAGAGCAGGGAGTACAGGAGCATCGAACCGTGGCCATTGGACAGAACGAACCTGTCCCGGTCGGGCCAGAGGGGGTTCGAGGGGTTGTGCTTCAGCACGTCCCTCCACAGCACCTCGGCGATGTCGGCCATGCCCATGGGGGCACCTGGGTGGCCGGAATTGGCGCGCTGGACGGCGTCCATGGAGAGCGCCCGGATGGCGTTGGCGAGTTCTCGGCGGCTGGTCATCGGGGCGAGAAGCGTCCTGTGAGTGGTTGCCGCGGGGGTCCGCGGGCGCCTGGGGGCGTCGAAAAAGGGGCGCGCATTTTCCACCATGGGGGATGGATGTCGCAAATCACGAATCGATTGCGAGGGGCTGCTTACCTTACGGCTGCGACACTTGTGTTTCGTTGGTGGGAAAGAGGGTTGCGCACGGGACAGGGACCCTGGGGTCCACGAGAGAGGCGGCTGTCGGCGCTTGGCAGATCGGCCGCTTGCGCACGCGGCAGATGTCGGCGCTTGCGCAGGCGGCGACTCACTCGAAGCAAGTACCCGGCGGGCACCGGCCGTAAGACCGATCCATCGGAGCCTCGGGCGAACGCATCCCTGCGTTCGCACGTGCCCGCCGGGTACTTGCTTCGAGCGAGCCGCCGCCTCGACGTGGGTGGTGGCTGCTGCCTCGACGTGGGTGGTGGCTGCTGCCTCGACGTGGGGTGGTGGCCGCTGCCTCGGCGGGGACGGTGGGCTGCCACCTAGGCGCGGGTCGTGAGCGATGCCTCGACGTGCGTGGTGGGCGCGCGCCTCGACGTGGCTGGTGGGCCGCTGCCTGGCACCGCGCCCTCGGCGTGGGTCGTGAAAGTGCCGCTATGGGGCAGGGAGTCGCGGCTCGACGTTGGGCGAGCCACTGCCGTCGACGTGGGTTAGTGAGTCGCCGGCTCGTCGTGGGTGTGAGCGTCCGCCTTGAGGTGGATGCGTTGTGTGAGTCGCTCGCGTCGGGGCTGTTCTCGGCGGCGCTGGGGCTCGACGCTTATGGGGCCTTTGTTCATGGCACCGGGCGCGAAGGTTTCGGCGGCAGCGGGAGACTCCCTTCCCGCTTCTGTCATCTCGCCAAACCTCTTCTTCTTGTCTTCGCCGAGCCCCCTTCCGTGTAGTCGGGTGCAAGCAGCCGAAAGTCGCGGGTCGTCGCCAGTGTGCGACGTGGATCTCGTCGCACGAACTGTCTTCGCAGTTTTTACACACTGCAGCTCGAGTGTGAAACTTTTGGCGTTCGTCGCGCATTATGTGGCGGCACGAGAAACGACTGCGTCACGGGTGAGGCACGCTCCGTCCGCGCGCATGATGCAGTTCACTCAGTGCGCGTTCCGCCGTCTGCTACATTTCCGTTGCGTTGTGGGCACGCGAGGAACTCGTGGTATCCCGCGCGAGTCCTTCGTCGAAGCCTTCGGAAAACGACCTGAAATGAGCGTAGTGCGCGTCGTCCAATTCACCGATCCTCACCTCTACGGCAACGAGTCCGAGACGTTGCGAGGTGTGGCCACGCTGCCCGCGCTCATGCGGACGCTGAATCTCGCGCAGGCGCGCGAATGGCCTGTAGACGCCGTGCTCGTCACGGGCGATCTCGTGCAGGACGATCCTTCGGGCTATCCCCACTTCCGTCGCATTTTTGGTTCGCTCGGCGTGCCGGTCATGTGCATTCCGGGCAATCACGACGAGCCCGCCGTGCTCCAGCGCGAGCTGCGCGGCAAGCCGTTCGTCACGGAAGGTCACGTTGACCTTGGCAACTGGCGCATCGTGCTGCTGGACAGCTGCCTGCCGGGATCCGCTCGTGGGCATCTCACGAAGCAGACGCTCGCCGCGCTCGATTCGGCGCTGAGCTCGGCGGACAACCTGCACACGCTCGTGTGCCTGCATCATCATCCGGTTGCGATGTCCAGTCGCTGGCTGGACCAGGTCGGGCTCGACAACGCGAACGAGTTCTTCGACGTCATCGATCGTCACAGGAACGTTCGCGCCATCGTCTGGGGCCACGTCCACCAGGCCTACGAAGGCCTGCGCAAGAACGTGCGCCTGCTCGCCACGCCGTCGACCTGCGCCCAGTTCCTGCCCCGCTCGGAAGATTTCGCGGTGGACTCGCGCCCTCCCGCATACCGTACACTCGAGCTGAAGCCCGATGGCACGCTCGCCACGGAGGTTGTGTGGGTAGATTCAAGCGCGGGGTCCGCTGCGGCTGGCTCGTCCTCCTCGGTCTGTTCGGCGGCCTGACGGCTTACGCCGAGTCGCCCGTCTGGGCGCTGAAAGGCGCCCGAAACACTGTGTATCTCGCCGGGTCCGTGCACGTGCTGCGTGCATCGGACTCGAAGCTGCCCGCCGGTTTCGACAAGGCGTACGCGGATTCGGCCGCGCTCGTCATGGAAACCGACCTGGACGATCTCAATCCGGCCGAGGTCCAGGGCTGGATGCTCCAGAACGGCATGTATCTCAACGAGGGGTCGCTAAAGGAAACGATCGGCAAGGAGCGCTTCGACAAGCTGCAGATCGAATCGAACAAGCTCGGCATGCCGGTGGAGATGGTCGATCGCCTTGAGCCCTGGGTCGCCGCCATGACGCTCGCGCAGATGCAGCTCATGAAGCTGGGGTTCGATCCGCAGCAGGGCGTCGAGATGCAGCTCGTCTCGCGCGCGAAGGCGGACAAGAAGGACATCACCGGCTTCGAAACCATGCCCGAGCAGCTCGGGTTTCTCGATGCGCTCTCGCCCGCGGACCAGATCCGCTTTCTCGACATGACGATCGAGGAGATGCACGACACCGAGAAGTCCGTGGACGAGCTCGTGCAGGCGTGGCGCACAGGCAATTCCGGCAAGCTCGCGGCGCTCCTCAGCGAAGAGTTCGACGTGGCGCCGGCGCTCTACACCACGCTCGTCACGGACCGGAATCGCCGCTGGATGCCGGAGCTGGAGAAGCTCCTGAAGGACGACAAGAACTACCTCGTCGTCGTCGGGGCGCTGCACCTTGTCGGCAAGGGCGGGCTGCTGGAGCTGTCGAAAGCTCGCGGGATCGAGGCGAAACAGCTTCAGTGACTCTCGCGTAATTTCACTCGGGCAGCGACGACTTTCCCGACAAACGACCCTCTGCTTCAGAGATCTGGTACAGACTCCCCGGCAATGATCCTTCTGGCAACGACTTCCCGTCAGTGACTCGTCCTGCAATGAATCCGCGCCCGCTCGTGTGGAGATGCGGCGCCCTCGGCGACATGGTGCTCGTGACGCCGCTCATCCGCGCCCTGCACCGGCGCTTCGGCCAACCGGTGGACCTCGTGTCCTCGGGCGCGTGGACGCGGCCACTGCTGGAAGGTCAGCCCGGGCTCGGCGAGATCTTCCTCATCAACAGCCGCAAGACTCCGTACTGGCTGAGCCTCAGCCAGCAAGCGCTCGTCAGGAAATTGCGCGCCCGTGGGCCCGGGCCGGTGTGGTTCTGCGACATCGGGCCGCACATGGGTCGCGACATCCTTCGCCGCGCGCACATTCCGGATGAGCTCGTCTGCCAGCATTCGTCGGACGAGTGGGTTCCCGGCGAACACATCGTGGATCGCTGGATCCGCTTCGCGGAGCTGAACCCGCCGGCGCTGGCGAACGGCACGGCTCCCTCGGACGGCACGCCTGCGGCTGCCGCTGCGGGCGCGGGTGCGGGTGCGGGTGCGGACGCGGGCACGGGTGCGTGTGCGGGTGCCGAGTCAGCCGAATC
>Ga0182742_1003338_pt1 | contig 15900 bp, 16 predicted proteins | sample eDN5th37CBELigMG_FD_128880 | JGI IMG/M metagenome (GOLD analysis project Ga0182742, IMG submission 128880) | Enriched Miracle-Growth compost microbial communities from Emeryville, California, USA - eDNA 5th pass 37_C BE-Lig MG (version 2)... ...
TCACTCAGGCCGACCTCGACGCCGTCGCCGCACGTCTCAACTCCCGACCACGGAAGACCCTCGACTTCGACACCCCAGCCGATAGGCTCCAAGCACTGTTGCGCTGACGGGTTGAGTTCACCCCCGTGCAGCTCAAGATCGCGATCACGGTCGGCATCGGGCTCTTCATCGCCTTCATCGGGTTCGTCAACGGCGGCTTTGTCACCGCCACCGGCGCGAACTCACCGCCCGTCGGCCTCGGCATCGAAGGCTCGATCGCGACCGTGCCGACGCTCATCTTCCTGCTGACCACGATCCTCATCGGGGTGCTGCTGGCGCTCCGCGTCAAGGGGGCGATCCTCATCGGCCTCGTCGTCGGCACGGTGGCCGCGGTCATCGTCGAGGCGACCATGCACCTCGGACCGCAGTTCTCCGACGCCGGCTTCAACGCCGCCGGGTGGGGCCTGACCGTGCCGCAGCTGCCAGCGTCGCTCGTGAGCGTGCCGGACTTCAGCCTGTTCGGCCAGGTGAGCTTCGGCTCCTTCGAGCGGATCGGGGTGCTCGCGGCGACCATGCTCGTCTTCACCCTGTTCTTCACGAACTTCTTCGACGCGATGGGTACCTTCACGGGCCTGTCGCGCGAGGCGAAGCTCGCCGACGCAAAGGGCGACTTCCCGCGCCTCAAATCGGCGCTCGTCGTTGAAGGCATCGGCGCCGTCGCCGGTGGCCTCACCTCCTCCTCGTCGAACACGGTCTTCATCGAGTCCGGCACCGGCATCGGCGAGGGCGCCCGCACCGGATTCGCCAACATCGTCACCGGCGGGCTCTTCCTGCTCGCGCTGTTCTTCACGCCGCTGACCGAGATCGTCCCGACCGAGGTCGCCTCGGCCGCGCTCGTCATCGTCGGCGCGCTCATGATGGCGCAGATCCGCGACATCGACCTCACGGACATCGGGGCGCTCATCCCCGTCTTCCTGACCGTGACGATCATGCCGCTGACGTACTCGATCGCGAACGGCATCGGCGCGGGCTTCATCGCCTGGGTCGTCATCCGGTCGCTGTCGGGGCGGGTCAAGGAGATCAGCCCGCTGCTGTGGATCACCGCCGCCGGATTCGTCATCTACTTCGCGCGGGGTCCGATCGAGGCGCTGCTCGGCGGCTGATGCAGGGACGAATGCGCGGGTCGACCCCCACGCATTCGTCACCGCATCACGGGCGTCAGTCGCGTCGCTTCGCGCGCAGGTCCCGCTGCAGCGTGGCCTTGAGGGTGTCCTCGAAGACCTTCCGCAGGGCGCCGTGGTCGAGCAACTGGTCAATGCCCTTGAGCTTGTCCTGCACGATGAGGTCGCACACGGCCATCCAGGCGGAGCCGATCGCACCGGTCAGCGTCCCCGCCACCGTCGCGCTCACCACCGAGCCGAGTCCCGGGACGAGCTTGAGCAGGCTCGCGGCAGCGGCAGTGCCGCCTACGGCGGCGAGCGCCGGGAGGAATTCGGCCGCGATCGACACGACGGACAGTTTCAACCCGTAGCAGGCCGAGATCCCGGCGATCATCGCGCCCTGGATCGGCACGAGCACGGCCGCGTCGGCGACCGGGATCGGCACCGCCCCTACGAGCGCCGCCGCGGCAACCGAGCTGCCAACGACCGTCCGAGCGCTCGCGCGCTTGCGGTCCAGGTCGATGCGCTGGGCCGCGGCGACGGCCGCCTGGACTGCATTCGGTACGACGCGAAAGGTGGCATCGAGAAGGTCCTTCAGGCCGTGCTCGACCTGGCCGGTGAAGTCGTCGGACTCGGCCATGACCAGGACGGGACGTCCGCCGGCGATCGGGAGTCCGAGGCTCGCGATGTGGTCGGCGAGCGCGACCGCGTCAGCGTGGTGCGCACCATCACGCGACGGAACCTGGGTGAGGACGGCGACGACCGGCAGCCCGATCGCGTCGAGCCGTCGAACGAACTCGGCCTCGGTGTCCTCGAAGCGACGATCGGTCGAGCGAATGCAGTACCAGGCGGCATGGATCTGCTCGGACACCGGCTGCTTCCGGTTCGCCTTGACAAGCTTGTCGATCTCACCGATCAGCGTGTCGGTGTCATTGCCGATCTCGAGCCCGCGTGTGTCGTAGAGCCCGAGGAAACCGCTGCGATGCACATAGAGGTGGCCGTCCATCGTGACCGGCTCGCCGATCCCCGTCGGGGCGACGTCCTCACCAAAAACCGCGTTGATGAGCGTCGACTTGCCGACGCCCGTCTTGCCGAACACCGCGAGGTTGAAGCGGCCGATCTTCGCCGCCTGCTCCTCGTACTTCTGCCGGAACTGCTCCGCCGACCACGCCTCGTCCGCCATCACACGCTCCCGTTCCGCGCCGTCGACGCTCGGCCAGGATATGTCCCGGGCGGGAGGTGGGCCGTGAGGGGCTCGAACCCCCGACCCCTGCGGTGTAAACGCAGTGCTCTGACCAACTGAGCTAACGGCCCCTGTCCGCCCGGAGAGCCTAGCCGGACCGCTAGTGCCGCGTCATCCGGAGCTCGCCGTCGACGGTGTTGATCGTGAGGTTGGTAGCACCGCAGGTATAGGGCGCGTTCGCGTACGAGGCGGGCTCAGGTGCGATGGTCATCTCCACGGCACCCGACAGTTTCAGCTCGGTGCCGATAACGGTGTCTCGGAGGCTCAGCGTCGTATCGTTCGCGGTGTACTCGCCCGTGTCAGTGCCCTCCCGGGAGATCGTGACGACATGCCCCTCGGCCTCCGCTGTGATCCGCCAGCCGACGTACTCGGTCTGATATCCGCCGCTGTCGTCGAATGCGAGGAGCACGCGCCCGTCGACGGCCTTGATCTCGTCACCGAATTCGCGAATGCTCGCGAGCCAGAAGTCGTTGTCGGCGAGCCAGGTACCCTGCAGGCAGGCCTGTGGAGGGCCAGCACCGGGCGCCTGCGGGGCGGCGGTTGCGCCTGGTGCGCCAGGCGTCGGGGTAGTCCCGACCGCGGGCGTGCTCGTCGCCGACGATGTTGCCCCGGTCCCGCCACCGGCGACCAGGCCATCGCCGGGCCAGCCCCCCGTCGGCGTGCATGCCGCAAGCCCGAGACCGAGTCCAAGCGCGAGCGCGAGGGCCCCAGCGCGTCGTCCCTGCCGCCTGATCGTCATCATCCGCTCCCGTCAGCGTCGCTGCAGTAGGTAATTGGAGCCGTCGAGCTCATTGCGCCACACCATGGTGCCGGCGTCCCACGCGGTGACCGTCAACCCGGCTCGGCCGCCCGGCAGCACGATGGTCGTGCCATCCCAGCCGATGTCGGCGGCGTTCTCCGCGTGGTCGGTGACTCCTGGGACGTGCTGGCAGTACAGGATTCGCTCGGCGGTGGGGAAGACGTACCGGATGTCATGGTCAGTCGCCTCGTACCCCGCGCCGGTGTCATAGTGCGTGTGCTGCCAACTACCGATGATGATCTTGTCGAGCGATCCCGACTGGCCCGTTGGCACACCCGTCGCCGCAGCGGACAGTGCCGGGACATCCCAGTCGCAGGTTTCCGCCTGGACGGCCGGGACCTCATCCGCCGGCGGCGTGCTCGGCGCCCGAGGCGCTGTGGTCGCCGCCTCGGTCGGCGTCGCGCCCGCCGTAGCCGGCTGCGCCGCGTCACGCTCCCCCGGCCAGCCGACGCTCGCGCACCCGGCGAGCAGCAGGGCGCCGATGGCGATCGGGAGTGTGGCAGCCGCGAGGCGCGCGCGTGAGAATCGTGAGGTCATCGGCGAGGCCCTTTCGAGTGTTGAATCCGGGACGCTGGCGCACTGCGGCCGGTGTGTGGCACGCCCCGGCGACCGCGCCCCCACGGGGATCCGTACTGAGACAAGACCATACCCACGCGAGGAACGCAACCAGCCCGGGCCAAGGCAGCCCGACCTATCCTTGGGGTATGACCGGAATCACAATGTACGGGGCCGACTGGTGCTCCGACTGCCGACGCGCCAAGCAGGTCCTCGACGAGTCCGGGGTCGACTACCAGTACATCGACCTCGTCGCCCAACCGGACGCGGCGTCCGCGGCCGAGGCGATCTCGGGCCGGAAGAACATCCCCGTCATCACCTTCCCGGACGGCACGCACCTCGTCGAGCCGAGCAACGCCGAACTCGCGGCCAAGCTCGCCTGACGCTGCAGCCCGACGCCCCATAGGCTGAGCGCATGGCATTCGAGGACCTCGCCCCGCTCCGGGCCGGCGACACCGCACCCGACTTCACGCTCGGCTCCGCCGGCGGCGAAAGCGTGACGCTCAGCGAACTGCTCACCACGAAACCGGTCGTCATCGCATTCGTGCCCGCCGCATTCACCGGCAAATGCACCGCCGAGTTCTGCGAACTGCGCGACAACCTTGCGATGTTCGATGATGCCTCGGTGCACCTCGTCGGCATCAGCGCCGACTCGAAGTTCTCGCTGAAGGTGTGGGGCGAGCAGGAGGGCATCGGCTTCCCGCTGCTCAGTGACTTCTGGCCCCACGGCGCGGTCGCGCGCCAGTACGGCGTCCTCCTCGAGGAGTCCGGTCAGGCGACCCGCGCGACGTTCGTCATCGGCCAGGATGGCCTCATCAAGGCGGCGTTCGTCAACCCGCCCAGGGAATCCCGGCCCCTCGCCGCCTACCGCGACGCCCTCGCCGCGCTCACCTGACCTCGCTTCCGGTGGTTGCCCAAATCTGCGGGTGACCGGCGGGGAAATCCAGCAGATTTGGGCAACCACCGGAAGTGGGTGGGTGTCAACGGGCGGCGATAGGATCGAGGTGGCCGAATCGGCGGCGATCCCGCCCGGCCATTCCCCCACGAGCGGAAAGAAGGCCAGCGTTGCCCGTCCACGACCAGGACCCCTACTCCACCGGCTACGTCGACCGGGACCCGCAGGAAACCGCCGAATGGGTGGAGTCACTCGACGCCGCAGTCGCGGCCAGCGGGCACGAGCGCGGCCGGGAGCTCATGCTCCACCTCCTCGCCCGGTCCAAGGACCTCCACCTCGGGGTGCCGATGGTCCCGACGACCGACTACGTCAACACGATCGCCCCCGGCGACGAGCCCGAGTTCCCCGGCGACGAGGAGATCGAGCGGCGCTACCGCGCCTGGATCCGCTGGAATGCGGCGATCACCGTGCATCGCGCGCAGCGGCCCGGCATCAGCGTCGGCGGCCACATCTCCACGTATGCGTCGAGCGCGTCGCTGTACGAAGTCGGCCACAACTGGTTCTTCCGCGGATACGACGACCCGGTCGGTGGCGACCAGATCTTCTACCAGGGGCACGCCTCCCCCGGCATGTACGCGCGGGCGTACCTCGAGGGGCGGCTCAGCGAGCAGCAGCTCGACTCCTTCCGGCAGGAGAAGTCGCGGGCCCCATACGGCCTCAGCTCCTACCCGCACCCCCACCTCATGCCCGACTTCTGGCAGTTCCCCACGGTGTCCATGGGGATCGGTCCGATCAACGCCATCTGGCAGGCCCACTCCAACCGCTACCTCGCCGACCGCGGTATCAAGCCCGAGGCGGCCGACCAACACGTCTGGGCGTTCCTCGGCGACGGCGAGATGGACGAGGTCGAATCACGAGGCGCCCTGCACTGGGCGGCAAACGAGCGGCTCGACAACCTCACCTTCGTCATCAACTGCAACCTGCAGCGCCTCGACGGCCCCGTCCGCGGCAACGGCAAGATCATCCAGGAGCTCGAGAGCTTCTTCCGCGGGGCCGGGTGGAACGTCATCAAGGTCATCTGGGGCCGCGAATGGGACGCGCTGCTCGAGCAGGACCACGACGGTGCACTGCGCCACCTCATGAACGACACCCCCGACGGGGACTACCAGACCTACAAGGCCGAAAGCGGCGCATTCGTCCGAGAGCACTTCTTCGGCCGCGACCCGCGCACGCTCGCCATGGTCGAGCACCTCAGCGACGACGAGGTGTGGGGCCTCAAGCGCGGCGGCCACGACTACCGCAAGGTCTACGCGGCGTTCAAGGCCGCCGTCGAGCACACCGGGCAGCCGACCGTCATCCTCGCGAAGACCATCAAGGGCTACGGCCTCGGCTCCCACTTCGAGGGACGCAACGCGACCCATCAGATGAAGAAGCTGACGCTCGACGACCTCAAGAAGTTCCGCGACGTCATGCACATCCCGATCACGGACGCGCAGCTCGAGGCCGACCCCTACCGTCCGCCGTTCTATCACCCGGGACCCCAGGATGAGGCGATCGAGTACCTCATGGAGCGCCGCCGCGCCCTCGGCGGCTCCCTCCCCGAGCGGCGCAGCAAATACGTGTCGATCCCGCTCCCCGAAGAGAAGGCCTACGACGTCGCCCGACGCGGCTCCGGGACGCAGGAGATCGCCACGACGATGGCCTTCGCGCGGCTGCTGAAGGACCTCTTCCGAGTCGAGGAATTCGGGCGCCGGCTCGTGCCGATCATCCCGGACGAGGCGCGCACCTTTGGCATGGACGCGTACTTCCCGACGCAGAAGATCTACAACCAGGCTGGGCAGAACTACCTGTCCGTCGACCGTGAGCTCCTCCTCGCCTATAAGGAGTCGCCGCAGGGGCAGATCATCCACGTCGGCATCAACGAGGCGGGCGCGGCCGCCGCATTCACCGCCGCGGGGACGCAGTACTCGACGAATGGGCAGCCGCTCATCCCCGTCTACATCTTCTACTCGATGTTCGGCTTCCAGCGCACCGGTGACGCCTTCTGGGCCGCCGGCGACCAGATGACGCGCGGCTTCATCATCGGCGCGACCGCCGGGCGCACCACGCTCACGGGTGAGGGCCTGCAGCACGCCGACGGGCACTCCCCCATCCTCGCCAACACGAACCCGGCCGTCGTCGCCTACGACCCGGCCTACGGCTACGAGCTCGCGCACATCGTGCGCGGCGGCATCGAGCGGATGTACGGCGGCACCCACCCCGACCCCAATGTCATGTACTACATCACCGTGTACAACGAGCCGATGGTGCAGCCGGCGGAGCCGGAGGGGGTCGACGTCGACGGCATCCTGAAAGGCATCCACCGCATCAAGGCGGCACCGAGCGCCGGCATCCCCGCCCAGATCCTCGCGAGCGGCGTCGCCCTCCCCTGGGCGCTCGAGGCGCAGGAGCTGCTCGCGGCCCATGGCGTCGCCGCCGACGTGTGGTCGGTCACCTCGTGGACGGAGCTGCGCCGCGACGGGCTGCACGCCGATGAGCACAACTGGACGAATCCGGGTGCGGCACCGCTCGTGCCGCACATCACCTCCGTGCTCAACGCGACCGAAGGTCCGGTGCTCGGGGTCTCCGACTACACGCACAGCGTGCCGGCGCTCATCCGCCAGTTCGTCCCGCGGGACTACGCCACCCTCGGCGCGGATGACTACGGCTTCTCGGACACGCGGGCGGCGGCGCGGCGGTACTTCCTCATTGATGGACCGTCCATCGCCGTGCGGGTACTCAAGCAGCTCGCGGACCGTGGCGAGATCGACCTGGCCGTCGTCCAGCGGGCCATTGAGGAATACCGGCTCTTCGACATCACCGCCGGGACGACCGGGAACACGGGCGGGGAGAGCTGAACCACCGGGTTGCAGCACTCCCTAGGATCAAGAGGTGGCCCAGCGCACCAAGGCACAGACGCTCGCCTGGCTTCGGACCCAGGCCGGTGAATGGTCGACCCTGACCCTCCGGCGCCTCGACGACTCGCTACCCTGGTACCGCGACATGCCGCCGGGCCGCCGCTCCGCGGTCGGGCTCGTCGCGCAGGCCGGGATCACCGCATTCATCGCGTGGTATGACGACCCGAAGGGCGTCCCGTGGATCGCGGCCGACGTCTTCGGTGCTGCCCCACGCGAGCTGCTCCGATCCATCTCGCTCACCCAGACGCTGCAACTCGTCAAGACGACCGTCGAGATCATCGAGACGCGGATCCCGCGCGACGACCTGGGGCTGCGGGACGCATTCCTGCTGTACTCGCGGGAGGTCGCCTTCGCCGCCGCCGACGTGTACGCGCGCGCCGCCGAGTCCCGCGGGCTCTGGGACGCCCGGCTCGAAGCCCTCGTCGTCGACTCGATCCTCACCGGCGAATACGACTCCGAGCTGCCGAGCCGTATCGCCGCCCTCGGGTGGAACGGCCACGGTGAGACCGCCGTCCTCGTCGGGGTCACCCCGCGCCAGCTCGACGTCGACCAGTTGCGTCGCACCGCCCGCCACCTCGCCGCCGACGTCCTCATCGGCGTGCAAGGCAGCCGGCTCGTCGTCGTCGTCGGGCGTGCGGCCACGGCCGACCCGGAGATCGAGGACGATCCTCGGTTGCCCTTCATCGAGATCGCGAGGCAGCTCGAGCCGGAGTTCGGCGACGGCCACCTCGTGCTCGGCCCGACCGTGCCGAGCCTCGTCGACGCCTCGACGAGTGCCCGGGCCGCCCTCGCCGGGTTCGCGGTCGCCCGGGCCTGGCGCGGCGCACCCCGACCGGTCCCCGCCGACGACCTGCTACCCGAGCGGGCGTTCGCCGGCGACTCGCTCGCCCGACAGGCGCTCATCGCCCGGGTATATGAGCCGCTCCGGGGGCAGTCCACCGACCTCCTCGGCACCCTCTGGGCGTACCTCGACAACGGCCGCTCCCTCGAGGCGACCGCCCGTGAGCTCTTCGTGCACCCCAACACGGTGCGGTACCGGCTCAAGCGGATCACCGAGACGATCGGCTGGGACGCGACCGGTGCCAGGGAGGCGCTCATCCTGCAGTCCGCCCTCATCATCGGCTCCATCGCCGAACCAGATGGGCGTCGCCGCAGGCACTAGGGTGGCGTGGTGACACCGAAGGCGACCCCCGGGATCGGCCGTCGGCGCATTCCTGCGCCGCGCCAAGTGGCCTCCCTCATCCAGTTCCCGAAGCCCAGCCAGAGTGGGCTCGAGCGGCGGCTCGCCCGCGCGGCCTCGATCGCTGACCTGCGCGACCTCGCCCGCAGGGCCGCGCCCGGCCCGATCTTCGACTACGTCGACGGCGGCGCTGGCGACGAGACCGCGGTGCAGCGCAACGTCGACGCGTTCCGGGCCGCCCGATTCATCCCGCGCACCCTCCGCGACGTCTCCGTCATCGACCCGAGCGTCGAGCTCCTCGGCCAGCGCTACCCGCTGCCGCTCGTCCTCGGCCCAATCGGGCTCGCCCGCAGCGCGCACGCCGACGGCGAGATCGGCTCCGCGCGGGCCGCGGGGCGCGCCGGGGTCCCCTACACGCTGTCGACGATGGCGGCCGAGCCGCCGGAGAAGATTGCCGAGTTCGCGCCCGACACCGAGCGGTGGTTCCAGCTGTACCTGTGGAAGGACCACGACGCCTCGGCGGCGCTGCTCGACCGGGCGAAGGCGGCCGGATTCACCACACTCGTCTTCACGGTCGACGTCGCGGTCGCCGGTGACCGGCACCGGGATGTGCGCAACGGCCTCACCTTCCCGCCGAGCGTGCCGTTGCGCACCGCCATGCGGATCGCGACGCGCCCGCGCTGGTGGTTCGACGCGATCACCCGCGACCCGCTCACCTTCGCAGCGATCCAGCGGGACAAAGAAGACTTCGCCGGGATGAATCGGGTGCTCGACGCCGCCGCAACCTTCGAGGACCTCGAGTGGTTGCGTGGCGAGTGGCCGGGTCGGATCATCGTCAAGGGCGTCGTCTCCCCCGCGGACGCAGTCGCGATCCGCGACGCGGGCGCCGACGGCATCATCGTGTCGAACCACGGCGGACGCCAGCTCGAGCAGGCGATCGCGACCCTCGACGCACTCCCGGCGGTGCGCGCCGCGGTAGGCCCCGACTATCCGCTGCTGCTCGACAGTGGCATCCGCACCGGCGGCGACATCGCGGTCGCCCTCGCCGCCGGCGCCGACGCGGTCATGATCGGTCGGGCGTACATGTACGGGCTCATGGCGGGCGGTGAGGCCGGTGCGGACCGTGCCCTCCAGCTCCTCGCCGACGGGCTCCGGAACACCATGGCACTGCTCGGCGCCCGCACGATCGACGAGCTCACCCCCGACCTCCTCGCGCCCTGACCCGACCCGGCTCCCTGCCGCGCGATTGTGGGGGACGGACAAGGCCGGAATCGACATTCGCGCGATTCCTCCACCCCGAACGCACGCAAAGTTGGCAGGATGGTTGAGTGATCGTCATCGTCGCACCGGGTCAGGGCAGCCAGGCCCCCGGGTTCCTGAGCCCCTGGCTGGAGCTCGACGGGGCACGTGAGCGCATGACCGCGTTCGGCGAGGCCGCCGGGGTCGACCTCATCGCGGCCGGGACCGAGTGGGACGCGGACGCGATCCGCGACACCGCGGTCGCACAGCCACTCATCGTCGCGGCGAGCCTGCTCGCCTACGAGAGCCTCATCGAGCACGCCGTCGCGATCCCCGACGGTGTCGCCGGTCACTCCGTCGGCGAGGTCGCCGCGCTCTACGCAGCCGGCGTCATCGGTGACACGACCGCGATGCACCTCGTCGGCATCCGTGGGCGCGCCATGGCCGAGGCTGCCGCGCTCGAAGCCACGGGCATGTCAGCCGTGATCGGCGGTGATGAGGACGAGGTGCTCGCCGCACTCGCCACGCTCGACCTCACCGCCGCCAACCACAACGGCGGGGGCCAGATCGTCGCCGCGGGCGCCCTCGACGCGCTCGGGAAGCTCGCCGAGCAGCCCCCGGCGGGGACGCGAGTCATCCCGCTCCAGGTCGCCGGCGCATTCCACACCACGTACATGGCCCCCGCGGTCGAGACGCTGCGCAGTGCCGCCGCCGAGATCATCCCGAGTGACCCGATTCTCACCCTGTGGACCAACCACGACGGCTCGACCGTCTCAGACGGCCGACAGGCACTCGATCTGCTCGTCGGCCAGGTCGCCAGTCCCGTGCGCTGGGACCGCTGCATGGCCGCATTCGCCGCGGACGGGGTCACCGGCATCATCGAGCTGGCGCCCGGTGGCACCCTCGTCGGGCTCGCCAAGCGCGCGCTGAAGGGCGTGCCGACCGTCGCGATCAAGACCCCCGACGACCTGTCGGCCGCCGTCGAGCTCCTCGGGGGCACGGCATGAGCCTCAAGCAGACGACCGGCCCGGTCGGCACCCGCATCCTCGCTTACGGCGCGGCACGCGGCAGCGACATCGTCCCGAACGACGACCTCATCGGCCCGATCGACTCCTCCGACGAGTGGATCCGCCAGCGCACAGGCATCGTCACGCGCACCCGCGCACCGAAGGACGTCCTCGCCCTCGACCTCGCGACCGACGCGGCCCGCGAGGCGATCGAGCGATCGGGTGTCGACCCGTCGCAGATCGATCTCGTCATCGTCGCGACCATCTCCAACGTGCGAATCACCCCGTCGATCTCCGCCATCGTCGCCGACCGGGTCGGGGCGAACCCGGCCGCCGCCTACGACTCCAACGCCGCCTGTGCCGGCTTCTCCTACGGCGTCGCCCAGGCCGATGCGCTCATCCGCGCCGGTGCCGCACACTACGCGCTCGTCATCGGCGCCGAGAAGCTCTCCGACATCGTCGACCCCGCCGACCGCTCGATCTCCTTCCTGCTCGATGACGGCGCCGGCGCGGTCGTCATCGGCCCGAGCGACGAGGTCGGCATCGGCCCGGTCGTCTGGGGCTCCGACGGCTCGAAGGCGGAAGCGGTCGCGATGAATGCGACGATCATCGAGTTCCGCGATGGCGAGCACGAGTGGCCCACGCTTCGTCAGGAGGGTCAGACCGTCTTCCGCTGGGCTGTCTGGGAGATGGCGAAGGCGGCGAAGGCCGCGCTCGATGCCGCGGGGGTCACGGCGGACGAGCTCGCCGCATTCATCCCGCACCAGGCGAACATGCGCATCATCGACGAATTCGCGAAGCAGCTGCAGCTCCCGGAGTCCGTCATGATCGCGCGCGACATCGCGACGACGGGCAACACGTCGGCCGCGAGCATCCCGCTCGCCACTCACCGCCTGCTCGAGGAGCACCCGGAGCTGTCGGGGGGGCTCGCGTTGCAAATTGGTTTCGGCGCCGGCCTCGTCTACTCGGGCCAGGTCGTCAGGCTTCCGTAGACTGCATCAGCTATCCCCAACTGAAGGAGAACATCCATGGCACTGTCCACCGAAGAGGTCCTCGCCGGCCTGGCGGAACTCATCAACGACGAGACCGGCATCGCCGCGGACGTCGTCGAGCTCGACAAGTCCTTCGTCGACGACCTCGACATCGACTCCATCTCGATGATGACGATCGTCGTCAACGCCGAGGAGAAGTTCGACGTGAAGATCCCGGACGAGGCCGTCAAGGACCTGAAGACCGTGCGCGACGCGGTCGACTACATCACCGGCGCACAGGCCTGATCCAGGCTGTCCCCAGCACCGCCCCGGGGTCACTCGCCCCGCACTGTCCCACCACCAGCGAGGTCTGACGTGTCTTTGAAGCGCATTGTCGTCACCGGTATCGGCGCCACGACGCCGATCGGCGGCACCGCCCCAGCATCGTGGGCCGCCCTGCTCCGCAAGGAGTCGGGCGCTCGCAGCCTGACGCAGGAATGGGTGGGCCAGTACGACCTCCCGGTCACCTTCGCCGCCGAGGCGCTGGTCCGGCCGGAGGAGGTGCTCGAGCGGGTCGAGGTCAAGCGCAACGACCCGATGAGCCAGTACGCCCTCATCGCGGCTCGGGAGGCGTGGGCGGACGCGGGCGCCCCCGAGGTCGAGCCGGAGCGGCTCGGCATCGACTGGGCGACCGGTATCGGCGGCCTGTGGACGCTGCTCGACGCGTGGGACACGCTCCGGGAGAAGGGGCCGCGTCGGGTCCTCCCGACGACGGTGCCGATGCTCATGCCGAATTCGGCCGCGGGCACCGCACTCTCGATGGCGCTGAACGCGCGGGCCTTCGCCCGCACCGTCGTCTCGGCCTGCGCCTCGTCGACGGAGTCGATCATCAACGCGTACGAGCACCTGCAGGCCGGCAAGGCCGACGTCATCGTCGCGGGCGGCAGCGAGGCGGCGATCCATCCGATCACGCTCGCCTCGTTCGCGGCGATGCAGGCGCTGTCGAAGCGCAATGACGACCCGGCGACGGCGTCCCGCCCGTACGACATCGACCGCGACGGCTTCGTCATGGGCGAGGGCGCCGGTGCGGTCGTGCTCGAGACCTATGAGCACGCGGTCGCCCGTGGTGCCCGCATCTACGCGGAGCTCGCCGGTGGCGGGGTCACCTCGGACGCGTACCACATCACCGCCCCCGACCCGGAGGGCTGGGGCGCCGCCCGGGCGACCCGGTTCGCGCTCGAGGCGGCCGGGGCGTCCGAGGCGGACGTCACGCACATCAATGCCCATGCGACCTCGACACCGGTCGGCGACGTGGCGGAGGCGAAGGCGCTGCGTGTCGTCTTCGGTGACCGGCTCGATGGCATTCCGGTGTCGGCGACGAAGGGCTCGACCGGGCATCTGCTCGGCGGGACCGGCGCGGTCGAGGCGATCTTCACGATCCTCGCGCTCCATGAGCGCACGGCACCGCCGACCGCGAACCTCATCGCGCAGGACCCCGAGATCGCGATCGATGTGGTGACCGAGCCGCGCGCCCTGGGCGGCGACCAGCTCGCGCTGAGCAACTCCTTCGGCTTCGGCGGCCACAACGCCGTCGTCGCCTTCCGCTCCGTCTGAGCCAAGCGGGCGGTGTCAACCGGCGCGGTGGAGCCAGACCACCGGGGCGTCCTCGTGGGCGTGGCGGAACGGCTCGAGCTCCTCGTCCCAGGCCTCGCCGAGGGCCAGGCGCAGTTCCCGATGGATTTCGAATGCGTTGCCGGCGTGCGCGAGCGCGGCACGAATGCGGTCCTCCGGTACGACGAGGTTGCCGACCGAATCGGTCTGCGCGAAGTGGATCCCGAGCTCGGGGGTGTGCATCCAGCGGCCGCCGTCGCCGCCGGCGGACGCATCCTCGGTCACCTCGAAGCGGAGGTGCTCCCACCCGCGCAGCGCGGAGGCGATGGCGGCACCCGTGCCGGGCTCACCGTCCCACACGAAGACGGCACGCTGCGTCTGCGGGAGCACCGGCTGCGGGCGCCAGGCAAAGCTGACGCCACGGCCGAGCGCACCGCCTGCCGCCCATTCGACATGGGAGCACAGGGCGCGGGGCGCTGAGTGCACGTAGAGGACACCCCGTGCCAGCAGGGCGTCGGGGCGGGCGCTCGACATCGACACTGCGGTCTCCATTCTCTGTGGTACGGCTTCCCCTCCGACCACCGGAGCGCGTGCGCGATGTCTTCAATTGTGCCCCCAGTATGCACCCAGTGGCTGATTTCCGCTTGATCCCTGCCGGGACGCGGCGGGACGAGGCTCGCGCGGGTCAGGCCGGCGGGCGGCCGCGGCGAGCCGGCTCGGCGAGCCCCGCAGCAGTCGGCGCCTCGGCGATGGCCGACTCGAGCGCGCGGCGCTGGGCGGTGAGCAGCGCGTCCCGGTCGACACTCGGCAGACTCGCGACGAGTCGAAGCCGTTCTGCATCGATGGCGGCTCCGGTCAGCCACGTCGCCGCCACCGCTCCCCCGTCGGCCGTCAGCGCGTAGGCGATTCGCCCCTGCGCATCGCGCGGCCGGGCGACGACGAGTCCATCGTCCGCGAGCCGCACGAGTGTCTTGGCGACCTGGCCCGTATTCACCGGGCTACCGGTGCGCTGGCCGATCTCCGCGGCGAGCCGACTGCCGTGGCACTCCCCGAGCGTCAGGACGGCGAGGATCGCGTCACGCAGCGGCATGGCACCAGGCTAGCGTCGCGGCTCGGCTCGGCTCAGCCGCGAGCGGCGATGACGGTGAGTTCGATGCGCATGTCGGGATGCGCGAGCCCGACCTGGACGGTCGCCCGCGCCGGGTACACCGGCGCGAATGTCCGCTCCCACACCTCGGTCATCCCGCCGCGGTCGGCGATGTCCGGCAGGTACACCGTCACGTGGAGGACCCGCTCGAGCGAGGAGCCGAGGGACGTAAGCAGTGCGCCGAGATTGGCGAACACCTTCTCGGCCTGCTCGGTGATGTCCCCCGGCAGGATCGACCCGTCGGCCTCCTCCGGGACGACGGTGCAGTAGATGGTGTCGCCGTGGATGGCCGCGGTCGCGATCGGCGGCACGGGGCGCTCGGGCTGGACGAGTTCGATCTCGGTCATGGGGTCCTTGTCTGGGTCGAGGACGAATGCGCGGCGCGGCTCACGCGCCCGCGAGGCGGAAGGGCTCGAGTACGGCCGGGCGCTGCCCGGTCTCGATGTAGTCGCGGAGGGCAGCGGCGGCGCTCAGCGCGAGCGTCACCCCCATCATCCCGTGCCCGGTGGACAGCCAGAGGCCGTCGAGCCCGTCGACGCGGTCCATGACGGGGAGCCCGCCAGCGAACATGGGACGCATACCGACCCGGATCTCTCCGATGAGCGCGGCGGGGTCCTCGGCCTCGGCGAGCGGGACGAGGTAGGGACGCGCGGCGGCGACGATCGCGTCGACCCGACGTCGGTCGACCGTCTCGTTGACACCGCTGAGCTCCATGGTGCCGACGAGGCGGATCTGCCCGGCATCGGCGACCGCCCCGACTTTTTCTGCCGCAAAGGCGAGCACGTCGTGCGGCGCGGCGTCGACCCGGAGTCCGACGCTGTAGCCCTTGCCAGGCTCCATCCGGAGCCGGACGCCGTGGGGCCGGAGCAATTCGGGCGACCAGGCGCCTGCCGCGACGACGACGGTGTCGGCGGTCAGCTCCCCGGCCGAGGTGCGCACGCCCGTGATCCGGTCGCCGCTGCGGGTGAGCCCGAGCACCTCGGTGTCGAGGTCGACCCGCCCCCCACGGGCACGGATCCCGGCGATGAGCGCGGTGAGGATCGTGTCGGGCTCGAGCTGGAGATCGCCGTGGATGCGCAGCGCGGAGCCGACCCGGTCGGTGAGCAGCGGCTCGGCGGCCCGGGCCTCGCCGCCGGTGAGCACCTCGTAGTCCGGGA
>Ga0182742_1003339_pt1 | contig 15900 bp, 12 predicted proteins | sample eDN5th37CBELigMG_FD_128880 | JGI IMG/M metagenome (GOLD analysis project Ga0182742, IMG submission 128880) | Enriched Miracle-Growth compost microbial communities from Emeryville, California, USA - eDNA 5th pass 37_C BE-Lig MG (version 2)... ...
ACGGCGCCGACCTTGAAGCCGCGCTCGGCGAGCTCGTCGGACACCTTCTGCGCGGTGCGCTTGGTGCGCGTGAAGACCATGGTCGCGCCGCGGCCGCGGGCCTGCAGGATCCGGCTCACCAGCTCGACCTTGTCCAGCGCGTGGGCGCGGTAGGCGTACTGAGCGGTGGTGTCGTGCGTGGCGGCCGAATGCGGGGCCTCGGCGCGGATGTGCGTCGGCTGGTTCATGAAGGTGCGAGCCAGCGTGATGATCGGGTCGGGCATGGTGGCCGAGAACAGCATCGCCTGGCGCGAATCCGGGGTCAGCTGCAGGATGCGCTCGATATCGGGCAAGAAGCCCAGGTCGAGCATCTCGTCGGCCTCGTCGAGGACCAGCACCGAAAGCCCGCCGAGCTGCAGGTGACCCTGCTGGGCCAGGTCGAGCAGACGGCCCGGGGTGCCGACGACCACGTCGACGCCCTTGCGCAGCGCCTCGATCTGGGGCTCGTAGGGACGTCCACCGTAGATCGACGTCACGGTGAACTTGCGGCCGTCGTTGGTGGGCAGGTGCTTGGCGGCGCCGGCCAGGTCGTTGTAGACCTGCAGGCAGAGCTCGCGCGTGGGCACCACGACCAGGGCGCGCGGCGCGCCGGTCAGCGGGCGGTTCTCATCCGAGGAGACCCGGTGCAGCAGCGGCACGCCGAAGGCGTAGGTCTTGCCCATACCGGTGCGGGCCTGGCCGATGAGATCGTCGCCGGCCAGCGCCAGGGGAAGGGTGAGTTCTTGAATGGCAAACGGGTGCTCAATGCCGTTCTCTGCGAGTGCGCGGACGATTTCGTCACGAACACCGAGTTCGGCAAACGAGTGATTGAGTTGCGTCATATGCGGAGGAGATAGCCTTTCACTGTCAAACCTCATGGGGCATCCAGCGCACACGAGTTTCGACTGTGAAACGGTCGGGTTCGCCCGGTAAAGCGGCGCTGCCGATCCGTGGGCCCAGCGCCAGGGGCGGGCCAACTGCGTGCACGCACATTTCCTGGTAGCGGTTTCGGGCGGCTCACCAGGCACACATATTGCACTCAGCGGTCGGCTCGAAGCCGTTACCACAAGCCATTGTAGCTGGTCCACCTGATAACCACGATTTGCCGTGCGGGTGGCCCCCTGGTTCGGCGTCTACAGTTGGCCCCATGAATGCGCCTCAGCCCGCCGCCGAAGGGATCGCCGACCCGGTCGCCTCAGGCGTGACCGCCGATCATCCCGGGGTCAACGAGTTGTTTGCGGTGCTCGCCTACGGCGAGGTCGCCGCGTTCTACCGGCTCACCGACGAAGCGCGGATGGCACCGAATCTGCGGGGCCGGATCAACATGGCCAGCATGGCCGCGGCCGAGATGGGCCATTTCGAGCTGCTGCGAGATGCGTTGCAGCACAGGGGAGTCGACGTCGCCGATGCGATGACCAAGTACGCGCCCGCGCTCGACAACTATCACCGGATGACCACCCCCAGCACGTGGCTGGAGGCGTTGGTGAAGACCTACATCGGCGATGCGCTGGCCGCGGACTTCTATCTGGAGATCTCGCACGCGCTGCCCGAGGAGGTGGCCTCGGTGGTGCGCGCGGTGCTGTCGGAGACCGGGCACTCGCAGTTCGTCGTCGCCGAGGTCCACGCCGCGGTGACCGCCAGCGACCGCCAGCGCCACCGGCTGGCGCTGTGGGCGCGTCGCCTGCTCGGTGAGGCCGTCACGCAGGCCCAGTACGTACTGGCCGACCACGACGAGCTGGCCGACCTCGTGATCTCCAGTGGTGAAGGTCTCACGCAGCTGGCCGAGTTCTTCGGCCGGCTGCAGGAGACCCACCAGCGCCGCATGCAGGAACTCGGTCTGGCCTGACCGGGGCTACTGCGTGCAGGTCGCGATCATCGTGTTGTTGGCCTGGGCCACCAGCACATTGCCTGCCGCGTCGGTGATGGAGCAGTTGAGCTGACCCGCGACGCTGGTCGCGGTCACCGACTTGAGCTCGACCCCCGGATCCAGCACGACGGTCTTGGTCCACGGCAGTGCGACGTTGATGTCGGTCTGCAGCGCGCCACGCTCGTCGGTGTAGACGATCGTCACCAGGTCGATGAGCTGGCGGTTGCCGGTCACCGTGTAGGTCACCGCCCGGGGCTCGACGGCCGGCGGCGCGGCCTCGGCCGGAGGCGCGACGGGTGCGGGCTCGGCCGTCGCTGCCGGTGCTGTCGGCGACGGAGTGACCGTGGTGACCGTCTCGGGTGACAGTGACGGTGCCACGGGCGGTGCCGGGCGCGGTGTCGACGACGCGTCCTGCGGCGCGGTGGTGGCCGGCTGGCTGGTCTGCGTCGGGTCCGCGACGGTGGCCGACACCGACCCGCTGTCGCCTCCGCCGAGGATCACCACGGTGCAGATGACCGCGACCAGCAGGATCGCGCCCGCCACCCCGGCGACCCAGATCCAGCGGCGGTCGAGGGGCTCTTCGTAGAACTCGATGTCGGGGTCGTCGTAGCCGTCGTCGAAACCACCGCTGCCGCCCTCGGAGCGCACGTAGTCGTCGTAGTCCTGATAGTCACCCGCGTACGCCCCCCGGTCGAAACCGGACCCGTACCCCTGGCTGCCCTGGTAGCTGCCGGGCTCGGGTGCGTGATCCCCGTAGCGGTTGGTGGTTGCGGTGTCATACGGCGAATAAGGCCTGGTCATTGCGGCTATCCCAGTCGTCTCGTCCAATGTCGCTGCCGATGCTACTGAGGCTGTTGTGGCGTATGAGGTTCACAAGCGCGCGTGTTGGTCACGGTCCGGCTTCGGTTCGGTCGCATAGATATCGGCGAGATATCGGCCCCGGAACGGGGCGCCGTCGCGTGGCCGTGGCCGCGCCGCGGGACGGCTTCGCTGAGCGCGAACCCGACGGGCCGACGCCAGGGCGCACGGGGGTCCCCGCGTCCACTAGCCTGCTGAAGGAAACGGACACGCAGTCCAAGCAGAGATAGAGAAGGGGTCCAGCGTGGAGGTCAAGATCGGTGTCACGGACAGCCCGCGTGAGCTGACCTTCAACAGCGCGCAGTCGCCGACCGAGGTGGAGCAGCAGTTCACCGACGCCTTGAGCTCGGGAACCGGTGTGCTCGCGCTGACCGACGAGAAGGGCCGTCGCTTCCTGGTGCAGACCGCCAAGATCGCCTACGTCGAGATCGGTGCCGCCGACGTGCGCCGGGTCGGCTTCGGTGTGACGGTGGAATCCGCCTGAGGGCAGCTCTAGGAGCGTGTGAGCGGCACGTGTGACAGTCCGCCCCAGGCGAACTGCACCGTGCCCTCCACGGCCGAATCCTTGTCGATCGGCCGGTCGTTGTTGAGCCAGTAGCGCGCCGAGTCGACGCTGATGGCCACGAGGCCGACGGCGATCATCCTGGCGCGATGCGCCTCCAGTCCCGAATCCCGGCTGATCAGATCGAACACGGCATCGGTGCAGGCCTCGGTGGCCACCTTCACCTGCGCGGCGACCTGGGGTTCGGTGACGTAGTCGTTCTCGAAGATCAACCGGTAGCCCTGGCTGTCGTGTTCGATGAAATCGAAGAACGCCTCGACGGCGGCGCGCAGACGCTGCCGGTTGTCGGTCGTTGTACGCAGCGCCTGGCGCACCCCGGAGACCAGGTTGTCGACGTGGCGCTGCAGGACCGCCAGGTACAGCTCGAGCTTCGACGAGAAGTGTTGATAGAGAACCGGTTTACTCACACCGGCACGGTCGGCGATCTCGTCCATGCCTGCGGCGTGGTAGCCGCGGTCGACGAAGACCTCGCTCGCGGCGATCAGTAGCTGACCCCGCCGCTCGTCGCGGGGCAGACGGTTACCGCGTCGGTTACCACCTGCCGGCCGCTTTTCGCCTCTCCTCTCGGCGGTGTTGGCGAGATCGCTCATCAAGTCCTCAATCTGTATTGCTCTGGCGCACTTGGGGCATGTTCGCCCAGTGGCTCATCGGGACGACATTACTACCGTTGACCGTCAGCGTGCGAAACGTGCCCACAGGGTTCTCCATGGTGCGGCGGGTTCGCCGAGCCGCCTTCCGGCCCCCGGGCCATGTTTCGAAATGACACCGGCGCGGTCACAGAGCGGGCGCGCGGGCGCTGGTCACACAGTCGGCTGTGCCATCCTGGTTCGGTGACCTACGACCCGGGACGTCGCGGGGGTGGTTATGTCCCGGCGCTGCGCGATGAATGGCGCGAGCCGTTGCGCGCACAACGCGATCCGGTCGCGGTCGATTCGGGCCGCGTGCGATCCAATCGGGACGACCATCAGCGCTGGCGCAAACAGACCTGGCTCGGGCGGTTCGTCTCCACCTACGGCTGGCGGGCCTACGCCCTGCCGGTGCTGATCGTGCTCACCGTGGTGGTCGTCTACCAGACCGTCACCGGCACGGCGGCTCCTCCGCAGGCGGCCGAGGCCGAGGGCCCCGTGCAGGGACCGCCGACCCTCGACGTCGGCACCGCGATCGTGGGCGCCCCGCCGAAGGGCCTCACACAGTTCGACGCCAACCTGCCCACCGGCATCCTGCCCGCGGGCGGAGCGTTCACCGAGGCCGGCGCCAAGACGTGGCACATCGTGCCCGGCACCACCCCGAAGATCGGCGCGGGGGAGACCAAGTCGTTCACCTACACCATCGAGGTCGAGGACGGCCTGGACACCACGCCGTTCGGCGGCGACGACGGGTTCGCCCGCATGGTCGACGAGACGCTCGCCAACCCCAAGAGCTGGACCCACAACGGTCTGTTCGCGTTCACCCGCGTCGACGCGGGCAGCGGCGTCGAGCCCGACTTCCGGATCTCGCTCACCTCGCCGATGACCGTGCGCGAGGGCTGTGGCTACGACATCCCACTGGAGGCGTCCTGCTACAACCCGTCCTACAACGGCAGCGACGCCAGGGTCTTCATCAACGAGGCGCGCTGGGTGCGCGGCGCCGTGCCGTTCCAGGGCGACATCGGCTCGTACCGGCAATACGTGATCAACCATGAGGTCGGCCACGCCATCGGCTACCAGCGCCACGAGGCGTGCCCCGGCAACGGCGATCTGGCGCCGATCATGATGCAGCAGACGTTCTCCACGTCCAATGACGACGCCGCCAAGTTCGACCCCGAGACCGTCCAAGGTGACGGCCTGACGTGCCGCTTCAACCCCTGGCCCTATCCCATCGCCTGAGCCTGGGGCTGCGCCCACCAAACTGTGGTGAGATGGCCCGCGGCTGCCGGGAAGCCTGGCGGTCGGATTACCGTTGTGGGTACGAGCAGGGTTTTGACTTGAGGAGATGCGGTGTCCGTGAATTTGGATGTGTCGTTACCGCCACTGGTTGAGCCGGCCGCCGAGCTGACCAGGGAAGAGGTGGCGCGCTACAGCCGGCACCTGATCATTCCGGATCTGGGGCTGGACGGGCAGAAACGGCTCAAGAACGCCAAGGTGCTGGTGATCGGTGCGGGCGGGCTCGGCTCGCCGACGCTGCTGTATCTGGCCGCGGCCGGGGTGGGCACCATCGGCATCGTCGAGTTCGACGTCGTCGACGAATCCAACCTGCAGCGCCAGATCATCCACGGGCAGTCCGACATCGGGCGGTCCAAGGCGCAGAGCGCGCGTGAGTCGATCGCCGAGATCAACCCGCTGGTGACGGTCAACCTGCACGAGTTCCGGCTCGAACCGGACAACGCCGTCGACCTGTTCGCACAGTACGACCTGATCCTCGACGGCACCGACAACTTCGCCACGCGGTATCTGGTCAACGACGCGGCCGTGCTCGCGGGCAAGCCGTACGTGTGGGGTTCGATCTACCGGTTCGAGGGCCAGGTGTCGGTGTTCTGGGAGGACGCGCCCGACGGCCTCGGCCTGAACTACCGCGACTTGTACCCGGAGCCGCCGCCACCGGGAATGGTGCCGTCGTGCGCCGAAGGTGGCGTGCTGGGCATCCTGTGCTCGTCGATAGCGTCGATCATGGGCACCGAGGCGATCAAGCTCATCACCGGAATCGGCGAACCGCTGCTGGGTCGTCTCATGGTGTACGACGCGCTCGACATGACCTACCGCACCATCCGCATCCGCAAGGATCCGTCGACGCCGAAGATCACCGAACTCATCGACTACGAGGAGTTCTGTGGTGTGGTCTCCGACGAGGCCGCCGCTGCGGCCGCCGATTCCACGGTCACCCCGCGTGAGCTCAAGGAACTGCTGGACTCCGGAAAGCCGTTGGCGCTGATCGACGTCCGCGAGCGCGTCGAATGGGACATCAACCACATCGAGGGTGCCGAGCTGATCCCCAAGCCCACCTTCGAGTCCGGCGCGGCGCTGGCCAAGCTGCCGACCGACCGCACGCCGGTGTTCTACTGCAAGACCGGCGTCCGTTCGGCGGAGGTTCTCGCGATCGCCAAGAAGGCCGGATTCTCCGATGCGGTGCATCTGCAGGGCGGCATCGTGGCATGGGCGAAACAGCTCGAGCCCGACATGGTCATGTACTAGCGGCTGGTTTGCGGGCTCACCGCTTAGGCTGAGCGTGTGAGTGTGGAACGACCGCCGGAGCATGTGCTGGCGGCGTTCGGCCTGTCCGGGGTGCGCCCGGTACCGCTCGGCTCAAGCTGGGAGGGTGGCTGGCGCTGCGGCGAAGTTGTGATGTCGATGGTCGCCGATCACGCCAGGGCGGCGTGGTCGGCGAAGGTACGGGAGACGTTGTTCGTCGACGGTGTCCGCCTCGCGCGGCCCGTACGGTCCACCGACGGGCGTTACGTCGTCGCCGGTTGGCGCGCCGACACGTTCGTCGCCGGGACACCCGAACCGCGGCATGACGAGGTCGTCTCGGCGGCCGTACGCCTGCACGAGGCCACGGCCACGCTCGAACGACCCCGCTTCCTGACCCAACCGCCGGTCGCGCCGTGGGCCGACGTCGACGTGTTCATCGCCGCCGACCGCGCGGCATGGGAAGAGCGGCCGCTGCATTCGTTGCCGCAGGGCGCGCGCGTCGCACCAGGTTCGGCCGACGGCCAGAAGTCCATCGAGCTGATCAACCAGCTCGCGACGCTGCGCAAGCCCACCAAGAGCGCCAGCCAGCTGGTGCACGGGGACCTCTACGGCACAGTGCTTTTCGCCGGGGCCGCGGCGCCGGGCATCACCGACATCACGCCCTACTGGCGCCCGGCCTCCTGGGCGGCGGGCGTCGTGGTGGTCGACGCACTGTCGTGGGGCGACGCCGACGACGGTCTCATCGAACGCTGGGACTCGCTGCCGGAATGGCCGCAGATGCTGCTGCGGGCATTGATGTTCCGACTCGCCGTACACGCGCTGCACCCGCGCTCCACCGCGGCGGCCTTCCCGGGGCTCGCCCGCACGGCGTCTCTGGTGCGGCTGATCCTGTAGCGGCCCAGTACCTCTCGCGAGCAGACACAAACTTGCCTGTTTTCCTGCCATTTCGGGCAGTTTTGTGACTGCTCGCGCTAGAAGATGTGACGGTACTCGCGCAACGGGACACGGCCGTCGGTGGCCAGAACACCCTCGGCGCGCAGGCGTTCGAGCTGGCGGGTCGCCAGATGCGGCGCGGGTCGCCCCGAGGCGGGAACCACCCGGTGCCACGGCAGATCAGACGAATCGGTGCGCATGATCCACCCGACGATGCGCGGACTCGACAGCCCGGCCACCTCGGCGATGTCGCCATAGGTCGACACCATCCCGGGTGGGATCGCCGCGACCAGCGCGCGGACCTCCTCCACCTGTTCCTCGGTGACACGAGCCATCTCAGCCCAGCTGCCTGCGGATCAACTCGGCGGTCTCGGCGGGTTTGGCCTGCGCGACCATGTGGTCGCAGTCCCAGTCCAACAGCGTGAACTTCGAGCCCAGCCGGTCGGTCAGCCCGTCGATGAGCGCGTCGGCCACGAACGGTGGGCGGCAGCGTTTCGCCCGTACCAGCACCGTCGGGATCGGATTGTGCGGCAGCACAACCGGGCGCGCGAGCTCACTCCAGTACGACATCGCCGCCGGGATGCTGATGCGCCAGCCGACGCGGCCCTCACCCACTTCGACGAGATGTTCGTCGAGTTCACGTTCGACCTCGGCGGGATCCACCTCACCCCACGACCCGTTGACCTTGTCCAGGCGTGCCTCCTCGCGGTCCGGGTAGTCCGGCGAGGACAGCATGTCGTCGGCGATGTCACGCATCCACTCTCCGTCCAGCCCGATCGCCGGGTCGAGCAGCACCAGACCGCTCACCAGATCCGGGTGCACGGCACTCAGATTCAGCGCCAGCGCGCCGCCGAACGAATGTCCCACCACAAGCGTCGGGCGGTCCAGCAGCGCCGCGAGCGCGGCGACGTTGGCGTCGATCGTCCATGGCGCCGCCCACGAGGACCGGCCGTGGCCGATCAGATCGGGCGCGAGGACGCCGACCTCGGGCAGATGTTCGGTCGCCAGGGTCTGCCAGCGTTGACCGTGACCGGTCAGACCGTGGATGAGCAGAACCTGCGCAGCGCCGGCAGGGCCGTAACGGTGGACATGGAGCACGTCTGTCGCCATGCCACTGATGCTGCCACTCCGCTACTTGTCGGGCTCGTCGCTCCAATCCGCTCCGCTACTTGTCGGGCTCGTCGCTCCAATCCGCTCCGCTACTTGTCGGTCCCTTCTGGTGTCATTCACCTCATGACCACACGCCCCGCCGAGTCCGCACCGCAGACCGCCTCCACGCTCCTCGAGCCGGGGAGCAACGGTGTCGTGCGTCTGCTGGGCGGGCCGGGGACTGGCAAGAGCTCGCTGCTGGTCGACACCGCCGTGCAGCACATCCTGGCCGGTGCCGACCCGGAATCGGTTCTTCTGCTGACCGGTTCGGCACGCCTGCGCACCGCGGCACGTGCCGCGATCACCGCGCGGCTGCTCGGCGCCGGAACCGTCGGTGTGGTCCGTGAACCGCTCGTGCGCACCGTGCACTCGTACGCGTTCGCGGTCCTGCGGCTGGCGGCCCAGCGTAACGGCGACCCGCCACCGCGCCTGATCACCAGCGCCGAACAGGACGGCATCATCCGCGAGCTGCTGGCCGGCGACCTCGAGGACGGTCACCGCTCGCCGGTCGGCTGGCCCGAGCAGCTGTGGCCCGCGCTGACCACCGCGGGGTTCGCCACCGAGTTGCGCGACCTGATGGCACGCTGCACCGAGCGTGGTGTGGATCCGATTGCGCTGCAACGCCTCGGACGCGCCGCCAAGCGCCCCGAGTGGCTGGCCGCGGGCCGCTTCGCGCAGGCCTACGAGCAGATCATGCTGCTGCGGTCGGCCGTGGGCATGGCCGCGCCGCAGGCCACCGTCCCGGCCCTGGGCGCTGCCGAGCTGGTCGGCGCCGCGCTGGAGGCCCTCGGCGCCGACGACGAACTGCTCGACACCGAACGCAACCGCATCAAGCTGCTGTTGGTCGACGATGCCCAGCACCTCGACCCGCAGGCCGCGCGGCTGGTGCGGGCGCTGGCCGCGGGCACCGGGCTCACGGTGATCGCCGGTGATCCCGATCAGTCGGTGTTCGGGTACCGCGGCGCCGATCCGGTGCTGCTGCGCGACGACACCCACCCGGCCATCACCCTGACGCAGTCACAACGCTGCGCGCCCGAGATCGCGTCGGCCATCACGGGTCTGGGTCAGCGCCTGCCCGGCGTCAGCGATACGCGGCACTGGACCGGCAACCCGAAACGCGAGGGCACGGTGACGGTGCGGCTGGCCGCCTCCACACACGCCGAGGGCACGATGATCGCCGACGCGCTGCGCCGCGCCCACCTGGTCGACGGTATTCCCTGGTCGCAGATGGCGGTGATCGTGCGGTCGGTGCCGCGGGTCGGCATGGCCCTGGCCCGCGCACTGACCGCGGCGGGTGTGCCGGTGCAGGACAACGGCACCGACGTGCCTGTCGGCCGGCAGCCCGCAGCCGCGGCGCTGCTGACGGTGCTCGACGTGACCGCGACGGGTCAGCTGGACGCCGACAGCGCGGTCGCGCTGCTCACCGGCCCCATCGGACGCGTCGACCCGGTCACCCTGCGCCAGTTGCGCCGCGCGTTGCGCCGCGCCGACGGCTCCCAGCCGCCACGGGATTTCGGTGACCTGCTGGTCGACGCCATCGAGCACGAGCCGAAGGGGTTGTCGGCCGAGCACGCTCGGCCGCTGCGGCGGTTGCGCGCGGTCCTCACCGCGGCGCGTCGCAGCGACGCCTCCGGCGCGGATCCGCGCTACACGCTGTGGCAGGCCTGGCACGCCAGCGGGTTGCAACGGCGCTGGCTGGCGGCCAGTGAGCGCGGTGGCAGCGTCGGTGCGCAGGCTGATCGCGATCTCGACGCGGTCACGACGCTGTTCGACGTGGCCGACCAGTACGTCAACCGCACGGCGGGCGCCTCCCTGCGTGGCCTGGTCGACCATGTCACGCGCCTGGGCGCGGCGGTGGCCAGGACCGAACCCGAGACCGCCACCGAAGCCGTCGCGGTGCTCAGCGCGCACGGTGCGCTGGCAGGCGAATGGGACTTCGTGGTGATCGCCGGCGTCCAGGAAGGTCTGTGGCCCAACATGATCCCACGCGGTGGGGTGTTGGGCACCCAGCATCTGGTCGACGTCCTCGACGGGGTGGCCGACATGACCGACCGCACGGTGTCCACGCGGGCGCCACTGGTCGCCGAGGAGCGCCGCCTGCTGATGGCGGCGATGGGCCGTGCGCGGACCCGGCTGATGATCACCGCGGTCGACAGCGACACCGGTGACGAATCGCTGCTGCCGTCGCCGTTCTGCGCCGAGGTCTCCACATGGGCGACCGAACCGGTGGCCGAACCGCCGCTGGTCGCCCCGCGGGTGCTGGCCCCCTCGGCGCTCGTCGGTCGGCTGCGCGCGGTGGTGTGCGCACCAGAGGGTGCGGTCGATGACGACGCACGTGCCTGCGCCGCAGCGCAATTGGCCCGGCTGGCCGCCGCGGGGGTGCCCGGCGCGGACCCGTCGCAATGGCATGCCATGACCTCGCTGACCACCGAGGAACCGCTGTGGTCAGAACCCGGGCATGTGGTCACGCTGTCCCCGTCGACGCTGCAGATGCTCACCGACTGCCCGCTGCGCTGGCTGCTGGAGCGCCACGGCGGCGACGACGGCCGCGATGTCCGGTCGACGGTGGGGTCGTTGGTGCACGCGCTGGTCTCCGAGCCGGGCAAGACCGAGAGTCAGCTGGTCAACGAGCTCGAAAAGGTTTGGGACGGCCTGCCGTACGACGCCAAGTGGTACTCGGACAACGAGCTGGCGCGCCACCGCGCGATGCTCGAGACGTTCACGCGGTGGCGTGAGGACACCCGGCGGCAACTTACCGAGGTCGCCACCGAGATCCCCGTCGAGGGCGTTGTCGTCGAACCGGGGGAGGACACCCCGGGCGTGCGGGTCCGCGGCCGGTTGGACCGGTTGGAGCGCGACGAGGCGGGACGGCTGGTGGTCGTCGACCTGAAGACCGGCAAGAGTCCGGTGACCAAGGACGACGCGCAGAACCACGCCCAGCTGGCGATGTACCAACTCGCCGTCGCCGCGGGCCTTCTCGAGGACGGTGACGAACCCGGCGGCGGCAAGCTGGTCTACCTGGGCAAGGCCGGCGCGGCCGGCGCCACCGAGCGTGAGCAGGATCCGCTGACCCCCGACAAGCGCGCCGAGTGGCTCGAGACCGTGGGCGAGGCCGCCGCCGCGACGGCGGGCCCGCGGTTCGTGGCGCGGGTCAACAGCGGCTGCGCCAACTGCCCGGTGCGCTCCAGTTGCCCGGCCCAGGCCAATGGGGACCGGCCGTGACCCAGGTAGCCTCGCCCGTCGTGCAGGCGCGATACAGCCCGGCCGAGCTCTCGGCGGCCCTCGGGCTGTTCCCGCCGACCGATGAACAGGCCGCGGTGATCGCCGCGCCGCCAGGGCCGCTCGTGGTGATCGCCGGTGCCGGTGCGGGCAAGACCGAGACCATGGCTGCGCGCGTGGTGTGGTTGGTGGCCAACGGGTTCGCCACCCCGTCGCAGGTGCTGGGCCTGACATTCACGCGCAAGGCCGCCGGTCAGCTGCTGCGCCGGGTCCGCACGCGGCTCGCGCGTCTGGCCGGTGCCGGACTGGCACCGGGCTCGGGTGCGTCCGACGAATCGGCGACGGTCAGCACCTACCACGCGTTCGCGGGCACTCTGTTGCGTGAGCACGGCCTGTTGCTGCCCGTCGAACCCGACACCCGGCTGCTCAGCGAGACCGAGCTGTGGCAGCTGGCCTACGACGTGGTGTGTGCCCACCCCGGACACCTCGACACCGAGAAGACCCCGGCCGCCGTCACCGCGATGGTGTTGCGGCTCTCGGGCGCACTCGCCGAGCATCTCGTGGACACCGACCAGTTGCGGGACACACACGTCGAACTGGAGCGACTGGTCCACACCCTGCCCGCCGGGCCGTATCAGCGTGACCGCGGGCCCAGCCAGTGGCTGCTGCGCATGCTCGCCACCCAGACCGAGCGCACCGAACTGGTGCCGCTCATCGACGCGCTGCACCAGCGCATGCGCGCCGAGAAGGTCATGGACTTCGGCATGCAGATGGCTGCGGCCGCACGCTTGGCGGCGCGGTTCCCGCAGGTGGGCGAGCAACTGCGGCAGCGCTTTCGCGTGGTGCTGCTCGACGAGTACCAGGACACCGGCCACGCGCAGCGCATCGCGTTGTCGTCGTTGTTCGGCGGCGGTGCCGACGACGGTCTCGCGCTCACCGCGGTGGGCGATCCGATCCAGTCGATCTACGGCTGGCGCGGGGCCTCGGCGACCAACCTGCCGCGGTTCACCACCGATTTCCCGTACTCCGACGGCACCCCCGCGCCCACGCTGGAGCTGCGGACCAGTTGGCGCAATCCGCCCAGCACGCTGCACGTGGCCAACGCGGTCTCCGAGGAAGCGCGCCGCCGCTCGGTGGCCGTCCGCGCACTGCGGCCCCGGCCCGACGCCGAACCCGGCACGATCCGCTGCGCGTTGCTGAACAACGTCGCCGCCGAACGCGACTGGGTCGCAGACCATCTCGCCCATGCCTACCACGACGCCATCGGACGCGGCGAGGCCGCGCCCACCGCGGCGGTGCTCGTGCGGCGCAACGCCGACGCCGCGCCGATGGCCGAGGCGCTCACCGCGCGTGGCGTTCCCGTCGAGGTCGTCGGTGTCGCCGGGCTGCTCGCCGTGCCCGAGGTCGCCGACCTGGTGGCGATGCTGCGGCTGATCGCCGACCCGACCGCCGGCTCGGCGGTCATGCGGATCCTCACCGGTCCGCGCTGGCGGTTCGGTGCCCGTGACATCGCCGCGCTGTGGCGGCGTGCCGTCGAACTCGACGACCGGCCGAAAGACGAACTGGGCACGGCGGACATCGTCGCGCAGGCCGCACCCGACGCCGACACGGCGTGCCTGGCCGACGCGATCTGCGACCCGGGAGATGCCGAACGGTATTCGCCTGCCGGGTACCAGCGCATCGTCGCGCTGGGACGTGAACTCACCACGCTGCGCGCGCACCTGGGCCATCCGCTGCCGGAACTGGTCGCCGAGGTGCGCCGCGTGTTGGGCCTGGACGCCGAGGCCCGCGCCGCACGCCCCGTCGCGGCCGGGTGGGCAGGCACCGAGAACCTCGACCGGTTCAGCGATCTGGTGGCCGATTTCGCCGGCCACGCAGGCGCCTCGGTATCGGCGTTGCTCGCCTACCTCGATGCCGCGGTGGAGGTCGAGAACGGTCTGGCCCCAGCGGAACTCACGGTGTCGCACGACCGCGTGCAGATCCTCACCGTCCACGCGGCCAAGGGACTGGAATGGCAGGTGGTGGCGGTGCCGCACCTGAGTGCCCGGGTGTTCCCGTCGACCACCCAGGCGCGGACATGGCTGACCGATGCCTCCGACCTGCCGCCGCTGCTGCGCGGTGACCGTGCCACCGAGTCCGAGATCGGCGTCCCGGTTCTGGACACGTCTGACATCTACGACCGGAAAATCCTGTCCGACAAGATCTCTTACCACAAGAAGAGCCTGGATCAGCGGCGGGTGGATGAAGAGCGTCGGCTGCTGTACGTCGCGATCACCCGTGCGGAGGACACGCTGCTGCTGTCCGGGCATCACTGGGGCGCCACCGAGAGCAAACCGCGCGGGCCCTCGGAGTTCCTGTGCGAGCTGAAGACCATCCTGGAAGAGGCCACGGCGGCGGGTACGCCGTGCGGTGAGATCGAGCACTGGGCACCGGATCCCGCACCGGGCGAGACCAATCCACTGCGTGATCAGGTGGTCGAGGCGCTGTGGCCGCCGGTGGCCTCCGCCGATGACCATGTGCACCGCGGTGCCCAACTGGTCGCCGCCGCGATGGCCGGTGAGGTGAGCGCCGAGGCCGACCAGGAGGGCTGGGCCGCCGACGTCGACGCCCTGCTGGCCGAACGCGAACGCCCACCGCGACACGAGGACACCGAACTGCCGGGTCAGCTGTCGGTGAGCACACTGGTCGAACTCAGCCGCGACCCCAAGGCCGCGCTGACGCGGCTACGGCGCCGCCTACCCCAACGACCCGACCCACATGCCCTGCTGGGCACCACGTTCCACGAGTGGGTGCAGCGCTACTTCCACGCCGAGCGCCTCTTCGACCTCGACGACCTTCCCGGTGCGGTCGACAGCGACAGCGGACGCGCGGTCGAGGAGAGCCTGGCCGAACTGCAGGACGCGTTCGTCAAATCCCCGTGGGCCGCGCGCACGCCGGTCGAGGTCGAGGTGCCGTTCGACATGGTCCTCGGCGAGACCGTGGTGCGGGGCCGCATCGACGCGGTGTTCGCCGAACCAGACGGCACCACCACGGTTCTCGACTGGAAGACCGGCGACCCACCGGAAACTCCGGAGGCCAAGGAACACGCGGCGGTTCAGCTTGCGGTGTACCGGTTGGCGTGGGCCGCAATGCGGGGCTGCCCACCCGAGTCGGTGCGCGCGGCGTTCCACTACGTCCGGTCCGGTCAGACCGTCATCCCCGAAACCCTGCCCGGCGCAGAAGAACTGGTGAAACTGCTCGCCGCGCCGTCCGTCGAGCCACCGCCTGCGGACGAGGAGCCCTGACCGGACGCGGTGGTCTCCGAGCCCCATACCGCCCGCGCCCCGGCGTCACCGATGCGGTACACCTGGATGACCGCGCCGATGCCGACCAGCACAGCCACCACGGCGACCACGACGCGCAACAGCGTGCGTCTGCTGTCGCGTCGCTCCGCAAACCACAGCGCGACAAGGGCCAACGCGACCACGGCGAGCGCAAGGGCGACATAGACCATGGTGTCACCGAGTTCGGCATGCACTTCCAGTGCGGGGGCGTGCTCGGGCGCCTGGTCATACAGCCATTCGCCGGCTTCGGCGGTGATCGGCGTCAACACCGCGACCACCGACGCCAGAACGACCGTCAGCCACAGCATGTGGCCGCGCCTAACAGTAGGCCAGAGTGCACACAGGATCTCCAGCACGGCGGTCAGGGGAGCCAGAACCACCAGGGCATGGACGAGCAGGACGTGGGCCGGCATACCGTTGATGAGTGTCACGGTTCTCCTCGCGGGATCGGGGGGTGAAAACCGAACAGCCACAGGCTGTCCGGATCACGTGATCGCGGTGCCGACCGCCAGACCGATGCCATAGGTGATCGCGAGTGCGAGGCCGCCGCCGATCACGTTGCGCAACACCGCACGACCCTTGGGTGCGCCACCCAGACCTGCTGACACCGCGCCGGTCAGCATCAGGGCGAGCAGCACAGCCACCACCGTCACCGGGACACGGGCGGTGGTCGGGGGCACCAAAATCGCGATCAACGGCAGCAGCGCGCCGATGGTGAAGGCCAGCGCCGAGGACATCGCGGCCTGCCACGGGTTGGTCAGTTCGGTGGGGTCGATACCCAGTTCGATCTCGGCGTGTGCGGCGAAG
>Ga0182742_1003340_pt1 | contig 15898 bp, 15 predicted proteins | sample eDN5th37CBELigMG_FD_128880 | JGI IMG/M metagenome (GOLD analysis project Ga0182742, IMG submission 128880) | Enriched Miracle-Growth compost microbial communities from Emeryville, California, USA - eDNA 5th pass 37_C BE-Lig MG (version 2)... ...
AGCATAATGCCTCCGAAGTAGCGTGTAACAACAATAGCAACGTTTTTTAAGCCTTTGTTTTTAATCACCTCTAAAATAGGCTTACCAGCAGTGCCGCTAGGCTCACCATCATCAGAGGCTTTTTGAAATTGGTCACGCTCTCCTACCATATAAGCAGAGCAATTGTGCGTCGCTTGACGGTGTAATCGCTTTATCTCCTCAATAAAAGCAACTGCCTCTTCTTCCGAAGAGACAGGCTTGGCATATCCAATAAAGCGAGAACGTTTAATAACAACCTCTTGGCTCGCTTCCTTACGAACCGTTCGATAACGTTGTAACATGACGTTCACTCTTTCAGCTTGGATTTTTTATTTAGATAAACGAGCTTCTAGCTCAGCTTTTTGTGCTTCATAGCCAGGTTTACCAAGTAAAGCAAACATATTAGTTTTATATGCTTCAACACCTGGTTGGTCAAATGGATTTACACCCATTAAGTAACCACTAATACCACAAGCTTTTTCAAAGAAGTAAACAAGATAGCCAAACGTATATGGCGTCATATCTTTAATGTTTACGATTAAGTTTGGAACTTGACCGTCTGTATGTGCAAGTAATGTACCTTGGAATGCTTTTTTATTTACGAAGTCCATTGTTTTACCTGCTAAGAAGTTAAGACCGTCTAAATCACCTTCATCAGCTTGAATTGTAATATGCTCAGCAACATTTTCAACCTGAATAACTGTTTCAAAAATATTACGGTTACCCTCTTGGATAAATTGACCCATAGAGTGAAGATCTGTAGAGAAATCTACAGAAGCTGGGTAAATACCTTTAAAGTCTTTACCTTCTGATTCACCAAATAGCTGCTTCCACCATTCAGATACAAAGTGTAGATTTGGCTCGTAGTTTACAAGAATTTCTGTCACTTTACCTTTACGATATAAAGCGTTACGAATTGCAGCGTATTGATAAGCTTCGTTTTCAGCTAAATTAGGGTTAGCGTATTGCGCTTGTGCATCAGCTGCACCTTTCATCATCGCTTCAATGTCGATACCTGCTACTGCAATTGGAAGTAAGCCTACTGCTGTCAGTACAGAATAGCGACCACCAACATCATCAGGAATAACAAAGCTCTCATAGCCTTCAGCAGTAGCTAAAGTTTTAAGAGCACCTCTAGCTTTATCAGTAGTCGCGTAAATACGTTTACGTGCTTCTTCTTTACCGTATTTTTTCTCTAATTGCTCACGGAATACACGGAAAGCAATTGCTGGCTCAGTTGTTGTACCAGATTTAGAAATAACGTTAATAGACCAATCTTTACCTTCAAGAAGTTGAAGTAAATGAGTAACGTAAGTAGAAGAAATATTGTTCCCTGCAAAGAATACTTGAGGTGTTTTACGAGCTTCTTTGGATTGTACATTATAGAAAGAGTTTGATAGCATCTCAATCGCAGCACGAGCGCCTAGGTAAGAGCCACCAATACCGATTACAACTAAAACTTCAGAATCAGCTTGGATTTTCGCTGCAGCCTTTTGTATACGTGCAAACTCATCTTTATCATAATTAGTTGGAAGGTCTACCCATCCTAAATAGTCAGAACCAGCACCAGTTCCGTTATGTAGCATATCATGAGCTACTTTTACTTGCTGTGTTAAATAATCAACCTCATGTTGACCAACAAATTGAAGTGCTGTACTGTAGTCAAATTTTACTGTATTAGACATCGTTTCTACTACCTCCTAAAAAATATGAAGCCATTATACTTCGTCTGAACAAAAAACGATAGTGATAAATTAAGCATAGCTAATTTGAAGCTTAAAAACAAGTATATGATCCTAATTACGACATATGGCCTCTAAAATTTCAACTAAAAAAGGAAAACCCTTTTTGTTGGATTTTCTTTTAATTTTCGCTCGCAAGCTAAAAGCTCGTTTAACCCCAAATATAGCTTTAATACTTGATCAGCTTAGCTAAAGCTTCATCCCAAGCGTTCACGTCATGCTTGGAAATCAGACTCCCTTCCTTTGTAACGGTATAATACATATGCTCATAAAACTGTAAAAACACAAGGTATTCATCCCTTACCTCATATGAGCCAGGTAAAATATACGGTATATTTGAAGGCTCAAAATTTAGTATATGTGATACTGTGTCCTTATAAATAGTAGTAAAGTCTAATTTCATTTCACTAACATACTTACTTTCAGATATTATACGATTTACTTTTACATGTGCGACTAGGTCTGCTCTTTCAAAACGATCCTCTATAGTTAACCGTTTAGGTTCAATGATAGGATGATTAATAGTTGGAGCGTTAGTAGCCTTTAATTGCTCTGAGCTTGAAATTAAATCCTCTAGCTCTGTCTTACTAAGTCCTTTATCAAGTAGATTTGAATTATATGTTAACTGCTCACCATTAACTGCGATTATCGCGGATTTATCAAGTGATCTATAGGTCATATCAGGATAATAAGGAATTTCATTTTCCGATAAAAATAAATAGTACCATTGATTGAGTTTTAAAGCTCCTGTTTGTTCATATACGTAAATCGATTGTTTTTTAGTGGCTCCTTTATATTGCTTTACAACTTCAATAACGTACTCATCTGAATGTTTATTAATGACATCAACTTGTTTCACCACACCAAGTATAACTAAGTCAGATTTACCAATAACATCGTCTAATTTTTCAGCGTTAAATGCTGTAAAAGCATCAAAAGATGGCTGTGAATGAGTATTCTTATCTCCATCGTTATGTTGTAGCGAAAACAAAACCATCGTTATCGATATAATGAAAAGTGCAACTAAAGGAAAAATGACTCTCTTTTTCATTCCAACCTTCACCTCCTAATTATAGTTATTTTACCATAATAAGTAATACCAGTACTTGAAGATGATGTGGTAGAAGTTAATTTTTCTGAGTATAATTTTAAAAATTAAATCATTTATATTCATGATAATAAAGTCATGCAATATAAAAAAGCTAGTTTATGAAGGAAATACCTAATCATAAACTAGCTGTTCATTTTAATAATATGGTGCAATCATTAAGTACACGATTACGCCAGTTATACTTACATATAACCAAATCGGCATCGTCCAGCGTGCAATTTTTTTATGTTTTTCAATATTGTTAGTAAGCCCTCTTACTAGAGAAAATAGTGCCAATGGTACTACGGCAATCGCTAAAAGAATATGTGTTAATAAAATAAAGAAATAAACATAGCGTATAAAGCCTTCTCCACCATACGACGTTGATTCCGTTAAGTAATGATACGTTACGTACGAAATTAAAAACAAGGTTGTGGACGTAAATGCTGACCAAATAAAGGTACGGTGACGTTTAATATTTTTTTGTTTAATCGATATTAAAGCAACAACGAGAAAAATAAACGTAAAACTATTAAAAATCGCATTTAATAGAGGTAATATTGTAACCTCAAATCCAAGCTCACCATCATAAGCTGGTAAGAAAAATAAAACAGCTACTAAACCAACTATTACGAAGGTTAATGTTATTACAATAGCTGATATTTGTTTTTCTTTCACTAAAGTTCCCCCTTAAAATCTTGTTAAATTCTATTTTACATGAATTTTAACCACTAACCTTATTTATTATTGACGCTTTTTAGACAGAAATACGACAAACTCATGAAATCTAACAAAACAAACTGTTAAACGTTTAAGGCGATAACGATATTGAATAGTTTTTAGAACATAGCTTTTATTTCCCATACCATCCGGGTTCAAAGTTAAATTTAAAAGCTGACCAAACTTAATACCAAACTCTATATTTTATAAATAAAAAGCATGTCTGCTTAATGCTCAGACATGCTTTTTATCACTATATATTATTTATAAGAGCAAATATAATCTGCAGTTTCAAACACTTCTAGCTTAAATTTTGTATTCGCAGGCACTGTAAAAGCACCTTCACCCTTTATTACTAACCACTCTGTCTCACCAGGCAGCAATACTTTAAGATCTCCTGCAACAAACTCCATTAATTCCTCTGTATCAGTTCCGAATTCATATTCACCAGGAAGCATAATACCTAATGTCTTTTTTGTACCATCAGCAAATAAAATAGTACGACTTGTTACCTTACCATCAAAATAAATATTTGCCTTTTTTACAACTGTTACATTTTCAAATTGAGACATACTCGCCTACCCCTTTATATGTAAATTAAATATTAAAAAAGGGTAATAGTGTGAATATTCACCTATTACCCTTAAATAATTAATGTGCTGTTAATTACAGAAGAGCTTTAACACGAGCTACCACGTTTTCAACTGTGAAGCCGTATTCTTGCATAACCTTGTCTCCAGGAGCAGAAGCACCAAATGTATCGATAGCAAGGATATCACCTTGATCACCAACATATTTGTGCCAGCCCATTGGATGAGCCATTTCAACTGCAAGACGAGCTTTAACCTCTGGTAAAATAACAGAATCTTTATATTCTTTTGATTGTTTTTCGAATAAATCCCAGCTTGGCATAGAAACAACGCGAACGTGGATGCCTTCTTCAGCAAGTGCTTTTTGTGCTTTAACAGCAAGTTGAACCTCAGAACCTGTTGCAAGAATTTGAGCAACTGGTTTGCCATTTGCTGCGTCAGATACAACATAAGCACCTTTTTTAAGGTTATCACGTACATTTGTAACTGTACCATCTAAGATAGGTAAGTTTTGACGCGTTAAAACAAGTGCTACTGGATTAGCAGTATTTTCAACTGCGTATGCCCAAGCAGCAGAAGCTTCGTTAGCATCAGCAGGACGAATAACAGTTAAGTTAGGAATAATGCGAATAGACGCTAATTGCTCGATTGGCTCATGCGTAGGACCGTCTTCACCAACAGCGATAGAGTCATGAGTTAATACGTATACTACTGGTTGGTTCATCAATGCAGATAAACGAACTGCTGGACGCAGGTAATCAGTAAATACGAAGAATGTACCACCGTAAGGTTTTACACCACCATGTAGACTCATACCGTTAATAGCAGCAGCCATAGCAAACTCACGTACACCAAAGTATACGTTACGACCAGCATAGTTAGATGGCTCGAAGCGAGCTTCACCCTTCATATGTGTCATTGTAGAGCTTTCAAGGTCAGCTGAACCACCAATTAGGTTCGGTACATTTTTGAATAGTCCATTAATTGCGTTACCAGAAGCAACACGAGTAGATACAGCTGCGTGATCAGTACCGTATACCGGTAAGTCTGCATCCCATCCTTCTGGAAGCTCGCCATTAATTGCTAGCTCAAATTGTTTTGCTAATTCTGGATTAGCAGCTTTATACGCTTCAAACATAGCATTCCACTCTGCATTAGCTTTTTCCCCAGCAGCTTTAACATTAGCGAAATGTGCACGCACTTCATCAGGTACGTGGAATTGTTGGTTTTCATCCCAACCATAGAAGCGTTTTGTAAGAACAGTCTCCTCAGCACCAAGTGGAGAACCGTGAGGGCCTGCATGTCCACCTTTACCACCTTTGTTTGGAGAACCGTAACCGATTACTGTTTTAACCTCGATTAGAGTAGGCTTAGTTGTTTCTGCTTGAGCTTCAGCAATAGCTTTTTCAAGCGCAGCTAAGTCATTACCATCTTCAACGCGAAGGACTTGCCAGCCATAGCCTTCAAAGCGGCCTTGTACAGCTTCAGAGAAGGATAATCCAAGCTCACCATCAAGTGTAATATCATTTGAATCGTAAAGAACAACTAATTTTCCTAATTTTAAGTGACCAGCTAAAGAGGCAGACTCATGAGAGATACCTTCCATTAAATCGCCGTCACCACAAATTGCGTATGTGAAGTGGTTAATAACGTTAAAGTTATCTTTGTTATAAGTAGCAGCTAAATGTGCTTCTGCCATAGCCATACCAACAGCCATACCAATACCTTGTCCAAGTGGACCCGTTGTTGCATCAACACCAGCAGTGTGACCAAATTCTGGGTGACCAGGAGTTTTGGAGCCCCATTGGCGGAAGTTTTTCAATTCATCTAAAGATAAATCATAGCCAGATAGGTGTAGTAAACTATATAGTAGCATTGAACCGTGTCCCGCAGATAATACGAAACGATCACGGTTAATCCAAGACGGATTTGCAGGGTTGTGAGTCATAGATTTTGCAAATAATTGATACCCCATAGGTGCAGCACCCATTGGCATACCTGGATGTCCGGATTTTGCCTTTTCAATTGCATCAATTGCCAACGTACGAACAGTATCGATTGATAACTGATCGATAGATTTTTGTGAAACAGTCATTACAGTCTCCTCCTACTTTCTCCATTACTTGTATACAAGCTTTCTTTGCACTAATTGCATTGTACCATTCAATGCTAATTGAATACAACCGTCTTGTTTTGATGAACTAAAATTCTATCTTCAAGATGCCATTTTATTGCTTTTGCAAGTACAACCTTTTCAATTGTACGTCCAATACGTTTTAAGTTGTCTACATTATCACGATGCGTAACACGTTGAACATCTTGCTCAATAATTGGACCTGCATCAAGCTCTTCAGTGACATAGTGAGCTGTTGCACCGATAATTTTCACACCGCGTTTATATGCTTGTGCATATGGGCTACCGCCAATAAAAGCTGGTAAAAATGAATGATGAATATTAATAATTCGGTTTGGAAACTCTTCAATAATTTTTGGCGGTATAATTTGCATATAGCGTGCTAGTACAATTAAATCTACTTTTCCTAAAACAAGATCTAAATGCTTTTTCTCTACTTCTGGTTTTGTTTCAGGTGTAACCGGAATATAGTGATACGGAATACCGAATTGCTCAACCTGATCACGCATCATTTCATGGTTACTCACGACCATTGCAATATCAGCGTCTAAATCTCCAGACTTCCATTGCCATAAAATTTCCATTAAGCAATGATCTTCCTTAGAGACGAATACTGCAATTTTCTTTTTACGAGCAGCTCTAAACGTATGCCACTTCATTTCAAAACGATCTGCAATGCGTGTAAAATCTTCAACAATAACAGGTAGCTGTTGATCTAAGTTCTCTAAATCAAACTCAAAGCGAATAAAAAACATGCCACCCTCGGGATTCATCGTATATTGGTCAGATTGAACAATGTTTGCTCCATGCTCATATAAAAACTGAGACACTGTTGATACAATACCTGGTCGATCTGGACACGATATAAGCATGCGAGCACGATTTTCACTTGTGCTCGTCACGATATGATTACCTGACATAATAAACCTTCCTTTTTCTTAAGTTATTATTTATTTATGACTAGCAAATACACCAATTAAACGCTTATTAATCTCTTCCTCAGTTAAATCAGTGCTCAATACTTGCTGCTCAATGATTAAATCATACAATCTTTCCATAGGCTCTCTACTATCTGCCTTTTTAGCTTTAGCATCAGTACGTAAAAGCTCCCATGTATTTAAAATAAAGCTGCGAGTATCGATATCCTGCTTAGTAAAAAAGGATTGTAACTTTTCTACATCCTCAGTATATGACGCTCCTAAACGAGAGACACTCTCACCGCGAAGTAAAGCGATTTCTGCTTCATACATAGGATGTGTATTTTTTGTGTCTTTTCCAATCCACGGCGTTTCTAAAATAAATGGTCTGCCTGCTAATAACGGGTGGTGAACGACATTTTTAATCGCTTCAAACCCGATATAACCCGCTCCAATCGGTGCATGTCTATCCTTTTTCGCACCTATCATATTTTTACTATCATTTATATGTACAACAGCAATACGATCTAGTCCAACAATGTCATCAAATTGCTTTAATACGCCATCAAGATCATTAACAATATCATAACCAGCATCATGAATGTGACAAGTATCTAAACAAACAGAGATGCGGTGATTATCCTGAACTTTGTCGATAATAGCAGCAATTTCTTCAAAGCTACGACCAACCTCAGTACCTTTACCTGCCATCGTTTCTAAGGCAATCTTCACATCGGTTTCCTTAGTTCCCGCTAATACCTCATTTAAACCATCTGCAATACGTTGAACGCCATAAGCTGCGTCCATATCTGTAAATGCACCTGGATGCAGCACAATATTTTTTACACCAATATAATTTGTTCGACGAATTTCCTCTTGTAAAAAGCTCACACCTAATTCATAAGTATCGTCTTTATAAGAGCCTAAGTTAACGATGTAAGGAGCATGAACGACGATTTCATCGATACCTGCTTTATCCATAATCGCTTTTCCTTCTTCTATATACAATGATTCAATCGGTTTTCGTCTTGTATTTTGTGGTGCACCAGTATAAATCATAAATGTGCTAGAATCATACGAAAGTGCTTCTTTAGCAGCGGTTACTAAACCCTTCTCAGAAAATGAGACATGTGATCCAATTTTTAGCATAAATATGCTCCCTTCAAGGCTAATCACCCTTTATTGTATGTCAATAGTTACTAGTTTATCAAGCAATCTCTTAATAAACGGTCATACTTCTCAGAAATAATTAAATAGTTTATAGTATATTTATAAGTTTCTCCATTTTTTTATAATTTGACTACATATTTTACAATTATTTTTCTGAGGTGAGACAGATGTCACAAGCACCAGATTGGGTTATGTATTTAATTGTCTTTTGGTCCTTTGTTATGGTCGCTGCTATGGCTATTGGTGGCTTCTTTATGTTTAGAAAATTTTTAAAGATTATGCCTAAACAGGATGGAAAATCTAAATTAGACTGGCAAAACTACTGGGTAGAAAGAAGTCGCCATATGTGGACAGATGAGGCTAAAGCTTTTTTAAAAGAGCTTGTTGAGCCTGTACCTGCCCCATTTCGTGATATTGCGGCACATTCTATTGCAGCTAGTATAGGTCAAGAGGCAATTGAAAGTGGAGCAGAAACGGTCACAAAAGAGCATTGTATTATTGGCTACATTAAGGCTACGCCAAAAAGAGACTATAAAGTGCTAGTATCCTTCCTCAATAAAAAAGGGATTGATTACAAGCCATACGAGCATATTTTTAATCGTTAAGCAATGATTCGACAAATTTCACGCAACTTTCTACATCATACGACGTATATATATGTAGGAGGTGGCTCAGATGAAATGGAACAATCGTGCTAAACTAACAGCCACAGCAACAAGTGCATTACTATTTACGATGTTATTAGTGGGCTGCTCTAATAACAATAATAGCAATAATGTACAATTACCTGTAAACAGTCAAATTGAACAAGAGCAAACTGATACGATCGACAATAATCAAGTAGTCGACGAGGATGAAAACAAGGATTCGGTTAATCAGGAATCTGAAGTAGAAGCTAACGAAAGCGATAATAACGCGACTTCCGATGCACCTGATGAGATTTCATACGAGGCTACTGGAATCTATGTAGGAGCAATTGATAATAATAGTATTGAAGTCACTATTAATGGTGAACCGACAGTATTCCAAATTCCTGATTCATTCAATTATGTTATAGATGAATATGACGAGAATGCTAAGGTTACAATTAAATATACAAAGCTTTCAATTGAAGATGGTAAGTATGTACAAAATATTGTCAATGACATTACAATAGCAAAATAAATAAAAACGCTAGGCATTCCAACATGTCCTAGCGTTTTTATTGATATATACTTCAATTCCACTTTACATAGTAGATTGGACCATCACGATCAATAAGCTGTATTTTATCATGCTCACTAATAGTATAGTTTTTATAAGGGGTCATAAGTATATCATTTATAAAGCTACCATTTCGTGATCCTAAATCCTTTGCTATTACAAGTCCATGCTTATACTCAAATTGAATATGAAGACGTGATACCCCAGAATATTCTTCATTGATATGGACCCCATCCACAGATCGCCCAACTGTAATAATATTATCGCTAAACGAATAAGCCTGTTCAATATGCTGGTACTGACGAATTAATGCTATAGCTTGCTTGCTCTTTTCATTTAATAGCACCGTTTTATCATGATGCTCCAGCTTAACAGTATCAAGCGCTCTATGTTTGGAGGAAGTGCTCATATATGCATAAGAAGGACTCACAAGCTCTTCTTTTTGCATAATATCCTTTTGATCCTCTTGCATCTCTAGCTTAGAGGCAATACCGAGCTTATCTTCAGAATAATAGCGATAAGGTGGTAAATTATTAGCAGTATCCTCTTCTTCAAGACTAAAATCAACAGACTCAATCATCTTAGCTTTATTCATTTTTATCGATATAATCAAAATTACACCAATAGCTATCATGGTTGAGCCTATACTAAAGCATAGATTTGCTACACTAGGATCGGCTAAGTATAGCTTTATCCATACTGCAAGTGGAAAACATAAAACAATCAACCAAATCAGAGCTTGACGTATTCTGTTATTACTCACATCCATTTGCTTATGAGATAATAAAATTTCCCCATCCTCATCAGAAAACAGACTTGAATTCGCTAATGTCTCCCTCTCACTTTTTGATTTTTTATGCTCCTTAGCTTCTCCTATTTCTTCCTCTTTGATGACTTCACTTACTAATAGCTCATCCTCTATTAGCTTTTTTTCAAAGCGTTTACTATCTGTTACATTGACTTTATTCAAAATAGATTGTGGTGCATTTTGATTAACATACCTATTACTCTTTTCTTCTAAATGCTCACTGTAAATATAGTCTAAAAGAAATTGCTGAATTCGCTCGAGATTAAAATCTGATAAATCAAACTGTGTAAACAGTTGATGCATATGCTTATAGTCATTAACCTTAATTTGTCCTGACCAATATAAAATCCATTGTAAAAAAGCAGTAGTTAAATTTTCTTTATGCATAACAGGTAAGTAGGCCACAATAATATGCTCTTTTTGCTCATCGTAAAATAGAGCATCCATATGAATAATACAGCCATCAGGTGTAAGCATATAGCTATAGCTCTTTTGAAGTGCATCGATTAGCTTAGATATATATTGATATAGCTCAAGCTGTGTTGTGCACTTTACTTGCATATGATGCTGAAGCTTTTTATAGCTCAGTATCGGATAGTGAAACCTATACTCATTATCTATTACTTCAACCTCACAGTTTAAATAGCTTTCAAGTTCATTCTGCTTTAACATATTGAGTTCAAACTGATTAATTTGATTAAAATTTATAGCAGGCTGTGATGAAATAATAAGCTCTAGCCCGTTATGATTTTCAAATTCAAAATTTAGTAGTCTCATAACAACACCTCAACATAGAAATCAAGAATAAAGGCGGGTAAAACAGCAATCATAAATGGAATTTGATGTAGATTTAAAATCGAGGCAGTTGATAGAGTGTTAAATTTTATTAATGGCAATACGTTTACACTAGCTAGCTTACTCATCCTACGAAGAATGAACTTTATTACATACACTACAATTGCTATTAAGCCAGCAATTAAAAAGGAATAAATTAATATAGACCATATTCGATTATAATCGAGCAAGAAACTAAGCCCTGTTAAAAACTTTACATCTCCTGCACCTAATCCTTTGGTTAAATATAGAAGAAATAACACAATAAATATGATGACAGCCGCAATGCTCGCTTTAGCTAAACCAATAAAATCTAGCTCAAGTAAATATAAAAGCACCCCTACAACATAAGGCATAACGCTTAAGCGATTTGGAATAATAAAGTACTTTATATCGCTCAAGCAAGCACAGCAGAGTAGTAAAAACGCTATAACTTCACCAATATACTGCATATTTAATGCTTCTCTTTCTTTTTAACTTCAAAAACACCCTTAAGCTCAGCTTCCCCACCTACTTCTGTAAAGTGATATTGCCATAAACCAGGAGTTGTGTTTCCTGAAACAAACCATTCCCATGTTATTTCTCCTCTGTCATTAGCCGTTTTTGACTCTAGGTTTTTCGCAACACTAGTGCCGCTTTTATACGTTATCTCAATACTTATTTGTGCATTAGGCTTTGTCTTTACTGTAATTGCTGCTTTATTTCCTGGTCTTACGGGATTAGGCGTAATGCTAACAAACTGAATAAACATATCATCTTCAGTTAATGTAAAGTTGTTACTGCGTGTATCTGGTAGCCATGCTCTTTGACTCGCCTGCTCTCTTAATACAAAGCTTTTATTTAAAAATGGAATCGAATAGGGTAATTCATATTGTAGTGTTATGCTAACTGTAGCATCAGTGTAATTGACAATATCAGGGAGCTGTAAATAAACTAAACTTAATCGTTCTTTCTCAAATCCTCTACTTTCCGGTAATTGGATGAGCATGTTCTCAAATATATTTTTTCCTATTAATGTTGCAGCTAGATTAGTAGCTGGCCACCAATTCCCCCGTTTCCCCTGATCAATAATCGAGTATATCGGTTCAGGCATCAAAGATAACAACTGTTGATCAAGCCAGCCTTCATCATCAATTGAAATCGTAGAGCTCGAATTCATCTGTCCCGTAAAACCCGTTTTCAGTTTAACGACTTGACCCAGCTTATCTACTACATGTATTTGCGAGGAAATACTATTAACTGTAGTTACAGCAACAGATTTCATAGACATTTGTATAAGACAAGCTAATAAAAACATATAAAACAAATAAAATAGCAGAATGAGAATCGGAAATATAAGTGCAGCTTCTAATGCAATGGAGCCATTTTTTTGTATCTTTAACCTTTTAATACGAGGAAGAAGCATAGTCCATTTTCTCATAGTACCCATTCTCCACATAAATTGATTCATAGCTTACACTCGAAGCAAAGCGTGAAAGTGAAGGCAGCATCCACAATCTCATTTTCGTTTCTGCCATTACAATAGAGGAGGTCGGAACCTGCATAAAATCAAGCTTTAAATCTTGCTCAATAACAGCCACAATCCGTGATAACATCGAAGATTTAGTCAAACCATGAATGCTAAGCAAAAGTCGTAAATAGTGTCGATAGCTCACGTCAACCTTTGCATACTTTGACAATTCACTTTCTCCTTCATCTATTAATTCGTTCATATCCTTAATGGCATGCTGAAGACCATGTAAAATCGCTGTCGATATGATTAATACTGGATTTGCCAAATGTTTGTTGGCTATAAGCCCTTCTATCGTTCGAATGGCCAATCTAATAGCAAATATTTCAGCCATGACTAATGTTACATTAGCCGACGGCTCTGAAAACCCGAGTATAATGTATTCAACTGCTTGATCATGAAAGTTTATATTTTGTATCTGCCCTTCAGATAGTTTAGAGAGCTGACCAAGAGGTAAATGTTTAAATCTTTGAATGATATATTCATTTCTATACATATGAGTTTGTAATTGCTTAGAAATATTTTTCATGCTTGCGATTAAGCCTGTAAATTGTTCTAGTGAAGCCATTGCATTATCATTACCATCATCGGTTAGTGTAGCAGTTAATTGCTCTTTATCTATTAGTAATAATAAATTCCGTTCTAGATTTCGCTTCGCATTTGAATGCACCTGATCAAAGCTAGACTTATCTTGCTGTAGCTTATCAAAAATTGCTGCAAGCTGAGCTAAATAATTCATGTCGCCTAGTAATTGCTTATACTGCTGTTTATTTTCTTTTAATTGCTCTTTTACTGGATCTAGTGTATTGATTTGCTTAGCTCTTTGCATAAGCACGGTAGCTGGTGATAGGTAAGAGGTATAAATGCTGGAGCGACTAGCTTGAAGCTGCGTATAGGAGGAATTCATTGGGGTAGAGCTTACTTGATTGAGGTTTGGCTGCTGTAATGCACTCCGTGCTACCTCAGTAAAAAGGCTAGCCTTGTTAATATAGTCATAGAAAGCATTTAATTGCGTATTAAGTTCTTGCTCATACTGATCCATAAATTCAGGTGAGCGAATTAAGCCTTCCGTTGAGAAATGATGATGTAACTGGCTAAGGTCAGTGCTTGCTTGATCACTACTAGCTGACTGTGTTTGCTGCTGCATGAGCAGCATCTCATATTGAATAGTGATCGTCGTATTTAAGGTACGTGCTAAATTCATATTTTCTTCTAAAGCTATAGCAAGTGGTGCTAATGTTGTATTCATTTGATTTTGGTGCTGCTCAGATGCTAGTAATGCTTTATTCGCTGAGGATAAATATTGATTTATCACCGTTTGCACACTACTGATTTGCTTCTGAAGCTGTTCAATAGCAGCTAATTCATCATGAGAGGGCTCATCACCTAATTGACTTTGCACCTGCTCAAGCTCTTTTTGAAGTGTCTGGGCCTCATTTAGGTTACTAATATAACTTGAATAACCATCGATTATTGTGCTAAAACCTTCAGTTAAAGGAAAAGTTTGCTCAAGCTCAGCTACAGCAGTTTGTGTCTCATATAAGGATTCAAGCGTCTTTTCACGCTTTTCAAACAATTGCTGTATTGTATTTAAGGATGCCACTAAACCTTTAGCTGTTTTACTAGATTGCTCTAGGTCAGCAAATGTTTCAATAATTTCAAGTGTGAAATCAATAGGAGCTTTATATTTCATTTCTTCAATAATTTGATTTTCTAGCTCATCGTGCTCACCTAAAAAGCGATCATAAATGACGTCAACAGTCTGTATTTCTATTGGTGCTAGCTTTATAGATTTTGAAATATCCACTATATTTACCGAAGGTGTTACATTATTTTTCATAATTTGCTCAGCAATAACTTGTCCATCGGTTCCACCTTTCCCGAACAATCCATATCTTTCGTACAATAAAAAGTCGTATGCTGACATAACTGAGCGTGAGGCTAATTTCGTCGATGATTCTGTTAGCTTTGAATAAACAAGTATACGGGAAATATCGATCAGGACCATAAAAAATATAATAAGAAATGTCATGCTTAGAGCTGCTAATAATGTAATCGACCCATCCCGCTTAAATAATATTGAGCGTATTCGACTCATTTCATCACTCTCTTTTTGAGATATTATGATGACGGTATTGCTGACTTTGCTTTTTCAACCCAACCTCTAGCGTTATCATTCATCGCCTTAATTTTCAGTCCATAATAGATTAACAAATCAACCCCTCGAATATGCTGTGTTGCATCAATGATTATCGCAGAGGCATAGCCTTTAGAAGTGAGGTTAAGAGGTAAGCTTTCATTTATTGATTCAATTGAGACACGTGGTAAAAAATCTTCATGTACATAATTTAAACTACCGGAAAATTGCAATTCTCCATTAAATAAGTAGTTATTAGCCTGTAATAGCTTGTCTTGTTTTAATTGTCCAGTAGGATACTGAAGCTCTGTCGAGCGTTGTATCGGAATTGAGGCTATTTTTTTTGAGGAGTCAATTTGAAATAATCGACGAAGATAGGTTAACGTCAAATCTTGCTCATAAAGGCCATACGTTTCATGGGATTGCTTTATTCCCGTATTAAATTGTCTATCATATTTATCCCAATTAAATGCTGCTCGCTCTACCGCTGTTAACTGTACAAACGTACTTGTATTAGCGTATAGCATAGCAATACCAATTAATATGATCGTAAACAGTAGCATTAGAAATAAAGGTAATATTAAAGTCGATTCTATCGTGACACTAGCCTCATTACGCTTAAAAAATTGAGCTATGCGTGTATAAATATCCTTTTTCATCTTCGACTATATTTATCAATATCAGATTCAGCATTGTTTATAAGCTTTTCGATTAATCCTACAATAAACTCTCTGAAGATAATAAACAGGATGATAATTACAGCTATAATAAGCATCACCTCAAGTGTTCCGATGGCGGATTGATCACGTTTGAACTTTTGCATAAAAAGATATAGCTTCATTAATATTCCTTCCTTTCTAAATAACATCCATTAGACGTATCGCTGGAGTTACAATTAAGATCATAAGCAGCAACAATATAAGAATAGTGGGGAAAACTAATTTGGATGATGCTTCCTCTCCCTTCTTTCTAGCAATCGTTTTTCGTTGCTCCCAAAGCTCACTCATTAAGTCTTGTATTGAGGC
>Ga0182742_1003341_pt1 | contig 15896 bp, 14 predicted proteins | sample eDN5th37CBELigMG_FD_128880 | JGI IMG/M metagenome (GOLD analysis project Ga0182742, IMG submission 128880) | Enriched Miracle-Growth compost microbial communities from Emeryville, California, USA - eDNA 5th pass 37_C BE-Lig MG (version 2)... ...
CTCGGCCGAAGAGGCATTTACACGAAGATTGGCGGCGTGGCCGATGCCTGGCGAAGCAATCTGGCGATGCTTTGGGTGCTGAACCTCTCTGATGGGACTCATTCGCTTCTCGACATTGCTGAACGGGCCGGGCTGCCATTCGGCATCATTCATGCCGCGGCAGAAATGCTGGAAGAAGCTGCTTTGGTGGCTCCGTCACCGGAGGCCGGGCGGCTGGACCCGGCGTAGCGATCCCTGCCGGAAGCGCGGGCAGCCGATTCACCTTGAGTGAGCTTTAACCTTCATGGTCGCCTGACAAGCGGCTAGTATCCTTCCGAATTTCGAGCCGCTGAGCGGCTGCGCAAGGAACGCTTGATCATGCCCGCAGCAAGGCAAAATGTATCGGCCAAATGTCGGCACTGCAACGAGACGCTGCGACACACCGTCGTAGATTTGGGCGTCTCACCTCTTTGCGAAAGCTTTGTCGCCCCTGACCAACTGAACAGCATGGAGCCCTTCTATCCGCTTCATGTGCGGATTTGCGACAATTGCTTCCTGGTGCAATTGCAGGAATACGTCACGCCGCATGAGATCTTTTCTGAATATGCCTATTTTTCATCCTTCTCGTCGTCTTGGGTCGCACACGCCAAGAAGTACTGCATTGAAATAACGGAGCGTCTGAAGCTCGGGGCTGAGAGCCTGGTCGTGGAAATCGCCAGCAACGACGGCTATTTGCTGCAACATTTCGGGCCTCTGGGCGTCCCGGTTCTGGGAGTCGAGCCCGCTGCCAACGTGGCCCGCGTCGCTCAGGAAAAGGGCATTCCAACGCACGTCGGATTCTTCGGAGTCAAACTCGCGAGCGAACTCGCGCAATCGCACAGGAAGGCTGATCTCGTCGTCGCCAACAATGTGCTCGCCCATGTCCCCGACATTAACGATTTCGTTGCCGGCATCCAGGCCCTGCTAAAACCGGAGGGGATCGCGACGGTCGAGTTTCCGCACCTGGAAAAGCTCATCACCCTCAATCAATTCGACACGATTTATCATGAGCATTTCTCGTATCTTTCTGCATCGGTCGTGCAGCGGATTGCGCTTGCTCACGGATTGAAGATCGTCGACATCGAAGAACTCATCACGCATGGTGGGTCTTTGCGCGTGTACCTCGCCCATCAGAATTCATCGCATCGCGACGGTCGTGCCGTCGGCTCTATTCTGGATCGCGAAGCTCGGATGGGACTGCAAACACTGCAGGCCTATGGGACCTTCGCGGACCAAGTCAAAAAAACCAAACGAAACCTGCTCTCGTTCCTGATCGACGCCAAGAACGAGGGCAAGCGCATTTGCGGGTACGGCGCGCCTGGTAAGGGCAACACCCTGCTCAATTATTGCGGTATCGGGACGGATTTCCTGGATTTCACCGTCGATCGAAACCCATACAAACACGGACGATACACGCCGGGGACGCATATCCCGATACTTCCGGTTGAGGAGATCGATCGGACACGCCCGGATCTCATCCTGATTCTACCCTGGAACCTCAGGGACGAGATCGTCGAACAGATGCGGCACGTTGGAAATTGGGGCGCCAAGTTTGTTGTGCCCATCCCGAGCGTCGAAGTGATTGCGCCATAAGGTGCATTCCCGAGCCGAATTGACCCGCGCGGCTCAGGCCCTTTGAAACAGCTAGTCTAGTGCCGGGATCGCAACCTGCACGGCAGGCGCGAGAGCCGCTCGGGCCTGACCACTTGTCAGCGGAAATTGCTCCGCATACTGTCATTTTCGTGAATCGTCCCGGATGTAACCTGCGCATTCAGCGGCAGCCATGTTGTTCGCATGGTCAAAATCGCCCCGGCTTCGGTGGACGATTAGACCGCGCTCATCAATTCGTCGGTTCCCCAGTTGCGGCTCCGCCGAGCGAAGCCGGGCGCCTCGATGACCGTTCCGATCGGGCCTAGCCGACTCGTGGTCACGCACCTCTATCGGCCTGCGTGACGTTTTCGCACAGCCTTCCACGGAGATCCTATGCCGTCCAAAGACACCACAGCCGCCCTCGATGAAACGAGCCTGAGAACGTACGGGTTTTCTGATCCCCTCCCCGACGCTTCGCTGATCGCCGATCTCGTCGTTGCCAACCATATATTGTTCGATCAAGGCGTGGTTGACGCTTTTGGCCACATCAGCGTGCGCCATGACAAACGGCCCGACCGCTTCTTCCTGGCTCGCAACATGGCGCCCGGTCAGGTCACCGCTGCCGATGTGCTCGAATTCACGCTCGACGGTGACGCGGTGAACCTCAATGGCCGTCGCGCCTACCTGGAGCGCTTCATCCATGGTGAACTGTTCCGTGCACGGCCGGATGTCAGATCGATCGTGCACAGCCACTCGCCATCGATTTTGCCCTTGGCGATCTCAAAGACGACGCGCCTTCGCGCGGTGTGTCATATGGCGGGGTTTATCGGGCAGCAGGCGCCTCTGTTTGAAATACGCGAGCATGCGGGTGAAGCGACAGACATCCTGATAAGCGACGCAAAGCTTGGCCGCGCCCTGGCGCAATGCTGCGGCGACAACAACATCGTTCTGATGCGCGGGCATGGTTCGACTGTCGTCGCCGATTCTATTCCGGTTGCGGTCTATCGGGCCATCTACGCAGAGATGAACGCGCGCTACCAGTGCGAAGCGTTGCGGCTCGGCGAGGTGGAATATCTGACCGAAGCCGAGAGTCAGGCCTGTGTCCGCAATATCGAAGCCCAGTGGCATCGGCCTTGGGCCCTGTGGAAGGAACAGGCCACGGCACGCAGGCAGTCCTGATTGCATATTGGCGGGACTTCACACCGGGGCGGCCAGGATCGGCGGCCTTGACCCTTGTGAGAAGGCAAAAGGTCGCGCGCCGGGAGGCGCGCGCATCGCAGCTCCCAGAGCGTGCATGCGTGCGTTCCGCAGAGTGATGGTAGAGGCCATTCTGCCGATGGCAATGGGTTGCCAGACGTCGGTATAGCGACGGTCTCTGAGTGCCCACGACTGTCAGTCCGGCGACTTCGCTCCACCCGCTCACGCTGGCGTCCCTCAAATTGGTGATCGTGACGCTTTCGACAGCACTCGGGTTTCTGCCCTGCCTAGACAGTTCCCGGTTTAGACGATAGTGTCGATCATTAGACGCAATAGACGAAAGGTCTGGGAATGGCCCAAGGACCGACCGCCGGTTTTCGTAATGCAAGCTGGACGATGACGTCCCTGCCGCCGGACGTCATGGTCACCGTGCATCCTCTGCAAACACAGGATGGAGCCGCGGTGAATGGTTTCCTTTATGCCAAAAGCTCCGCCGAAACGGTGCTGTGCATTATGCATCCGCGCGAGTTTCTTGCGACGCACTACTTGGTCCCCGATCTAGTATCGGCTGGCTACGCTGTCTTCACGCAGACGGCGCGGTCTGTCGGAAACGACATGCGGCTCGAGCATGAGATCGCGCTGCTGGACGTTGCAGCAGGCCTGCAATTTCTCAAGGACGCAGGATTCAAGCGGATCATCCTGATCGGCAACTCGGGCGGGGCAAGCCTTTACGCCTTCTACAACCAGCAATCCCTGAAAGATGCGCCTAACCGTCTCGAAAAGACGCCTGGCGGAAGGCCGACCGGTCTCCGCGACGCCAGCATGCCTGTCGCCGACGGTGTCGTATTCGTCTCACCGCATCCGGGACAGGGTCAAATCCTGCTTAAATGCATCGACCCGTCGGTTGTCGACGAGAACGACGCGCTTTCAGTCAATGCTTCGCTCGATTTCCTGGATCCGGCGAACGGATATCGAGAAGGTGCGGAGGGATCGCGATATTCCGCCGAATTCGTTCAACGCTTCCGCCAGGCGCAATCGGAGCGGGTCGCCCGGCTCGATGCTGCCGCGCGCGCGATGATCGGCGAGCGGCTGTCGGCGCGCAAACGTGCCAAGGAGAGCGGTTCTGCTTCGGACCGTCGCAAGGGCGCGCATACCTCGGTGATGACGATCTGGCGCACGGATGCCGACCTGCGATGCTGGGATTTGTCGATTGATCCATCCGACCGCAAGCTCGGCTCGGTATGGGGCAAGGATCCGTTTGTGACCAACTATGGCGCGGTCGGATTCTCGCGCTTCTGCACCCCGGAGGCATGGCTCTCGACCTGGTCAGGGCATTCGTCGCGCGCCAATTTGTTCGAAACCGCAAAGGCTGTGGAGCAACCGTGCCTGCTCATCGACTATACCGGCGACAATACGGTGTTTCCGGCGGATTGCGCGGCCATTTTCGACGCCATCGCGTCCTCGAACAAGGTACGACAGCGTTTCCGCGGCGATCACCATGGGCGCGCGCTTGAAAAGGGCGAGGAGCCCGGGCGCGTGGCAGCCGCAAGAGCGATCGTGGACTGGGTGAGAGCGACATTCGGGTGAGCTGCTGCCCGCGCTCGGCGCGGGTGCAACCGCCGAATACAGTCCGGATGACGCTACGCCTTGGTGCTCGCGGCTTCCAACCCGAGCACCGGCTCATTGGTCGGCGCGAGTTTGATAGCATCCGAGGTGAAGGACGTAATCTTGCCGTCAAGGCCGGCCGTCAGGCAGCCAAACCAGACCGCTTCGCCAAGGCCGGTCATCTCCCGCTTGATCTCGATTTCCCCGTCGAATTCTATATAGCGGTAACCTGCGATAACGCGATGGACGCGGCAGCGCTCGTGCGCCTCTGCAGCGCGCACGAGCGGCGCAAACTCTGCAACATCGAGAACATAGAAGCCGCTCATGACGCAGTCGCCGCCTCGGCCTCCTGCTGGCGCTTGCGTACGAAGTCCGCTTTGGCGCGCCAGAGTTGCTCGATATTGGTCCAGCGGCCGCTGTCTTCCAACGTGAGTGCCGCGTCGATGGTCATTTTCGCATCGACGGCGTCGAGGTCTTCCATGTCGCGTAGCGAGCGGGTGATTTCCAACGGATAAAAGTTCGGATCGCGGAAGTAGATCGACTCGAGAATCTCATGTTTGACGAACTGGCTGACCCGAACACCCTTGGCTTCGAGCCGCTTTTGCCAAGCCAGCAACTCATCTTCGGTTTCGACCCGCCAGGCGGTATGATTGGCCATCGCCATATATCCTTTCGGAACCACGAGTTCCGGCGGCTGCTGCGTGCCGATATAGTAAAAGAATGCGATGCAGCTCTCGTTGCCGCTGTCGAAGAAGAAATGGATGAAGTCGGCGTGCTGCTCTTTTTCGCGCCCCCATCCCTTCGCGGTTATGGCATGCACCAACGGCAGGCCGAGAACATCGCGATAGAACTCCACCGTTTCGCGCAGCTTCCAGGTCGGGCGCGCGGTGTGATCGACGCCATGCAGCGACAGGCGCCCGGAGAGAGACGGGGCGAGATCGGTCATCGCGGATCCTCCATCTGGCCTTTTCAACCAACTGCAAGTATCAAACGATTTGACACACATGTCAATTGGTCGACATTTATGACGAAAGGCACATCAATTGGCGCTGCGGTCGATCAACCCCAGAATATCGCGGATTTCCGACGTAAGGTTGCGCACATCGTTGGCTGTCGCATGAGCCCCGCGGGCGCGCCGCACACTGTGCATCGCAAGGTCCGCAATACGGTCGGCGATGGCCGCCGCGGTCAGTTCACCGTCTTCCACGAACCACCAAGCAGTCCAGTTGCACATGCCGATAATGGAAAAAGCAGTGACGCGGCTGTCGACCGCTCGCGCTTCGCCTGCGGCGACGGCTTCATCAATCAAACGGATCATGCCGCCCAGCACTCGCCGCTTCGCCTCCCGGTGCCGCGCCAGGATCGGCGGCGGCAACTCGTTCTCGCTGCGGTCAATTGCAATGAAATGCAGCCGCCGCTCGGTCACCCACATGACGAGGTCGTGGGCAGCGGCGCCGATCTTCTCGATCGGAGCGAGATCGCTGCGCTTTTCAACATTGTCCAAGATCCGGGCGGCCGATACCGTGACCCCTGCGAGCAGTTCCTCGAGCAATGCGTCTTTGCTCGGAAAATAGTAGTAAATCGCCGAGCGGCTAAGGCCGACGGCGTCAGCAACATCCTTGAGACTGGTGCCGGCAAAACCACGCTGGGCGAATAGACCGACCGCCCGGTCCAGAACTTCCGAAGAAAGAACGTCCTTGCGCACCCCCGATTTGCGGCCATGCTCAGGCAGCCCGGCGCGCGCGCTCTTGGTCGAGACGAACTTCCCTGGAGATTTTTTGCGCGGCGACGACGGCATGTCGATTTCGATCAAACGGTCAGCATACGTTCAACGTTTTGTCGGTCGGCGGCAAGCTGCTCTCCGGTGCCTCTCCATGAGGTCCGGCCCCGCTCCAATACATAGCAGACGTCCGCGATTCGGCTTAGCGCGCCCAGATTCTTGTCGACAACGAGCAGCGCGAGACCCTCTGTCTTTAGGCGGTGCAGGGTCTTCCAGATCTGCCGGCGCACCAGCGGAGCAAGTCCTTCCGTCGCTTCATCGAGGATAAGCAGCTTCGGATTTGTCATCAGAGCGCGTGAAATAGCAACCATCTGCTGCTCGCCTCCGGAGGTCTGCCACGCGGGCCGGTCCAGTATTCTCTCCAATTGAGGGAACAGGTCGATAGCGCGCGGCATGGTCCAGCCATCGGACGAGCCGCGTGCCAGTACTTCAAGATTTTCCCTAACCGACAGACTGGGAAAGAGCTGGCGGCCCTCGGGAACAAGGCCGATCCCAAGCCGCGCAATCAGATGGGGAGGCATGCCAACCAGCGGATTTCCCGCGAAATGGATGGTACCTGCGCGATGTGTCAGCGCACCCATGACGGCGCGGATGGTCGAGGTCTTGCCCATGCCGTTGCGTCCGCAGAGGGCGACCACTTGGCCCGGTTCGATTCGAAGATCGACATCGAACAGGACGTCGATGGCGCCATAGCCACCAGCGAGCGACTTCACATCGAGCAGCGGCTCAGGCATCGTCATCGGCCCCGAGATATGAGCTGCGCACCTGCGGATTGGTCCGGATATCCTCCGGTCTGCCGGAGGCGATTACCTTGCCATGGGCGAGCACCGTAACGGTATCTGCAAGCGAGAACACCGCATCCATGTCGTGCTCCACCATGACGATGGCGGCTCCCCCTTTCATGGTCTTGAGCAGCGCCGACATGCGCAGAGATTCGTCACGCCCAAGTCCCGCCATCGGCTCGTCAAGCAGAAGCAGACGTGGCTTTCCCGCGAGGGCAGTCGCGATCTCGACCAGCCGACGGTCACCGTGCGAAAGTAATTCGGCTCGCGCATCTCCTTTGTCCTCAACGCCAACCGCGGAGAGGGCCGCTCTGGCCTGCGATGCGCAATCGGTCAGTCTGCGGACGGGTGTCCACAACCCGAAGGTATGCGGTTTGCGCCCCAGAACGCCGACCGCCGGATTGTCGGCCGCAGAGAAACTCTGGAATACCCTCGGAACCTGAAAGGTGCGGCCGATGCCGAGCCGGGCGCGGTCCTGCACCGACATGGACGTGACATCGACGCCGTCGAACACGATGGTGCCGGCCGTCGGAATGAGTTGCCCACCGATCTGATTCAGCAGCGTGGTTTTGCCGGCGCCGTTCGGACCGATGATGGCGTGCAGTTCGCCGGGCATCACCTCGATGGAGATGCCATCGCTCACAAGTAGGCCGCCGAGCCGCTTACAGACTCCGCGCGTTCTGAGGAGCGGCGTGGTCACGCCGTCACCAGTCGGCGCAGCGTGACAAGCAGGCCGTCCCGGATGAGGAGTACGCGTGCGATCACCGCAATGCCGACATACATCGCCCAGAAGTCAGTATAGTGTGAGATGACCTCGACGAGTGCGAGGAAGATGGCCGCACCCACGACCGCGCCGTAGAGCGTTCCGGCCATGCCAAGGATCACCATGACCAACAGTTCCGCGGAGAGATGCCAGCTCAGCACTGAGGAAGGCGCTATATAGAGCGTCAGATTGGCCGACAGCACGCCGGCGAGACCGGCGATCGCGCCGGAAATCGCAAAGGCCGCAAGGCGCAGCCGGTAATTCTCGATGCCCGAAGCCGCGGACCGGACGTCGTCGTCCCGCGCCGCCTGCAGCGCATAGCCGAACGCGGCGAACGACGCCCGCCGCGCGAACAGGAGCACCGCGACCAGAATGAAGGCGGAGAGTACAAAGAAGGCGCGCGGATTGTCGAGCGGCAGCCCTCCGAGTGTGGATCGTGAGGGCAGACGAAAGCCGTCGGCACCACCTAGACCCGGCACCGCATTGGCTCCGTAATAGAACATCTGCGCGAAAGCGAGCGTGATCATGATGAAATAGACGCCGCTCGTTCGTAGCGCGAGCGCCCCGATGATCAACGCCGCAAGCGCCGCAGTACCAACGGCGATCGGCCATACGATCAGGCCCTCCGTATGGCCCATCAGTGCGAGCGCGCCGGTCACATAAGCGCCGAGTCCGAAGAAGGCGGCGTGGCCAAGGCTGACGAGACCGGCATAGCCGAGCACAACATCCACCGCCACGGCGGCCAGCCCCATAATCGCAATGCGGCTCGCGAAGCGCAGCATCGTTTGATCGCCGAAAGCTGCCAGCGCTGCGATCGCGGCTGTCGCGACGCAAACGATGCCGATACGCACGGATAGCGGCAGCGTCGTCATCGCGGCTTCCCAAAAATGCCGAACGGACGCCAGACCAGCGTGACCGCCATCAGCAGATAGATCGCCATATTGGCAAGCGCAAAGCCGGTGGTGTTGCCGAGCGCCATCGGGAGATAGGTGCGGCCGAAGACCTCGACAAAGGCAACGAGAATGGCGCCGACGAGCGCCCCGGCAATCGAGCCCAGCCCGCCGATAATCACGACCACCAGCGACTGGATCAGCACCGAGTCTCCCATCCCGGAAGTCACGGCGATGAGCGGGGCAGTCATGATACCGGCGATCCCGGCTAGCACTGCGACGAGTGCGAATACGACTGCGCCCAGCCGATCCACGTTGGCACCCAGCGCCTGAACCACAGCGCGATTGTCGGCACTGGCCCGAATCAGACCGCCGGTGCGGGTGCAGGCGATCAGGTACCAGATCGCGATGCCGATGACGACCGCAACTGCCGTGATGACCAGTCGGTATGTCGGATAGGCTATGTCACCGAGCATGACATGGCCGGACAGGATATCTGGAAGCGGAACGTAGACCGGATCGCGCCCCCAGATCATCATGACAAGATCGTTGAAGACCAGGATCAGTCCGAAAGTGGCGAGCACCTGTTCGAGATGGTCGCGCAAGTAGAGCGGCCGGATAATCAAACGCTCGATCGCGATCGCCAGAATAGCAAGAGCCCCGAGCGCGCCGACCCACGCCACGATGCCGCTTTCGGTCTGCGCGATGATCCACGCGTAGAAATAGGCGGCCAACATGAAGAAGGAACCATGCGCCAGATTGATCAGGCGCATGGTGCCAAAAGCGAGCGTGACGCCGACCGCCATCAGGAACAGCATCAGTCCCAGCTGCAGAGCGTTGAAGGACTGCTCCGCGAGAAAGGCGATCGACATGGCTTGGGATTCTGCCGATGGTGCCGGTTTAGCCCTTGAGGGGGCACGACGTGTGATGCGGGTCTTTCACGTCCTTCTTGATGATTTCCAGGAACTTGAGGTCGAACTTGCCGTCGGGCATTTTCTCCACGCGCTGCAGGATGATGTCCTGAATCGGAAAGTTGTTATTGTTGAATTTGAAGCTGCCGCGCAACGACTGGAAGTTGGCCTTCTTCAGCGCAGCGCGGAATTTGTCGGGGTCCTCGGGGCCAGCCTCCTTCACCGCGGCGTCCAGCAGCATGATCGCATCATACTGGAACATGGCGAACTGCGTTGGGCTGCGGCCATGCTTCTTTCGGAAATCGTCAACGAACCGCTCGTTGCCCGGCGTCTTCATTTCCGGATTCCAGCTATAGGCGGTCTCGATGCCCAGCGCTGCGTCGCCCATCGCCGGTAGCAGCATGGAATCGGCGATCGCCCCCATTGAATAGAGCTTTACCGTCTTGCCCAGGCCGGATTGCTTCCACTGCTTCATGAAGGGCACGGCGGCGCCGCCGACATAGAAGGCATAGATGGCGTCCGGCTTCGCGGCGCGCACCTGCGTCAGCACCGATGAGAAATCCAGCTGGGTGAGCGGCGTATAGATTTCGCCGAGATTTTCGCCTTTGAAATTCTTCGCCACCGATTTTGCGTGGTCCCAGCCGGCTTGGTAATCCATGCCGAGGAACATCATGCGCTTCACGCCCTTCCGGTTCAGATAGTCGGCAAGACCCGTGCCCCACTGCTCGTTGGCGAACGCAACGACGAATAGGTTCTGGTGGCATTTTTCGCCGGCCAGTTGCGAGGGCCCGGCATTGGCGCCGACTACGAACACGTTGTTCTTCAAAAGCGGATCAATCGCCGCCAGCATCGAATTCGATACCACAAGGCCGGTCACAATCTGAATCTTCTCGCGCTCGATCAGCTTGTTGGCTGCGTCGGCCGCTTCCACCGGGCTTGACTTGTCATCGACTTCGATCAGCTTGAGCGGCCGGCCCCCGAGCTTGTTTCCGAGATGCTCAAGCGCGAGATCGAGGCCGCGCTTCTGTTCGGCGCCCAGAACGCCGAATGTCCCGCTCATGGAGGACAGAAAGCCAAGCCGCACCGGATCCTGGGCTTGTGCGGACAGGGTCAGCAATGCCGAAAGCGTCAATCCCGTGAGGAGTGTTAATCCGACTCTCATTTGGTGTCCTCCTTGCGTCCACCTATTTGTCTTTGTCGTTGAATAACTGACAATACAGTCCAAGAAAGCAAATGTCGATGGCCTCGGTTGCCGCAGCCTGTTATCGAGGATGCGATTTTCGAGGGCGGAGGCCGCGCGTTGGACTTTTCGGAAAAGATGATTTCGACATTGCCGGTCGTCGTCCGGCGGCGAGTGAAGTTTGGAGAATGCGATCCGGCCGGCGTCGTCTATACGCCGAACTTTTCCGAATTCGCGTTGTCCGCCTATCAGTGGTTCGTATCGTCCCTTCTTGGTGAGCCGATGTTCGCCGCCATGAAGCGAATCGGCTTTGATTCGCCGATCAAAGCACTCTCGTTCGAATTTCTGAGCATGCTGGAGGTCGAGGGGGTTTTCGACATGACCTGCATCGTGACAGACATACGCAATCGCACTTTCGACGTCGCAATCACCGGCCGCAGCATAACGGATCCGGCGCGGGATCTGTTCATCGCCCGGCTGACGCCGATCATGGTGTCTCGGACAGAGCGTCGATCCATCGAAATACCAGACGTGCTGCGCCACCGTCTCGAGCAGTACCGAAAGCAGACAAGATAGTTTCGGCTGAAGGTCGCTTCACACCCCGCCGGCCAATTCCTTGCCGGCGGCTTCCGCCTCGTAGGCCGCGAGGAAGTCCGGGTCGATCCTGCGCAGCCGTTCGTGGTTCACCTTGCCCGTGCGCATCATGAAGCTGTAGGCGAATTCAAGCGGTGAGAGGGTCTGCCGAGTCTCCGCGGTCTCATACCAGAGGATCGACCGCATCGCGGCCTCCTGAAAGCCGTCGGCAGCCGGCCTGCGCGCGCGCTCGAATTCGGCCAGGCTTTTTCTGAAATCACCATGGCCTTCGTTCACGGCCTTTGCCAGCGCAACGGCATCCTCATAGGCCATTCGGGTACCGGATCCGATCGAGGGATGCACCGTTTTGAGCGCGTCTCCGATCAACACCACATTGCCAGAATACCAGCGCTTTGAGGTCACGAAGCTTGGATTGAACCACAGCGAGCGGTTCGAGATTAGTTCCTCGCCACCGAGATAATCCGCGAACACCTCGCCACAGAAGCGGCGGCTTTCGTCGTCGCTCATCGTGTCGAGGCCTGCCCGCTTCCACGTATCCGGATGACACTCGATTACGAACGTGCCTTGGTCGGGCGCGTAACGATAGCTGTGCGCGATGAAAATGCCGAACGGCGTCTGTTCGAAAATCAGTTCAACGGAATCAAAGCGGTGCCGCGTGCCGTACCACGCCCATTTGTTGACGCGCGGCTCCACGACGGCCTTGAAATCGTGCTGGAGTGAGTTGCGGATCGCGCTGTTAACACCATCGGCACCGACGATGAGATCGTAGCCGGCAAGCGCCGCGGGAGATTCGATGCGCCTAGCATATTCGATGTTGACGCCTTGCGAGGTCGCATGGGCTTGCATGATGTTTAGCAGGCGAACGCGAGGAATTCCGAGAAAGACATTGCCCCGGATCGGGACCGCCTGTCGGCGATGGTAGAGCGTGATCGTATCCTGCCGCTCGGCAGCGGTGATCAAATCCGCATGCAGGTCGTCATCGACATTCTTCAGGAAATCGAGCGCGACATCGGCCAGCACGATCCCGAAACCATAGGTGGCATCTGAATGGTTCTGTTCAAACACGTCGATGCGCCAGCCGGGATTCTCCCGTGCGACCAGCTTAGCAAAGAGCAGGCCGCCCGGCCCGCCGCCTACGACCGCGATCTTCAACGACGCGCTCATGCCTCCCTTGCCTCCCGCAGCAGGGAAGCTTGAGCCGCCTCCTCTTCCGCCAGCTTTTTGGCAATGTCGGCGCGCATAGCCGCTTTATCGACTTTGCCGACTCGCGTGACCGGGAAGGCTGAAATGCTTTCGATCCGCTCAGGCAGCTTGTATTTCGCAAGCCCCGCCTTCAGGAGGAACGCTCCGAGTTCTCTAACCCCCGGCGCGCTGCGGCCGGGCCGTGGCACGACATAGGCGCACACCTTCTCGCCGTAGAACTTGTCCGGCATCGCGACCACACGCGCATCCAAGAGGTCCGGATGTCCGGCGATCAGGCTTTCGAGTTCCTCAGCGCCGATCTTCTCGCCGCCGCGATTGATATTGTCCTTGATGCGTCCCTCAAAGGCGTAATGGATCCGCCCGTTCACATTATAGGCACGAAGCATATCGCCGGTTCGAAAAAAGCCGTCCGAGGTGAAGCAATTCTTGTTGGCTTCGGGATCGTTGTAATAGCCGACCAGCGTGTTCGGGCCGCGAAAGGTGAGTTCTCCAACCTCCCCCACCGCAACCTCCTCTTCCGTTCCCGGCCTTAGCAGCTTGACTTCATCACCGCTAGCAATCGGCCGGCCGCAGCCGCGATGCCGCGCCTCCTGCGGATCGCTCGGCGCGCAGGCCATCAGCAATCCTTCGGTAATGCCGAACATGTTGCCCGATACGATGCCGGTATGCGCCTCAAGGCCATCAGCGCGCGAAAGCGTGAAGAACTGCCGCAGGGAGGACAGGTCGAAATCGTCGATGCGCGAATATTCCATGATTCGCGGCGCGACCGGGCCGATGCTGCCAGTGAAGGTCACGCCGTGGGCGGGAATCGCGGCAAGGAACTTTTCCACGTCGAAACTGCTGCGGATCACATTGGTCCGGCGCGTGACCGTCGTCGGGATCACCGTGAACAGCATACCGGCGTTGTGGATCAGCGGCAGCGCCCACATTCCCACGTCGTTTTCGCCGAGTTCATAGGCTTTCGCGAGCGCCAGGGCTGAGCCAAGATACTCCGAATGGAAACGGGGGATGATCTTCGGAAGGCCGGTCGAGCCGCCCGAAAGCTGGAACATGATGACATCATCCGGGGTCGGGTCGTATGGGCGCACCATCTCGCGCGCGGTCTTTGCGTCATATTTGTGCGCAAGAGCTTCCAGCGACAGCCCCTCTGTGGCTTCGCCGCGCGTCACGACCAGGTGCTTGATCGCCGGCATCGCGGACAGCATGGACCGCGCAAAACCAATCTGATCAAAGTTCGCCGAAACATCACCCTGAACGAAATAGGCGACCGCTCCCGCACGCTCTCCCAGCGATTTGATCTCGATTTCCCGGTATTGCGGCAGCGTGCAAAGCGGCACGACGCCCGCTTTGAAGCAGCCGAAAAGCGCAATGAATATCTCCTTTACCGAGCCGACCTGAAAGACGGCCCGGTCGCCGGGCCGCAGACCAGCTTCGATCAGCCCGGCGGCGAGCGATTCCGAGAGCGCATTCAGTTGCGCGAAGGTGTAGGTTCCGTCCTCCGCGATAACGGCCGCCTTGTCGGGTACGGCACTAGCGGCGTCTCGCAGCGAGTCGCCCGCGGTCATCGGAAGCCAGGCGCCGCTGGCAAGATGGCGTCTCTTCTCCTCTTCAGAGCGATATCTGACGCCGGGAATGTCAAAACGCCTCGTCATTTCCGGTTCTCCTCATGCCGGAGGAAGACAGCTGAAATCGGAATAGTTGTAGCTCGGTCCATGGGCACGTCCATCTCGGGCATCTTGCCGCCAGTTTATTATTTGACAGATGAGACAGAAAACTGACTATAATGTCAATAATGCCGCTCTGCGTGTGGACCGGAGTTGCGGTTACCCGTGCTGTTGCAATACAACTGCCTGCTCTGACCTGCGCCGCATCACAGCAAGCTGCCTGGTGATTCGGCGCAATGGACGACATGATATGTTCGCTGTCCCATTCCATGGATTGCCGAGCGCATTCCGGACGCGCGTTTCACGCAACTAAATAGCGGGCATTTCTTTCCCCCGCCGCACGACGTGCAGAGTACACAAGCGCCGTTCTGGAGTTTCTGCGCTGAGGCCCAGCTGCGATACGATTGCTGCGTGCCGGCCGGTCCAGACTTCCCGGACCCGGCGGGAAAAGGCGGCTTACACCTGATTCATCTTGCGACGTGCACGTACGTTTCGACGCAACACGCCGGACCGCTCGATGCATTGTTTGGTACATTCTGCGCGCTGCTGGATCATTAGATCCCACGTTACAACTTCACGATTACGGACGATCCTGCGATCGAGACCTATGTCTCTAAGCCGACGAGGGTCGCCGTGCGAGACGTTCAGTGCACGGTCTTGATCACGGTCGTGTCGCAACGCCGGTAAGCGAACGTCTCCGCTAACAAACCATCTGGGACGATCGCGACCGACATGAACTCAAGTCCGGACCCGCTCCAGAACGTGATCGAGTTCACACATCCTCGTCCTGCTCGAACAAACGCCACTGCAGCGCCATCACGCGCCTAGCAACCAAGCGGCCGCCGGACGTTGAATGCCGGCACTGGCCGCTGGAACCCCTTCAACATGCATTCACCGACCGGCTCGAGGTCGAATCGTTCCTCGATCGCGACCTTGATTTTCGGCTCTATCAGAATTTGCCCATTCTTGGCTTCCGCACAGAGCCGCGCCGCGAGGTTTACAACGGTACCGATCGCGGCATAGTCGAAGCGCCCCTCGAATCCGATCCGACCAAGGGTGGCATATCCATGAGCGATCCCAATCCCGAAACCGAGCGCGTGGCCCAAGCTCCGCCACTTGAGCGTCAGTTCAGCGACCTCATCGCGCATCGCAAGTGCCATACGAACGGCACATGCGGCCGGATCGGGACACGGCAGCGGGTCATTGAAAAAGACCATCAAGCCGTCTCCGGTGAACCGTTCAAGCGTTCCGCCAAATTCATGGATCAGCGCGCCAAGCCGACCATGATATTCGCTCAGGATGCTCATCACCTCCTCAGGTTCAGCCGTTTCGGAAAATGCGGTGAAGCCGCGCATGTCACAAAACAGTACGCTGATCGTCTGACGATGGCTGTCCAGCATACGGTCATCGCCCGAAGAGAGAACCAATTCCGCGACCTGCGGCGGAAGAAAGCGCTTCAACTTCCCGACGCGCTCGATCTCCGAGACCTGCGCCGCCACGCGTTGCTCGAGCGTGTTGTTCCACGCCGCAAGGTCAGCCGCCTGTGCTTGCACCTTGTCGTGCAGCGCCTTGATCCGTAGCATTGAGCGAACCCGTGCCACCAGCGCGGCCTGATCGATCGGCTTAGTCAGATATTCATCCGCGCCCGCGTCCAGCCCGGCCACGACGTCCTTGCTGTCGGCCTTTGCAGTGACCAGTATGATCGGCATGAACGGCAAG
>Ga0182742_1003342_pt1 | contig 15896 bp, 16 predicted proteins | sample eDN5th37CBELigMG_FD_128880 | JGI IMG/M metagenome (GOLD analysis project Ga0182742, IMG submission 128880) | Enriched Miracle-Growth compost microbial communities from Emeryville, California, USA - eDNA 5th pass 37_C BE-Lig MG (version 2)... ...
CCTTCACCGAGCGCTGCATGTCGGTCACTTCCTCCGGCCGCTCGTCGATCAGCAGCACGATCAGGAAGCATTCGGGGTGATTCGCCGAGATCGAATGCGCGATGTTCTGCAACAGCACGGTCTTGCCGGTGCGCGGCGGCGAGACGATCAGCGCGCGCTGGCCTTTGCCGATCGGCGCTACGATATCGATCACGCGCGCCGACAGATCCTTCTTGGTCGGATCGTCGTGCTCCATCTTCAGCCGCTCGTTCGGATAGAGCGGCGTCAGGTTGTCGAAGTTAATCTTGTGGCGCGCCTTGTCGGGGTCTTCGAAATTGATCGTCGAGACCTTGAGCAGGGCGAAATAGCGCTCGCCTTCCTTCGGCGAGCGGATATGGCCTTCCACGGTGTCGCCGGTCCGCAGGCCGAACCTTCTGATCTGCGAGGGCGAGACGTAGATATCGTCGGGACCGGGCAGGTAATTCGCTTCCGGCGAGCGAAGAAATCCGAACCCGTCGGAGAGCACTTCGACGACGCCTTCGCCGACAATGTCGATTTCCTTCTGGGCAAGCTGTTTGAGAATCGCGAACATCAGCTCCTGCTTGCGCAGCGTGCTGGCGTTTTCGATCTCCTGCTCTTCGGCGAAGGAGAGAAGTTCAACGGGGGTTTTGGTCTTGAGGTCTTGAAGCTTTACTTCCCGCATCGGGGGTAGTCCTTGGGATGATGATCACCGGCGCCAGACGAAAAATCGAAACAGCGGCGGCAATTCAGGAAAGGATTCCGCAGGTCTTGGCCGGAGGGTCTTGCCGAAAGTCTTGGCTGACGGGCATTACGTCCCGGCCGATGCTTGCGCCTTTACGGATCGACCGATGGCGCTGACTGGCATCCGCCTGCGTTCGGGGGGATGACGAAAGATACGAACCAGCCAGCGATTCCGCAAGTGGCGGTTCTGTGGCAGCCGGACAGAGCTGTTGAAATCAGAACGGTTTGACGATGACCAGAATCACGATTCCGATCATCAGGATCGTAGGTACCTCATTGATAATACGGTAGAATTTCTGGCTATGCCGGTTCCGGTCAGCGGCAAAGTCGCGCACCCAGCGCGACAGCATTCCGTGCACCGCCGACATGGCGAGGACCAGCACAAGTTTAGCGTGCATCCAGCCGCTGCCGAGGAATCCGCCCGCCCACATCAGCCACAGCCCAACCACCCAGGTCACCGTCATGGCCGGATTGATGATCGCCCGCAGCAGGCGCCGTTCCATCACCTTGAAGGTCTCGGATTGGCTGGACCCTGGCTCCGCCACGCAATGATAGACGAACAGCCGCGGCAGATAGAGCATCCCGGCCATCCAGGCGATGACCGCGATGACGTGCAAAGCCTTGAGCCACAAAAACAAATCGGTGGGATTCCACCACACCAGGAGGAGTGCCAGGACCGCGACCAGAACCACCGCGGTCACTGCACGCAGCACGACTTTGGGCGCCTGCATTGCGGCTACTGGCCTCTCACCCGCCGCACCATCCGCTCCACATGCGCGATCGGCGTCTCCGGCGTGATACCGTGGCCAAGGTTGAAGATGAACGGCCCGTCGGAAAACGCGCGCATCACCGCATCCACCGATTCATCGAGCGCGCGACCACCGGCGATCAAGACGAGCGGGTCGAGATTGCCCTGAACCGGCTTGACCTTCTGGATGCGCTCGCGTGCGAAGGTCTTGTCGATCATCCAGTCGAGCCCGACCGCGTTGACCGGAACTTCGGTCGCATAAAGCGCGAGCGATGCGCCCGCGCCGCGCGGAAAGCCAATGATCTTCGCATCGGGCACGGCCTCGCGTACCGCCAGCACGATCCGGCGCGTCGGCGCGATCGACCAGCGCGCAAATTCTTCCGGCGGCAGGACGCCGGCCCAGGTATCGAAAATCTGCACCGCATCGACGCCAGCCTGCAGCTGCCGGATCAGATATTCGGCCGAGGCCTTCACCAGCACATTGATCAGATCGTCGAACGCATCCGGGTGACGATAGGCGAACAGGCGAGCAGGGGCCTGGTCCGGCGTCCCACGCCCCGCAATCATGTAGGTCGCAACGGTCCAGGGCGCGCCGCAAAAGCCCAGAAACGTCACGTTCTCCGGCAATTGCCGTTTCACCTGCCGGATCGTCTCGTAGACCGGGTCGAGCATCCCGTGGTCGACCTCGCGGCGGATCTCCTGAATCGTACGCGGCTCGGTGATCGGCTCGAGCTTCGGTCCTTCGCCCACAACGAAATCGACCGTCCGGCCGAGGGCGTAAGGAATTACTAAGATATCGGAGAACAGGATGGCTCCGTCGAAGTTGAACCTGCGGATCGGCTGCAGCGTCACTTCAGCAGCCAGTTGTGGATTGAAGCAGAGGTTGAGGAACGAGCCGGCGAGCTCGCGCGTTGCACGGTACTCGGGAAGGTAGCGGCCCGCCTGCCGCATCATCCAGACCGGCGGTGTCTTCTCGCGGTGCCCGCTCAGCACCTTCAGGAGGGGTTTGTTCACAACGGCACTCACCGCGGGCATCCTTCCTTCAAGACTCTAAGAATCTTCTCTTCAGTTTTTTCTACGTGGTTGATTGGACTCACGAGTCTCTCATGCAATCAGCCGCGTCATTTGCCCACAAATCCCCGTTTTCCGGCTGGGCCTTTTCACATTTGTCAACAGCCCGCAACCCGTTGAATCCAAAGGCATAGGAGGCTTGATTTCAAGAGAGGGCGCGAGGTCCTCCGCAAATCAACGTCAGCATCGGAAATTTTGCGGATGCTGTCCAACCCGGCAGTCATGTGGACCGCCGGTGCCGCGCACCGGCGGCCAGCCTTGCGCTTTGGCGTCCGGCATGGCCTTCTCCCCATCGCCGCACAGGTCGTTCTGTGCATATCCCCGGTCCGGACCGTCCCTTGCCGCATCGCAATCCGAGCTATTTCCACCTGCATCTGGTCTCCGATTCCACCGGCGAGACCCTGACGACGGTGGCGCATGCGGCGACCGCCCAATACGCCCATATCTCGCCGATTGAGCATGTGTATCCCCTGATCAGGACCGCGAAGCAGCTCGACCGGGTGCTGACTGAAATTGAGGAGGCGCCCGGGATCGTGCTGTACACGCTGCTGGACCATGAGCTGATCGATCGCCTGGAGAAGAAATGCGAGGCGTTGAGCCTGCCCTGCCGCTCGATCCTCGGGCCGGTCTTGCGGGTCTTCCAGTCCTATCTCGGCGCCACCACGACCCCGCGCGTCGGCGCTCAGCACACGCTGAATGCCGAGTATTTCAAGCGGATCGACGCCCTCAACTACACTATGCTGCACGATGATGGTCAGCATGTGGATGACCTCGAACAGGCGGATGTCGTGCTGGTCGGCGTGTCGCGGACCTCGAAAACCCCGACATCGATCTATCTCGCCAATCGCGGGATCAAGACCGCGAACTATCCGCTGGTGCCCGGGGTGCCGGTGCCGCCGCAGCTCGAAAACTTGACGAAACCGCTGGTGGTGGGGTTATTCGCGAGCCCGGAACGCATCGTGCAGATCCGGCAGAACAGGCTTCTGGGATTGAAGGCGCACCATAGCGAGGCGGCGTATATCGACCGGCAGGCGGTGGCGGAAGAAGTCAATTTCTCCCGCAAGCTTTGCGCGCGTCACCAGTGGCCGCTGATCGATGTATCGCGCCGCTCGATCGAGGAGACCGCAGCTGCCGTGCTCCAGCTTCTGGTCGAGAAGCGGCGCGCGCCGGCTTTCTAGCGGATAGCGCACGGGACATCGGTATAGATGCAGTTCTGGTCCGCCCCGGCTCCGCTGATACTCGCCTCCAAGAGTCTGGCGCGCCGCACCATGTTGAGCGCGGCCGGCATTCCGATTGAGATCGTCCATGCGACGATCGATGAGCGCGCGCTCGAACGCTCGCTCGGCGAACGGCGCGATCCGGACGAGCTTGCGCTTCTTCTATCCTGGGAGAAGGCAAGCGCGGTCTCGTTCAAGTCGCCGTCGCGTCTGGTCGTCGGCGCCGATCAGACGCTCGCAATGGGATCCGTGCGATTCAACAAGCCGACGAGCCGTGACGATGCGCGCGAGCAGTTGCTACTGCTGCGCGGCCAGACTCACACGCTGCATTCGGCGGTGACGGTTGTACAGGATGGTTCGGTGCTGTTTCGCGTGGTGGATACCGCGCGGCTTCGCGTGCGGGATTTTTCCGATCGCTTCCTCGAAGACTATCTCGAAGCCGCCGGATCCTCGGTGACCCAGAGCGTCGGCGGCTATCAGCTCGAGAAGCTCGGCGTGCATCTGTTCGAGCGTGTGGAGGGCGACTACTTCACCATCCTTGGCATGCCGCTCTTGCCGCTGCTCGCCTTTTTGCGAGGGCGGGGATTCTTGAAGGAATAGGAACGTGGGTTGGGACGGTCTGTCTGTTGTCCGCTCATTCCCGCGTAAGCGGGTATCCAGAAGGCCGCCGGGCGCGATTTTTGGACTGGGTCCCCGCTTTCGCGGGGACGAGCGGACGTTAGTGTCGGCGCCATGATCGTCCTCGGTCTCACCGGCTCGATCGGCATGGGCAAGTCCACCACCGCGCGCATGTTCGCGGAGCAGGGCGTGCCGGTATACGATGCCGACGCCGCAGTCCATGCGCTGTATGAAGGCGAAGCCGTGGCGCCGATCGAACGCGCGTTTCCCGGTACGACGCGCGACGGCAAGGTCGACCGCGCGCTGCTCGCGCAATCTGTGCTTGGCAATGCCGAGGCAATGAAACGGCTGGAGGCGATCGTGCATCCGCTGGTCGCGAAGGCACGCGAGCGGTTTCTCGAGAACGCACGCGCGGCAGGGGCGGGTGTCGTCGTGCTCGATATTCCGCTGCTGTTCGAGACCGGCGGCGAGAAACTCGTCGATGCGGTGGTGGTCGTAACGGCGGCGCCCGAGATTCAGCGGCAGCGAGTCATGGAACGTCCGGGCATGACCGCGGAGAAATTCGAGGCGCTGCTCGCGCGGCAAATGTCCGATGCGGAGAAGCGAAGCCGCGCCGATTACATCGTGGATAGCGGGCGCGGCATTGAGCCGGCGCGGGAACAGGTGCGCGAAATCCTGAGGAAGATTGCTACAATGGCGCCGAAATCCTGATTCGCTATCATTGCCGGACCTCACGAGCCTTGCGCGAAATCGTCTTCGATACCGAAACGACCGGCCTCGATCCGGTGCAGGGGCACCGATTGGTGGAGATCGGCTGTGTCGAGCTGCTCAACCGCTTTCCGACCGGTCGCACCTTCCACAAATACATCAATCCCGAACGCGACATGCCGGTCGAGGCCTTTAATGTGCATGGGCTGTCGATTGAGTTTCTGAAGCAGCACGGGGTGTTTCACGACATCGCCGACGAGTTTCTCGATTTTGTCGGGGACGCCCCGCTAGTCGCGCATAACGGCTATTTCGATCTTGCCTTCATCAATTCGGAACTCGATCTCGCCAAACGTACGACGTTTGCCCGTGATCGTATCATCGATACGCTGATGCTGGCGCGTCGCAAGCATCCTGGCGTTTCGAACAAGCTCGACGATCTCTGCCTGCGCTACAAGATAGACAATTCCAAGCGCACCAAGCACGGTGCGCTGCTCGACGCCGAACTGCTGGCCGAAGTCTATATCGAGCTCACCGATGCACGGCAGACCTCGCTCGGGCTTGTGGCGGCCGGGTCCCGTACCGTTGTGTTCGGCGGCAGTATCACGACCCGGGTCAGGCCATCGCCCCTGCCACCGCGCATCAGCGACGAGGAACGTGCCGCGCATGCCGCATTCATCGCCACGCTGGGCGAGAACGCGGTGTGGCGCAGTTATGGTGTTTGAGGCCGCCATTGCAGGTTGGCGCGCAGCGACGAACCCGTAAATCCGCGATGCTGGCTGAGCGTTGGCTCCCGATTCCCGGAGCGCGAACGGCGTTCGCGTCCCGGAATGACAATCAGCTCGGCTGCTGCTGTTCAGCCTGCTCTGCCATCTTCTGGCGATAGAGCCCGACGAAGTCGACCGGATCGATATAGAGCGGGGGAAAGCCGCCGTTGCGAACCACGGACGCAATCAGTTCGCGTGCGAACGGAAACAGCAGCCGTGGGCATTCGATCATCAGCACCGGATGGATGCTGTCCTGCGGCACATTCTGAATGCGGAAGACGCCGCCATATAGCAGATCGAACGCAAACAGCAGGCTGCTGCCGAGCTCGGCCTTGCCTTCGATCTTCAGTTCGACCTCAAAGTCGGATTGAGTCTGCGCGCCCTGAAGGGGGGAGGCATTGACGTTGATCTGAATGTTGATCTGCGGCTGCTGATTGGATGGTTGCAGCGAGCGGGGCGCATTCGGATTTTCGAACGAGAAATCCTTCACATATTGCGCGAGCACATTGAGTTGCGGCGGGGCCGCTTGGGCATCGGGCTGCGGGCCGCCATTGGTCGAGTTCGCCATCGTCAATCCTAGTTGCGCGCCGCCGGCGCTTGCGGCGGAGTGGCTAACATACGGCTTCGGAGGGAACAAGGATTGCCGGCATCCGGGCTCTGTTCTCCGCATGCGGTCCGGGCGAGCCGGTTTGGACTGGGGTCAGGGTCGCGGCGTCCGCTTCGGAGCACCTTTCGGGCGTCTGTCCCGATCCTCCGCGACATGCCGCTCTGGAAGGTCGCGCCACTGGCTCCGGTCGAGCTCGAGCACCCGGCTGGCGGGAGGGGAACGGCCGACCGGAGCGGCGTCGCGGAGCCGCTGCTGGACCGCCGGGATCAAGAGCAGCAATCCGATGCCATCGGTGATGAAGCCGGGCACCACCAGCAGCACCGCGCCGATGGTGGTCAGGAGCCCGCTCGACCGTGCGACCGTCCGTCCGAAATCGCGGTGGGACAAGATGTCCGCGAGGCGGCCCGCAAACCGCCGGCCCATGCGCGCGAGAATGAGGAGCCCGAACGCTGAAGTTGCGAGCAGCGCAAATATCGTGGTGAAGGCGCCAAAAACCCAGACGAGTGTCAGAAAAACCGCGACTTCGGCCATAACGAAGCCCAAAAGTCCCAACAGGATCAGCTTTCCGACCGGCATCGGCGCGTTCCCTCTCGCGGTCTCGGGTTGGCCTTTGCGGCCGGGATCGTCTAGAATCTGCCTGAAGCTCGGAATTTTGGTTCGAAGCGACCTATGGCTAAGACCGTCGGCGTGCCTAGATTATAGCGCTGGACGGCACTTGTGGGGCTTTCGGGCTGACGCGGCGGCCCCGTCGGTCCGGGCTGCAAAGGCATTCGCGACGTGTTCGACATCTACACCATCATCTTCCTCGCGCTGGCGATTTTCATATTCATCCGCCTGCGCAGCGTGCTGGGCCAGCGCACCGGACGGGAGCGGCCGCCCTACGATCCGTATTCAGCGCGGGATGCCCGGGCGCCCGCGAGCGACAAGGTCGTGGCTCTGCCGACCCGCAATGCCGAAACCGTGACTCGCCCGGCGGAGCCGGCCACTGACCGCTGGAAGGGCATTGCCGCCGAGGGCAGCGCGGTTGCGTCGGGGCTCGACGCAATTGTCGCCCAGGACCGCAGCTTTGACGCGAAGCATTTCGTGGCCGGCGCGCGCGCCGCCTACGAGATGATCGTGGGTGCGTTCGCCGCCGGCGACCGCAAGAGCCTGAAGGGCCTCCTGTCGCGCGAAGTCTATGACGGCTTCGAAGCCGCCATCCGCGACCGCGAGGCCAAGGGCGAGACGGTCGAGAACAAATTCGTGTCGCTCGATACCGCCGACATCATTGGTGCCGAATTGCGCGGCAATACCGCGCAGGTCACGGTGCGCTTCGTGTCGCAACTGATTTCGGCGACGCGGGACAAGGCCGGTAATGTCATCGACGGCAGCCCGGACAAGGTCACCGAAGTGACCGACGTGTGGACCTTCGCGCGCGACGTAACGGCGCGCGATCCGAACTGGAAGCTGGTCGCGACCGAAGCGGGACATTGAACCGACGGGCCGCCGGCCATTGATCGGGGACTCTTGAATTTGATCGGGGTGTCTTGGCGGACATTGCGGGGGCTGAATGTGCGCCGGTTCCGGCGCACCGGTCTGGTTCTTGCGATCGCCGCGGCGCCGATTTTCTCTTTGCAGGTTCCGACTGCATCGCACGCCGAAACCAAAGCAGGGGCGACCGCCACTCCGAAAAAATCGGCCCGCGCCAAGGTCGCCAAGAAGCGCGTCGCCAAGGCCCATCCGCTCAGAATACCCAACAGCGATTTCGAGCCGCTGGCCTGGCACGAGATCAAGGGCTGGATCGAGGACGATCACGCCGAAGCGTTCTCGGCCTTCCTCGCGAGCTGCAGGCCGATCCTGCGCAGTTCGGAAAAAGCACGCGCCGCGCGCGGCGAGACCTACCGTGCGCTGTTCGAGGTCTGTGGCCGCGCGATGGCAGCGGTGCCGCTCGACGCGACCGGTGCGCGCCATTTCTTCGAACAGAATTTCCGTCCGATCCGGCTGGCCGCCGAAGGCGAAAGCGAGGGATTCTATACGGGCTATTATGAACCAGTGGTGGAAGGCGCGCGCTGGCCAAGCGACATCTACACAACGCCGCTGTATCGCCGTCCGCCGGACCTCGTGACCCAGCGGCTGCGCCGCTCCGGCGGCAAGGGCAAGGCCGGCAAGCGCACCGTCAAGCGCGCGACCGCGCCCTATTACGACCGCACGCAGATTGAAGAGGGCGCAATTGCCGGACGCGGTCTCGAAATCGTCTGGCTGAAGGACCCGATCGATGCCTTCTTCGCTGAGATCCAGGGATCCGTGCGTGTGCGCCTGGAAGACGGCAAGGTGATCCGGCTGAACTATGCCGACAAGAACGGCCATCCCTACTTCGCGGTCGGCGGGGTGCTGGTGCAGCGAGGCATCGTTCCGCGCGAAGAAATGTCGATGCAGAAAATCCGGGAGTTCATGGAGAACAACCCGGAAGAGGGCAAGGAATTGCGCCGGATGAACAAGTCCTATGTGTTCTTCCGCGAGACCGATCTCGGCGAACATGACGAGGCGATCGGCGCGCAGGGCATTTCGCTGACTGCGGCCCGATCGATCGCGGTCGACCGCAGGATCCACACCTACGGCATGCCTGTCTTTGTTAATGCCTATCTGCCGATCGCGAGCGAGAAACCCGACACCTGGTTCCGCCGGCTGACCATCGCGCAGGATACCGGCGGCGCGATCGTCGGCCCGGCGCGCGCGGACATCTATCTTGGGGCCGGTGAGGAGGCGGCGCGCGCCGCCGGCCGGTTCAAGCACAACGGGCAATTCGTGATGCTGATTCCGAACGAACTCGATCCGGAGGATGAGGCGCTCGGCATGCCCTTGCCGCAGCCGCGGCCGAAAGACACCAGCCTGGTCGCAAGCGCTGCACCATCGCCTGCAAACCACGAGGAAAAACCCGTCACGACCGCGGTACCGGCGGCAGCGGCCCCGGCCCCACGTCCCGATCCGCGCGCCGAGGCGAAAGCCGCAGCCCGATCCGCCCCAAAGCCGCAGGGCTCGGCTAAACCGGTTGCCGAAGCCGCGCCAACGCCGAAGCCACGCGCCCGGCCCGAAAAGTCGGAAGCGCGGCCGCAAGCGACCGCAGCCAGCGATCCGAAGCCAAAGCCGGCGCCGAAAACCGCGCCGTCTGCGCAGCCCAAAGGAGACGCGTCCTCTGCGAAGTCGCGACCAGCGGCGCGCAGCGGCAATCCGTTTCCGACGCCGATCGGCTCGTCGAAACCCGCGGTCCAACCGACGCCCAAACCGGCCGACAAGCCGTCGTCATGACCACCGACGAAAGCCGCAAAGGACGGCGGCTTTCCTCGGACGACATTGTGCTATGGCACGGGGTCACACGAACCGTCCGTCCGCTGCGCAAACGTCCGCGGCCAAAGGAATCGCCAAGCGAGCCGGGCGAGGCCCCGAAAGTGCCAAGGGCCTCGGCAAGCCGTAGCGCGCCAACACCTGTCGCGCCTGCGCCGGCGCTCCCGCCAAAAAAACCGCCCCCGCTCGCGCCACTCGATCGCAAGGTCAAACAGAAGATTGCGCGCGGGCGCGAGACCATCGACGCGCGACTTGACCTGCACGGCCACACGCAGTCCGAAGCGCATGACGTGCTGTTGCGATGCCTGCGGCGGGTCCAGGCGCGGGGCGGCCGTATTGTGCTTGTCATCACCGGCAAGGGCGGGCGCGCCGGCGATGGGCACGGCGTTCTCAAGCGCGCGGTGCCGCTCTGGCTGGCGCTGCCGGAGTTTCGCGACCTGGTGCTCGGGTTCGATTCAGCCGCTGCCGGGCATGGCGGCGAAGGCGCGCTCTATGTGCGGCTGCGGAGGCGCGGCAACCGTGATGGACGCAGTGCCTTCGGAGAAAATCTAGTCGTTGAAGATTCGCGGCACACCGCCGGGAAATTCCTGACGCCGCGGCGCGCGCTGTCGGCCTGAGGGTGCCTTCTGCGCGGGACGGTTGGCCGGCCGCTTTGCCGGCTGGGTCTTCTGCGCGGGAACCGCACCGGTCAGCGGCGCGAGGGTTTTAAGCGCCAGGTCGGCTGCGCGCTCACCGGATTCCCAGGCGCCGCCCACCGTACCCCAGAGCGTTTCGTGCGCCGCTTCGCCGGCATAGAAAACACGATCGCGCAGCGGTTCGCTCATCAGGATGCGGCGCGAGGCCTGCCCGCCAACCGAGGCCGCCGAAAAGGCGCCCCGCACGAACGGTTCGAAGGCCCATTGCGTGGCGTGCGTGCGCCTGATCGCCTTCTTCACGTCGGCGCCGAACAGCTTGTCCAGCCACTCCAGCGCAAAGCCGGTCATCTCGCGCGGTCCTTTGGCGGCGAGTTCGCGCCCGAACGAGCCCGCGACGTCGATATAGGCGAGCGACGAGCCGTTGACGTTGCCGAGCAGCGCGGCGGTTTGCCGGTCCTCCGCTTTCTCGAAGACGAGGTCGTCATGGGCGAGCCCGAACGGATTATCCGGGATGTCCAGCACGATCCGTTCATAGGAACCGAGCCGCAGCCGGTTCAACGCTTCGAGCTGCCGCTTCGGCAGATCCGGAATCAGTTTGCCCTCGGCAAGCACGTTGGTCGAGACGGTGACGATCACAGCCCGCGCCTGCAGCACGCCCTTGTTCTCGGTTTCGATGGTGATATTGCCGCGACCTTGCGCGCCAATGCGTTTGACCGGCGTGGCGATCTGCACGGGCCCACCCTCGGCCAGCCGAGCCAGCAGCGAACCCAGACCCTGGCGGCAATAGGCATCGACATCGCGCTCGTTCGAGCGCTGGAAATCCGCCACCGACAGGTCCGCGAAGTCTTTCCCGCAACTGAACGGCCCGAGATAGAATTCCACCGAACTGGCCCATTCGCCGAGATCCTTCGGCATCGCCTGCGCGACCGACATGTCCGACTTGCTGCGTGCGGCGTCCTCGATTGCGCGGCGTGCCCGGACCATGATCGAAAAGAACTGCTCCAGCTCGCTCTCTCGCGCATTGCGGCGGCCGATGCGGATTTTCTGGCCGGGCGGAGCCGGATAGATGTCAAGACCGGTGCGCGGGGCCAGCTTGGCGAGCGGATTCTGGTCCGGGGTATGCATCCAATGCGCGCCAAGGTCGAAGGGTACCCCGAAGATGCCGGTGTCCGTCGCGCACCGGCCGCCGACGCGATCGGACGCCTCCAGAACCACCACGCGCCGGCCGGCTGCGGCAATCTTTCGCGCCGCCGCAATGCCGGCGGCTCCTGCGCCGACGATCGCCACATCGGTTTCCGCTGCCGTCGATGGCCGAATCCAGGCCGGGAACGAGGCCATTCCGGCTGTGACCGCGAGAAACGAACGGCGGGAGATTGCGTCCATGGTTACCGGAGACTTTGCACACCGCCTCACTATCCGGAAAAAGCAAGATGTTGCAAACGCCTGCTGTCCGGCTGAAGTCACCGCGCCGTGAACCGCGTGAACCGCTTTGCAACCGCTTTCGACGAAAATGCATCAAAACAGCCGGATATGCGGAGCAAAGCGCATACGGGAGGTTGCGGCCATGAGCTTCGTGCTCGACAGGATCGGGCGGTTCCTCGCTCGCTATCTGGAAAAGCCGGTGCAGGGCTACGAGCCCTTCACGCCGAGCGACTTTGGCGCGTTGCAGGCGACACTGCAGCCCGGCGACGTGCTGCTGGTTGAAGGCAACAATCACGTTTCCGGCATCATCAAGTATCTGACGCAATCCACATGGTCGCATGCGGCGCTCTATGTCGGGCGCATCGGCGACCGCGAGACCGACGACGGCGAGCCGCTGGTCTTGGTCGAGGCCAATCTCGGCGAAGGCGTGGTCGGCGCGCCATTGTCGAAATATGCCCGCTACCACACGCGTATCTGCCGCCCGACCGGACTGACGCCGGAAGATCGCGCCCGCGTCTGCGCCTATGCGAAAGAACGCATCGGCTTTGATTATGACGTGAAGAACATCATCGACCTGATGCGCTTCCTGATGCCGCTGCCGGTCCCGCAAAGATGGCGGCGCAAGATGATGAGCATGGGCTCGGGTCATCCGACCCGCATCATCTGCTCGGCGCTGATCGCGCAAGCCTTCGATTCGGTGCGCTACCCGATCCTGCCGAAGACCAGCCGGGTGGAAAGCGAATCGGCGCGTGCGGAAATTCTGGAAATCCGCCATTCGTCGCTCTACGCGCCGCGCGATTTCGACATCTCACCCTATTTCGAGGTGGTGAAGCCAACCCTGACGAACGGCTTCGATTACAAGAAGGTGCAATGGGCCGATCTGCAGGTCTCGATCGACATCGAAGTCACGGTCGGGATCGGCACACGGCCGGCAGCGGATAGCGGTCCGCTGGCTCCGGCAGAAAATCTCGCGGCGGCATAGTTTCGCGGCGGAGCGTGATCTGGTGCGCAATGGATCGCAGTTGCGCGGATGGTCAAAGGCGGAGTATCAGCAGGAACAAGAAAAGACCCCGGCTGGAAGGCCGGGGCCACCGGGCTGCGGAGTGAAGATGGGACGTTGAAGACTCCGCCCCCAGCGCTCCGATAATCCGCAGCGGCTCCCGTTTGTTCCTCGACGCGCCTGGCGTTCAGCGGTCTGCATGCGCCCGTGCCCAGGCAAATGCCGCTTCCATCCGGTCGTTGCCCCAGAACAATTCGCCGTCCGGTGTGACGAAGCTCGGCGCCCCGAAAATACCGAGCCCGGCGGCCTGCTCGGTTTCGGTCCGCAGCCGCAGCTTCACGGGGTCGGACTGCGCAAGTTCGAGCATGCTGTGCGCGGGTGCGCCAGCCTCGTGCAGCAATGCGCCGATCGCCTCGGCCGTGTCGATCGGCCGCCCCTCGCCGAAGTGCGTCCGGAACACCGCGAGACAGTACGCTTCGCGCCAGGCTTCGCCGTCACCGGCAATGGCCGCGCGTGCGGCAAGCATCGAATTCTGCGGAAACGGATCGGGCCGCCGAAAAGGGATCGACAACGCACCGCAAAGCCGTTCGAGATCGCGCCACATGTAGCGGCCCTTCGCCGCATAGATGTTGAAGGGTGAGCTGTCCCAGCCCTGCGCCTTAAAGATCGGACCGAGCAGGAACGGGCGATAGCGGATCGCGACACCGGCCTCGGCGGCCTGGGCTGCAGCCCGCACGCTGGCCGGATAGGAATAGGTCGACGCAAAATCGAACCAGAAGTCGACAACGGGTTTGCTCATGAGACTTCATTCCGTGACGGTGGCTGCCCTGCGAACTTACGGCGCATTATCTTGTTATGCGCAGGAGCGGTCAGTCGATCCAATGCTGCCGGGAGGCTTCATGCAAAGATTAGTCATTTCAGGGGCGGCCGCGGCGATGCTCTTGCTGCTGCCCGCCCTCCCCGCCGAGGCACGGGAATATCCGTGGTGTGCGCGCTATGACTGGACGACGCGCAATTGCGGCTTCGTCAGTTTCCAGCAATGCCTTGCCACCATTTCCGGTATCGGCGGACGCTGCGAGCCCAATCCGTTCTACAACCCGCCGTCCCGGAGCGGGAAGCGGCGATAAGCGCCGCACCGCTTACCCGGCGCCCGAAGTTGCGCCATTCCCGGTTCTGCCTATAGTCCGCCCGTTTTTGGCCGACGGGAACTGGATTCATGGCGGACAAGCCCAAGAAAGACGTGAAAAAGGTCGTTCTCGCCTATTCGGGCGGGCTCGACACCTCGATCATCCTGAAATGGCTGCAGAGCACCTACCGCTGCGAGGTGGTGACCTTCACCGCCGATCTCGGGCAGGGCGAGGAACTCGAGCCGGCGCGGGAGAAGGCGCTGCTGCTCGGGATTCGGCCGGAAAACATCTTCATCGAGGACCTGCGCGAGGAATTCGTCCGCGACTATGTGTTCCCGATGTTCCGGGCGAACACCGTCTACGAGGGGCAATACCTGCTCGGCACCTCGATCGCACGCCCGCTGATCGCCAAGAAGCAGATCGAGATCGCTGAGGCGGTGGGCGCCGATGCAGTGTGCCATGGCGCGACCGGCAAGGGCAACGATCAGGTGCGCTTCGAGCTGGCCTATTACGCGCTCAAGCCCGACATCACGGTCATCGCGCCATGGCGCGAATGGGACCTGACCTCGCGGACCAAGCTGATCGAATTCGCCGAGATGCATCAGATCCCGATCGCCAAGGACAAGCGCGGCGAGGCGCCATTCTCGGTCGACGCCAACCTTCTGCACTCGTCATCCGAGGGCAAGGTACTGGAAGACCCGAATGTCGAAGTGCCGGACTATGTGTTCTCGCGCACCGATGATCCGCTCACCGCGCCCGACAAGGTCACCGAAATCACCATAGATTTCGAGAAGGGCGATCCCGTTGCAGTCGACGGCAAGAAGATGTCGCCGGCGACCTTGCTCAAGCATCTCAATGATCTCGGCAAGCTGAACGGCATCGGCCGGCTCGATCTCGTCGAGAACCGTTTCGTCGGCATGAAATCGCGCGGCATGTACGAGACACCGGGCGGCACCATCCTGCTCGTTGCGCATCGCGCGATCGAAAGCATCACGCTGGATCGCGGCGCGGCGCATCTCAAGGACGAGCTGATGCCGAAATATGCCGAGCTGATCTATAACGGCTTCTGGTTCACGCCCGAGCGCGAGATGCTGCAGGCGGCGATCGATACCTCGCAGGCGCATGTCACCGGCCGGGTTCGGCTGAAGCTCTATCGCGGCAATGTCTGGGTGACCGGACGCGAGAGTTCCTATTCGCTCTACGACCAGGAACTGGTGACTTTCGAGGAAGGCGCGGTCGCCTACGACCATCGCGATGCAGAGGGCTTCATCCGCCTGAACGCGCTGCGCCTGCGCACGCTCGGTCAACGCAAGAAAAAGCGCGGTCTGTAGGCGAGCGCGGATCGCATCGCCGCGGTCACCGCACGCGGATAAGGGGAGCGACGTTCGGCGCTCCTTGTCACGCGTCGCTGTTGTCGGCGGGCTGCGAGGAAACAAAAATGGCCGGGCGTTGCCCGGCCATTTTGCTTCGTATCGCGTCCCGAATTTACTGCGGGATCGGGCCGCCAGCCGCCTCGCCCTGCTGCAGCAGTGGCGTGATGCGGCGAACCGTGACACGGCGGTTGGCGCGCTCGGCGGCCTGAGTCGGCACCTTGAGGTGCTGGTCGCCATAGCCCTGGGTGGTCAGGTTTTCCGGCGGAATCTGGAAATGGTCGGTGAGGATCACCGAGACTGCTTCCGCGCGCCGGTCCGACAGCGACAGATTGTCTTCCGGCGTGCCGGTGGCGTCGGTGTGGCCTTCGATGAGGAACACCTCGTTCGGGTTGTTGGCGATCGCGCGCCGGATGCCTTCGGCGATCGGCGCCAGCCGGTCATATTGGTCCGGCGTGATCTCCCATGAACCGAGATCGAAAGTGATGGTGTCGAGGTCGATGCGCGGCATGCGGTCGCGCACCTCCGGGCTGTAGCGGATTTCGTC
>Ga0182742_1003344_pt1 | contig 15879 bp, 9 predicted proteins | sample eDN5th37CBELigMG_FD_128880 | JGI IMG/M metagenome (GOLD analysis project Ga0182742, IMG submission 128880) | Enriched Miracle-Growth compost microbial communities from Emeryville, California, USA - eDNA 5th pass 37_C BE-Lig MG (version 2)... ...
CGCGTCTCGGGGGTTCGGCGCTCCGTAGAGGTCGGCAGCCAGCGCACGCCGTAATCGTCGCCCACCATCAGCTGGAATCGGCGCCAGCTATACTCGGCCGCGGCGAGATATTGCCGCCGCCATCCGGGCGTGACGGAGCCTTCGCGAAAATGGCCGAATGGGTGCCACTGACCGCCCGCGATGTTGGAGGTCGTCTCAGGCGGAAGCGCGGCGGTATAGATTGTGACGGGCAGCCCCGTCTCCTGTACGAGCCGCGCGGTCGTCAGCCCCATGATGCCCGCGCCGATCACCGCGACGGGGCCGCTGTGGCCCTGAAGGCCAAGGTCTACCGCCAGCCGCGAGCTGCCCCAACTCAGTGTAATGCCCGCTCCACCATGGCCGTAATTGTGGACGACGCGGCTATTGCCCACCCGCTCCTCCCGCACCACGAAGCCGGAGGCGCGATAGGGGCGCAGGCCCACGACGTTGCGGATGATCCGGCTGGCATCCACCTCCACCGGCGGCAGGCAGCCTTCAGCGGCAGCGACCGGGCTTATTGCTCGCGTGGTGGCGCATCCGGGCAGCGCCAGACCTCCCGCTGCCGCCGCTGCTGATGAAACGAGGCGGCGGCGGGTCAGGATGGGCTGCATCCAGACTGCCTACCGGATGGGTGGCGAGCGCTTCAATCCCCCGTGCTCGCCTGTGCGAGCGAGGCGGGGCGGGCGGAGGAGACCGCCTCCAGCACCTGGGCGTTGTCCTGCCCCACGGCCTGCCCGACAAGGATCAGCGTCGGCAGATCGGCGGCGAAGGATTGCGTCGCGAGCGGCAGCAGGTCCAGCCGGGTACGCAGCAGCTTCTCGTCCGGCAGGCTGACATTGCAGGCGATCAGCACAGGTGTGTCGCCCGGAAGGCCTGCGCCGATCAACTCTCGGCTGACCTCGCTGGCCGCTTCCCGCCCCATATAGATGGCGAGCGTGGCGTCCGGGTCCGCCAGTGCCTGCCAGTCCAAATCGACGGCGGCACCCCTGCGGCTGTGGGCGGTGACGAACTGCACCCGCCGCGCGATGCCGCGAAGGGAGAGGGACAGGCCGGCGGAGGCGGCGGTGGCGCTGGCGGCGGTGATGCCGGGGCACACATGCACGGGCACTCCGGCAGCGCGCAGGGCGGTCAGCTCTTCCATCGAGCGGCCGAAGATCGACGGGTCGCCACCCTTCAGCCGCACCACGCGCTGGCCTGAGAGCGCGGCTGCGACCAGCAGCTGGTCGATCGTGCCCTGCTCCTTCGAGTGGCGGCCAGAGCGCTTGCCGACGGAGACCCACTCCGCCTGCGGGGCAAGCTCAAGGATCGCCGGGCCGACGAGCGCATCGTGGAAGACGATGTCGGCGCGGGCGAGCAGCCGCTCCGCCTTGCGGGTTAGCAGGTCAGGATCGCCGGGCCCTGCGCCGACGAGCCAGACGTTGCCGGGTGCGAAATCCTCAAGCATGTGCGGCCTCCTGTGTTTCTGCGGAAAGGATGCGGGCCAATGCCGGGCGGCAGGATCCGCAATTGGTGCCGGCCCCCAGCGCCGCTCCGATGGCTGCGACGTCCGCCAGTTGCTGGTCGCGAATGGCGGCAACGATGCTGTTCAGCCCGATATTGAGGCAGGCGCAGACGACTGGGCCGGTATTCACCTGCCGCCCCGGTGCGCGGCCGGCGAGAACCTGCGGGCCTTGAGGTTGATCCAGCTGCGCGATCAGCCAGTCGCGGGAGGGCAGCTCGCCTGTGGCGGTGACGAACAGGACGGCCGCCAGCTTCCCATCCTGCAGTACGGCAATGCGGCGAGTGCCGCGCGCGGGATCGCTTGCTTCGATCCGCTCGCCCTTCGGCAGCGCCGCTTCCAGTGCGTGCGGGGCGCCTTGGCCTGCAAGCTCAAACAGAGCGCCGCCCGGCACCGCGACGCGGGTGGCCCAGAGGCAATCCGGCAGGGGCGCCTCACCGCGCACGATCAGGAAGCCGCGCCAGTCCAGCGCCACAGGCTCCAGCCGCGCGGGCGTTTGCTTGAAGCCGGGTTGGCCGGAATGCGGGTCCGTCGTGTCGCGGGGCAGAAGGCCGGTGCGGCCGCCACGCGCCTGCTGGTCCGTCCAGTGGATCGGCGTGAACAGCTCACCCCGGCGCTGACCGGGCTGGTGCGCAATGCGGAAGATGCTCTGCCCGCGCGGTGTCGTGATGCGGGCGAGCGCGCCGTCTGTCAGGCTGAGCGCCTCGGCATCGTCGGGATGCACCTCCACCAGCGGCTCCTCCCGATGGCGGGCGAGCTTGGGGCTGAGGCCGGTGCGCGTCATCGTATGCCACTGGTCGCGATAGCGGCCGGTGTTGAGCACCATTTGCCAGTTGCTGAGGGCAGGCTCGCTCTCAAGCTGGGCTACGGGGATGAGGCGCGCCTTGCCGTCCGGCGTGGAGTAGCGCCCGTCCGCAAAGGGCGTGCCGCCCCAACGGAACGGCTCCATGCTCTCATATCCGGAATTGCCGATCGCCGCGTGGCTGTCGAGGTTCAGCAGGCGCGCGCAGTCGTTGCGATAGGCGGTGAGCCGGGCATGCTCGCGCCAGATCTCGGCCGGGCGTTCGTAGGGGAAGGCGTCTGCCCAGCCCATGCGGCGGGCGACTTGCGTGATGATCCACCAGTCGGGCCTCGCCTCGCCGGGGAGGGGAAGGACGGCGCGCTGGCGGCTGACGACGCGCTCCGAATTTGTGACGGTGCCGTCCTTCTCGCCCCAGGCGGCGGCGGGCAGGCGGACATGGGCGAAGCGGGCGGTGTCGGTCTCCTCAATCACGTCCGACACGACGACGAAGGGGCAGGCGGCCAGAGCCTCCCGCACCCGTGCGGCATCGGGCATGGAGACGGCGGGGTTCGTCGCCATCACCCACAGCGCCTTGATGCGGCCATCACCCACAGCGCGGAACAGGTCCACCGCCTTCAGGCCCGGCTTGGCCGCCATCCGCTCCGCCGCCCAGAAGCGGCCCACATCGGTCACATCTTCGGCACCGAACCCGCGATGCGCGGCCAGCGTCGTGGCGAGCCCGCCGACCTCGCGCCCGCCCATCGCGTTGGGTTGGCCGGTCATCGAGAACGGCGCCGCGCCCGGCTTGCCGATCCGCCCGGTCGCGAGGTGCAGGTTGATGATCGCGTTGCCCTGGTCGGTGCCGCGGATCGACTGGTTGATGCCCTGGCTGAACAGGGTGACGGTGCGCGGATGCTGCGCGAACAGGTCGAAGAAGCGCTGCAGGTCCGCCGGCGGCACGTCGCAGGTCTTCGCGACGCTCCAGAGGTCATGCCCCTCCTCGAGCATATCCCAGAAGCCGTCCGGCACCTCGACGCTGGCGCTGAGATAGGTTTCGTCCAGCAGCCCCTCGCGCCGGCAATGGGCGAGCAGGCCGTTCATCAGCATCACGTCGGTGCCGGGGCGGATGGGGAGGTGAAGGTCCGCCTCCTCGCAGGTTTCGGTGCGGCGGGGGTCGATCACCACCAGCTTCGTGCCGCGCGCGGCACGCGCTGCCATGATGCGCTGGTAGATGATCGGGTGGCACCAGGCGGTGTTAGAGCCGACGAGCACCACCAGCTCCGCCTCGTCCAGATCGTCGTAGCTCGCGGGCACGATGTCCTCGCCGAAGGCGCGCTGATGTGCTGCCACGGCGCTTGACATGCAGAGGCGGGAATTGGTGTCGATGTTGGCCGAGCCGATGAAGCCCTTCATCAGCTTGTTGGCGACGTAATAATCCTCCGTCAGCAACTGGCCGGAGACATAGAAGGCGACGCTGTCCGGTCCATGCCGCGCGATCGTGTCGGCGAAGCGCCGGGCGACAAGGTCGAGCGCCTTGCTCCAGCTGGCCTTCTTCGACCCGATCATCGGGTGGAGCAGGCGCCCCTGCAGCCCCACCGTCTCGCCCAGGTGCGTGCCCTTGGAGCAGAGCCGGCCGCGATTGGCTGGGTGCTCCGGATCGCCCTTTACTTCGATGGTGCGGTCCCCGGTGCGGGTCGCGAGGATGCCGCAGCCGACGCCGCAATAGGCGCAGGTGGTGCGGACCGGATCGCGCATCTCAGGCAGCCACCTTCAGCGTGGCGGCGATCATCGCAGCGCGGTCCAGCAGCACGCGGCCAGCAGCGATCCGCGCGGGGATGGTTGGCGTGCAGCCGTGATCGTTCCCCTGCGCGGCGCCATTCGCGAGGCTGATGCGCCAGTTGTGCAGCGGGCAGGCCACCGTGTCGCCATGTACGATACCCTGGCTCAGCGGGCCGCCTTTGTGGGGGCAGCGGTTGACCAGCGCATAGACGTGGTCATCGCCGGTGCGGAACACGGCGATCTCCTCCCCGCCCATCACAGGCACGGTGCGGGCGCCACGGCGGGGGATGGCGCTGAGGGCGCCGACGTCGATCCAGTCTCCGGTGATCATCATGTTCACTCCGCGGGTTCGAGGATGGGATTGAGGGTCACGGGGCGGAACTCGCCCCAATGCTGGTGCTGCTCGGCAGCGGCCCCGGCGACGCGTTCGGCCCAGGGGTCCGCCTGCGAGAATTGCTGCGAGAACAGGAACCGGGCGCGCAGCTTTTCGCGTCCCAGATCGTCCTCCACGATGCGCGCCTTGATGTATTCGAGGCCGACACGCTCGATCCACGGGGCGGTGCGCTCCAGATAGCGCGCCTCCTCCCGGTAGAGCTGGATGAAGGCGGCGCAGGTATCCATCGCCTCCGCCTCCGTGCCGACCTTGCAGAGGAAGTCCGTCGCGCGGACCTTCATGCCGCCATTGCCGCCGACGTGGAGCTCATATCCGCTGTCCACGCAGACGACGCCGAAATCCTTGATCGTCGCCTCCGCGCAATTCCGCGGGCAGCCGCTGACAGCGATCTTGAACTTGTGCGGCATCCAGCTGCCCCAGGTCATCCGCTCCAGCTTCACGCCGAGGCCGGTGGAATCCTGCGTGCCGAAGCGGCACCATTCGCTGCCGACGCAGGTCTTCACCGTGCGCAGAGACTTGCCGTAGGCGTGGCCGCTGACCATCCCGGCGGCGTTGAGGTCGGCCCAGACGGCGGGCAGGTCCTCCTTCCTGATGCCGAAGATGTCGAGCCGCTGGCCGCCCGTCACCTTCACCATCGGCGCGTTGTACTTCTCCACCACGTCCGCGATGGCGCGCAGCTCTCGCGGATTGGTGAGGCCGCCCCACATGCGCGGGACGACGGAATAGGTGCCATCCTTCTGGATGTTCGCGTGCAGCCGCTCGTTGACGTAGCGGCTCTGCTGGTCGTCCTCGTATTCGCCGGGGAGGGCGCAGAGTAGGTAATAGTTGAGGGCAGGGCGGCAGGAGGAGCAGCCGTCCGGCGTGGACCAGTGCAGCTTCTGCATCACTTCGGGAATGGAGCGCATGTTCTGCGCGACGATTTCCCGCCGCACATCGTCGTGGCCGAAGCTGGTGCACTTGCACATCGTCTTCGGCCCGGCCTGCACCTCATCGCCGAGCTGGAGCGCCAGCAGCGTTTCCACCAGTCCGGTGCAGGAGCCGCAGCTGGCCGACGCCTTGCAGGTGGAGCGCACAGCATCCAGGCTGCACGCGCCCTTCTCGATGCAGGCAACGACCTGGCCCTTGGAGACGCCGTTGCAGCCGCAGATCTCGGCATCGTCCGAGAGCGCCGCAACGGCGGCCTTAGGGTCCGCCAGCGCACCCCCGGACGCATAGGCCTGGCCGTAGATCAGCAGGTCGCGGAGGTCGGCGACGCTCTCGCCCTTCTTCAGCAGGTCGAAATACCAGCTGCCATCGGCGGTATCGCCGTAGAGCACGGCGCCGATGACGCGGTCCTCCTTCAGCACGACGCGCTTGTAGATGCCGCGAGAGGCGTCGCGCAGGACGATGTCCTCGCATCCTTCGCCGCTCGAGAAGTCCCCGGCGGAGAACACGTCGATGCCGGAGACCTTCAGCTTGGTGGAGGTGACGGAGCCTTTGTACGGGCTCTCCTTGCCGACCAGCCCATCGGCCAGGCTGCGGCACATGTCCCACAGCGGCGCAACGAGGCCGTAGACCTGCCCGTCATGCTCCACGCATTCGCCGACCGCGAGCACGTTGGCATCGCTGGTGACCATGTGGTCATCCACCTGGATGCCGCGTCCGACAGCCAGCCCGCAATCGCGCGCGAGTGCCACCGAAGGCCGGATGCCAACGGCCATGACGACGAGGCTGGCGGGGATTTCGCGCCCATCCTTCAGCCGCACACCCTCGACCTTGCCCTCGCCGTAGATCTCCGCCGTGTCCGCGCCGGTGAGGATAGTCTGGCCGCGAGCCTCTAGAGCGGACTTGAGCAGCCAGCCTGCCGCCTCGTCCAGCTGGCGCTCCATCAGGGTGGGCATCAGGTGGATGACGGTGACCTTCATGCCGCGCAGGGTGAGGCCGTGCGCCGCCTCCAGCCCAAGCAGACCGCCGCCGATCACCACCGCATCGCCTCCTGCGGCAGCGGCGGCGACCATCGTGTCCACGTCCTTCATATCGCGGAAGCTGATGACGCCCGGCAGGTCCTTACCCGGAATGGGGATGATGAAGGGGTCGGAGCCCGTGGCGATCAGCAGCTTGTCATAGGTGACGGTGCGGCCGGAGCGGCTGGTGACGGTGCGTGCCTGCCGGTCGATCGCCACCACGGGGTCGCTGGTGATGAGGTCGATGCCGTGGGCGTCGTACCACTCGCGGCCATTGATGATGATGTCATCGAAGCTCTTCTCGCCCGCGAGGACGGGGGAGAGCATGATGCGGTTGTAGTTCACATGCGGCTCCGCGCCGAAAATCGTGACGCGGTAGGCGCCGGCATCGCGGGCGATCAGTTCCTCCACCGCGCGGCAGCCGGCCATGCCGTTGCCGATGACCACCAGATGCGGCGGTGCGCGGTCGGCCTGATCCGTCGGTTCAAGTTCCGGGGCGAGGTCCGCTCCGGTACCAATGGGAAAGTCCATGCGCGTGCTCCAAAACGAAAAAGGCCGCCATCCGGACCCCGGTCTGAACCGAGGTCTGGATGGCGGCCTTGCCATCATTCGCGCCTTGAGCGCCCATCGGCGGGCGTCGCGGCTATGTAGTGAGGACAGCTCTGTCCTCTTGCAGTGCAACATAGCGGAGAGTGCTTGAGGGCTCAAGCGATTCTGCACCGCCTTTCAATCAATAGGTCCAGTCCATCTGCAGCCACAGCTTGCGCGTGTCGCTGTCGAACTGGTCCGCCCAATATTGCGCGTAGCGGGCGGAAAGCTGCACCTTGCCGAGGCCTGCGCTCGCCAGCAGGTCCAGCTCATCGCCATAATCGAGGCTCAGCCGGTCGCTGGTGAAGCGGTGATAGGCGGCCTGCACTCCGAGCGTGGTGAAGGGCCCGACACCCTTCCAGCCATAGGCCACGCCGCCATAGAGGTCGCGCAAGCCGTTGGGCGGCGCGGTCAGGAACTTGTCAGCCCAGCCCTGGAACTTGAAATTGGTGCCGAGCGGAAACTGGAAGCTGGTGAGGGGCATGCCGTCATCCGCGCCGAGCACTTCGTATCCCGCGTTGAGCTTCAGCGCGCCTGCTTCCAGTGTGGCATCGGCCAGCCAGTGATCGGCGCGATAATCCTTCGGGTTGCGGTGGTAGTCGGATTGGCTAGCGTAGCTCGCCTGATAGGCCAGCCGTAGGTCCGGCCCAAGCGGCTGCGATCCGGCGAGCCGGACGCCGTAGCTCTGGCTGGAGAGGCGGAAGCCCTGCACCTCCGCCTCGTCCTGATCGACGAGATAGGCGAAGCCGGTCAGGGTGCCGATGGGGCTGGTCCATGACAGATTGGCGAAGATGTTGTCGCCGCTGACGGCCTGTTGCCGCGCGCCTCTGCCGTCGCTGCCCCAGATGGTGCGCGTTTCCCAGGCATAGGAGACATCCGCCTTCAGCCCGTTTGCCGGCGTGATCTCCGCGCGTACGGCGTCGAAGGTCTGCGCGTTCTGGCGGAAGGCGATGTTACCGACGAAACGCTCGTCTTGCAGGGCGATGACCTGCCGCCCGGCGGTCAGCGTCAGCGGCGCGGTGCGGTATTGCAGCTGCGCGCGGTAGAGCGCGAAGTTCTCTGGGTCTGCCACGAGGGGACGACTGGTCGGGCCGTGCAGCCCATCATTGTAATCGTCGACAATCGCCAGCGTGCCTTGCGCCTGCACCAGCGCGCTGAATGCGCCGCTGGTGGCGGAGAGGCCGAGCCGCGCGCGAAGCGTCAGCGCATCGGCATCGAGCGGCAGGCTGCCCTGCTCGACATGCTCGTAGCGCAGCCTTGTCTCGGCCAACGGCGCCAGAACCAGCTCCTGCCCGGCGGCGGGCGTGGCGAGCGCGACCACTGCCGCGCCTGCAAACAGTATCTTCATGATGATCACCCGTCGTGCGGGTTGAGGGTGGGCGGGCAGCGCTGTCTCGTGCCGCCCGCCCAGAGGCGGCCTAGATGCGCGCGTCGGTGGTCCAGCGCTCGCGCCAGCCGCGCTTTACCAGCGTGATCCCGCCCAGCGCCAGCAGAGCGAGGCCGGCGAAGATCAGAAAACCGGAGGCGAAGCTGCCGGTGAACTGCTTGGCGAGGCCGAGCGAGGAGGCGAGGTAGAACCCGCCGACACCGCCCGCCATGCCGACAAGGCCCGTCATCACGCCGATCTCTGCCTGAAAGCGCTGCGGCACCAGCTGGAACACCGCGCCGTTGCCGGTGCCGAGGGCCAGCATCGCGAGCACGAACAATGCCAGCGCCATGGCGAGACTGGGGGCGACGCTGACACCCGCAAGCGCAATGGCGGCAACGATGAACACCATCGTCAGCGCCTTCACGCCGCCGATCCGGTCCGCCAAAGCCCCACCCATCGGCCGCACCAGAGAGCCCGCGAACACGCAGGCGGCAGTGCAGTATCCGGCGATGATGGTCGTCAGCCCGAACTGATCCGTAAAGTAGATCGTGAGGGAGGAGGCGAGGCCGGAGAAGCCGCCGAAGGTGACGGCGTAGAAGCCCATCAGCCACCAGGCGTCCGCCGTCCTCAGCGGCTCGAAATACTGGGCCATGCTGCGCGGCGCGGGCTGGTTCGGCGCATCCTTCGCCATCAGCATGTAGGCGACGAACACGACCGTCAGGGGAATGCAGGCAAGGCCCAGCACCGCGTTCCAGCCGAACAGCTTGGCGAGCGTCGGCGCGAACAGGGAGGCGAGCACGGTGCCGGAATTGCCCATCCCGGCAAGGCCCATCGCCTTGCCCTGATGCTCGGGCGGATACCAGCGGCTCGCCAGCGGCAGGGCGATGGCGAAGCTCGCCCCCGCAAAGCCGAGGATGACGCCCAGCGCCAGTGTGCCGGCAAAGCTGTTCACGCCCAGCATCCAGGCGGTGAACAGGCCTGCGATGACGATGAGCTGGCTGATCGCGCCCGAACGTTTCGGCCCGATCCGGTCCACCAGCAGGCCGTTCACCACCCGCAGCAATGCCCCCGCGAGCGTGGGAAGCGCCACCATCAGTCCCTTTTCGGCCGGGGTCAGCGCTAGGCTGGCGGCGATGTCCGGCGCCAGGGGCCCGAGGAGCACCCAGACCATGAAGGCGAGGTCGAAATAGAGAAAGGCTGCGATGAGAGTGGGCTTGTGGCCCAGGCGCCAGAAGCTGTTGTCGTTGCGCGTGCCACTTTGTGGGGCGGTCGCGTCCAGGTAAGCGGTTGCCATGATGACGTTTCCCGAATGCCGAAATTGGACATGAAAAAAGCCGCCTGCCGGACTCGCGCGAGATCGCGTGGTCCGGTCAGCGGCTTTGCTGCTTGTTCGGTGGTGGACGATCGGCTCCGCCAGTGGAGCTATCGCCTCGAGAAGACGCACCTCGTCGCGCGTCAGGCCCAAATCATCTCGCAATTCAAAAAATTGTGCAAGGCACAATTTTCACCCCAGCTAAGGGTCGAAGCCCGCCAGATAGTCATCAATGGTGTCTGGGTCGAACACCCGCTCGTCGAAGAAGCGGTCCGGCCCCAAGGTCAGCGCGCCCCGATGCGCGCCCACGCCGGTCGGCGCGGACACGGCCCCTTCCAGCTTCAGGCTCGCTCCCGGCATCGTTACTCCACTGCCGGCGAGCGCCCGGCGATAGATGTCGGAGCGGAACACGGCGCCCGCTGCCGCCTGCGCTTCAGGACTGGGCTGAGCCTGCCCCCAGCGGACGAGCTGCGAGTAGATCCACAGCGCCTGGCTGCGCCATGGAAAGGCGGCGGCCTCTCGGTGAAAGATCAGGAAGTCCTCCACCTTTACCGGCAGCGCGCCCGCCTGCGGGACGAACAACCCATTCAGCGACCGCTCGATCAGCGCGGCGGGCTGATCGACATAGGAGGGGCGAGAGAGCAGTTCTGCAAGCTCCGCCCGGTTGGCGGCCTCGTCACACCACGCGGCCGCACGGCTGAGCGCCACGAGTAGCCGGTCCGCCACCTCCGCATTCTCCTCCAGCCAAGGGGCGCGGAAGGCGAGCACCTTCTCCACCCCGCGCTGCCAGATGCGCGCGCCGATCGCGACGGCTTCGGCCAGCCCTTCTTCGATCGCGGCGGCGGGCCAGGGGTCGCCCGCGATGAAGCCGTCGATCTCCCCCAGCCGCATCGCCTCAACCATCAGCGAGGGGGGCAGGACACGCAGAACCACGTCGCGATCAGGGTGGATGCCTGCGCTCGCCAGCCAATAGCGCAGCATCAGCGCATGGCTGGAGAAGCGATGCACCACGCCGATGATAGGCTTGCGGCGATACAGACCGATGGCGGCCGCGAAATCGTGCGCGGTGCCGAGTGGATCGTCCAGCCGCGCGGCAACGTCGGGTTCCAGCGCCGCGGCGAATTCCGGGCTCATCACCGCGGCATTGCCGTTGACGTTGAGCTTGAAGGGCGCGGCCAGTGCCGCCGGTTGCTGCGACAGGCCCAATGTCACCGCCACCGCCAGCGGCGCCAGCATATGCGCGGCGTGGACCTGCCCGTAGAGCAGCCTGTCCCGCAAGGTCGCCCAGCTTTCCGTGTGCACCAGATCGAGCGAAATCCCCGCTTCCTCGGCAAAGCCTTTCTCGCGCGCGGCGACGAGCACCGCGCTGTCGGTCAGCGGCAGGAAGGCGGCGCGGATCAAGGTCATGGCCGCCCTCCCAGCAACTCACTGGCGGTGATCAGCGCTTCAGCGACCTCGGCCATGCGCTTGCCCTGGTTCATCGCGGTTGTGCGCAGCAGCGCATAGGCGTCCGGTTCCGAAAGGCTGCGCGTGCTCATCAGGATGGCCTTGGCCTTGTCGATCAGCTTGCGGTCCGCCAGCGCGGTGCGCGCCTCGACCAGCTCGGCCTGCATCCGCGCAAAAGCGGTGAAGCGGCGCACCGCCAGGTCCAGGATCGGCTTCACCCGCTCCTTGCGCAGCCCATCCACCACATAGGCGGAAATGCCGGCATCGATTGCGGCGGCGATCATCGAATCGTCGGATTGGTCGACGAACATGGCGATCGGCTTGGCGAGCGCGCGGCTGACCATCAGCATCTCCTCCAGCGTATCGCGGCTCGGGCTGCCGAGGTCCATCAGCACCACGTCGGGGGCCATCCGCTCGATCCGGGCGACGAAAGCGCCGACCGGGGGCACGACATGGATGTCGTCATACCCGGCCTCTCGCAGCCCTTCCTCCAGGACGGACGCCCTCAGGCCCTTGTCGTCGATGATGACAATCCGCATGCCGCTTTCTTCGCAGGTGCGGAATAATTGGCAAGGGAGAACGCTGCGGCCACCCTTGTTCTTGCCGGGCAGAGGCGCGGATTTCAGCTCATGTGGAGAAGGGGGGAGCGACCAGCTCCCCCCTTGCGTGCGCGCTACTCAGGGCTTTGTGCGGCGAGGAAGCCCTTCGCATCCAGGTCGTTCTTTAGCTCCCGATCCCACAGGCGCAGCTGCGCGCAGGTCTTGAGGAACTTGGCAGCCGAAGAGCTGTCGCCCAGCTCGATCAGCCCCTCATCCATGTCCTCCGGCAAGACGCCCGCACGCTGGATCAACGGCATTGCATCGGCGGTGTAACCGATGAACTTGCAATGCGCATAGGCATCGGAAACGAAGTCCTTCGCCGCCTTGTCCTTTGACAGCATGGCCGCGCCTTCAGCCGAGAGCACCAGCGCAACAGCGTCATAGAGGACGGAGGGGCCGCCATCGATCTTCTGCTTGGCTTCCACCATCGTGCCGTCGTCCAGCGTGGCACCGGCTGTCTTGGGCGTGATGATCTCATACACCGCGCCGATCGACTTCACCTCATCCACCAGCGCCTTCACCAGCTTGGCGGAGGCGCCGTCGCTCGTCAGGATGCCGAGCTTCCGGCCGGCGAAGCTGTCCGGCCCCCGCGCGACGATGCTGAGGGCGGGAGAGGGCGGCAGGTCCGTGCGCGGCTGCATTGCGGCCGGCGCGGGCGGCGGCATCTTGGGCAGGCCGAGCCCGTCCGCGACGACCGTCGCAAGCGTCTCGTCGATATTGCGCAGGTGGGCGACCATCCGCTCGCGAATGTCGATCCGCTCGCACTTCGACAGCTCGAACACCAGCGCATCGCCGATGTGCTTCTGCTCGATTTTCGTCTGGCTGATGAAGAATTGCCGCGCCTGGCTGTAATGGTCGGCAAAGGTGGCAGAGCGCGCCTGCACCCTCGGCCCCGTCGCCTCGGCGGGGAAGTGGCGATAGCCGGTGGTCGGGCTTTCACGCGGGCCGCCCCAGCTGTTCGGCTCGTAATTCGCGCGCCCTTTCGGGTTCCGCATGTTCATGTGCCCGTCCTGTTGGAAATTGTGGACGGGGCAGCCGCGCGGCTGGTTGATGGGGATGTGCGTGAAGTTGGGGGAGCCGAGCCGCTTCAGCTGCGTGTCGAGATAGGAGAAGTTGCGCCCCTGCAGCAGCGGATCGTCGGAGAAGCCGATGCCGGGCACCACGTTCTGCGTGCAGAAGGCGACCTGCTCCGTCTCGTGGAAGAAGTTGTCGACCAGGCCATGGAGCACGAAGGTGCCGATCTTGCGCACCGGCACCTGCTCTTCCGGGATGATCTTGGTCGAGTCCAGGACGTCGAACTCGAACTTCTCGGCAAATTCGTCATCGAACAGCTGCACGCCCAGATCCCATTCGGGCGGGGTGCCGAGATCGATCGCATCCCACAAATCGCGCCGGTGGAAGTCCGGATCCGCACCGTTGATCTTCAGCGCCTCGTTCCACAGGACCGATTGCAGGCCCATTTTCGGCTTGAAGTGGAACTTGACGAAGGTGCCTTTGCCTTCCGCATTGATGAGGCGGAAGCTGTGGACGCCGAACCCTTCCATGAAGCGGAAGGAGCGGGGGATCGCCCGGTCGGACATCGTCCACATGATCATGTGCATCGATTCCGGCGTCAGCGTGATGTAGTCCCAGAAATTGTCATGCGCGGTCTGCGCCTGGGGGAAGTCGCGATCCGGTGCGGGCTTGGCCGCGTGCACGAGATCGGGGAACTTGATGGCATCCTGAATGAAGAAGACCGGGATGTTGTTGGCGACGAGGTCCCAGTTGCCTTCCTTGGTGTAGAACTTGGCCGCGAAGCCGCGAACGTCGCGCGCCAGGTCGAAGGAGCCCTTGTTGCCGATGACGGTGGAGAAGCGGACGAACATCGGCGTTTCTTCGCCCACTTCGGTCAGCACCTTGGCGACGGTGTAATCCTCCAGGCTCTCCGTGAGGGTGAAGGTGCCGTGCACGCCATAGCCGCGGGCATGGACGACGCGCTCCGGAATGCGCTCATGGTCGAAATGGAAGATCTTTTCGCGGAAGTGGAAGTCCTCCAGCAGTGTCGGGCCGCGCTCGCCAACTTTCAGCGAGTTCTGGTCATCTGCGACGCGCACGCCCTGCTGCGTCGTCAGCACCTCATCATTCTCACCCGCGATCTGGTGGAGCTCTCCACCGGAGCCAACTTGGGTCTCGAAGCTCTCCGCGTTGCGCTTTGCCCCGGTATCTTCACCGATCTTGCCTGCCATCCACCTGCTCCTGATTTTTTGCGCAAAAGGCCGCCGCCCGGCGCGCGCGCCTGGTGATGGTTAAAGCTTCAAGCGGTTGGACTCGTTCCAACGTTGCCAAAGAGCAGGTTTGGCTCCTCAGAAGCGGGACGTCAGCGATAACTCCGCACTGCGTGGCGCCCCGACGAAGACGAGGCCGGAGGCATAGCCGGACCAGTCGGCATAGAAGGCGTTCGTCAGGTTGCGGCCCCTCAGGCGCAGCGTGCCGAACGGCGCCTCCCACGCGACGGCGGCGTCGAGGATGGTGGAGCTGTTGACGGGGACGGTGTTGGCGTTCTCGGTGTAGAAATCACCGTTGTGGCGCGCGATGCCGGTCAGCGTGATCGGAAGGCGGGCAGGCGCATAGGTCACCACAAGATCGGCCAGCCGCTCCGGCACGTTCTGCGGCCGGTTGCCGCTGCGGTCCGCACCGCCGCCCTCGATCAGCTCACCATAGCGCGCATCCAGCAGTGTGGCGCTGAGCGCGACGGTCAGCTCGTCCGTTGGGCGCAGGTTGAGCGACAGTTCGCCGCCGGTGGACAGCAGCGTCCCGCCCTGAAGCACCACCGCCGGGTCTGCCGGATCGCGGGTGAGGATGTCGCTCTGCCTGATGTGGAAGGCGGACGCGGTCAGCTCGGCCCAGCCGCCGGGCAGGCTGGCCTTGACGCCGGCTTCGGCGGACTCGCCTTTGGTGAGGTCCAACGCCGCATTCGTGGCGCTGATGAAGAGCAGCCCGCTGAGCGGCGTCACTGCGCGTGTGTATTGCGCGTAGAGCTGCGTCTTGGGCCGGACGCTGTAGACGGTGCCGACGCGCCAGGTGACAGGGTTGTACTCCTGCCCATAGCTCTGCACCGTGCCGCTGGTGGCGTTCACCACCCGCCGGTCAAGCTCAATCCGGTCCCAGCGCAGCCCCCCGACGAGCAGCCATTCGGGCGTGAGGTTGAACGCATCTTCCGCGAACAAGGCGGTCATCTTGACATCGGCCGTCACATCTTGCCGCGTGTCGAAAGCGCCGCTGCTGGTGGCTGGGAAGATACCGCGCACCGGGTCGAACGGGTCAAGCCCATTCGACGCACCGAAGCGGCGCAAGGTGAGGAAGTCCGTCTCTCCCACCTCACCGCCCACCGTCAGCCGGTTGCGGTGGCCGCCGATCATCCCGTCCCAGCTGAGGTGCAGCCGCTGGTTCCAGACCTGATGGTCATGCGTGATCAGCGACAGGCCGCGGTCGATCAGCCCGGTGGCGGCGTTGAAGCGATATTCGTCCGCACTCTGCCAGCGCCGATCCGCATCGAGATAGCCGGTGTCGCTCACCAGGCTGAGCCCATCGGCCAGCTCCCAGCCGATCCGCGCGCGCAGCCACAGGGAGTCCGACCGGTCCTCCCCATCCGTCACGTTGAAGTTCACGCGCCGCATGGCCCGGTCCAGCACCAGCCCCGCGCTGCCGCCGACCGCGTCGGATGGGTCGCGCGCAACCTCCCGCGCAACGACCGGCGTGCCGTAATAGGAGGTGCTGAACTCGTCCTGGAACCAGTCGGCCGCCAGCGTGATGGAGAGGCGATCCGTGGGCTTCACCAGCAGGGCCACAGTGCCCGCCAGCGTGCGCGAATCCGCATCGTCCACCCAGCCATCGGAGCGGGACCAGGCGACATCGCCCCGTAGCGCCGCCTTGCTGCCGAGCGGCACGTTCAGGTCCGCCGCCAGACGCGCCGTGTCGAAGCTGCCGTAGCTCGCCAGCGCCTCTCCGCCGAGCCGCCCCAGCTCCGGCCGGCGGGGCACGAAGTTGATCGCCCCCGCCAGCGCGCCTTCTCCCGAGGTGACGGAGGACGGGCCCTTGATCACCTCGATCCGCTCGAAGCTCCAGCTGTCCCAGTTGCGCATCATCGCGTCGGAATTGGTGATGCGGACCCCA
>Ga0182742_1003345_pt1 | contig 15876 bp, 18 predicted proteins | sample eDN5th37CBELigMG_FD_128880 | JGI IMG/M metagenome (GOLD analysis project Ga0182742, IMG submission 128880) | Enriched Miracle-Growth compost microbial communities from Emeryville, California, USA - eDNA 5th pass 37_C BE-Lig MG (version 2)... ...
GCCGCTCGATCTTCGCCGAAACCGATCGCCCCGCCCAATCTGAAGCGTGCTCTCGGCGTGCGCTCCACGGAGTACGAGCGCCGGGCTCATCGCACAAAGCGCCGTCGAAATTCAGAGACGCGAACCCTTTTCGCCCGGCTCCTGGATGCCTAGCTCTTGAAAGCTCATATGTTCAATGTATTCCGACGCCTGGAAGTGCTCGATGTGATGCGCCCTCCGGACTTCGCTCACACCGAACATCCTGTTCGCGATGATGTAGTGGCATTCGAAGCAACTCATCCGAAGTTTGATTAATTCTTCTCCAGCCGGAGGGTGGTCGCGGTCGATCGCCGTCAATACTTCTTCGAGGACGCGGCGGAAGACAGAGAGTTCAATAAGTGAAAATGACCATGTTCTCTTAAATCGATTAAAGATGATCCCCATTGCGGCGCGCGCGATGCTCGGTGGCGCGAGGCGAGTCACCGCCTCGTTCCCCGTGGCGCCGACGCTTTTCAATATGCCGATCGAGCCGGCGATGCGACTCCGCCTGTCCCCCCTGTAATACGCCGTAAACCGCGGCCATTCGTCCGCACACGACTGCGCATAATGCACCGACCTCTCCGCCTGCCGAAAACAGCAATACAGGAGCAACATCGTGTTTTTCGAGAGCGTAACCATATTGAGCCGTGGCGGGTGGCAGCAGGACCGAGCAATGATGTAATTTCTTCAACTCCCGACTCTCGGCGATCAGGTCACGGGAAGCCGAGCTATGGGGTACGCGGCGACTTCGGAATCGACGGCGACAATCGTCAGTCCATACTGAAGCGCCTGAGCAACAAGCATGCGGTCGAATGGATCGCGGTGTATCGCGGGCAGGCCGGCGAGGTGCCTCATCGCCTCCTCGTCGATCGGCAGAGCGGCGATGCCGTGGGCTTCGCGCTGGCGGGGTAGGTAATCGGACGGCGGGGCGGGAAGCGGTAGTTTCCCCAGGGCGTGCTTGACGACCGCTTCCCAAATCGAGACGTCGTTCGAGGGCTCCCGGATGGCGGACTGGAACGTCGCGGGTAGCCTCGGATCGATACTGATGTACCAGAGAAAAACGTGGGTGTCGAGTAGCAGCCTCATCGCCCCTCGAAAGACTGTAGGATGTCGTCGGGAAGTGGGGTGTCGAAATCGTCCGGGACGGTGAATTCCCCGGCCGCCAGCCCGAACGGGCGCGGCTTGCGCGTGGCCGGCTCGATCCGGCGAAGTTCCGCGACCGGCCGGCCCTCGCGGTAGACGACAACGCGCTCCCCGGCCTCGACGCGATCGAGGACGCCGTCGGGATCGCGTTGGAGATCTTGCAGGCTGATGGTGCTCATGAGAGCCATTTTATCCCACCCGATCGCGGGCGGGAAGGGATCGCGCCGCGCGTCAATGACGCGCGGCGCGCAAATGACCCGTCAGTACGAGTCGGAGCTGATCACTTCGCCGCCGGCCTTGGTGCCGAGGGCCCACCAGGTGGCCAGGCTGACGCTGTTTTTGATGAACCGAACCGAGCCGTCGGTCATGCACATGTTGACGCCTCCGGGATGGAAGCTCGTGGGCGGCTCGGTGCCCCAGAGGTCCAGCGACCAGGTGTTGGGCGGGGCGTTGCTACAGCGTCGACTGTTGGGCGGGCCGACGTGGTTGTACAGGTTGTTGACGTAGCCGGGGTAGGAATACTGCCAGCCCACGCCCCGATCGTTGCGGAACGAGGCCGTGCCCGGCGCGACCGCCTGACAGGCCGCCAAGAGGGCCATCACCGACGCGGCGGTTCGGCTCTGGTTGTAAAAATTGGAGGCGAAAACGCCCCGGGCCTCCTGGAACAGGCCGCCGCCGGCGACCACCCCGCGGGTCGTCCCCGAGATTCCCTCGCTAAACAGCGCGGTGTTGCTCGTTCCATCAGTCAAGGCCGCCAGCCCGACCGTCTTGGCCGTGCTCAGCAAGTCGTTCTGCGCGGCGTCGTAGTCCCAGGGGGAATACTGGCTCGGGATGATCGTGCCGCTGTAGCCGCCCAGCGCGAAGGGGCCGCCATTGTTCCCCAGGTAGTTGGTGAACGGCGACTGGACCTCGCCGGCGTCCGACGGACACATCATCGAGGCGACCTTCGTGTTGAAGACCGTCGAATTTCCCAACCAGAGATTGGGTGGGTTGGCGACATCGCCCAACACGCCCAGCGCGGCGTTGTAGGCGTTGAAGAGGACGCCTTGCTCGATGTACTGCAAGACCCCGACCATCGGCGCCACGCCCCATCCCCAGCAGCCGTCGTTTCCCGGACAGGGCCAAAGGCACCCCGAGGGAAGCGCGTTGTTCACGTCATGGTAGTTGTGTGTGGCCAGCCCGATTTGCTTGAGGTTGTTTACGCATTGCGCCCGCCGGGCCGCCTCGCGGGCTGATTGCACCGCGGGCAGCAGCAGGGCGATTAGGACCGCGATGATCGCGATGACGACCAGAAGCTCGATCAATGTGAAGCCGCGTCGTGTCCGTAGCATGGATGTCACTCCTTGAAGCAAGTCTGGTGGAGCGAATCGAACCACGAGATGCATGGAAGCCGCGTAACGGAGGTTGTGGAGCCGCGCCAAGTGATCGACCCATCGAATTTCACTTGGAGATCCGGCTCGTGAAGGGCTTGAGCACATGGGCCAAGACCTTGCGCGATCGACCCGAACTTGGTCCTCCAAGGTTGCGGTTGAAATCCCGATTCATCGCTCCCTCCTGATGACGCGCCTACCGGATGGGAGGAGGCGAAGGAGGTGGGCCGGGAAGGCCGGAGGTGTTTCGGTACCGCGGGGGCTTGCTCGGCTTTCCCGGCGTGATGTCGGCGGGATTGACTCCCGCGGGCACCTGAAAGACGAGCGTGGGCTCGGAACCGCCACAGCCGGAGACGAGGCTGGTCGCGATGGCGCCCATCATCGCGATGGCGCCTCGACGAGACAATCGGTCTGATGTCATGGTCTTGTCCGCGCGCTGAATTGGCGAATTTCAACCGAACGGTTGGCCGAGAACGCGACTGGAGACGAGACGTCAACCCGGGACCGTTGGACGAGTTGCTGCGACGTGAACCGCTCGCGGGCCGGCATCTCGCCTAGGATTGCACAAAGCTGCTCGCGAGTATAATCTTATTTGGGGGCTGGTCAAGGAAAATTAAAAATTTGCTAGCCATCACAAAGAATAAATTAGTATTAGTTGATTAAGTCCGGATGGATTTCGGCGGTGACGCTAATAAGGTGGTCCTAATTCGTGGACGCTCCTCGCGCGGCGCTCCGCCCAGTGGGACGCGGGTGGCGGGTGATGGAGTGGCCGGCGGGGAGGGGTTCGCTCGCCTCGCCGAGGATTCGGCCGTCCTGGACGGCGATGCTTCCGACTGGCGTGTTCCCCGCGTTCCGGGCCTCCACCGCCAACTTCCGGCGGGCCTCATGGATCGTTCGTGGTCGGGAGTGGCTGGGCTCGCCATGACAACCCAGCCCAACCGATCCAAACCGCCCGGGGGGAGCCACCCTCGAGCGTCGTGTCGGATGTTGTTTGTCGGGACCGGGCTCGCGTTCTTTTGTAACCGGCTTCCGCGAGGCCGGAATCGGCGCGGGGGCATCGGCTCACGCGCCGGCCCCGGCTACAATGGGGCGGTCTCGCACAATCCGACGGGGCAAGCTGGACACGCTTCTGGAGCGACTTCTTTCGGGCCGAGACGGCGCGCGGATCGAGCTTCACTTTGAAAAGGATGAGAGGCCATGAGGTCGCAATCGCTCCCCCAGGTATTCATCGTCGGCGGGGGCTTCGCCGGTCTGGCGGCGGCGAAGGCGCTCGCCAAGGCGCCGGTCGAAGTGACGCTGATCGACCGCCGCAACCACCACGTCTTCCAGCCGCTGCTTTATCAGGTCGCCACCGCCTCACTGTCGCCGGCCGAAATCAGCGCGCCCATCCGCTCGATCGTCCGGCGCCAGCGGAACTGCCAAGTCGTCCTGGCCGAGGTCGTCGGCGTCGACGTGGCGAATCGGCGCCTGCTGCTCGAAGGCGGCCACGTCTCGTACGACTACCTGATTCTGGCCACCGGGGCGACGCACGCCTACTTCGGCCATGACGAGTGGGCTCCGATCGCGCCGGGGCTGAAGTCCATCGAGGACGCCACCGAACTGCGACGGCGCATCCTCCTCGCCTTCGAGTCGGCCGAGTACGAGGGGGACGAGGCGACGCGCCGGGCGGCTCTGACCTTCGGGATCGTCGGCGGCGGCCCCACGGGCGTTGAACTGGCCGGCGCGATCAAGGAGATCGCCGGGCGGACCATTCCGGCGGACTACCGGCACATCGACACGCAGACGACCCGCGTCATCCTCTTCGAGGGTGGCGACCGCGTGCTGCCCGCGTTCCCGGAGGAGTTGAGCGAGCGGGCCAAACGCGACCTGGAGCGCATGGGCGTGGAGGTGCGCGTCAATTCGATCGTGACCGGCGTCACCCCCGAGGGCGTGTCGGTCGGCGACGAGTTCGTCCCGCTTCACAACGTCTTCTGGGCGGCCGGCGTGAAGGCCAGCCCGCTGGGGCGGTCGCTGGGCGTCCCGCTCGACCGCGCCGGGCGCGTGGTCGTCGAGCCGGATTTGACGATTCCAGGCCACCCGGAAGTCTTCGTCGTCGGCGACCTGGCCGCGGCGAAGTCGGCCGACACGGGGCTGCCGGTCCCCGGCGTGGCGCAGGGCGCAATGCAGATGGGCGGCCACGCGGGGCGGCTGATCGCCGACGAGACGTCCGGACGGTCCACGCCCGCCGACCGGCGAGCGTTCGTCTACCGCGACAAGGGCTCGATGGCCGTAATTGGCAAGGCGAAGGCCGTCGCTCAAATCGGCCGCTGGAAGCTGGCCGGCTTCCTCGCCTGGCTGCTCTGGGGCGGGGTCCACATCGCCTTCCTCATCGGGTTCCGGAACCGTTGGCGGGTCTTGCTGAGCTGGTTCTGGAACTGGCTGCTCAACGCCCGCGACGCCCGGCTCATCACCGGCGCGGCGAGCCTCGACATCCAGACGCCTCGACCGCCGAACTTCGTCTCCGACGAGGCGCTGACGGCGGCGGGGCGAGAGGAACCGGCCTCGGCGGACGACCGGGCCTCGACGGGTTGATCCCCGTCGCCGACCTGAAGGCCCACCCTCACAGCAACGGAGACACGAGTCTCGCGAGCGAGTCTCTGAACCGCGAGGCGGCGTTGCGACTTCGGTATTCCGCGATGTCGAACTCCGTGCAGTGGGCGAGGTCGCGCTCGAAATCCCGCTCCAGGCGTTCGGCGAGTCGGGCGCTGTAAAATACCGCGTTCAACTCGTAGTTGATGCTGAAGCTGCGGATGTCGATATTCGCCGAGCCGATCGAGCACACTTCGGAGTCGATGCCGATCGTCTTGGCGTGCAGATAGCCTTTTTGGTAGAGGAAGACCCGCACGCCGGCGCTCGCGACTTCCGGGATGAAGGTGTTCCCCGCCCACTGTGGAAGTTGGTTGCCCGATGCCCGTCCGCTCAGCATCAACTGAACGTCGACCCCGGCCAAGGCCGCCAATTTCAGGGACTCGGCGATGGTTGGATCGGGTATGAAGAACGGCGACTGCACGATGGCGCGGCGCTGGGCCGTCGCGATCATGCCGGTGTAGAGTTGCCGGATCGCCGCCCACCGCGAGTCGGGCCCCGATGTCAGGATCTGGACCGGCACGTCGCCGTCGGTCGGGCTCGCCGGGGCCTCCGGGAAATAGTCGGCGGAGAAGAGGTTCTCGCGGACGGCGTTATACCAATCCACGAGGAACACCGTCTGCAAGATCCCCGTGGCCTCGCCGACGATGCGCGACTGCGTGTCGCGCCAGGAGTCGAACCCTTCGCCCCCGTCGATGTGCTCTTGACCGATGTTCATGCCGCCGGTGTAGGCGATCGCGCCGTCGATCACGCTGATCTTTCGATGGTTGCGGTAGCCGATCGTATGCAGCCGGTGGAGGGGCGAGGTCGGCGCCATGTGGACTCCGGCGGCCCGCATCTCCCGGACGTAGGCGCGGCTCATGGTCTGCGATCCCAGCGGGTCGTAGAGCACGCGGACCTCGACGCCCGCCTTCGCCTTGGCGATCAGGATCTCCTTCAGGGTCTCGCAGAACTCGTCCGAACGCCATATGTAGTATTGGTGATGGATCGAGTGCCGCGCCGCCTTCATGTCCTCCACCATCCGGGGATAAAAGGCGGCGGCGTCCTGCAGAATCTCCACGCGATTGCGCCTGGTCAGGGAGGATTGCGAGTTGCGCCTCACGAGCACCATCAGCCTCCGATAAACCCCGAGGTTGCCCACCAATCGCGCGATCTCCGCGTCCTGGCGCGCCAGCAACCGCGATACGAAGGGAAGCGCGTCCGGCTCAAGCTCTTGCTGAAGGAGGCTGCTCCGCCTGCTGAAGGCTTTCCGATCCCTGCCGAAGAGGATGTAGATGATCAGGCCGATCCCGGGGGCGAAGAAGAAGACCAAGACCCACGCGAGAGTCGCCTGGGGCCGGCGGTTCTCCGCGATCAGGAAGACGCTCGCCGCGAACCCGTAGAGGCCGAGCGCGGTGAACAGGATCGAGCTTATATCCATCGAGCTCATGCCAACGCTCCCCGGAAATCGTTCCACGCAACGAGCCGAGGCCCGCTCGGCCGCGAAACCCTTTATGTTATGGCTCGCCCCGCAGGTCGGCGAGGATTCCGAAATGATCGGAGGGGAAGATGTTGCCTGGTTTCGCGTCGACGATCTGATACCTGATGCGCCGCCAACTCCGTCCCAGATAGACGTCGTCGAGGCCCCTGAAGCGTATGCCGTAGAACTGAAAGGTCGGCAAGCCGATGGGCTCCCCCGCTAGCTCCGCGGCCGAGACCAAGCCGGCCGCGTTGAAGAGCGCGCGACTCGGAGCGCCCGGGGGCGCGTTGAAGTCCCCGACGATGAGAACCTCGTCCGCGGCGTCGCCCGTTTCGACCTGATCGAGGATGATCCGGACGGCCCTCTGGCGAGCCCTCTCGGTCAGGTAGAGATGAGTATTGTAGACGCGGAGCGTGGCGCCGCCGCGTCGGTCGCGGAGCCGCGCCCAGGTGCAGATCCGTTTGGGACCCAGGGCCGGGTCGTCGGGCGGCTCATCGGCGGGCTCCTCCAGCCAAAACGTCCCGCCGTCGAGCGGCTCGAATCGGTCCGCGTCAAAGTAGATGGCGCAGTATTCGCCGGCCGATCGTCCGTCGTCCCGGCCCACTCCGACCCGGCGGTGGTTCGGGAGTTCGGCCTCCAGGAACTTCACCTGTCCGTCGAGGGCCTCTTGCACGCAGAGGATGTCGGGCCCGGCGGCTCTCAGGACCGCGCGCAGGGCCTTCTTGCGCGCCGGCCATCCCCGGCGGATCCAGGGCGGGCCCTCATCATCGCCATGGAGGATGTTCCAGTTCAGAACCCGGATGTCGTCCGGCGCCTTCTTCGGCGTCGGCATTGGGCCGCCCGGGCTGACGGCCGACCAGGCGATGAGCCCGCACCAGACGCCCAGCACGCCGATGACGAACTTCCGGATCGAGCGAGGAACTCGCCAGCGGGCCGCCCGGACGCCGGATGTCGTCGCGGCCTGAACGCCGTCCCGACGAAGCCCCCTGGCGAGCCAGGCGAGGAGAGCGAAGGCCGCCACGAAGAGCCCCCCGCGGTGGCTGAACGGCTGGAGGGCGTAGATGACCCACGCTCCACCGACGAGGGACGCGATCAGGCCGAGCCCGACGAGCGCGATCGACATAAGGCGTCGAACGCAATGGCCTCGCTCAAGGGCTGAGACGGCCTCGCGTCGAGGGGACTCGGAGTCGCCCGTTTGCCGCGGTTCCCGAGACGCGGCAAGTGACGGGTCTGGAGGCCCATCGGGTCGAAGCGAATCCATTCGCGGCATGGATTACACCTTTGCGTCAGCCCGAGGCGTTGCCCGGCCGGGCGCGTGAGGGATTCGGATTTGCGTCATATCCATCCTATGCCGGGCCCCCGCTCACTGGCAACCGCCCCGCCCATGTTCGCCAACCGGCCCGATTCAACAATTTAGCGGTGGCGCGCGAGCGGATATCCCCATCGACGAGACCACGAGCGCGCGTTTGGCGCCTCGGAGGCCGCTCTGGCGCGTCACTCAGTTGGCGAAGGCGGAACACCAGGGCGTTTCATAGGTCGGGACGTGTCCCACCCAACGCATGAGGCGTTAATCCGCGCCTCAATCGCCCCCGCTCGGGGGTCGAAAGGGTTCGTCGACCGAAACGCCGGCCAAGACGCGCGGGGCCGGACGCCAGGAGTTGAGGGCCGGGTCGGTCAGGATCGGGTGGGATGAGGTGGCGCCGCCGATTAGGGGCGTGTCGCGGGCGTACACGACCAAGCCGACGCGCAGGTTGCGGATGGCGTAAGAGCACATGAAGCAGGGCTCGGCCGTCGAGTAGAGGGTCGAGCCGGCGAGGTCCTTGCCGCCCGTACGGTCGAGGGCGGCTTGGCAGGCGAGCAGCTCGGCGTGGCCGGTGATAAGGCGGCCGACGGGGAGGGTTTCGCTCGCCTCGCCGAGGATTTGGCCGTCGAGGACGACGACGCTCCCGACCGGCGTGTTCCCCGCGCTCCGGGCTTCCGCCGCCAGTTCCCGACAGCGCTTCATGAATCGTTCGTGGTTGGGCGGGGTTGGGCTCATCATGACGATCCAGCCTAACCGATTGGGCCGCGCGGGGGGAGCCGCCCTTAGCGGCGGATCGTCGCGCGGGCGTCGCGGGCCGACTCGGACTCGTCGCCGTAAGCCAGGTAGCCGTCGTCGCGCGGGTCGTTCTGGTGGCGGGCCGCGAGCGTGACTCGGTGCCAGGACCGCCAGGCGCGGTCGAGTTCGTTCACGTTGGCCAAGCCGTAGTGTCGGAAGGTGGCGTCGTCCCAGCCCGATTCGAGGCCCTCGCGGACGAACTGGAGAAATCGAGGCCGTCCGCCGATCTCTATCAGGAACCGTGAGATCGAATAGCCTTGACCATAGAAGGCCATGAGGTCCCTGGGATACTCTTCGATGTCGAAAAGTTGGGCCAAGGGAATCTCGCCGCGGCGCGCCATGAGGTTGATGGCGATCTGGTCGTGTCGCGAACGCTCCCACTGGTCTTCGCTGAGCAGAGAGGCGCCCTCGTCGGCCCATCTGGGCATGGGGCCGCCGAAGTAGGCCGCGAAGATCGTGTGGGTGACCTCGTGGGGGACGGCCGAGGCGAGGATGCGCTCAAGCCGCCCTTCGACCACGATGCTCTGGTCGCTGACGCGCCCGTGGGCGAAGCCGAAGGAGGTTAGGCCGCCGGCCTCTCCCGTGGTCAACTTCACCTTGATGGGGCATGGAGTGGCCCAGTTGGGAAGCTCTTGACCCAACCAAGCCGCGGCGATCGCTTTTCGGCAAACCTCGGCGCGTTCGGCGACGGCCTTGGCGATCTCCTTCGTGGGGGCCTCGGCGACGAAGTTGGTCGTGCGGTGAGACGCGCCACAGAGGATCGGCAGGAGGCCGAGCATGAGGGCGGCGAAGGGACGGAGGGTTGAAAACCGAGCGCGGCGGGCATCCATGCGGCTTGCTCCTCCCTGAGCGATCGCGGTGCGGGGCTCGACTCGTTCGAGCGGTCGCGAGGCGGCGGGCGACAACCATTCTTTGGCCGCCGTCCTCACGGAGGAGGACTATAGCGGAACGGCCGCCCCTTGTCGCCCCGAATTCCTGGTTCCGAGATGAAGGGGGACGACGGCTCAGCCGCGCTTTCGGGAAAAGTCAAAGCCCGCCGACGATTTTTCGGTGATCCTCCAACCCCGTTCGAGCCGATGGTTGATGATGTCGGCGTCGAGACGGGCGGGGCAAGCCAGTCCCCGCGCGGTTTTTTTTGGCTGGAGCGCCGACGAAAGACTTGCGCCCCCCGAAGCGGATTGGGAACGGGTCTTGCGGGTTCCTTATTGGACGCGGGGACTGCACGGAGGAGGACTTTCCATGGCAACCGTTCGCTTGCGACTCTTTCCTCACACCGAGGAAGACCACGAAGAGCCGGACGCTCCGACCTATCCCGTCCGACTTCGCGACCTCTATCCCCTGCTCGCCCAGGCGTACCGCGACAACTATGTCTGGCTGCGCGACTTTGAGAACGACGAGCTGCTCGTCGGCGCCGACCTCTACGAGGTGATCCGCGCCTTCTCGAACTTTCGCCCCTCGGCCTGAACCTCCGAGCGACGACGACGAGGTCGCGCTTTCAGACCGAGCGGAGACTCCGCGACGTTGCGGAGGGACCTCGCGCGCCGCGCGGGAATCGCTTTGAACTTGCCGAGAGCATGCCGACGCGCTACCCTATGGAGAACTTGTCGGGGTTCGTCACATCTTTCTCTTTCGCCCCGACCGCGTCAGACATCCCAAGGCCTAGGTAGCGAGCTTTCATGATGGTCGCCACGAACAAACATTCCGAGGATGCCTTCACGATAGAACTCCACGGAGACGTGACCGTCATTACGGCGACTCCCGCCCTGGAAAATCTCGCGTTTAGGCTCGAAAAGCACGTGGCCGAAACCATCCTGGAGCCGATCCGCCGGCAGGCGCACCCGCTGATCGTCTTCGACCTGAGCAAGGTCGGCTATTTCGGCTCGATGTTTCTAGCGCTCTTGATTCGGACCTGGAAGCTGACGATGTCCAACGGCGGCTCGATGGCCATATCCGGCGTGACGGCCCGGACCCGCGAGTTGCTGCGCGTCACCTCCCTAGACATGGTCTGGCCGATCTACGACACGAGGAACGAGGCCATCGAGGCCCTTCAGTTGGATTGATTCACCGGCGGGAGGCGATGGCTCCGGGCCTCGCCTCTCGAGCGCTCGACGGTTTCCGCGGGTCGCGAGCCGTTGACAGGCGCGCTGATCGTCCCGATGATGATCTAGAGGGTTCTCTCCCGATTTCCACCGGCTCCACCGCCGGTGGGCGGCTTCCCGCACCGGAGCGGAGACGAGATGGGGATTTACGACCGCGAGTATTACTATCGTGGCGAGGGGAGCGGGCCCGCCTGGTTCGGCGGCGTGGCTCCCTGGTGCAAAACGATCATTCTGATCAACGCGGTCGTCTTTCTGGCCGAGCGCGCGTTCCACATCAACTCCGCCTTCGTGTTGGAATGGCTCGCGGCCTCTCCCGAGGGGATCTTTGAGCACGGCCGGGTCTGGCAATTGCTCACCGCGACGTTCCTGCACGCCAACATCTGGCACATCCTAGGGAACATGTGGTTTCTCTGGATCGTCGGCCGAGAGATGGAATCGCTCTACGGAAGTCGAGACTTCCTGGCCTTCTACATCGCCGCGGCCGTGGTGAGCACCCTCTGTTGGGCCGTGGCGCAGACGTTTCTGCCGGGGGGCCGCTTCATGGTGGGGGCCTCGGGCGCGGTGATGGCGGTCTTAACGCTGTACACGCTCTATTACCCCAGGCGAGAGATTTACCTGCTCTTCATCCCGATGCCCATGTGGGGGGTTCTGGCCCTCTATCTGGTCTGGCCCATGCTGAGCGATGGCGGCGGAGCGATCGCCTTCGAGTCGCACCTCGCCGGCGCCGCCTTCGCCTACGCGTTCAAGCGGTTCGACCTCAGGTGGTCGCGGGTGGCCCCGGGGCGGCTCGCGCGGCCGAGGCTCAAGATCATCTTCCCCAGCAGCCACGATCAGCCCAGAACGCGCGGCGCCGGCGGCTACGGCCGAACCACCGGCGACGCCGTCGGCGGCAAGGGCCCCAGGGTTTCCGTCGTGGCCGAAGAACAGCTCGACGCCCAGCTCGACGAGATTCTAGCCAAGATCGCCCGAGACGGCCGCGAGTCCTTGACCGAGGAAGAGAAGCGCGTGCTTCAAGAGGCCAGTCAACGCGCCAGGGATCGCCGGAGCGACCGCCGTTGACGCCACAACACCGCTCCGCGAGCCCGGAATTCCGAATCCGAGACGCCGCCGTCGGCGACCATCCGGTCCTCGTCGAGTTCAACCGCCGCCTCGCCCTGGAAACCGAAGGCAAGCGCCTGGACCCGGAGATCTTGGGGCGGGGAGTCCAGCGGGCGCTTGAAGACCCCGACCGGTTGCGGTATTGGGTCGTCGAACGCGCCGACGACCAGCGGATCATCGCCCAAGCCGGAGCCACGCGCGAGTGGACCGATTGGCGCGCCGGCTGGATCTGGTGGCTTCAAAGCGTCTACGTCGACGCCGAACACCGAGGCCGAGGCGTCTTCCGGGCCCTCTACCGGCACATCCGCGAACTGGCCGCCGCCGACCCCAACGTCGTCGGCCTCCGTCTTTACGTGGAGAACGAGAACGAGCGGGCCCGACGAGCGTATCTCGCCCTGGGGATGACGCCGGGTGGATACTCGGTGCTTGAGGAGCTATGGCTCAGCCGCCCCCCGGCGGACCCGTTGCGCTCGTAGACGACCAAGTCGAATCCGGCGGTTCTTCCCCGGTGGGCATTGCCCGCCGATCCAACCCGTTTGGGATTGGGCCACTACGAATGCCAGGCATCCCATCGAGCCTTAATCGGCGCGTCAGCCGCCGCCGCGCGTCAGTCGGCCCCAGCGTTCCAAAAGCGCCGCCGCCTTTCCCGATTCGATGGCCTCGGCCGCTCGGTCCACCGCTTCGAGAAGCGGGGTTTCGTCGACGGTCCAAAGCGCCGCGGCGGCGTTGGCCAAAATGTAGCGCCGCGCGGGGCCGTCCTCGCCGGCGAAGGTCCTTCGCAGCATCTCGGCGCTTTGAGCGGGGCTTTCGACGCGGAGTTCCTCGGCGTTGGTCGTGGGAAGACCGAAGTCGTCCGGGGTCCAGCCTAGCCGGGTCGTCCGACCGTCTTCGATCAGGATCACGTCCGTTGTTCCGCCGAGCGTGACCTCGTCGAGCCCGTCGGACCCCCGCGCCACGACGGCCCGGCGGATCGACGTGGTTTTGACCAGCGCGTCGGCCATGCGCTGGGCGTGCGTCTCGCTGGGGACGCCGACGAGCTGAAAGCACGGCGAGGCCGGATTGCAGAGCGGGCCGACGAGGTTGAAGATCGTCCGAAAGGGTAGCTGACCCCGAACGGCCGCGACGGTTCGCAACCCGGGATGGAACCGGGGCGCGAAAAGGAAGGCGATGCCCAACTCCTCCAACCCATCCCTCAAGACATCCGGCTCGGCGTCGATCGACACGCCCAAGACGCTGAGGACGTCGGAGCTGCCTGAGCTGCTGGAGGCCGCCCGATTGCCGTGCTTGACGACGGGGACGCCGCAGGCCGCCAACACCACGGCCGCGCCGGTCGAGATGTTCACCGTCCGCGCTCCGTCGCCTCCCGTGCCGCAGGTGTCGAGACAACCGACGCGGCCCGAGTCGAACGCGATCATTCGCTCTCGAATCGCCGAGACGGCGCCGAACAGCTCGTCGCCGGTTTCGCCTTTGACGCGCAGGGCGGTCAAAAACGCGGCGGTCGCCGCTTCGGAGGTTCGGCCATCCAGGATCGAGCCGACGGCGAGACGGCACTGTTCGTCCGTCAGCGAGTTTCCCGCGGTGAGTCGTTCGATGGCGTCGGCGGTCGAAAAAGGCGTGGTCATCGAGGAATCCGTATCGTGTGACGCTCGATCTCGCCCTTTTCGAAGCGGTCGATGCTGATGATCAAGGGGCCCGGGTCGTCGCGGTTGAGCAGTCCAACGGCCTGCTCGGCCGATTCGATGGGATGCTCGTTGATGTTTGAGATCACGTCGTTGGTCCGACAGAGTTGAACGAAGGGGCTCTCCTCGTCCACGTTGACGATCAAAGCCCCGCGCATCGCGTCCGGAAGGCCAAGCCGCGCCGCCACCTCCGAGTCGAGGGCCAAAAGCTCAAGGCCCATGGCGTAGCTGGAGGCGACGTTCGGGCGGTTGGGGCGGCGGACCAGTCCGGCGGCGTCCGAATCGGGGGGGCTCGACCGTTCGGGGATCGGGCCGAGCGCGCGGTCGCGATCGCCGACGGTGACTTGGAGCCTCACCTCGCGGCGGTCGCGCCAGACGACCACGTCGGCGGGCTTGCCGACCGGCGACATGGAGACGGCGTTGATCAATTGATTCAAGTCGCGAATCGAGATTCCGCCGAAACTGAGGATCACGTCGCCGTCGAGGACGCCTCCCAGAGCGGCCGGCGAATCGGGGTGAACTCGATCAATCAGCGCGCCTTGAGGGCGGTCGAGGCCCCGCTCGACGGCGTCCTCCGGCCGAAAGTCGGGATGCAGATCGACGCCCAGCCCGCCTCGCCTAACTCGGCCGTTCGCCAGCAGGTCGTTCATGATCCAGCGAGCCAGGTTGATCGGGATGCTGAAGCCGACCCCTTCGTTGCCTCCGCCGTTGCTGGCGATCGAGTTGTTGATTCCGATCACCTCGCCCCGCATGTTCACCAGCGGTCCGCCGGAGTTGCCGGGATTGATCGCCGCGTCGGTCTGAAGGAAGTCCTGGTTTTTGACCTCCTCCAATTCCTCCATGTGCCGCCCCCGGGCGCTGATGATCCCCTGGCTGACCGAGTGGGTCAGGCCGAACGGGCTGCCCAAGGCGAGCACCCAACTGCCGACCCTGACGTTGTCGCTGTCTCCCAAACGGGCGGCCGGAAGATCGTCGCGATCGAGTTTCAGCACGGCGATGTCGGCCTCGGCGTCGGACCAGATCCGCTCGGGCTCCAAAGACCGGCCGTCTTGAAGGAAGATCTGGACTTGGCCGCCGTCGCTTCCTCCGACGACGTGGTGGTTCGTCAGCACGAAGAGCCCCGGCGATCGATCCGAGCGGACGATGACGCCCGAGCCGGTCTCCTCAAACTTGCGGGCCCGCCGGCCCTCCTCTCTCCGCAACGTCTTTCGCGTGATGATGTGCACCACGGTTGGGCGAACCGCCTGAGAGACGCGCTCGAACATCCGGTCGACGTGTTCGAAGCTCGCGTACTGGCGCGCCAAGTCCTCGTAGACTTTCGCGTCGGATTGCTCAACTTGGCTGATCCGATGAACTTCGGGCTTGATCGCCGGCCCTCGAACCCCGCCGGTGGCGGGGCCGACCTGAGCCAAAATCACGCCTCCGCCCCGTCCGAGTTGAAACCCGAGGCAAAGGCCGATGGCGAGCGAGAGCGCCGCGAGCGCGATCGAGGAGGGACGGGTCCGCATGGAGGGGCTCCGGATCGGGGATTCGCGGGACGACGCCGGCCGCTGCGGTCGGCTGGAGAACGGAACGCTCCAAGGCTTCATCCCGAACCAATATACCGTGCCGCGGAAGCCGGAGTCAAAAATTGCGAGCGTGTCGGCCGTCTTGGGGCGTCCCTCCCTTCGCGCATCGGGCGGCGAAGCGATGCGGTACAATCCGAATCAGCTGAAATGACGAGGCGGGAACCAGACGACGAGGAGGGCGCAGACGTGTCCGAGTTGGCGGCCGTCATCTTGTGTGGCGGGGAGAGCCGGCGGATGGGACGCCCGAAAGCCTGGTTGCCTCTTGGGGGAGAGACGTTGCTTGGGCGGATCGTTCGGATCGCGTCGACGGCGGCCGAGCCGGTTGTGGTCGTCGCGGCGGCCGGCCAGGATTTGCCCGAGTTGGCGACGCCGGTGATCCTCGAGCGCGATCCAGCGCCCGGCCTCGGCCCGCTTCAGGGGCTCGCCGCGGGGCTCGCTCCCCTGCCCTCGTCGGTGGAGTTCGTCTACGCGACGGCCGTCGACGCGCCGTTTTTGGAGCCCGCTTGGATCGGTCGGCTCGTGGAGTTGATCGGCGACCGCGACGTGGCCGTCCCTTGGATCGAGGGACGACGCCACCCCCTCGCCTCGCTCTACCGCGCGCGGCCGGCCCGCGAGGCGGCCCTCCAGTTGCTTGACGAGGGAGTTTTGCGGCTAACCGCCTTGGTGGAGCGCCTCCGCGCTCGCGACGTCTCGGCCGACGAGATGCGTCTCGTTGATCC